>Ga0302324_100011397_pt1 | contig 18236 bp, 17 predicted proteins | sample Palsa_T0_1_FD_201949 | JGI IMG/M metagenome (GOLD analysis project Ga0302324, IMG submission 201949) | Peat permafrost microbial communities from Stordalen Mire near Abisko, Sweden - Palsa_T0_1 | ecosystem: Environmental > Terrestrial > Soil > Palsa > Peat permafrost | place: Sweden: Abisko... | reverse complement strand
AACGATGTCGAATGGCACGGGCAACGCAGCCGGTCGTCGGGTAGGTCGAACCACAGTCGGCAGCCCTGGTGCGTGCACACCCCAGAGACGGCTTCGGGCTTGCCGTCGACACGACGAACGAATCCGATGACTGAACCGACATCGAAGGGTCGCATGACTCCGTCGGGCACGTCTGCGCTGGCCGCGACCCGCATCCAGCGTCCGGTAGTCGGTGTGAGCTCCCGCGATCCGCTGTTGCCGCCGTCGGCAACCTGGCCACCATCGATCAACGCGCGATCGATAGATACCGCCGCCACCGCGGCTGCCGCGGCGGCTGAAGTGCCGACGAGGACGTTCCTGCGGGTCGCAGTCGACTTCGACGCGGGTCGTCCGGTGCCTTCCTGTTGCTCGGCGAGACGACGATGCAGATCGGTGAGGAACTGCTGACGTGGAGCATCACTGCCCAGCCGCGCCGCCTGCAGCTCGATGGCCGTCCGGATTTGCGCGGCTTCGAAGTCGTCGGGCCGGAACGGCTTTGGGCGGCGGCCACGCAGCAGGTCGTCGATGTACCTGCGTAGCGCGCGCGCGTTCATGATTCGCCCTTTTCGTTGACCTGTGCGGCCAGCCGCAATGCCCGATGCTGAAGCACCTTTGCATTGGCGACAGTAACCCCGAGTTCGGCAGCCGACTCCTTGATCGAACGCCCTTGCAGGAAACGTAGTTCCAAGATCCGCCGGTAGTTGTCCGGCAACTGTTCGAGTACACCGGCCACCCGCTGCGGGGCGGTGCTGATCGCCTGGTCACTCTCGGGCGGCTGCTCGATGTCGTCGATCGAGGTGATCTCCCGACCCAGGGTCTCACGCCAGTGCGCGGCCAAGACTGTTCGGGCGGTGGCTCGTAGGTAGCCGCGAACCTCACCGACGCTGGCGGTCAACCGCAGCGGCCGCAACGCCGCCAGGAAGACCTCGGCGGTGAGATCCTCGGCGTCGGCCCGGTTGCCGACTCGAGCGTAGATGGTGCGATACACCCAGGTGGCGTTGTCTTGATAGACCGCCTCCCAGTCCAGGTAGCCATCGCCGGACACCAACCGCAAGGGTCGCGGGCCGACGGGATCGCCGTGTGCCGTCACATATCGCCTGCCTGTTTCTCCAGCACTGCTCCACTGAGAATCTTGCCTGTTAGTGGTCTATAGCGTCTCGGGTTACAGCAGAGCGGGCTGATCCGCCGCCGCCCGCTCTCCTAACCCTTGCGGCGTCGGAACAAGAAGGTCACGCTGCGTCGCCGATTTTCGAATCCGGGTGCGAACGTGAAGTCGTCAGTTCGATGAAAGAGGTGCCCCTTGAACAGGACTGCCCGATTCTCCCGATAGGGAATGACGTGCGATTCCGCGTTTTGATCCTGGAGGAACTGCTTGACCCGCTCTCCTCCGGAGTTGTAGTCGTTGTAGCTCCAGTCGCTCGGTGCCGTCTTGTCCCAGACCACGAGGCCGCCCGCGCTCGGGTCGAGATTCGCGGAATCGGGGGTGATCCATAGGTTCAGTGAGAAATCAGCGTCATCACCGTGAATATCAGTTCCCGGCAGCTTGGCGTCGTACACGAAAGCCCACCATTGTGCTAGTTGATAGCCATCGAATGCCTCACCGAGAGCTGCTGACAGTTCTTCTACTATCGCGAACAACGGGCCACTGGCGAATCCATGCTGAGGAAAAGCACCGACATAGCCGAACTGGTAGGGGTGACGCCAGACCGTCGACTCCAGGCAGAAGCTCCGCACCTGATCGAGTGCTTCCGGCGTCAGAAAGTTGTCGATTACCTCAGCCTCCAGATGTCCGGTCACGATCGCCTGTCGTATCGGTCCGTAATCGACTCTCGGGTTCAAGTATCGCGGCAGCTTCTCGTCCGCCACCCTCACGTACGGCGGGTCGGCAAAAATCGGACTGCTTCGCCGGTCGACGGTTATCCAAGGTGCCTCGCCGTCCGCCCCGTCGATAAGGTCTGCGAGGTCGCGCCGTAGGCCAAGAAGTTCTTCCGCGGTGACATCGGCGGATACTTGCTCAGCACGATTGCCGCTGAGAATGTGCTCGAGTTGCTCAACGTTATGCAACGCAAAATGCGCTGGAATCGAATGCTGATCGGGTGGCATCGGACGCTGTTCATGACCGAGGACGGCAAGAATTTCGAAGTCTGACAACGCGGAAACGTAGTCTCCTAGAGCCACATTCACCTTCGCGAGGACATCCCTGGCGGGCACCGAGGAGGGTTCTCTCTCCACCGCGAGGGAGGCGTAGCGAAGCGCTTTCTCATGTTCGCCGAGTTCTCTGTACAGAGAAGCGAGCGTGCATATTGCTTGGACAGACCCCCCATGCTCGACGACGTTCGCGAGGATATCGACGGCTGATTCAATACCTTCGCTGCTCGAGTCCGGCACAAACGTCATGACCGCAACCTCCTCAGGCAACCTGTCCACGCGCGGAACCGATGTGAACGAACAGGTGTTGGTTGGGCAAAATCACGGTGCGCGGTCCGCAGGGGGTCTGACATAGCTAGTTACCGGCACCGACTCGGCTGGGCTGAGGCGGTCGCGATTCCGCCCTAGCCCTCGCTGCGGCGAAACAAGAAGGTCACGCTGCGTCGCCGATTTTCGAATCCGGGTGCGAATGTGAAGTCGTCCGTTCGGTGAAAGAGATGTCCCTTAAATAAGACTGCCCGGTTCTCGCGGTAGGGAATGATCGTCGATTCGGCGTTGGTGTCCCGGAGGTACTCCCGGACCCGCTCTCCCCCAGAGTTGTAGTCGTCGAAGCTCCAGTCACTGGGCGCCGTCTTGTCCCAGACGACAAGGCCGCCCGTAGTCGGATCCAGATTCGCCGAGTCAGGGGTGATCCATAAGTTCAGAGAGAAGTCGGCGTCGTCGCCGTGGATATCGGTACCCGGCAGCCGGGCGTCGTACTCGAACGCCCACCACTGCGCCAATTGATATCCATCAAACGCCTCGCCGAGTGCTGTTTCGAGCTGTTCCGCTACCGCGAACAGCGAGATGCTGGCGAATCCGTCCTGCGGGAAGGCGCCCACATAGCCGAATTTATACGGGTGACGCCAGACGGTGGACTCCAGGCAGAATTTTCGCACTTGCTCCAAAGCGTCCGGGTTCAGAAAATCGTCAATGACCTCCGCCGTCAGCTGACCTGACGAAATCGCTTGTTGTATCGGCTCATAATCGACATCCGGGTTCAAGTAGCTTGGCAGCTTTTCCTCCGGGACCTTGACGAACGGCGGGTCGGCGAAAAGCCGAGTGCTTCTTCCGTCAACGGACACCCAAGGCGGTTCGCCATTCGCCCCGTCGATAACCTCTGCAAGACCGCGGCGCAAGCCGTCAAATTGTTCAGCCATGGCGCCGGCGGACGCCTGCTTATCGCGATTCTTTGCCAGAATATGGTCGAGCTGTTCGAGATTGCGCAGGGCGAAGTGTGCTGGAATCGAATACTGTTCGGGCGGTGTCGGACGCTGTTCGCGACAGAGGGCGGCCAGAGTGTCGTAATCCGACAACGCGGAATCATAATCGCCCACAGCAAGATTCACTTTTGCACGTAGATCTCTGGCTGGCGCAGAGGAGGGTTCACCCTCCACCGCGGCCGAGGCGTGGCGAAGGGCTTCGTCATACCGCCCGAGCTCCAGATACGACGAAGCGAGCATGAACAATGCGTGCGGATCAGCCTCCCGCTGAACGATCTTCAGGAGGATATCCACCGCTGCCTCGGAATTTCCAGCACGCATCAAATCTTCGGCTTCAAAAAGCCCAACACTGCTCGAATGCGGCAGAGACGTCATGGCGGTGACCTCCTCCACACACCTTTCCACCCGTGGAACCGATATGGCACAGACAACTGTCGGCCGGGCACCGTGACGGTGCCAGGCCGACAGTGAGGTCGGAAGTTAGCCCGCAGCGGCGGCGTTGGCGGCCTCGGTGGCCGCGTACGAGCCGGCGCTGGTCCCCAGCGTGTTGACGAACTGTTCGTGGATCGCTGCGGCCTGAGCGGCGACGGCTTGATACAGCTGGGCGTGCGCGGCGAACTGCGCAGCAGTCAGCGCCGACACTTCGTCGGCTGCGGCGGGAACCACCCCGGTCGTCGGGGAGGCGGCGGCAGCGTTCTGAGCGCTGAAGGACGAGCCGATCCCGCCGAGAGCGGTCGCCGCTGTGCTCAAGGCCTCGGGCTGTGTGGTGACGAATGACATCTGGATGTCTCCTCAAGGGCGGGCTCCGCAGTTGGGAACGGAGTGACTAACTATTGGCTTGTGCGTCGACTTTAGGTCTGGTGCGACTCATCAAGTTTACGACGCCACCGGCTCCCGATGCTGTATCTGCAGGTGAACCCTTACGGATTGCCGCGCCGGTGACACCCCAAAACCTGCTGCGGCGTGCTGAAACGCGGCTCGATCCAGGACGTCTGGGGTCCGCCGAACCCAGCGGTCACCGGTAAGAATCTCCTCGCACATAAACGCCGGCGGACACCACGCGTCTCGGCGCGGTCCGAACGTGGCGCCGTCCGGAATTTTGGATGCGCAGATTTTTATTCGCAGCCACCGTTCGTTCACCAAACGCGACGTGCTTGACGACCATCTCCCGCCAGGTCATTTTGCCAGGTGAACCACAGTTTCGGCGTCGCGCTCATCGACCCGCCAAGCGGCGGTCGCGGCGCCTCGAGACTGCCACCACCGCGGCGTCGACCGGCGCTGGTTTCGCGAAGGCTGGCTAATCTTCGGTGCAGGGAAATTCAGGCAGCTAGCAGGCAATTAGCACTTAATTGCCAGTGCTGACGGACGTCCATGAAAGCTTTTCGCCGCCGCTCAGCGCTGGACAAACGCTGGGCTTTGGGACCACACAGCCGGAGCGAGGGATACGGATGGTTTTTGATTTCGGAGCTCTACCGCCGGAGATCAACTCCGGCAAGATCTACTCTGGGCCGGGCTCGGCGCCGCTGCTGGCGGCCGCGACTGCCTGGGACGCGTTGGCGAGCGAATTGCAGACCACCGCAGCGTCTTACGCATCCACGATCGGCGAGTTGACCACAAGCTGGCAGGGACCGTCTTCGGCAGCGGCGTCCAGCGCCGCGGCGCCCTACACGGCGTGGCTGAGCAACACCGCCGCGCAGGCCGAGCAGACAGCAACTCAGGCTCAAGCGGCAGCGGGTGCCTACGAGGCCGCTTTCGCTGCCAGCATCCCCCCGCCGGTGATCGCGGCCAATCGCGCAGCGTTGGCGCTACTCGTCGCGACCAACTTCTTGGGTCAGAACACCCCGGCGATCGCCGCCAACGAGGCGACGTATGGCGAGTTCTGGGCCCAGGACGCGGTTGCCATGTACGGCTACGCCGGGGCCGCGACAACCGCGAGTCAGCTGACGCCGTTCACCGCGGCGCCGGCGACTACCAACGACACCGGGCAGGCCACCCAGTCGGCTGCGACCGCCCAATCGGCCGCCGCCTCGGCCGCCGACGCGACCACCAGCTTGGAGGCGTTCCTGACCGAGCTGAACACCGAATTTACCAATTTCGGCACCGAGCTCAGCACCCTCAGCACGCAACTCTTCAACTATTTCCCGGCCTCGACTACGACCCTGGCTTCGCTCCTGACGAGCTTGGGCTTGCCAACGTCGGTCACGAACGCCGTCACTCTTTTCAACCTTTCGCTCACCACGGGCGCCAACACCATCAGCACCTACGCCGCCGGGCCGTGGTCGCTCCTCGGAGTCGGGAGCCTGATCAAGAACTGGTACCAGATGACCATCAGTATCCCGAACCTGGGCGTTGGCATCCAAGGCATTGCCCCCTTGATCCACCCGACGCCCATCGTTGGGGCGTTGTCACCGCTGCTGCACAGCGGGCTGCTCACCGGCTCGTATGGCGGCGCGGGAAATGTGGGAGCGCTGGCCTCGGTCGGCCGGGCCGGCACCATCGGTTCGCTCTCGGTGCCGCAGAACTGGGCGTCGGCGGTCCCGGCGGTCCGAACGGTTGCGGCCGAGATGAACGCAACCGCGCTCGACGCCGCTCCCGAGATGGAGTCGATCGCCAACCCCGGGATGTTCGGCCAGACGGCGCTGTCCAGCCTGGCCGGCCGCGCGATCGGCGGGTCTGCTACCCGCGCCGTCGCCGGGCAAGGCTACCGCGTGCCCGGCGCCGTGGCGACCGACGACATCGCCACCACCGCCACCATCATCGTGATCCCGCCGAGCGCGGAATAAGGAAGGCTGACAATGGTTTTCGATTTCGCTGCGCAGCCGCCGGAGCTCATCTCCGCCAAAATCTACTCCGGTCCGGGCACGGAGTCACTACAGTCTGCCGCGACCGCCTGGGAGGGTCTGGCCGGCGAGTTGCAGTCCACCGCCGCCAACTACCAATCGGTGATCTCCGGGCTGGTCAGTGGCGACTGGACAGGTCCGTCGTCGGAAGCCGCCGCTGCGGCCGCGGCGCCGTATGTGTCGTGGCTGTCGACCACGGCGGGGCAGGCCGAGCAGACCGCCAGTCAGGCCCGCGCCGCAGCCAGCGCCTACGAGACCGCGTTGGCAGCCACCGTGCCGCCGGCCGAGATCACCGCGAACCGCGCTCAGCTGCTCTCGCTGTTGCAGACGAACATCTTGGGGCAGAACAACGCGTCGATCGCGGCCCTCGAGGCCGAGTACGCCCAGTTCTGGGCACAGGACGTCGCCGCCGTGACCGGCTACGCCGGCTCGTCGCAAGCGGCCACAACGGGTCTGGGCTCGTTCACCGAGGCACCGCAGACGACCAACGACAGCGGTCAGACCGCTCAGGCGGCCGCCACCGCCCAATCGGCTGCGACGACGGCGGTCTCCCCTACGGAAACGATCATTGAGCAGATCGAGGCGGACCTTACCAACTTCCTCAACCAAGTCACTGCGTTTAACGCCGACTACACCAAGTTCTTCACCAGTGCGCTCGGCTCCCTCCCCGGCGGGTCGACGCTCGCCACGACCTGGACGAACATGTACTCGTTCATCTCCGGCGCCGGCAGCCAGGCCACCTGGACCAACGTCATCAACAGCACGCAAAGCCTGGGCATCTCGCAGTGGAAGAACTTCTTCATCTACCAGCCCTGGAGCCACGGGATTGGCCTGGGGTCGCTGAACGGTGGGCTTTCCTCGCCCGGGCATGCCGCCGCGGGCTTGGGAGCGCGGGCGGCGACTGCGGCTCTCGGTAGCGCGCAAACGGTGGGCAAGTTGTCGGTGCCGCCCAGTTGGGCCGGCGCCACGCCCGCGGTGAGGCTCGCCGCTACGTCGTTGCCGGACGGGGCTTTTGCCGCGACGGCAGCTCCGACGATGGAAGTCCCGCTGAGCGCGCTCAACCAGGCCAGCTTGGGCAGCTTGGCCGGTGGGGCGCTAGGCAGCCCGGCTTCCCGCGTCGTCACCTCGACGGGTGTGCGGGCCAAGGTGACCACGCCCGCGCGGTCGAAGGGGCCGGTTCCGCTCGACAAAGTCATCGCGAAGCTGCAGGAGTCCCCGGACGAGGTGCAGCACTGGAACGTCGACGAGGCCGGTCTCGACGACCTGGTTGCCAAGCTGTCGACCAAGCCCGGCATCCACGCCGTACATCTGACCGACGGCAAGGCCACCGCGGCGGTCGCGAAGGCCGCAACCGAAACCGGATAAGGAGGATCGATGAAATCGCTACTCGCCATCATTGGCGTATCCCTGGGCTTGGTGCTTGCCGTGCCGGCGCATGCCGAACCTGGCCTCGACGAGCCGGCCAGCGACGAGAACAACCCCACTTTCCTCGCTGACCTGAAGAAAGTGGGGATCGGCTTTTCCGACCCGGCCCAGGCCGTCAGCGCCGGCCAGGCCGTGTGCGGTTGCCTTCACAACGGCATGGGCGGCCTGCACCTGATCCAGCACCTGCAGGAGAGCAACCCGGCCCTCACCGAAAGCGGCGCCGCTCAATTCGCGACGATCTCGGCGAAGGCGTACTGCCCAAAGCAACTCGAGGAAGAACACGCACCTGGTCATAAGTACACGCACGGCAACGCCCCAGGTCAAGGCACCGGAGACGGGGAGGGGACCGTGCCCAAAGGCGGCGGCGAAGGCGGCGGCGGCGGCGACTAGGGCTCAGGTTTTTATCGCCTCGACGAAGTAGCCGCGCGGGGCATTGGGCATCTCGGGCGGGATCGGGGGGTGTGCCCAACGTTTCCACTCAGTCCCGGGTACGGCCATATCCGTGACCGTTGCGGTCCAGCCACGGTCTTCGACAAGGGCGCCCGGCGTATCGCTGCCGAAAACCCATGGTGCGCCGAGCTTTTGCATGAACTCGATAGTGTTCTGTAAGAACGGCGCCTCCAGCAGGGTCTTGCCGACGACGTCGTACAGCAGCACCGAGCCGGGCGCCGACAACGCATCGACCCGCGCGAACAGCCGGTCGACATCGGGCGCTTCGATGTACTGCAACAACCCCTCAATCGTCCAGACCGTCGGTGCCGAGGAGTTGAATCCCTGCGACTGAAGCGTTTTCGGCCAGGCGTCGGCGAGGTCGACGCCGACCGCGACACGTCGGCAGCGGGCGTGCTCGCCGGCGAGCCGCTCACCTTTGAGCGTGATCACCCGTGGCTGGTCGATCTCGTAAACGGTCGTCCCATCACGCCATGGCAACCGGTAGGCGCGGGCGTCCATGCCCGCCGCCAGGATCACCACCTGGGCCACACCGGCGGCGTGTACCCGCAGCAGCGTCTCATCGAAAAGCCTGGTGCGGACCACGATCGGCGCCGATGGCTGCCCGGTCTCTGAGCTGGATTCGGCCAGCAATCGCCGGCCGTCGTCGCCGGCCAGCCGCTCGGCGAACGGATCGTGGAAGAGCGCGTCGTCGCGGGCGGATTCCTCGGCGCGCATCGCCGCGACGAGGAGGCCGGTGGCCGCTACCGCGTGTTTGGTGTTGTCCATCGGCCCATCATGAGCGAGCCGTAGCCAGCGGTCTTGGATATTTGTGCCGCACCCGCTCCGCGACGGGGACGTGGCTGGGCAACAGAATCCGTTGTTCGGCATAGTGCGTCGGCGTCATGCCGGTGAAAGACCGGAATTCCCGGACGAAGTGGGCCTGGTCGAAATAGCCGACATCGGCCGCTACTCGAGCGCCGGGCCTTCCCGCGCTGAGCAGCCGCAGCGCCGCCTGGAATCGGCGAATGCGCGCATACGCCTTGGGCGACAAGCCGACCTCGGCACGGAACAACGCGATCAGCCGCTTGGTCGACATGCCCACCAGGTCGCGAATGTCCGCCATCCGGATCGACGGGTTGTCTTCGATCGCGGCCATTGCGGCCGCCACGCCGGGGTGTCGGCGGGCTGACGACCACCGTTGCGACAGCAAGAAGTTCTCCAGGGTGCTGAACCGGGCCGCTATCGTCGGCGCGTCGATCAACCGCTCGTGCAACTCCATGCCGGCCCGGCCCCAGACCTGGTCGAGGCCGACGTGGGCATTCTCCAAGTCACTCAACGGCATTCCGAGGAATGGAAAAGCGCCGCCAGGCCGGAAATGGACCGCCATCGCGGGCTCGTCGGCGGCCATCTCCGACACGTACGAGACAGTGTGCGATCCGGTCAGGAACGCCGGCGGAACGCTGAGTCTGGTGCGGCCGTCGGCGGCGTAGAAGTCCAGCTGCTGTCGCCGTCCCACATCGATGATCAGCGTGATGGCGCCGCGCGGCAGCGCTCGACTGCGGTAACCGACGTGGGCGTGCCAATGCCCGATGATTTCGGTGTAGTCGGCCAACGCGGACACCGGGCGGTACACGCGAGGTGCATCCAGCATCGCGTCCCACTCCCCCGGCCGCTGCGGTCCCATTTGCTCGACGATAGTGCAGCGCGCCGGTCGCCGACCTGGGCCGCTTGCCACCACACCACGGCAGTTACTAGGATGTCCTAGTAAACCCACCTGCTGCTTTTTCTATGTCCGAGGACAGCCATGACCACACAGATTCCACATTTCATCGACGGACGCCGTAGCAACCTCGCATCGACCCGAACCGCCGACGTACTCAACCCCAGCACGGGCGCGGTGCAGGCACAGGTCCTGCTGGCTTCCGCCGCCGATGTCGACACAGCGGTCGCCTCCGCCAAGGAGGCTCAAAAGGAGTGGGCGGCGTTCAACCCGCAACGCCGAGCCCGGGTCATGATGAAGTTCGTCGAATTGGTCAACGCCAATGTCGAAGAGCTCGCCGAGTTGCTCAGCCTGGAACACGGCAAGACCGTGGCCGACAGTAAGGGCGACATCCAGCGCGGCATCGAGGTCATCGAGTTCTGCATCGGCATCCCGCATCTGCTCAAGGGTGAGTTCACCGAGGGCGCCGGTACTGGCATCGACGTCTACTCCGTCCGCCAACCGCTCGGCGTGGTCGCCGGTATCACACCGTTCAACTTCCCGGCGATGATCCCGCTGTGGAAGGCGGGCCCCGCGCTGGCATGCGGAAATGCCTTCATTCTCAAGCCTTCTGAGCGCGACCCGTCGGTCCCGTTGCGCCTGGCGGAACTGTTCCTCGAGGCCGGCCTGCCCGCGGGCGTATTCCAGGTCGTCCAGGGCGACAAGGAAGCCGTCGACGCGATCCTGCACCACCCCGACGTCCAGGCCATCGGCTTCGTCGGCAGCTCAGACATCGCGCAGTACATCTACGAGACCGCGGCCGCCAACGGCAAGCGCTCGCAGTGCTTCGGCGGCGCCAAGAACCACATGGTCGTCCTGCCGGACGCCGACCTCGACCAGGCCGTCGACGCCCTGATCGGCGCCGGCTACGGCAGTGCCGGGGAGCGGTGCATGGCAATCAGCGTCGCGGTGCCCGTCGGCGAAGAAACGGCAAACCGGTTGCGCAACAGGCTTGTTGAGCGCATCAACCAACTGCGCGTCGGGCACAGCCTCGACCCGAAAGCCGACTACGGCCCGTTGGTCACCGAGGCCGCGCTCAAGCGGGTCCGCGACTACATCGGCCAGGGCGTCGAGGCGGGTGCTGACCTGGTGGTCGACGGTCGCGAGCGCACCACCGACGAGCTGACCTTCGATGACAACAGCCTGGAGAAGGGCTTCTTCATCGGTCCCACGCTGTTCGACAACGTCACGACCGACATGTCGATCTACACCGACGAGATCTTCGGCCCGGTGCTGTGCATCGTGCGCGCACACGATTACGAAGACGCGCTGCGGCTGCCGACCGAACACGAATACGGCAACGGCGTAGCGATTTTCACTCGCGACGGCGACGCTGCCCGCGACTTCGTGTCCCGCGTCCAGGTAGGCATGGTCGGCGTCAACGTACCGATCCCGGTGCCGGTGGCCTACCACACCTTCGGCGGCTGGAAGCGATCCGGCTTCGGCGATCTCAACCAGCACGGCCCCGCGTCGATCCAGTTCTACACCAAGGTCAAGACCGTGACGGAGCGTTGGCCATCGGGCATCAAGGACGGCGCCGAATTCAGCATCCCGACAATGAAGTAGCCCTGGTGACGCAATTCTTCGGCCTCGACGACGACGAACGGGTCATTACCGAGACGGCGGCCGCGTTCGCCGCCAAGAAGCTTGCCCCGTATGCGTTGGAATGGGATGCCGCTCAGCACTTCCCGGTCGACGAGCTACGGGAGGCAGCCGGTCTGGGGATGGCGGCGATCTACTGTCGCGACGACGTGGGCGGCAGCGCGCTGCGCCGGCTGGACGGAGTGCGGATCTTCGAGCAGCTCGCGACGGCCTGCCCCACGATCTCCGCGTTTCTGTCGATCCACAACATGTGCGCCTGGATGATCGACGCGTTCGGCACCGACGAACAGCGCAAGGGCTGGGTGCCGCGGCTGGCATCGATGGACGCGATCGCCAGCTACTGCCTGACCGAACCCGGCGCGGGCTCGGACGCCAGCGCGTTGAGCGCCAAAGCGGTCAAGCAGAACGGCGACTATGTGCTCGACGGCGTCAAGCAATTCATCTCCGGCGCCGGCACCTCGGACGTCTACGTGGTGATGGCCAGAACCGGCGGCACCGAAACACCCGGCCCCCGCGGCATATCGGCGTTCATCGTCGAAAAGGGAACCCCAGGACTGAGTTTCGGTGCACACGAAGAGAAGATGGGCTGGAACGCACAGCCGACCGCGCAGGTGGTGCTCGACGGGGTTCGGGTGCCGGCCGACGCGATGCTCGGCGGCGTCGACGGCGAGGGCGGCGGATTCGGCATCGCGATGAACGGCCTCAACGGCGGCCGGATCAACATCGCGGCGTGCTCGTTGGGCGGCGCGCAGGCCGCGTACGACAAGGCCGTAACCTATGTCGCGCATCGCGAGGCGTTCGGGGCTCCCCTGCTCGACGAGCCCACCATCCGGTTCACCTTGGCCGACATGGCCACCGCGCTGGAAACGTCGCGACTGATGTTGTGGCGGGCGGCCGCGGCACTGGACAGCGACGACGACGACAAAGTCGAACTGTGCGCGATGGCCAAACGGTATGTCACCGATGCGTGTTTCGACGTTGCCGATAAGGCGCTGCAATTGCACGGCGGCTACGGCTATCTTCGCGAGTACGGTCTGGAGAAGATCGTGCGCGATCTCAGGGTGCACCGCATCCTGGAGGGCACCAACGAAATCATGCGGGTGGTCATCGGCCGAGCCGAAGCCGCCCGGGTCCGCGCCACCGCCTAGGAGGGCCAGAGCAGATGACAGATTCCTTCAAGGTCGCGTTTTTGGGACTCGGTCACATGGGCGGGCCCATGTCGAAGAATCTGGTCGACGCCGGCCACACCGTGCGGGGCTTCGACCCGGTGCCAGTGGCCGCCGAAGCCGCCGCCGGCCACGGTGTCGTGGTGCTGGACGGCGGTGCGGATGCGGTCGCCGGGGCGGACGTCGTCATCACGATGCTCCCGCACGGCGACGCGGTCAAACGCTGCTACGCCGAGATCCTGCCGGCGGCCGGTGAAGGCGCGCTATTCATCGACAGCTCAACCATTTCCGTCGACGACGCCCGCGAAGTCCACGCGTTGGCGGGTTCGCACGGCGTGGCCCAACTCGACGCGCCGGTCTCCGGCGGGGTCAAGGGCGCTGTCGCCGGCACGCTGGCGTTCATGGTCGGTGGCGAAGACGAGGCGCTGGAGTTGGCCCGTCCGGTGCTGGCCCCGATGGCGGGCAAGATCATTCACTGCGGGGCGAGCGGCGCCGGCCAGGCCGCCAAGGTGTGCAACAACATGGTGCTGGCCGTGCATCAGATCGCGATCGGCGAAGCATTCGTGCTGGCCGAAAAGCTCGGGCTGTCGGCGCAGTCGCTGTTCGACGTGATCACCGGCGCGACCGGAAACTGCTGGGCGGTACACACCAACTGCCCGGTGCCCGGCCCGGTGCCGACATCGCCGGCCAACAACGACTTCAAACCCGGCTTCGCCACCGCGCTGATGAACAAAGACCTCGGGCTGGCGATGGATGCGGTCAACTCGACCGGCTCGGCCGCACCGTTGGGTAGCCACGCCGCCGACATCTACGCGAAATTCGCAACGAGCAACGCCGACAAGGACTTCAGCGCCATCATCGAGACGCTGCGCAGTTAGGCGGCCTGCCGGATCCACCAGCGGCGGTGCGCTTGCTGGCAACTGGCCGCCGATAACAGGCTGTTGTCAATGAATACAGCAGGCAGCCCCGCGGCCGCCGACGTGCGCAAGGCGTAATCCGAGCCGGTGACGGCTAGCGCGGCCCGCGGCGTTATTCCGAGCTCCCACAACGCCAGCCGGTACAGCTCGCCGTTGCGAGCAAGGGCCGTGTCGGGTTCGGGTAAGTCGTCGATGGTCACGATGGTCTCAATGAGACCGTCACCGAGAAGCTGCCGCACCTGCATTTCGACCTCGGCCCGTGGCCGGGTGCTGACCACGCTGACCCAGATGCCCGCGACGAACAGGCTCATCACCGCGTCGACGAGATCGGTCCCGGGACCGTCATGTTCGACGTCGGGAAGCGCGGTGTCGGCGTCGAAGATCACCGCGCGCAGAACATCGGCTTCCGTCCGCGTTTCCCGGTCCCACCAAAAACTGTGGGCTTCACGAGTCTTACCCTTGGCTCGCACGCCCACAGGGTGCCCCGAACCGGGGTCGCCCAGCCTCCCCCATTAGGGGGATTCGGGAGGCCAACCGCGCGCCGACGATGCGGGCCGCCAATCGGCCCGAGGAGGAGGCACGCCGTTAAAACTTGCATACTGTGGTGCCATGGCGGCCCCGGTACGACTTGTCCTCGTCGATGACCACGAGATGGTCATCGAAGGACTCAAGGCGATGCTGGCTGCGTTCAAGGACCGGGTGCAGGTGGTGGGCCAGGCCGTCGGCGCGGATCGCGCCGTCGAGGTCGTCGAGGACCTGCAGCCCGACGTGGTGCTGTGCGATGTGCGCATGCAGGGCTCCAGCGGACTGGACCTGTGCAAGTCGTTGCGCGAGCGCGACGCGCACCGCAAGGTCGTGATGCTCTCGGTCTACGACGACGAGCAGTACCTGTATCAGGCGCTGCGGGTGGGCGCGAGCGGATACCTGCTGAAAAGCATCAACGGTGACGAGTTGGTGCGCCAGCTGGAATTGGCCCATCACGGCGACACCGTGATCGACCCGGGGATGGCGGCGCGCGCGGCCGACACCGCGGCCCGCATGCAGCGGGACGAATTCTGGCCCGGCGCCCGGCAGGGGCTGACACAGCGTGAGAGCGAAATCCTGTCATGCGTGGTCAACGGGCTGTCCAACCGCGGGATCGCCAACAAGCTGGTGATCGGCGAGGAGACGGTCAAAAGTCATCTGCGCGCGATCTACCGCAAGCTCGGGGTCAACGACCGCACCGGTGCGGTGGCCACCGCGCTGCGCGAGGGCATTTACCAATGACCACCGCACCCGACAGCGGCGCCCGCGGCTCGAACGCCGTGCGCGATCTCGTCGACACTGATCGGGAATTAGTGCTGCTGCGGGAACTCATCCAGGCCGCCTCGACCGGGCCGGGTGTGGGACCGCTGGCTGCCGCCGCGGCGCGGATGATCACCGCGGCCACCGGGACCGACGTGTGTTTCGTGCATGTGCTCGACGACAGCGACCGCTCGCTCACCCTCGCCGGTGCCACGCCGCCGTTCGACGGCCAAGTGGGAAAGATCCGGCTGCCGTTGGGATCCGGCATTTCCGGCTGGGTGGCCCGACATCGTAAGCCCGTCGTCATCACCCACGACAAGGAAGCCGATCCGCGGTACCTACCGATCCAGTCGCTGCGCGGACGCGACTTCACCTCGATGGTCTCGATGCCGATGGAAACCGATCCCGGCGGGCTGGTCGGCGTGCTCAACGTGCATACGGTCGCTCGCCGCGAATTCACCGACGGCGACGTCGAGCTGCTGCGCGTGATCGGCCGGCTGATCGCCGGCGCCATGCATCAGGCCCGGTTACACCGGCAGCTGGTGGCCAGGGAGCGGGCCCACGAACTGTTCGTCGAGCAGGTGATCGAGGCCCAGGAAATTGAACGCCGACGCGTCGCAGGCGATATCCACGACGGCATCTCGCAGCGTCTGATCACGCTGTCTTACCGGCTCGACGCGGCAGCGCGCGCCGTCGGCGACGATCCCACCGAGGCCTCCACTCAACTTGCCGAGGCCCGAGCATTGGTCGGCTTGACGTTGGGCGAAGCCCGCGCGGCGATCAGCGGGCTGCGCCCACCGGTGCTCGACGATCTGGGCCTGGCGGGTGGGCTGGCCAGCCTCGCCCGGTCGATACCGGACTTGGACATGGAGCTCGAGCTGGCCGACGTCCGGTTGCCCGAGCACATCGAGATCGCGCTCTACCGGATCGCCCAAGAAGGCCTGCAGAACATCGTCAAGCACGCCAACGCTTCGGTGGCCCGGCTGCGCTTCGCGCTGGACGACGACACCGCTCGACTCGAAATCGTGGACAATGGAATAGGTTTCGACACCTTCGAGAATCCACTGGGTGGTGACGAGATGGGCGGCTACGGCACGCTGTCGATGGCCGAGCGCGCGGAGTTGGTCGGCGGCCGGCTGAACATTCGATCGCGGCCGGGCTCCGGGACGACGGTCACGGCGACGATCCCGGTGCCGTCGGTGATCGACTAGAAGTCCCCGGCGTTCTGCCGCAGGGTCTCGATCGACGACACCAGCGCCTGCGACTCACCGTCGGATATCCCGATATCGGAGAACACCTGCTCGTTGAGCGTGACGGTAGCGTCCTCGACGGTCGAGCGGCCCAGGTCGGTGATCTGCACCAGCGTGGTTCGGCCGTCGGTCGGGTGCGGCACTCGTTGCACCAGCTTGTTGGCCTCCAGTCGGCGAATAGCGTGCGTGACGCTGGTGACGTGCACCTGCAGCCGGTCGGAGGCCTTGGTGATCGGCAACGCCCCGCTGCGACTGAACGCCAGCAAACGCAACAACTCGAATCGGGAGAAGCTCAGATCGTAAGGGCGCAAGGCGGTTTCGACGCGGGCGAGCAGGATCTGGTGGGCCCGCATCACCGACGTGACCGCGACCATGCCTTCGGCGACGTCGCCCCACCCGGCGCGTTCCCAGTTGGCCCGCGCGACAGCGATCGGATCGCGGTTGTCGGGTTTGCCGGGGTAACTGGATGGAGCCACGCCCTTTCATACCGCAGATCCGGTGACGACGCGGGCCCCTGGCCCGCGGAGAAGCCGGATATATGCAGCCTGAGCGGTGACGACGCGGGCCCCTGGCCCGCGGAGAAGCCGGATATATGCAGCCTGAGCGGGCGGGACGCGGCCGTCCTCGGCCCTACGCCAGGGACTTTTCCACCGCGGACAGCACTGCCAATGTCGACGGCAGCTCGCCGACGGTGATCCGCGCGCCACCATCTGGATAGCAGCGGACCTGCAGACCGGCCTCGGTGAAGACCTCGCTCCAGGGCCGCCGCGCCATCGGTAGGTAGACGAAGTTGGCGTGCGAGTCCGTGCTGTAGACACCCATCGCCATCAGTCGCAGCCGCAAATGGTTGCGCTCCGAAGTGATTCGGCGAATGCGGCGCGAAAGCTGATCTTCGGCGTCGTACGACGCAGCGACGGCGGCCACGCTGACGCTGCTCATGCCGAACGGCAACTGCATGGTCCACAGCCTGCCCGCCAACTCGGGTGCGGCGAATCCGTAGCCGATTCGTAAACCGGCAAGTCCATAGGCCTTGGAGAAGGTACGCAGCACAACAACATTCGGGAAACGCCGGACTAGATCCGGGCCGTCGATCCGGTACCGGGAGGCGACGAATTCGATGTAGGCCTCGTCGAGCAGCACGACGGTGTCGCTGGGGATCTGGCTCAAGAACCATTCGACCGACCAGCTCGGCTCCAACGTTCCGGTCGGATTGTGCGGTCGGCACAGCACCACGACGCGCGCATCGGCCGCCGCCTCGGCCATGGCCGCCAGGTCCTGATAGCCGTGCTTGTCGAGCGGGACGGTGACCTGGGTCAGCCGGGCCATCTCCGCGAAGATCGGGTAGCCGTCGAAAGTCGGCGTGCTCATGACTATCCGGTCACCGGGGCGGGTGACCGCGTGCAACAACTGCACCGCCACCCCCGATGCTCCCGTCCCGAGCACGACCTGGTCCTCGTCCACCCCGACCCGGTCAGCGATCATTCGGCGCAACTGTCCGGGCAGAAACTCCGGATAGCGATTGGCCACGTCGAGGCTGTGGGCCAACGCCGAGCGCACCGCAGGCAGGGGCGGAAAGGGACTTTCGTTGAGCGACAAGGCGAGTGGGTCAACCGCCTGCGGTAGCGAGGAGAGTATCTCGGCGGTCACCGAGGTCCCGAGCGCGGGTTCGGCCATCAGCTACGCCCTCCCCAGCGCACAGCGGCCGCGCCGGCGAAGTCACCGGCGTGCGCGAAAGCAGCCATCATGATCACGTCGCCGGCGTCGAGTTGACCCTCGGAGATGGCGCGATCCAGGTTGACCGGGATGCCGGCTCCGAACAGGTTGCCGCACTCGTCAAAGGTGTCACGGTGGTGTTCCTCGGGCACCTCCAGCGCCTCCCGCCAATTGCGCAGGAACACCCGGTTGGGCTGGTTGGTGACCAGCAGGTCAATGTCTTTGGGCTTGAGCCCGATTCGGTCACACACCGCGTACGCCACCTCGGGGACCTGACGGTTCCCGCGGGCCAGCACCTTGGCGATCTTGGTTTCGGTGAACCCGATGGAACCCTCGCCGGGCCCCGCCTCCCAGTACTTGCGGGGCGGATCCATGGCGATCGTCATGTCGCCGGCGTATTCACCGTAGGTGCGGCATTCG
>Ga0302324_100011396_pt1 | contig 18238 bp, 16 predicted proteins | sample Palsa_T0_1_FD_201949 | JGI IMG/M metagenome (GOLD analysis project Ga0302324, IMG submission 201949) | Peat permafrost microbial communities from Stordalen Mire near Abisko, Sweden - Palsa_T0_1 | ecosystem: Environmental > Terrestrial > Soil > Palsa > Peat permafrost | place: Sweden: Abisko... | reverse complement strand
CATAGGCCAGCAGCGACTGTAGTTCCGCGCACAGCGCAGGATCATCGGCCGCGATGCGCGAGAGGGTATCGACCCGCGCCCCGGGAGGTAAAGCCAGCAACTCGTCGAGGGCCGCGTCGACCCGGTTCCAGTCAGCTGCTGTATCCACTCGTTGGCTCCGTGCCGCGGCAGCCAGTATCCGGCATCCGCGACCGTTTTGCAGTGCAAGTCGCTGCCAGTTCAGCGCGCTGACAGCAGTAGGCTAGAGGATTCTCCCCTTTGCCGCTGCGAGCTTTGCCAGGGGCGGTCTACGGCGCCCATTTCGGCGCTAACGGCTGTCGGGTGGAGCGATTTGCCGCTATCGATGAGACATGATTACAGGGCCGCGTGGGCTTCAGAATTCGCAAGCTCGCGCCGCAGCCACGCGCGCGCCTTGATCCAGTCGCGCCGGACCGTCCGATCGGCAAGTCCCAGAGCCTGCGCGGTTTCCTCATCGCCATAGCCGGCGAAAAAGCGGCACTCTACGACCTGTGCCAATCGAGGACTCAGCGCCGCCAGGCGACCGAGGGCTTCATTGACCTCCAGTAACGCCTGATCTGCCGGCGCCCGTGCGTCGCCTGCTTCCTCAAGCGACGCGAGGATCGCGCCGCCGCCGCGTTTGGCCGCTGCGCGCTCGCGCGCATAGTTGATCAGGGAGTGGCGCATCGCCAGCGCCGCCGAACGCAGAAAATGGGACTGGTCATTGAACCGACCGGACTTGTGCAGCCTTAAATAGGCCTCGTGGATCAGTGCGGTGGTCTGCAGCGTTTCGCCGGCCCCGACGCGTCGTCTTTCGCGACGCGCAAGCCGACGCACGTCCTCATAGAATAACGGCAACAGTTCTGCCGCAGTTTGCTGAATGTCGGGCGGCGCCCCAATGGCGTCATTGCCCGCAAAGAGGTCCCCAGACATCCCCAATCTCCTGGTGTCTGGACGGATCTTCGCAGATATAAAACCCCGATAGTAGAATCTGCCACATAACGCTGCCCGGGCAACCAACTGACAGTGATTTGGCGGCGCCCCTGGATCAGCTGGATGCCTCGACCTCGTTACGCGATCTGAACTTGCCTGGCAATCGCCTGGAGACGCTGAAGGGCGATCGCAAGGGACAATACAGCATTCGAGTGAATGATCAGTGGCGCATCTGCTTCGAATGGCTCAAGGGTGGCGAAGGCCCGACGAACGTTGAAGTGGTTGACTACCACTAGAGGAGATTTCTATGCCGCGTCACGCAATTCACCCGGGCGAGCATCTAGCCGAGCAACTCGAGGCACTCAAGATGAGCGCGGCCGAACTGGCGCGACAGCTCAAGGTGCCAACCAATCGGATCACGCATATCCTTAACCGACAGCGCGCGATCACTGGGGACACGGCGCTACGTCTGGGGCACTACTTCGGTACCAGCGCCGAGTTCTGGCTGAACCTGCAAAAGCTCTACGAGCTCCGCGTAGCAGAGCATCAAATCGGCGACGATATAAAGGGGCTGCCTCGTCTGCGTGATCGTGCTGCCTAAAGTTCGCGACCTTCGACTACGGACGTTCGACGAGACCTCGACCTCGGGCTTCTCAATCCACGTGCCGTCCTCGAGATTTCCACGAACATGTCTTCAGCCATTCAGGCATCAGAAAAGCGTCAGGCGTGGCCGTGGACGCCGCCGGTATTTAGATCCCGGAGTTGCTGGCGAGGCTGCAGGTTGAGATTGGATGCGGGAGATATCGAAACGTGTTGTAGCGCAGCATACGGGGCACTTGACTCGTCATCGGAAGGAGCGTGTGCTTGGGAAAATGGCCGCGAGGCATTTCGGATGGCCATCCAAATAAACTCGGCAGGAGGAGGGAACTGATATGCCGAACATTCATGTCGCGCGGATCGTTGCGGGCGGCCTCAACTGTCTCATGGCGTTGAGCGTATTCGCTGACGAAGCCAAGCAAGCTGCGGTGCCAAGCGATGCAGCCCTGATCAAGAGCGCTGAAAGCGCTGCACCGCGCAGTGTCAGCGGGAAAGCCACGGTCATCGCAATGGACGCGGCCGGGAAGATGCGCACGATACGCAAGGGCACGAACGGCTGGACGTGCATGCCAGATAACCCAACTACGCCCGGTCCCGATCCCATGTGCTGGGACAAGAACGCGGGCGAGTGGGTGGACGCGTGGATGGCGCACAAGGCGCCACCAGCCAAGGTGGGCTTCATGTACATGCTCGCGGGCGGCACCGACGCGAGTAACACCGATCCATATGCGCAGAAGCCAACGGAAGCGAATCATTGGATCCAGACCGGCCCTCATATCATGATCGTCGGCGCGGACGACGGCTTCTACTCGACGTATCCGAAAAGCCCCGATCCGGATACGAAAGTGCCCTACGTAATGTGGGCTGGTACGCCGTATCAGCACCTCATGGCGCCGGTGAAGTAGCTCGAACGGGGAGCGGGTGATCTCCCGCTCCCCCTGATATCGACCCGACTGTCAGGTGGCTGTCGAACCCGGCAGCCAATTAATCAACGACTATGACTGCATGCGTTCGTTCTACGCTTGGGTCGTCTAATGCCTGTCTAATGTCCTGCACGCCCGCCGCGCGCCCTCGATGACGGTCAGCTTCGGCTTGCCAAACACATGCCCGCTCTGCGCTATTCAGGACAGCGCTGGAGGCGTATCTCCTGCCAGCGCATACAATGCCAGTGGTGGGGTGCGATGCGCCCTTGTGGATCGGGCCTAAAACATAAACGTTGTTGTGGTCGAGGAGACTGAATATGGCTGATACCAGCACAAAGATTGCCGGACCTGTTCGCATTCACTCAGATTCAAAGGAACGGGTGGCGTTTGAGCTCATGGAGAGGGTCGCGAACTTCGACGAAACGAAGCCAAAGGATAAGAAATATTGGTTGGGTCTCTACCGAGAGGCGCTGCACGCGGTCCAAGACTTGGCACCTTAATCTCAGCTCGCGGCGCCCTGTTCCAACGATGCCCCTGCTGCTCACACATTATGTCAACATGCCGGTGGGAGAAGGAGCGAATCGAGAGGCGCGGGTGGAGCAAGGCGATCATCGGTGCAGTCGTCCGAGCGACAAGTGATCGCAACTCTCGCACCCACCGGCCAGCGTCATCGGCATGCGGGCAGTGTGAGAACTGCACGACCGAAGGCACGGAATCGCAGGCTCACTTCAAGTTTGCGTACTCGGCCCTGGCTGCATTCAGCAACGGATTCGATGGCTCGGCCGCTTGCCACAGCGCCAGAAAACTCTCATAGCCAGCGCGAGCCTGCTCCGTCAATCCCTGCATGGCCAGAGCGCGCGCGCGCTGCAACGGTGCCAGCACACCGATGAGATCATCGATCACCACGCCAGGCATATCGATGATCTTCTGGAACTCGGCAGCCGCTTCGCGCGGTTGGTTTGCAGCCAGATACGCCAGCCCGCGAAAGTACACCGGATATAACGTCGTAACCTTGCCGAGCTCATAGGGTCGTGTCACCTCGAGATTCCGCAGCGCCTCGGGCACATCGCCGCGACGCAGCGCGAGCACCGCGCGAATTGTCGGCAGGTAGCAGAACTGGACAGACGTGTCCTGCGGAAATTCTTTGTCCAGCGAGCTGGCCAGCTGTCGCGCGCGCTCCGGATCGTCTGCCAGGGCAAAGACCATCGAACTGCCGTATCTCGTTTCGCGATCATTTGCCAGCCGCAATGCCGCGGCAGCATGCAGCCGCGCTTGCGCAGGATTGCCAAGCAGCGCCTGGATCAGGGCCCAAGTGTTCTCGTAGCCGGCAGCGGGTTCCTTGGCGCCGGAGCGCAGCGCAGCCGCGATCGCTCGCCTGGTTAAAGCCAGACCCTGGTCCAGATTCCCGGCGTATGCGTTCTGCACAGCCTTGTCCTCGAGAAACCGGTCCTCCACTCCGGACGGCTGCCCGGCCGCCCAGCTATCGAGCTGCTCGGCGGCCGTCCCGTCATGCCGCAGAAAGGCCAGAAAATACAGATCCAGGCGCAGCAACGGCGAGTCGAGATCCTTGGATTGCGCTTCATCGATCACCGCTTTGACCTCGCTTAACTGATTCAACAGCAGGTAGCTGAAGGAAAGATTGGCGTAGCTCTGGGCCGAATCAGGCGACAGCTGCAGCGCCCGCTTGGCCTCCATGAGCGCGCGTGGGTATTGTCCGAGCAGTCGATCGATCAGCGCCAAGCTCGTCTGCGGCAGCGCATCGCGAGGGTACACCTGCGACCATTGCTGATTGATCAATCGGGCTTGCTCCAGATCTCCAGTCACCACACGCTGGTAGCGCGACTCGATGTAAAACCTCTCGCGCTCGCTGACGCGCCCACGCAGCTCATACGCGCTCTTTAGATACTGTGCCGCCCGGCCAGGCTCATGCAGATTCGAGCGCGCCTGCCCGAGCGCCGCGTAGGCCATTGCAAAGCGTGGATCCAGTTGCACCGCCCGTTCCAAGAAAACCAGCGCCGCGGCTGAATCGCCCTTGCGATAGTTCATCAGCCAGCCGAGGCTGTAGGCCTCCAGCGCCGGTAGCGACGGCGTTGTCGCCTCCTCGATCGGGGTGTTGTACTGCTGGACTTCGGCTAGCGACTCGCCAAGCTGCCCGCGCAGCGCAGCCGCGGCGGCATCTACGGCCTGGAGCACATGATCCCTGCCTTCCGCTGTCGTTTGCTGATTGGCCAACAAGTCGCCGTTGCGGCAGTCCACGGCGCGCAGTCCGAGGATGTATTGATTGCCCAGGTTCGCAATCGATCCATAGATGACCGCGGCGCTGCCGGTGCGCTGGCATACCTCCCAGGCCATCTCCGGCGTCAATCGTGAATTCTTCGGCCGCTGCATCAGGCCCAGCGAGCGCTGGATCTGCTGATCGGAGACCAGCGCCAGAAAGGGCGACTGCTCGAGCTGGATCGTCAACGCCTGGCGCAGCGTGTTGTCGAACACGGCATCGCCGGTCTCGTTCTGGATGTCGGCTAGCAGAACGCTGTCCCTGGCGGTCAAGCGCGCGGTTGCCGCTCGACTGCCCTGGCCCGGGGCGCTTGCTGCCGTCGGCGCCGGCGGCGTCGCCGTCCGCGCTGCCGGTGCTGGTGCTGGAGTTGAATGCGAACGCAGTAGGACCAGGTAGCTCAGCAGCATCGCTGCGCCGATGACGACGATCCCGGCCGCCAGCCATCGCCGACGCGTCGGGAGAGGCAGCAGGTGCGGCTCGGGCGCCGCGGGCGCGGCAGGCGGCGCTGGCACATCGGTCTGCGGAAGACTGGCGACCGAGCCGTCTATCGATCGGACCGCGGCCACGAAGCGATAGCCGCGTTTTGGGAAGGTCTCGATAGGATTGGAGCCCATTGGCTCACTCAGCAGCTTGCGCAGCTGCGAGACCTGGCCCGCGAGATTCGATTCCTCGACAAACGCGCCCGGCCAAATCAGACGAAATAGTTGTTCCTTTTCGATAAGTTGGCCGTGATTCTTAACTAGCACGATCAGTGTGTCGAGCGTCTTCGGCGACACCGGAATCAGCTCGCCACCGCGAAACAGCAGGCGCTGTAACGCGTCCAGCCGGAACGGACCGAATTCGTAGATGAGGTGCTCGCGCTCCGTCATCGGGCTGCCAACAGATTCCTCAGAGATTTTTCAGGGTTTTCTCAAGACATTTAGCCGCCTCTTCGCCTGCAATGCGGCGCGAGCAAGAAACGGCGATTTCCAGCTGCCAAACATGCGAATCAACGCCATGCGAATCAACGCACAGAACGGTACCACCGGACCGAACAAATGTTAGCAGACTCCTCCCGCGCGGCCCGTTGGCACCGCGGCTACGCGCAAATTATTGTCATGTTAGTGACGACGCCCGTGCTGAGCGGCACCGCGCCGCACATCGAATGGGCAAGCTTCGAGGATCCGATTGAACATGCCTTCCGTGTAGAGGTACCGAGGGGCTGGAGCGCCCGGGGAGGCTCGATCCGCACGGGCGCATCTGACCTCCGTTACATGCTCGATCTGATCTCACCCGATGAGCGCATCAACATCCGCCTCGGCGATCTGGCGGTACCGCTCTATTCGATAGCTGAAGGGGTCGATCACGGCGAGCGCGCGCCGATGATCGTGGCCCGCTACCGCAGCGGCCCCGAGTTCGCGGTGCTGTATTCGCACGCGCGATTTTTCCAGTCCTGTCGCAACCCTACCGCCGACGTCGACGATGTGGATTTCGTGATGCCGGACTACCTGCCCGACGATCCCGCCGCGGGACAGACCTCTACCGGTCAGATCGCTTACCGCTGCGACTCGCCGCAGGGACCGCGCATCATTTTTGCCTTTGTGCGCACAGTCTCCTACGGCAGCTACTGGCGAGTCCCAACACTCGCAAGCTATATGGGCCCGGCTGATCAGGCCGGCCTCGCACGCGCGGTGCTGCTCCACAGCGCGCATTCATTCCGATTGCGACCACAGGGAAGCGGGGAAACCCGCTGGCGGCGCAGCGACGCTCTGGATGGAATCACCCCGACGGCTAACCCACTGACCGCTGACGCCCGTCAGCTCTGGCAAGGGCGGGACGAGCAGTACTGGACCAATGGCACGGGCGAGGTAATCAGTGCGCGCACACGACCGTCCGCTGCCTGGCACGCACTCGAGATGACTTCGAGCAACTGATTCGAGCCTCTTACAACCTTTCAGAACAACACGTCCGAGGGAGTCCACATGCTGCACCATCAATTGACATTCAAATCGCCAGGTCTCCCGGGATCGCTCAGGCCCGCGCTTGCCGGATTGAGCCTGCTGCTGACCGGGACCGCGGTGGCGCAGGAGCCGGCGATTACCCATGATCGCTATGTGACTGGCGGCCACATCGTGGTGCCTGACAGCAGCGTTGAGCGCGCCAGCGATCGTGGAGTACGCGCGCACACCAACGTTGAGCTTTTCTTCCCGACCGACGGCCTCCCCATGACTGAGGCCAACACGCCGGGGGGCTTGTTCGAGACGCCCGCCTCGCTTGCCTGCGTGTATAAAGAAGTGAAGGTCACCACCGGCTGCAGCCCGATCGTGGTGACAGCGGTTTCGGCGGACGGCAGCAGGGCGATTGCCATCGTCGACGCCTACGACGATCCGAATGCGATGAGTGACCTGGCGGCTTATTCGTCCGAGTTCGGCTTGCGCGCGCCGACCAGTAAGACCTTCGAGGTCGTCTACGCAGCGCCGGGCAGTTCCACCACCACCACCACGGCGCCGCCACAGGATCCGACCGGTGGCTGGGAGATTGAGGAATCGGTCGACATTGAGATGGCGCATGCCATGGCGCCCAAAGCCAAGATTTATCTGGTCGAGGCCAATTCCAGCGGTAGCGGTGACCTGTTTCCGGCCGTGACTCTGGCCAGCACCTTGGTGGCGGCAGCTGGTGGCGGCGAGGTGTCGATGAGTTGGGGATTTGGCGATTTTTCCGGGGAAGACGGCTTCGACAGCTATTTCCAGACGGCGAACGTCGTCTACTTCTCATCCGCCGGCGATTCCGCTGGCCTGAATTATCCGAGTACCTCGCCCTATGTCGTATCGGCGGGCGGCACGACCATCAACCGGAATGCAACTACAGGTGATTACCTGGCCGAAAGCGCGTGGCCCGACACCGGCGGCGGCGCCACCCCCAACGAGCCGCGGCCGAGCTACCAGGACGGCATCAGCGCGATAGTCGGCGCCAACCGCGGCACGCCGGACATGGCATTCGACGCCGACGGGCGCACCGGCGTTTGGATATACGACTCATTCCCGGTCAATGGCACGTCCGGCACCTGGTACATCGCCAGCGGTACCAGCGTGTCCTCGCCCGGATTGGCGGGGCTGGTGAATGCAGCCGCCAAGTTCGCGCCGTCGACCAGCGCCGAGCTGACCACGGTGTACGACGATCTTGGCGTCAATAGTGACTTCCATGACATCACCAACGGCGACTGCGGTGCCTACGCCGGCTTCCTGGCACTGAAAGGCTGGGATTTCTGCACCGGCGTTGGTTCGGTCTCCGGGCTCGCCGGCAAGTAGCTGGCCGTGGGGCCTCGCACGCGTCGCGCCGCTTATCCGCACAATCATTCAATCACAGGAAATCGACCATGAATACACGACACTGCTTGTCACTGGTGGCCGCCATAGGGCTTGCCGGCGTAATGACCGGTCAAGCCGGCGAACAGACGTTGCCACCGTATGTCAACGGGACGGTAACCGCCGATCTGACGATCCATCTGATCACTCCCCTTCCCCCTGGGGATAGCCTGAATTGCAACCTGACGATCAGCACCACGGACAATCCTGTGGGAACTCCGCAGTATGCAACGGTATTCTCGGACTCTCAGCTCGGAGTCGAAGCCACTGTGTCTGGTTCGACAGCCACCTGTAAGATGGACCTGCCTTACGAGTGGACATTGTCCGAGCCAGGCAGCGATCTGCTGGCGGTCACATATAGCCTAGCGTTTGTGAACACAGGCCCGGTCCGCACCGCGACGCACCCCTTCCCCGTCATTGCGATGCCGGGGAATGATACCGTCACACACTTGAGTGTCGACACGAAATTGTGACGAGCGACGAAGATCTGTGTTCAAGGATTCCATATCTGAAGAGATGTGTGTTTGGCGATGTGTTTGAAGTCGACGTCGGTGGTCAAAATGGTCAACTCATGACGGATGCACAGTTGCGCCAGCAGCGCGTCGATTGTCCCCGCTTGAACACCACGCGCGCGGCACAGATTGCGCAGTTCTGCGGCGTCAATGTGATCTTCCCGGTCCGGATTGAGGAGCGGGAACGCCGTAAAGCGCTCGATGATCTGCCGCCTGGCTTTGGGTCCGGAGAAACCTTGCAGGAGTTCCTGGAGTATGAGGCCAGTGCAGAGTATGGGATCACCGGTTTCAATCGCATGGATGAGCGCGTCAACTTCAGGCAAATCGGCAGGTCGGTCGCGGCGCAGGAACAGAGACCAGACGCTTGTGTCGACTAATAGGCTCACGTGGAACGCGCTTTAGCCGCGCGAGCGCTCTTTTTTATAGTCGTACCCGGGGTGCCATTCGAGTTTGCCTGCCAGCTCGAGCATGCTCTTCTGACGTCGACGGGCTATGAATTCCCGCAAGGCTTGGGTCACCGCCGCCGCCTTGGTGCGCTGGCCGCTTACTCGAAGGGCGTCCTCGATGAGTTGGGGGTCGATGGAGAGATTGGTTGCCATATGTGTAGCTCCTCACACAGTAGTTTACACAACAATAGGCGTCATGGAGAGAGAAGCGGATTCAATCATTTGCGAGTCACCTAGAGTCGGACGCTAGACGTCAATATAATCCAGTAGTTACGTACTATCTCTCGCCTCGCCTAGAGACGATATGTCGGCACCCATTTGACCTGTCCTCATCGACATCGAGTCGACATTTGACGCTGGGTACGGGATATCATAGAAACCAAACATAAACTCGAGCCGCTATCTCGCCGCGTACATACGGAAAATTGACTGGGGAAATCATGAGCACCAACAAACGCCGCCTATCCAACCCTCCTGAGGCGGTGCTGACGTGCGCGCTGCTGGCAAGCGCCGCTTCGGCGAGCCCGGCCGTCGCGGCCACTGCGCCTGAAATGAACGGGGGCGGCGGTACCTTGGGAGGCGAGTTGCTTTCCGGAGCCGACGGTGAGTTTGCGCAGTTCAATGTGGCGCGATCGAAGCTCGCCAGCGCCGCGTGCCATTGCTCCAGCCCCGCCAACGCCAGGCCACGGTTGCTGTACGCTTCAGCATAGTCGGACTTGGCCTTGATGGCCGCGTCATAACTCACCAGCGCCCGTTCGAATTGTTTGTGCGCCGACAGCATGTTGCCGCGGTTGAAGTGAGCCTCGGCCCCGATCGCTTTGCCAGACAATCTCACAGCGTCTTCGTATTTCCTGCGCAGTAAGCAGTGGTCGTTGGTTACAGTCTATCCAGCCTGCCTGGCGTCGTGGGCGACTTCACCACGGTCCCGAATGCGCCCTCCAACTCCATTCAGGTGCTTTCCATGTCCACCGGCGCTGAATGCGCGGGGACCACCTGTGAGGTCGAGAACCTGACCTTTTTGAAGAGCCCCGATGGTGCCTCGCCGAAGCTGTTCCTGGCACTCATAACTGGCACTCCCTACGCGACGGCCGCTTTCAATTTCTGGGAGGCCCCCACTTCGGGAGTAAATTATACCAAGACCTACACCGTCTATCTGACGCAAGCCAAACTAACGTCATCGCAGATTTCGGCTGCCGAAGCTGCCGCTCCGGCTGAGTCCGTATCCTTGAGCTTCACGACCATAGCCTTCCAAGACAATCTGTCCGGTGGCGTGAGCTGCTACAACGTGAGCACCAAAGCGACCAGCGGCTCGCTGACATGTTGACTTGACTTAATCAACCCGAGGTCTTTCTTGGAAGGCTGGTTAGCGTTCGGGATGAAGGAGCCGCAGGGTCGCGCTTGTCGAAGGGCCGCGCGCGGCCTTCGACCAAAACGGCCATCTCAGAACCTCGCGCTTACACTCAAGTCAAAGTCGCGCGGCGGCTGACGCGTTATAAAATCATCGCCGTAAAACGGAACATCGTTGGTGAAATTCTGCCGCCCGGTCAGGTTGTAGATCGAGAACTTGACCGTATATTTCTGGTAGCTGTAGAAAACGGCGGAATTCAATGTGTACTGCCAGTGAATCATCGGCGACTGGTAGTAGCCGCCATTGGCCGCAAACGATGCCAATTGGCCCGGCGTTAGTCCCGGGAAGGGAAAATTCGCCGGGTTCGTGATAGCCGCCAAGTTGAGATAACCGGATTGGGTGACCGCGACTGGTCCGGTGACCTGAATGTTGGCTTGAGCGCCGAAGCCGGATTCGTGCTTGTAGTTGGCGAGCACGTTGAACAATTGCTGCGGCACGCCTGGGTCCTGGAACGTCTGGTTCGGCAGAAACATAAGATTAGCCGGGAACACAGATATGCCGGCACCATCGTTGTTGAGTCCCGGTTGCGCCGGAAAATTGTAGAACGGCGACGGCGCATCCAGCGTGGTATGAAGATAGGAGTAGCTCGCGGTGGCGAAAAAATGCGGATCGGGCTGGAAGTTGAACTCGATCTCGGCACCCTTAATGTGGGCCAGGGTATCAGCGAGACCGCCCGGGCCGGTGGTTATAGTGCGCTCCTGATAGAAACCCGCGGTGGAAATGAACAGCCGCTTGTCGAATAGGTCGAATTTCACGCCCCCTTCTTCCAGCAACGTGTTTTGCCGCAACTGATTGACCGGATTCTCTCCCCACGTGGCGACCGCGCCGTCATTGGCAGTGGGCAGCACGTATTGTGCTTTGTTATACGTCAGGTACATGGAGACATGGGTGGATGGGCTGTACACCAGACTTATGTTGCCGTTATACAGACCGTACCAGGCCGTGGACGCACTTTGGGGTAAGCCGTCATACAAACCCGGACCCCCGAGCGGGTCGGAATAGTTCAACTGCACCAAGTCGCCGCGTATGCCGTAAAGCAGGCTCCACTGCGGCGAGAATTTGAGCCGATGTTCGAGGAAGATCGCGGCGTCCTGCAGGTTGGAGTCGGCGGTGCCATTCAAAAATCCGCCGACAAAGAAACTTCCCGGTGCCCCCTGGAAGCGCCCCGGCAGGCCGTATTGCGGATGGTTGAAGGCGGCATTGTAGAGCACCGGCCCGTTGTTCTGCAGGGAGGCGGGGAACACCCAAGTGTTCGGGTTGGCAGACAGGTCGAAGATGCTTACCGGCTCGTTCAGGAAGTTCTGGATGTCCAGCACATGCGCATAGCGGTAGGTGAGACCGGCGTCGACGTCGTTGTTCACCGCGCCGGTGTCGAACTTGACCTTGAAGTCCGTCTTATTCTCGATAGTAAAACTGCCCTTGGCCGTATCGGCGTAGTAATCCTCGGTCTGGTTGTAGCGGTTCATGTAATCGTAGAAGGTATTGTTGACGATGGAAAAGGCATCCGAGGCCGTGAAGGTCTGGATGATCTGCCCTTTGATGTGCAGCGAGTGCGCGCCGGTACCACCGGGCTCGTCGATGATGGTCCGTGGGTTGAGCTGCGTGGATCCGGTGAGGTCGATCTCCGATCCGAATCCCGAGACCCCGGCGCTGCCACCCACGACACCGCCCGTGAGATAGGTGCCGTTGTCGATCAGTTGCTGATTGACACGGTTGATGCCGTCGTTTTCTCGGTAGTTGGTGTTCTCGAATCCGCCGGTGAGCAGGATCGAATACTCTGGCGTCACTTGGTCGATCACCGAGGCAAACAGCGACTGCTGATGGAAAAACATGTCGTAGTAGTAGCTGCCGCTGTCGTCTTCGGTGAAGCTCACACGCCCAGCGATGCTATCCGTCAGCGGGGCGCCGACATCGAAGGACGCGCGCCGCTTTTGCTGGGTGTCGAACTCCAGATTGAAATCGGCAATCGGCCTCACGAACGAAGGCATCTTGGTGGTGATGTCGATCGCACCCCCTACCCCCGCGCCGGGACCGGCCTGGACGCTCGCCGGACCCTTGACGATATCGATGGAATCCACGCTATTGAAACTAATCGGGGCTCCATAGCCATTGAGGGTGAAACTGTCGCGCATGCCGTTGAAGAACATGTCCGCATACTGACCGCGGATGCGCGGCACGTTCGGCTGACCGAACGAGGCGTCCGAATAACTGCTCGATGTCAGATAGGAGAACCCTCCCGGATTCTGGACATCGAGCGCATCGAGCTGAGCCTTCGACAACAAAGTGTTATTGCGGGGCGTATCCATCACGCCGAGGTCCAGGCCATATGCCGACGTCGACGTCACCGTGGTCGGAAGGATCAGATCTCCTCGCCTGATGCCGTTCACGACGATTTCATCGAGGTCGCCTTGTGCCTCGGTCGGGGAAGTCGGGGAGGTCTGGGAGGTTGGGGGGGCGGCCACAACGGTCGCCGACCCAGCGGCCTGCAGGTCGGCATCATCCGCGAAAGCCGGACTCAAAGGCAGGAGCGCCACCGCCAAGATCGCAGTCGATAGTCGGGCCATGGCAACTCCCTGTCACTTATAGATGATGCGGTTACGTGCGTCCCGCTATTTGACAAAAGTAATGCAGCTTCCGTACCAGCGAGATAGCGTTGATGGCCTGCAGCGATGCATCTACCGGAGTCAAACTATGACAGCGAAATTACATGGATTACGGGCCGCTAGCTCCGGACCGGCAGTCGGGCGCTGCGCGGGGCCTGGCGGCGTCCGCAGACTCGTGCCACCCAATGGTGCATTGGCATCAACCGACGCACAAATCCCGAGCGCACGCTCGAGAAGAGCCGATCGCGCCGCGTATCAGCGGCATGAGGAGGTGCGAATCGAAACGCCCGCCGCAATGGATCAAATGCCTGCCTCGGCTGATGAGCCGACGATGCTGCAAGGCCGGATATCTCGCCGCGTCCCGGCCAAGGCCGGTGGCGAGCGATCTCCGCCAGGAAATCCTCTGCGAAATCGAAATGCTTGTTGCGCCCGGACATCATGCGCTTCCGCCACCAGGTCGGGACGAATCCCAGTCCCGGAATACCGCCATGGAATGCGAATTCGCGGTAAAGATCACTGACGCCCTCCCACGGGATGATCGCTTTGAGGTGCGGGGGGCCGCAGTGCCGCGACCCGCCACTGCGACATGGCGAGATAGGCAGCGCCGGATAGTTGCGCTGAGAATGACGCCGTCCCGCATCGATACGGCAAGATCGTGCTCGAATGTCACACCGTCGTTAATTAGCACGCCGCCCGTGTCCCTGTCCCTCTCCCTGACTACAGTTTCAGCTCAACCGTCACGAGCCTGCGATCAGCGATCGCCACGCTCCGAAGCACCGTATCGTATTCCTCAACGCTGACACGGCCGTGGAGGTGTAGCCCGCGACTGCCCGGACTCGATGGCATTATTTCATCGCCACTTTCTATCAACGCCATTGAGAACAACCATCACGCGCGCGCAGACTCGAGATTATAGTTGCGGCAGGTTAACAAGCGAGAGCGACACATGAGCGCAGCAATCGAATCAAAGTGCCCCTTCCATCATGCGCCCGGCGGCGGTACTTCGAATAAGGAATGGTGGCCGAGCCATCTGCCCGTGGACTTGCTGCATCAGCATTCCTCCAAGTCCGATCCGATGGGCGGGGATTTCGACTACGCGAAGGAATTTAGAACTCTCGACTTCGCGGCGCTGAAGAAGGACCTCGCGGCACTGATGACCGACTCGCAGCCCTGGTGGCCGGCAGACTTCGGGCACTACGGTCCCCTGTTCATTCGCATGGCATGGCACAGCGCGGGTACCTACCGCACCGGTGACGGTCGCGGCGGCGGCGGTAGAGGCCAGCAGCGCTTTGCACCACTCAATAGTTGGCCGGACAACGCGAGCCTCGATAAGGCGCGACGCCTGCTGTGGCCAATCAAGCAGAAATATGGCCGCAAGATTTCCTGGGCCGACCTGATGATTCTTGCCGGCAACGTCGCGCTCGAATCGATGGGCTTCAAAACCTTCGGTTTTGCTGGCGGCCGGGAGGACGTGTGGGAGCCTGACCACGATGTCTATTGGGGCACGGAGAAAAAATGGTTGGGTGCAGACACGCGCTATTCCGCAGAGCGAGAGCTCGCCAATCCGCTGGCCGCCGTACAGATGGGCCTCATCTACGTGAATCCGGAAGGCCCGGACGGCAAACCGGATCCGGTGGCCTCCGCCCGAGACATTCGTGAGACCTTCGGTCGCATGGCGATGAACGACGAAGAGACGGTCGCTTTGATTGCGGGTGGCCACACCTTCGGCAAGACCCACGGCGCTGGCGAGGCGTCACATGTGGGTGCAGAGCCTGAAGCAGGTGACCTGGAGGCGCAGGGCTTCGGCTGGAAGAGCAGCTATGGCACGGGCTGGGCTGGTGATGCCATTACCAGCGGCCTGGAAGTTACCTGGACCAGCACGCCTACGACGTGGAACAACGACTTCTTCAAGAACCTGTTCGGCTACGAATGGGAGTTGACGCAGAGCCCGGCCGGCGCGCACCAGTGGCGGCCGAAGAATGGCGCGGGCGCCGGTACCGTGCCGCACGCGCACGACTCCTCGAAGCGGATCGCGCCTTCCATGCTGACGACTGACCTCGCACTGCGTCTCGATCCGGCTTACGAGAGAATTTCACGGCGCTTTCTGGAGCACCCGGACCAGTTCGCGGCAGCGTTCGCGCGTGCCTGGTTCAAGCTAACGCACCGTGACATGGGTCCGCGTGTACGTTATCTCGGCCCGGAAGTGCCTGCAGAAGAGCTCATCTGGCAGGACCCGATTCCGGCGGTGAATCACAAGCTCATCGACCAGCAGGACATTTCCGCGCTCAAGGATAAGATTGTCGCCTCTGGACTCACGGTCTCGCAGCTCGTTTCAACCGCGTGGGCATCGGCCTCCACCTTCCGCGGTTCCGACAAGCGCGGCGGTGCGAACGGAGCGCGTATCCGGCTCGCGCCTCAGAAGGACTGGGCGGTCAATCAGCCCGAGCAACTGGCGCATGTACTGAAAACCATCGAAAGGATTCAGGACGAGTTCAACAGCTCGCAGACAGGCGGCAAGAAAGTGTCGCTCGCCGATCTGATCGTCCTAGGTGGCTGCGTAGGTGTCGAGCAGGGGGCGAAGAATGCCGGTAATGATATAAGGGTGCCGTTCACACCTGGACGCATGGACGCTTCGCAGTCGCAGACTGATGTGGATTCCTTCGCTCCGCTCGAACCGATCGCCGACGGCTTCCGCAACTACCAAAAGACTCGGTACGCAGTACCGGCCGAAGCGCTGCTGCTCGACCGCGCGCAACTGCTAACGCTGACCGCCCCCGAGATGACCGTGCTCGTTGGTGGACTGCGCGTTCTCAACGCGAACGTAGGACAGTCCATGTACGGCGTCTTCACTCACAAGCCGGCATCGCTGACGAACGATTTCTTCAAGAATCTGCTCGACATGCGTACGGAGTGGCAGGCGGTGTCCGACACCAAGGAAACGTTCGAAGGTCATGAGCGAAAGACGGGCGAGCTCAAGTGGACCGCCACGCGCGTCGATCTGGTGTTCGGCTCGAACTCGGTGCTAAGGGCATTAGCTGAACTGTATGGGAGCTCGGATGCACAGGAACAGTTCTTGCACGATTTTGTGGCGGCCTGGGCCAAGGTGATGAATCTGGATCGTTTTGACCTCCGGTAATTGTCCGCGAGCATGCGTACTAACTTCGACCCTCCTCCGGTTAAGCCCGGATCAGTACGATTTGATGAACGCGAGCAGATCGGCGTTGATAGTGTCGGCCTGGGTGGTACACATTCCGTGCGGGAAGCCTCGGTATGTCTTGAGCGCTGCGTTCTTGACCAGTTTCGCGGTGAGGGGACCTGCATCCGCATAGGGCACGATCTGGTCATCATCGCCGTGCATCACCAGCGTGGGAACCGTGATCTCCCGTAAGTCCGGCGTGAAGTCGGTCTGTGAGAATGCGACAATCCCATCGTAATGCGCTTTGACGCCGCCCATCATGCCTTGGCGCCACCAGTTGCGGATCACGCCTTGGTCGATCTTGGCGCCTGGACGGTTGTAGCCGTAGAACGGACCTGTGGCGAGATCGAGATAGAACTGAGCTCGATTACCGGCCACCTGTGCCTGGAAACCATCGAATACCTCCTTGGGGAGGCCGCCCGGGTTCGCCGGCGTCTTGACCATGATTGGAGGCACGGCGCTGATTAGCACCGCTTTGGCGACGCGCCCTTTACCGTATCGAGCAACGTATCGGGCGACCTCACCACCGCCGGTCGAGTGCCCGATATGGATCGCCTCCTTTAGGTCCAGGTGAGAAGTAAGCGCTGCGAGGTCTTGCGCGTAGTGATCCATGTCGTGGCCGTCCGCCGTCTGGCTGGAGCGTCCATGGCCGCGGCGATCGTGCGCGATCACGCGGTAGCCGCGATTGACGAAGAACATCAGCTGGGCGTCCCAATCGTCCGAGGATAGCGGCCAGCCATGGGAGAAAACGAGCGGCTGCCCCTTGCCCCAGTCTTTGTAGAAGATTTTGATCCCATCCGGTGTCGTAATCGTGTCCTGCATGGTGCTCATAGATTCGTCTCCAGTGATTGCCGAGACCTTGGACTCGAGCTGCTATATTAATACTCGCGGCCGGTCGCGTTCACTGATATGGTCGGAGGCCGCTATCAGTTTCATGGACGACGCGAAGATTGATGTCGCGATCACCTCTATCGGTTCGCCTGGTGAAATCGCCCTTTTTTTAGGCCGCTCGAGCCACTGCAGTCCTGACTTTGACCGGCGCCGTTTCAATCAGGAAGAAACACAGCACGGCACCTATCGCTCCCGATGCGGCCATCATGAGCACGGCCGTTGACAGTTGCGTCAGATCCGCCATTTTGCCCGCAAGCGCGACCAGAGCTGAGCCGCCGAGAACTTCCCCGACGCAAACGACCAGTCCCATGGCCGTGGCCGCGTATTTGCGCGGCATCGATTCGCCCGGGATGACGCCCATGAATAGCGGGAATGTGCCGCTCGCCAACCAGCCCGCAAACAGCAGCGCGCCCAGTGCCAGCGTCGAGCCCTGGAAGTAGACGGCGCCCAGCGCGGTAAGCGCACCGAGCAGGCAGAATCCGATCATCACCGGCTTGCGTCCGATCCGGTCCGAAAGCCACGGCGCTCCGAAGCCGGAGAGCGCCGATGAGAAGCCCAGCACGCTCAGCAGCGAGCCCATGGCAGGGCCCGGCATGCCGCGCACCTCAGTGAGAAACTTGGGCAGGAAGGTCCAGCCCATGATGAACCAGCCCACCATGAACACGGAGATCAGGCAGCAGACCAGCACGTTGCGGACAGCGAGCATATCGAACAGCCCCCGCTGCTTGCCATCATCCGCAGCGTCAGTGGCGGCCAGTCCGTGAAACCTGGCTTGTGCCTCCTTCGTGGGCTCGCGCACCCAAAGCCAAACGCCGATGGCGCACAGCAGGCCCGGCACGCCGGCAACGAAGAAGGCTGCCCGCCAGCCATGTGCCTCGGCAATTACGGGCAGCAGCGAGGGCGCGAGGCTCTGGCCCAGAAGCGCCGCGAAGAAGTTCTGCATGATGCCGGCGTTGACGCCGCGCCGGCTTGGCGATGACTCGACCGCCATGATGGCAAGACACACGGGCAGGAACGGGCCCTCCACCGCGCCCATGATTGCACGCGCGATGAGCAGTACCGGAAACGATGGGGCAAGACCCGAAAGCATCGAGCACGCGGAGAATATAATCA
>Ga0302324_100011394_pt1 | contig 18241 bp, 11 predicted proteins | sample Palsa_T0_1_FD_201949 | JGI IMG/M metagenome (GOLD analysis project Ga0302324, IMG submission 201949) | Peat permafrost microbial communities from Stordalen Mire near Abisko, Sweden - Palsa_T0_1 | ecosystem: Environmental > Terrestrial > Soil > Palsa > Peat permafrost | place: Sweden: Abisko... | reverse complement strand
CAGTCATGATTCCGCGTTTGCGCGCTTCAGCTACGATCAGGCCACGAATTACGTCCCCGGCGGTTCGCCGACCTGGTCCGAAGCCGGCGCCTTTGGCAGCAACCAGTTCATCAACAATCACGGCCGCAATGCGGTAGTCACCGAAACTCACGTGTTCTCCCCCAACCTCATCAATCAAGCGACCTTGGGCTTCAGCCGCATTTTCAATCACATTCTTTCGTATGGCACAGGCAGCTGCGAAGCCGCGAACATCGGCATTCCCGGCGCCGATCTCGGAGCGAAGTGCGATTCCATCACCGGTTACCCCGCCAGCCTGAACCAGTCGAACAAGGATTGTGAAAGCTGCGGCATGACCTCATTCGAGATGTCGAGCTACTTCTCGGTGGGCGACCGCGGTTACGCGCCTTATCAGGGTGGAACCAACGTTTATTCGGTTGGCGATGTGCTCGATCTCATTCGCGGGAAACACAACATTCGTTTCGGCGCAACCTATCGCGCTGAGGAAATGAACGTGCGGAACAACGCTTTTCAGGATGGCTACGTAGTGGAAGCTGGTACCGCCTCCGGTGACGATATTGCCGATCTGCTGCTGGGCAGCACAGGCGTTTTCGCCGCACACGACCAGACATTCCTGGGCGCTACGACCGGACGCCGCTGGAAACTCATCCGCCCCTTCGTTCAAGACGATTGGCGTTTGACGCCGAATGTGACTGTGAACCTTGGGCTGGCGTGGGCGCTGGCGACTCCGGAAACCGAAGTCGAAAACCGGCAGGCAAACTACAACATCCAAAACCTTATGTGGTACGTGCCCAAAGGGAGCCCGACCCTGAGCAGTTGCACGAACTGTGTCACTACCGACGGGCGCGTCGGCATTCAATTCGACAAGACTGCGCTCGAACCCCGCATCGGCCTCTCCTGGAAGCCGAACGGGAGCTCCAGGACTGCGGTTCGCCTGGGTTATGGGATATTCCACGATTCCGCCTGGAATCAGGGCGGACAGGGACTGTGGCAGAATCCGCCCTATTATGCGGAGATTGATCCCGATAGCAATCCTAACGTCTTGTTGACGCCGTTTTACTCTTCCACCGGTCTGTGTAATCCGTTCGGCAACTCACAGTGCGGTCTGTCGTACGGTTTTCAGGAGGCTACTCCTTCAAATCCGGCTTGCCCTCCGGCGGGCATACTCACCGGGCCCGTGAACCCGGCATGCTACACCGGTACGATCCAGTCGCAGAACCCCAATTTCAAGCAGGGAGCCGTTCAGCAATTCAACTTCAACGTTGAGCACGAGCTGCCAGGGGAGGTCGTGCTGACGATCGGGTATGCCGGCTCCCGCAGCCACCACATTCTCGTCAGCCAGGAAAACGAAAACGTCAATGATCCGAATGCCTGCCCCGACGGCTTTAGTCCAGTAGCCGGTTATACGCTGGGTTGCGGCTATGGATACTTCCCGTTAGCGATCAACCAGCCCAACGGCGGAGCCTATCAGACCGTTGCCAGCAACAACAGCATCGGCAATGCCCGCTATGATTCTCTCCAGGTTAAAGCTGAGACCAAGAGCGCCCGGCACGGTCTCTATGCGTTGCTGGGCTACACGTACTCCCGCACTTTCGATTCCGGTATGCCCGACGGTTTGGGCACCAATCCGGGCGCGACCTATTGGCCTTTGCCCGGAACGTCAAAACTGGACTGGGGACTCTCGCAGTTGAACCTCAATAACAGCTTCACGGCCAGCATCCTCTATGATTTGCCGTTCGGCAAGGGCAAGCACTTCGGCGGAGACTGGAATAGCGCCACGAACGCGGTTCTGGGAAATTGGCACCTGGACTTGATTGAAAGAGCTACATCCGGATTCCCTCTGTTCGTCGTGGACAGCGCGGACGAATCAGGAACCTATTTTTCCTACAACGGATTCACGCTGCAACGTCCGAACCAGGTGGGTGATCCCAACGCGGCCGGACCGGTCGCCGGAAACCCTAGTTGCAGCGCTCCTGCGAAGATACACACCCTGCAAAACTGGTTCAACCCGTGTGCTTTTGCTCAGGCGCCATCCGGAGAACTCGGCACTGCCGCGCGCGCCCCCGTCTACGGCCCTCGCTTCGTGAATACTGATTTCTCTATCATCAAGAACTTCCCCTTCCACGAGGGAATGAATGTGCAGTTTCGCGCGGAGTTTTTCAATCTGTTCAATCACCCGCAGTTCTTCCTGGGAGGGCTGGGCGACAGCGGACAACAAGACATCAATACGCCCTCCAGCTTCGGGGTGATCAATAACACGGTGAACAACCCTCGTTTGGTTCAGTTTGCCCTGAGACTCGCTTTCTAGAGGACGCCGTGAAGCCATATGTTTTTCTGGGCAGACGGGCCCGGCCCGCTCTGCCCATTCTTCTGCGGACGCGGTTTGCATCTGATTTTCATCTGATTTGCGCCTGATGAGGGAATAAGCCTTGCAGACCACGAAATCGCTGGCGCTAGTCGCTCTATGCCTGACCGCTGCCCTCTGCTTTGCCCAACCCCGGCGCAAAGTCATCATCAACGAAGACTGCTCCGGCCCCGGCGGCAGCAACCTGCAGACACTGATGGTCATGATTCAGTCACCGCAGGTGGAGGTGCTCGGCATCACGATCGTCAGCGGAGATCAGTGGCGCGACGAAGAAGTGGCGCACACTCTGCGCCTGCTGGAAATCATGGGCCGCACCGACATTCCCGTTGTGCCCGGCGCCGCGTTCCCGTTAGTCCGCACCCGCGAAGAAGCTCAACTCTGGCAGCAACATTATGGCAAGGCCGCCTACGCTGGCGCGTGGGACGACCGCTGGTGGCATGAAGCGTCAGTCGTTCCGCCGCTTCCCGAAGGCCAGCCCACCGCAAAGCCAGTCGCCGAGGACGCCGCCCATTTCCTGATTCGCATGGTCCGCAAGTTTCCGCACGAAGTCACGATCTACGAGGGTGGGCCGATGACCAACCTCGCGCTGGCAATTTCTCTCGACCCGGAGTTTCCGCAACTGGCGCAGGAGCTTGTCTTCATGGGTGGCAGCCTGAGCCCGCAAACCGACAATCCTGAATTTGCGAACAATCCGCGGCACGAGTTCAACGTCTGGTTCGATCCGGAAGCGGCGGAGATCGTGCTGCGCGCCCCTTGGAAGAAAATCGTCTGCACCCCCACCGACATTTCGATCAAGACCCACATGACTGCGGCCCTGGTGAAGCAAATTGAGGCCAGCGGCACTCCGCTGGCCCGCTACATCGCGCGTTTCGCCATGTTCACACCGGGCGCCGACATCATGTGGGACGAACTGGCCGCTGCCGCGTGGATCGACCCCAGTCTGATTACGAAGAGTGAGACCCGCTACATGGGCGTGGATATCGATCATGGCCCCGGCTACGGCAACACGCTTACCTGGGAAACCAAGAGCACGCTGCGGCCCGACGCGCAGCCGGTCGAAATTCAGGTTGACCTCGATCCGGAAAAGTTCTATCGCATGTTCGCAGGCCTGATGTCCGGGCCAACGCCGCCGCCCATGCCTGCGCACTGATCGTCTTTGGTGACCGCACCCCGCGCGCTGGCACCGCGGGGGGCGAACAGCATACAATACCTGCTTGCGACCTTTTCCCAATATGTCTCCCACTCCAGACGACCTCACTACCGCAAAAGACGACATGGTTGCCTTCATCGAAGGCCACGGGATGCGCCGTTTCCACGGCTACGTGGACTTCGACGAGGTGCAGTGCGTGATGTGGGAAATGGCGGGCAATCCTGACGGCTGGAAAGATTTTGTCGAACTGGCCAAGACTGCTGGTGCACCTTTCCTGACCATGCACTCCTGGACGCTCGAACGCACTGAACTGGACGAAATGGTGCAGCGCCTGAGCAACTCGGAGTTCACCGACAGCGACGATGTGGAAGACGCCCGCTGGTTGCGCGCCCACGTTGGCAAAGTGGGATTCCTGCAACTGGGCTGGGCCTACCAGGGTTCGATGTTTCTCTGTGAAGTCAGCACCGAATGGTACGACCGCTACCAGCATTTGCTGGAAGTCTCCGACGAATTCGGTGGCCTCACCATGGATGAGCCCGACCAGGACGAAGAAAACTAGGTCGTCCGAGCCCGTAGTAAACTCCTTGTCATCCTGAGCGAAGCGAAAGATCTGTGCAACTCCGCGTGGATTACAGAGATCCTTCGCGCCGAAGCGCGCTCAGGATGACAGTGCCTTCTTTATGCGGTGGATTCAAAAGACAACCGATCAGAGCCTTGTCGATCGTCTGGTCACGGGCCTGCGCGCCAATCCTGCGCTGCATGGTGTGGCCGGCACGGCGCACGTTCTCGCGCCGTTACTAGTGCGCCGCGGCATCGCCGATCCTGAATCAGCCGGCATCTTCCTCTCGCCTTCGCTCTCGCATCTACATGATCCACATCTCATGATGGGTCTGCCCGCAGCCGTCGATCGCATCGCCGCCGCCATCGAATGCAAAGAGCCGATTCTTATTTACGGCGATTATGACGTGGACGGCACCATGGCCGTCATCATCCTGAAGACTGCGATTGAACTCTGCGGAGGCTCCGCCGACTTCCACGTGCCGCACCGGATTCGCGAAGGCTACGACATGCGCGACGATGTAATCGAGCGCGCCGCCGAGTCGGGCATTCGCCTGATTGTCAGCGTCGACATGGGAATCCGCGCGTTCGCTCCCGCGGAAACTGCGCAGCGTCTCGGCGTCGACCTGATCGTTACTGACCATCACCTCCCCGGTCCCGACGGTGTGCCCAACGCACTGGGGGTCGTGAATCCTAATCAGAAAGGTTGCGCTTATCCCTACAAGCAGCTCTGTGGCGCAGGCGTGGCTTTCAAATTGGCGCAAGGATTGATGCAGCGCCGCCTGGATGCGAGCCTGCAAAACAAACTGCTGATGTCGTTCATGAAGATCGTCGCCATTGCGACCATCGCCGACGCCGTGCCGTTAACCGGCGAGAATCGCGTCTTCGCGTCGCTGGGGTTGGACGCGCTGCGCAGGGCGGTGAATCCAGGTTTGAAGGCGCTGCTGGAAGTGGCCCAGATCTCGGCCAAGCGGCCGCCAACTTCGGGTGAAGTCGGTTTCCGCATCGCGCCCCGCATCAACGCGGCCGGCCGCATGGATGTGGCTCGCGACGTCATCGAACTCTTCAGCGTGAAGGACGCGGCACGCGCCCGCGAACTGGCGGCCAAGCTTGACCATCTCAATTCCGACCGCCAGGAAGAAGAACGCAGAATCCTGCGCGCCGTGGAAGATCGCTTCTCCGCCGATTCCGCGCTGTGCGACGCCTACTGCATTGTCGTGGACGGAGAAAGCTGGCATCGCGGCGTCATCGGCATCACAGCCACGCGAGTTGTGGAGCGCTACAATCGCCCGGCAGTCGTGATCTCGCGCGAGGGCGATGAGGCGTTCGGCTCCGGCCGTTCGATTCGCGCATTCCATTTACTCGAAGCAATCGAATCGTGCAGCAATCTTTTTTCGCGCTACGGCGGCCACTCTCACGCCTGCGGCTTCGCTATGCCCGCCACGAACGTGGACGAACTGCGTGCCAAACTGGACGCGTTTGCCCGAACGCGACTTACTCCGGCGGATTTCGATCCAATTCTCGACCTGGATGCGGAACTCGATCTGACTGAAATCACTCCCGAACTATATCGGGCGCTCCAACTTCTCGAACCCTACGGCATGGGCAATCCCGAGCCCGTCTTCGCCGCCCGCGGCGTTCAGCTGACCGCGCCCCCAAGAATTATGAAAGACAAGCACATCAAGCTGAAAGTCAGGGCGGGCGTAGTGAACAACAACACGGCTCGCGTGGATGAAGATGACGACCAACTCTCCGCCGCAGCCATCCTGGCAACTCCCCGCTGCCATCCCGACGGTGCGGCAATCCGCCGCGACGAAAAAGCCGCGGCCGCAGCCGAAGGTTATACAAGCGGCAACCAACTGAGAACCGGATTGACCAGCAGGATCACTTTCGATGCCCTGGGCTGGAACATGGCCGAGCACCTGCGGCCGACTCCACTCCTCGCTGGCGATGCGCTCGACATCGCCTTCACCATCGGCAACAACGACCATCCTGAGTACGGCGGCCTCGAACTCTCTCTCCGCGATTTCAAAATGCCCTCCAGCTAAGAGGCACTGCGTTTACCACAGATGGTACTGCCCATCTCTCTGCGCCATCTCCACGCTGACTCCGAACAGCGCTGCCAGCCGCTCGACCTGAAGAATATCTTCCTTACGTCCGTCGGCGACGACGCGTCCGCGGTCCATCAACACCACGCGTCCAATCTCAGGGACGATGTCCGCCAACTCATGCGTTACAAGAATAATCGCCGTTCCCGAGTTAGCCAGAGCGCGCATGGTGTGGCGCACGCTCTGTTGTGCCGAAAGGTCAAGCGAGTTGCAGGGTTCATCGAACAACAACGCGCCCGGCTTGTGAACCAGCGCCCGCGCGATCAGCACCCGCCGCGCCTCGCCCGACGACATCTCGCACACGGGACGCTCCGCCAGATGCGAAATCTTTAGTTCAGCCAGCGCGGCTTCGGCAAGTTTGATCTTTTCGCGATCGACCGTATGATTTGGCCAGATCGCCGTGCTGCTGAAAAATCCCGACAGCACCACCTCGCGTCCGCTGGCCTCGCCGGTGCAGGAGAGCATCATGTCGTTGGAGACGATTCCCATGTGCTGGCGCAGTTTGAAGACGTCCCAGGTTTCATGGCCGAGGAGCTTCATCCACGAATCGTCCCGAGCCACCGGATAGCACTCGCGCGTAATCGTCTTGATCAGCGTGGACTTGCCGCAGCCGTTTGGTCCCAGAATCGCCACGTGCTCATCCGCGTGGATCCGCAGGCTGAAGTCGTCGAGCGCGATCTTCTGCCCGCGCATCACCCGCAGGTTGTGGAAGTCGAGCAACGGCGATTTTTCGGCGGTCGTGATCATTGATGATTGCGATGCGTGCATCTAAGTGTAGATGAGAAGCTCGTCTTACAGATGCCTCTCAGCAGCCGGCTTCCCGCGGCTTCGATTACACTGAACTCGAGATGCCGCTCCAGATCTATCGCCTGCGCCGCCTGCTGGTGGCCACCGCCGTGCTGCTCACCCTGTTCGTGGCTGGGATGTATTTCTACGCGCGTTCGCGGGCGACGAACGTGCTGAAACAAATCCCGGGCAAGATGGGAATCGACATTAAGCAGACGGCCAACGGTTATCAATATTCCCAGTCCAATGGCAAGCGCACGCTGTTTACCATACAGGCCGGCGACGTCAAAGAGTTCAAACTCAACGGTACCAGCGAATTGCACAACGTCAGCATCGTGCTCTACGGCCGAGATTCCTCACGCTTCGACCAGATCTACGGCGATGACTTTGTATTCAATGAACAAACCGGGGACATCACGGCCAAAGGCGAAGTTCAGATCGATCTTGTATCCAATCCCGCTGGCCTCGGCAGTCCCGATCAAGCCACCCCGAAGGAACTCAAGAATCCCATTCACCTGAAGACGCGCGATCTGGTTTTCAACAAGGACAGCGGCGACGCCGTCACGCCCGCCCGCGTCGAGTTTCGTACCCCGCAGGCCTTGGGCTGGGCCGTCGGTGTCACCTACGCGGGCAAAAGCAACACCCTCACTTTGGCGACGCAGGTTCACGTTGTGCTCAACGGCGCGAATGCAGCGGTCATCGACGCCGACCACGGGGTCGTCACCAGCGATCCCCACCAGATTGTGCTCGACCATCCTCATCTCAAACGCGAAGACGGAACCATGCAGTCGGAACGGGCGATTTTTTATCTCGGCTCGGAAAATGAGGTTCAGAAGATTCTTTGCGCGGGAGATTTCACCAGCGTGTCGCGGAAGCCGACTGCAAAGCACCGTGGCGCAAGCGACGATCGGAATGCGGCGGCCGGCAGTGCAGCGGTCGCGCCATCCTCCGAAGTGCGCAGCCGCGCCGACCAAGCAGAATTCCTGCTCAGCGGAAAGCAGAACCTGCTTCGTACCGCAACCCTGACTGGCAGCGTCCACTTCGATGAAACCGGACCTCAGCCCATGCAGGGCGACGCTGGCCGCGCGATCATGGACTTCGCCGGCCAGAACCAGTTGCAGAAAATTCATGCCCTCGACGGAGTCCGCCTCACACAAAAGGCCGCGCCAGGAAGCAAGCCTGCGTCCAAAGGCGTTGGGTCCGGTCCGCAGGATTTCGAGATCACCGCGCCCGTCATCGACTTTACCCTGGCGCAAGGCCACTTCCTCGAACATGCCGTAACCTCGGGAGCCGCCCAAATCACGATTACCCCACCGCAGGAATCTCCAGCCACGGCGCAGACCTCTGCGGCGCCGACTCCTGCAACGCAAAAGACGGTAGTGACGGCGGGCAAGTTCGACGCGCAATTCGCTAATTCCGACGGCCGCGACCACTTCACCAGCCTCCACGGCGCGCCTAACGCTCGCATTGTGAACTCCGCTCCCGGACAACCCGATCGCGTGAGCACCAGCGAATCGGTCGCGGCCGCGTTTCTTCCTCAGGGCGGCATCGACGCCGTCACGCAGACGGGGAACGTCGTTTATACCGACGGGCAGCAGCCCGACAAGCTCACGCAGGCCTGGGCTAACTCCGCACGGTATACGCCCGGTGACCAAATGCTTGTGCTGACAGGGAACCCACGGGTGACGAACGGGGGTATGGCCACCACGGCCAAAACCATTCGCATGAACCGCGCCACGGGAGACGCTCTAGCCCAGGGCGACGTCAGGAGCACTTATAGCGATCTGAAGGAGCAACCGGGGGGCGCGTTGCTGGCGTCTTCTTCGCCCATTCACGTCACCGCCCACAGCATGACTGCCCACAACACTCCGGGAATTGCGCTCTACTCAGGAAACGCGCGCCTTTGGCAGGATGCGAACATCATTCAGGCGCCCACCATCCAGTTCGACCGCGACCGTCGATTTGTCACCGCCCAGGGCACGCCAGCCCAGCCGGTACAAACGATTCTGGTTCAAGAAGAGAATGTCGAGCCAGCGAAGGCTGCACGTGAGAGTTCTCAAGCCGAAAAAACGGGCGGAAAGAATGCCGCGAAGGCATCTCCGCTGGGCGGATCGAGCCCCATCGCCATCACCGCCGCGAAGCTCACCTACGCCGATTCCGAACGCAAGGCCCACTACGAAGGCGGCGTTTCTGCCCAAGGCGCGGACTTCACGGCGACCTCCAAGAGCGCCGACGCCTACCTGCTTCCCCGCAGTCAAACCCCCGGCAATCAGGTACTTGCCAGCCCTGGCAGGCTCGATCACATGGTGGCCGAAGGCGACGTGGTCGTCCACCAACCCAACCGCCGCGCCGAGGGCCAAAAGTTGGTCTACACCGCCGCCGAGGACAAGTTTGTCCTCACCGGTGGACCGCCTAGCATTTTTGATGCCGAACAGGGCAAAGTTACCGGCGTTTCGTTGACTTTCTTCAGACGCGATGATAGGGTGCTCGTAGATGGCGAAGCAAATACTCCTGTGGTAACTCAGACGCGAGTGGCCAAATAAGAACCACGGCAAATGGCAAGCTAAATGCGTACCCTAGCCACGGAAGAAATTGGCAAATCGTATCGTGGCCGCCGCGTTGTGAATGGTGTCAGCCTGACCGTCGAGCAGGGCGAAGTTGTTGGATTATTAGGCCCTAACGGCGCAGGCAAGACCACCACTTTTTACGCAATTGTTGGCCTGATCCCTCCCGATACTGGCCGCGTTCTATATGACGGTCAGGACATTACCGACGTTCCTATGTACCTGCGGGCGCGTCAGTATGGCATCAGTTATCTCCCGCAAGAAGCTTCGGTTTTTCGCAAACTGACGGTCGAAGAAAACATCCTCGCGGTGTTAGAGGCGCAGCCTATGTCCTGGCACGAGCGCCGCGAGAAGATGGAAAAGTTCATTGACGAACTGGGACTGGAGCACATCCGCCAGAATCGCGGATATGCCCTGTCTGGGGGGGAACGCCGGCGCGTGGAAATTGCCCGCTGTCTGTGCATCAACCCCACGTTTATTTTGCTGGATGAACCGTTTTCCGGGATCGACCCCATTGCCGTGCTCGACCTGCAGAAGATCATCAGCAGCCTGCGAGCCAGCGGCATCGGAGTCCTGATCACCGACCACAACGTGCGCGAAACGCTTTCTGTCACCGACCGGGCCTACATCATTGACGACGGCAGAATTTTCCGTCAGGGACCGCCGGAGGAACTGGCCAGCGATCCGGAAGTGCGCCGCGTGTATTTGGGCGAGAGTTTCTCGCTGGTGTGAGGAAATAAAGACATAAACCACGAAGGACACGAAGTAACACTAAGGATTTCCTTCGTGAACCTTCATGGCCTTAGTGGTTGATGGTTTTGGTATCACGGAAATTCGGCCCGGACTCATGGTCTTACTGCAGCACAGACTCAGCGTAAAGCTCTCGCAGCGCCAGATCCTTACTCCGGGCCTGGTGCAGATGGTTTCTGTCCTTGCGCTCAACAAGCTTGAGCTCAAGGACATGATCAATGCCGAGATGGTCGAGAACCCCGTTCTCGAAGAGCTCGAAGAGTCGGTTCCACTGCTCGACGAAATCGGCAAGAAGGAAGAAGATCGCGAGCGCGCTGCTGCCGCAACCAACGAAGAAAATCCCATCACCGCCGTCGAAAAGAAAGATCCCTTCGAAGAGATCGACTTCGGTTCGTTCTTCCAGGATTATCTCGATCCCGGCTACCGCACCCACAGCGAGATGGAGGATATCGAGCGGCCATCCTTCGAAAATTTCCTCTCCAAACCGACCAACCTGACCGATCATCTTGCCTGGCAACTCGGTGCGCTCAGCCTGCGCCGCGAAGTTCGCGAGGCCGCCGATCTGATCATCGGCAATCTGAACGAAGATGGTTATCTGATCGCCAGCGACGACGAGTTGCTCGGCGTGGCTCCGCCGGCCCCGCCCGAGGCCGACACCGAGACGGCAAAGAATATCGTGAACGAGGCGCAGGCCCTCGGCCTGACGGAAATAGGAGAAATACCCGCCGCCGAGCTAGGTATGGAAGCCGATGAGGTTTCCTCCGCCGGAGGAATCGCGGATTCGGTAGATGTTGATCTGAACGCTGATACGAACGCCGATACAAACGCTGATACAAACGGCGCTCCCGTCGAGATTGCAGGGTCCGCTTATAGCGAGAAGGCAGAGCTCCCGCCCGCAGCCCCGCCGCGATCAGAATCCTCATTCTCATCGCGTTCTGGAGATTCCGCTGCCGCGGTTGCTCCCGCGCCTGAGCCCGTTCCCCAGGCCGCCCCGACTTACAAGCCCAACTTCACTCCCGCCGATCTGCAGGAAGCACTCGAAGTCGTCCGCCAACTGGATCCTCCTGGCGTGGCCTGCCGCGATTTGCGCGGCTGCCTGCTCTGCCAGCTTCGTTACCACCAGGCGCAACTTGCCCTGCAAAAGAATGGCAACGGCGCAGCTCTGACTTTGCAGAGTCAGGTCTTGCAAGACGCCATCGCGGTCGTCGACCAGCATCTGCGCGGCCTGCAGAATAAACAGCACAAAGAAATCGGCAAGGCGATCGGCCGCCCCATTGAAGCCGTGCAGCAGGCCCTGGACTACATCCGCACCCTCGATCCGCGTCCCGGCCTGCGCTATAACAAAGTTCAGCCGCGCCTCATCGAGCCCGACGTGGCTTTCGTGAAGCACGGCGACGAATGGCTGGTTATCATGAACGACGAAGACCTGCCGCAGCTTCGCCTGAATCCGGCTTACAAGAAACTGGTGACCCGCGACGGCACCAACGAAAAGAGCACCCGCGACTACGTCAAAGAGCGCTACAAGAGTGCCATTCAGCTCATCAAGAACATCGAGCAGCGCAAGCAGACCATCACCAAGGTCTGCTATTGCATCGTCGCCCGCCAGCAGGATTTCCTCGAACGCGGCATCGACCAACTCAAACCCATGATGATCAAGGAGGTGGCCGAAGAAATCGGCGTGCATCCTTCTACGGTAAGCCGTGCGGTCGCCAGCAAGTACGCCCACACTCCCCAAGGCGTTTTCGAGCTGCGATATTTCTTCAGCGAGAGCGTGCAGGGCCCCGAGGGCGGCGGCACATCATTGCTGATCCTAAAACGCCGTGTGAAAAAGCTCATCGAAGAGGAAGATCAAAGCCGTCCGCTGACCGACGAACAGATCACCAGAATCCTGCAATCGCAAGGCATCCAGGTGACCCGCCGCACGGTGGCCAAATACCGCGAAGACATGCGCATCCCCAGCACGCACCAGCGAAGAGTAAAAAAATAGATTTGGTAATTGTGTAATTTAGTAATTGGGTAATTGAAGAAGTGCACGTAAGCTGGCGATTTTAAAATTACTCAATTACCAAATTACACAATTACTCAATTGTTCCTAATCCAGTGCCCGATTTATCCGGTAATCAAGACTATGAGGGGGCGCTCATGAACGTGGAATACACTGGCAGGCATTACGTAGTCACTTCCACCATCCGCAAAGAAGTAGAGACCGGCCTCACAAAAATCCGCAAAATTCTAGGCGACCGATTCGATTCCAAAGTTATCCTCGCCGTCGAAAAACATCGCCACAAAGCCGAAATCACCATCAGCCCGCGCAACGGCCCGCTGGTCGGCCTGGCTCAGGCCAAGGACATGATCATTGCCGTCAACGAAGCCCTCGATCACCTCGAGAAGCAGGCGGTCAAATACAAAACTCGCTGGATGTCCAAGAAGCGCTCCGCGCGCAAAAGCGAAGAAGTCAAGAAGTGGAACGGCCACTCTGTGCAAGTCGACGGTGGCGATGCCCAGACCGGTCTCCAGACCGTAGTCGGCGCATCGGAAAAGACGGCCGTGCCCGTCATGGTGCACAAGTATCCCGCAGTCGCCAAAACTACGGAAGTCCATTTGGTCCGCTCCGACGACTCCGTCGCCATGCGCCCCATGACGCTCGAAGAGGCCATCAAAGAAGCTCACTTCAAAGACCGTGACGTCTTCGTCTTCCGCGATCCCAAAGGCAAGCTGATGATTTTGCACCGCACCCGCGACGGCAAAATGGAGCTAATCGAAGCCCCATAGAAACAATAGAAACAACGAAAAATTGTCATTCCGAGCAAAGCGAGGGACCTCGGTTTATGCCGACGCCGGCAAGAACCCAGATTCCTCGCTTCGCTCGGAAACGACAGTGCCGGTCACGAACTCCCGATCAGCCAGCCGGTGATAAACACCAGCACTCCGCCCAGCCCGACTTGCAGCGCCGCCGAAACCCACGGGCTATCCATATAGCGGTGCCGGATCCAGGTGATTACAGCTAACTCGACGAAGACCACCGCACCCGCAGCCCACAACGCTCTGTGGAAGTCGCGCAACAAGAACGGCAGCGTATGCCCAATACCGCCCACCGCGGTCATCGCCCCGCAAACCAATCCTCGAACCCACGGGTGGCCCCGTCCCGTAAGGCTGCCATCGTCGGAAAGCGCCTCGGCAAATCCCATGCTGATTCCGGCACCCGCCGAGGCTGCCAGACCCACCCGGAAGGCATCCCAACTGTTGGTTGTGGCAAATGCGGCGGCGAATACTGGTGCCAGCGTGGAAACCGAGCCGTCCATTAACCCAACCAGCCCCGGTTGCACAATCTGCAGCACGAACAGTCGCCGCTGCGCAACTTCTTCGTCGGCCTTCACGTTGTCCGGAAGTTTCTGCTTGTCGAGTTCCTGGGCGCGTTCTTCATGTTCGCGCTCTTCTCTGGCCAGGTCGTCCAGGAGTTGCCGGATGCTTGCATCCTGCGTGCGCACCGCAGCCTTCTCGTAGAAACGCCGGGTCTCCACCTCCATCGTCGACGCCTCTTTGCGCACCGCGTCGATCCGCAAAGGACGCACCAGCCAAAGCGCCGGTCGTTCCACGAATCCGCGCACGTCCTGCCGCCGGATCAGCGGAATGTGCTCGCCAAACTTCCGCTGGAACAGTTCGAGCAAGCGCCGCCGGTGACCCGATTCCTCTTCCCGCATCCCTTCAAACATTGAAGCCGTCGCCGGATAATCCTGCCGCAGGCCCTCGGCAAAGTCGGCATACACGCGCTCGTCTTCTTCTTCCAGGGCGATCGCCAGGGCCAGCACTTCGCGTTCCGTAAGTTCCTCGAACTTCTTCATGACGCCATAGCTTACCTGCCGTGCGCGCTGGAAACAATGTGGATTTCCATTTTTTCCACGGCGACCGCAGGGACCTGCCCGCTGCGTCGGATTCCCGTCCGGCATCTCAGTCGGCAATCGGAACGCAAAGCAAGCGCCCCCGCCCGGATGCTACTATCCAGTTTATGAAGCGCCGCGGTTCGTCTGGCCGATCACGGAAGAAGTCAAAGGCCGAAGCGAGTAATTCGACCCATGCCGCGCAGCCTTCCCCGGAACTGGTCATCATCACCGGCATGAGCGGTTCGGGAAAGGCCTCGGTGCTCAAGGCCTTCGAGGATCTGGGCTACTACTGCGTCGATAACCTGCCGGTCCAGCTCATCCCGCAATTCGCCGACCTGGCTGTACAGTCCAGCGAGATTCGTCGCACCGCCCTCGTCGTGGACGTGCGCGAAGGCTCCACGCTGGAAAAGCTTCCTCAAATCCTGAAGTCGGTCGGCCGCCTCATACCGACGAAAGTTGTTTTCCTCGAAGCCTCCGACACGGTTCTGGTGCGCCGTTTCAGCGAGACGCGCCGGCCGCATCCTCTGGGCACGGACTCGCCCGTAAAGTCGGCACTCAAAGCGGAACGCCGCCATCTGGGTGCCATTCGGATGGTTGCCGACCTCGTCATCGATACCTCCAAGTTCAACGTCCACGAACTGCGCGCCCACATCACCGAACGTTTTCAGGAGCAGTCCTCGGAAAAAAGTATTCTGGTCTCCTGCGTTAGTTTCGGCTTCCGTCAAGGCGTTCCCGAGGACGCCGACTTAGTCTTTGACGTCCGCTTCCTGCCCAATCCGCACTTCGTGCCGGAGTTCCGCCCGCTGACCGGCCGCGATCCCCGCGTCGCCAAATACATTCGTTCGTTCCCGCAGACTCGCGAATTCATCTCGCGTATCTCCGATCTGCTCGTCTATCTGCTGCCGCACTACATCCATGAGGGCAAGAGCTATTTGACGATCGCGTTTGGCTGCACCGGCGGTCAGCATCGCTCCGTCATGATCGCCGAGGAAGTGGGAAAACACCTTCGCCAGGCCGGATACCGCGTGAAGGTCGTGCACCGCGACAGCCCGAAATAGGCCGTGCGCCCTCGCCCAGGTCATCTGGTCGGCGCCATCCCGGAACGCCCGCGGGTAACCGAGACGGCCTGCCGGCGCGCCACGGCTCAAGTAGAATAGTGCCTTGCATTTCATGTCCATTCCACCGGCAGCAAGCGATTGCGGCCTCGACCGCGCGGGAGTCCCATGCGGCAACTGACCCGCCTCGTGCGTTACGTGTTTCCGTTCCTTCTGCAAGTTTTTCCCGGCGTTCTGTTGCTTGCGGCCGTCGGGTTTCTCGAGGCATTTCGACTTCTGTTACTAAAGCCAATACTCGATCGCGTGCTGGATCCCGCCTCGGGCTCGGAAAACATCAATCTCCTCCCGATTCCCGGTATCAACCACCCCATCTACCTCCAGCAGTTTGTTCCGTCGCACCTTCACAATGCCTGGAGCATCGTCGCCTACGCGCTCGTGGCTTCCACTGTTCTCAAGGGAATTTTCGACTACGCGGGCACCTACCTGGTGAACCACGCCGGCTTCGGCATGATCACCAACCTGCGCAACGACCTGTATAACTCAGTCCTGCGCCGGTCGGTGGCCTTCTTCCAGAAGCACACCACCGGAACGTTAATCTCCACCATCATCAACGACATCGAGCGCGTGCAGTTCGCCATGTCGAGTGTGCTGGCGGAGTTCCTGCAACAGTTCTTCACCTTCCTCTTTACCGCGGTGCTGGTCGTGATCCTGGGCCGTCAGCTCGCCTGGGTGCTCTTGCTGTTCGTTCCCTTCATCATTTTTTCAGCGGTGCGCATTGGCCGCCAGGTCCGGACCACCACGCGCCGCGGGCAGGACCAGTTGGCCGATGTGCAAAATATTCTGCATGAGACCATCACCGGCAACCGCATCGTCAAAGCTTTCGGCATGGAGTCGTGGGAGGTGGCGCGCTTCCGCGCCGCCGCCCAGCGCCTGTTTCGCGCCAACCTGCGTTCCGTGGCCGCCGCCGCCATCAGTTCACCGCTGATGGACACGTTTGGCGCGGTCGCGATCGCGCTGCTCTTGCTGTTGGGCCGCAGCCGGATTGTGCACAACGAATTCACGCTGGGCGCGTTTGTCACCTTCGTCGCAGCCGTCCTCGCGCTGTATAACCCAGTGCGCAAGTTTGCCGTCTTCAATAACAGTTTTCAGCAAGCACTGGGCGCTTCGTCGCAACTGTTCCAGTTCATGGACGCCGAAGACCTCGTTCTCGAGAAGCCCGGCGCCAGCGCGCTTCCGCCCTTTTCGCACAGCGTTCAATTCGAAGATGTTTCTTTTTCCTACCAGGCGGATGGCGATGACTCCCGCGAGATCCTGCGGGGCATCACCCTGGAAGTGAAGCGCGGCGAGATTCTTGCCGTCGTCGGCTCCAGCGGCGCGGGCAAGAGCACTCTGGTCCATTTGATTCCGCGCTTCTTCGATGTGACTGGCGGACGCATCCTGGCCGACGGTCACGACCTGCGCGACGTAACTCTCGCTTCTTTGCGTTCTCAGGTCGGCATCGTCACCCAGGACACAATCCTGTTTAACGACACCGTCCGCAACAACATCGCGTACGGCCAGCCGCACATCTCTCAGAAAGAGGTCGAGGCCGCTGCTCGCGCCGCCCTGGCCCACGACTTTATTGTCTCCCTCCCCGCCGGGTACGATACTGTAATCGGTGAGCGGGGCGTGCGGCTTTCCGGCGGCGAGCGTCAGCGCTTGGCGATTGCACGCGCCCTGTTGAAGAACGCTCCTGTCCTGATTTTGGATGAGGCCACGTCGGCCCTCGACAGCGAATCCGAAGCCTTGGTGCAGTCCGCGCTGCATAATCTGATGAGCGGCCGCACCGTGTTCGTAATCGCGCACCGGCTCTCGACGGTGCGCCGCGCCGGCCGCATCGCGGTCATTGAAAATGGCACCATCGCCGACATCGGCCGTCACGAAGAGTTAATGCAGAAGTTAGGTACGTACCGCCGTCTATACGAGTTACAATTCGCCCACACTGATTTGTCCAAAGACGATTCGCCAAAAAACGACTCGCCCAAGGACGACTCGCCCGGAGCAGTTGCGGAAACCTGAGAACCCGGCACCTATGCCCATACGCTCGATGACAGGCTTTGCTCAAGTAAGAGGTGAAATTCAGCGCCCGCACGGCGCAAGCCCGGCCCTCCCGCCCAGTCCCGCTCAATCCAACGGGCGGCTGGCTTTTGCGCTCTCGCTCAAGTCGGTAAACCACCGTTTTCTGGACCTTCATTTCCGGCTTCCCTCGGGTACCGATTCCCTCGAGATGCAGCTCCGCCGCCTGCTGAAGGAGCAGATGGGCCGCGGCCACGTCGAAATCTCGCTGAGCCTGGAGCGTACCAACAGTGAGACGTTCTCGCTCAACCGCGAGATTGTCGGCGGTTACATCTCCGCCTTCCGCGCCGCTGCCGCTGAGTTCTCTCCCGGTTCTGAGCCTGACCTCAACGCCGTCCTGCGTATTCCGGGCGCGCTCGACTCCGCCAACGACACGGCGGACGGCGAGATTGAAGCCGCAGTCATGGCCAAAGTGGGTGAGGCCCTCGGCCGGCTGAATCAGATGCGCGAAGAAGAAGGCCGCGGCATCGCCCGCGAACTGCGCGAACGCATGGCCCACCTGGCGGAGGCGGCCAAGAGTGTGCAGCAGCATCGCCGCGGCGTGCTCCAGAACTACAACGAGCGGTTGCAATCCCGGCTTCAGGAACTTCTGGGCGCAGCCGTGGACAAGGAGCGCGTGCTCCAGGAGGCTGCCCTGCTCGTGGATCGCAGCGATATTCAGGAGGAAATCGTCCGCCTGGAAACTCACGTACAGCATTTTCTAGGACTGCTCGAAGCGGGCGGCGAGGTCGGCAAGAAGCTCGACTTCCTTTTGCAGGAAATGAACCGCGAGGCTAATACCTTACTCTCAAAAACTTCCGGTCTGGCGGGCGAGGCCCTGAAGATCACCGAGGCCGGCCTGGCCATGAAAGCCGAAATCGAAAAATCCCGCGAACAGGTGCAGAACCTGGA
>Ga0302324_100011389_pt1 | contig 18244 bp, 18 predicted proteins | sample Palsa_T0_1_FD_201949 | JGI IMG/M metagenome (GOLD analysis project Ga0302324, IMG submission 201949) | Peat permafrost microbial communities from Stordalen Mire near Abisko, Sweden - Palsa_T0_1 | ecosystem: Environmental > Terrestrial > Soil > Palsa > Peat permafrost | place: Sweden: Abisko... | reverse complement strand
TTGTCTTCGACGCGATTCGCCAGTCGATAAGTCCGCCAACGGCGACGCCCCGCAAGGCCATCGGTTTTCAGGTGCGTGAACGCCGCGCCGCTTATGGCGCACCGATGGCCGTGGAACCTTTGAGTTCTGCTTCCAGGAGGAAATCATGATGAACCTGCATGTGACCATCAACAACGAGCCGAAGGAGTTTGTTTGTCAGCCCACCGACACGTTGCTGGATGTGTTGCGGCGCGAGGGCTACTCTGGCGTAAAAGTCGGCTGCTCCAACGGCGACTGCGGCATCTGCGCTGTGTTGCTGAACGGGCGCACCGTCAACTCCTGCGTCGTGCTCGTCGGCCATTGCCAGAACAAGAAGATCGAGACCATCGAGGGCCTGTCGCAAAAAGACGGGACGCTCCATCCTCTCCAGAAAGCATTCCTTGATGAGGGTGGAGCGCAATGCGGTTTTTGCACTCCCGGTCTGATCATGTCCGCCAAGGAATTGCTCGACGAAAACCCGAACCCGACCGACGCCGACGTCCGCGAAGCTCTCTCCGGCGTCATCTGCCGCTGCACCGGCTATGTGAAGCCCATCGCAGCCGTCCTCGCCGCCGCCCATGAGATGCGTCAGGCCAAGGGAGGCGCGACGGCGTGAGGTCGTCGTCCCCAGTCGTTGGTAGGGCGCGACCGCCGGGCGCGCCGCGGATAACCACGATCCGTCCGCAGCGAAAAACGCTCCCGCACACCGCGCCGTCATACGTTGACCACCAAAGCACTGTTTTCTTCATTACAGTTTGCTGTATGCCAAAAGGCGTGAATCAATTGTGCAAAACGGAGATTGCCACACCCATCTTTGAATCTGCTGTTTTCCGTCAGTCGCGTGGCGACTGGTGGGTGCAGTTGCTTCTGCTGATGCCGGATCACTTGGACATGTTAGTGTCTTTTCCGACAGACAAGGACACGACAACAGCGATTTCACAGTGGAAGGAATTCGTCGCGAAGAAGCTCAACATCCGCTGGCAACGCGATTTCTTCGATCATCGCCTGCGGAAGGATGAGAGTCTTAGAGACAAAGCTGATTACATTTTGCAGAACCCGGTACGACGCGGTTTGGTCACGCGCGCGGAAGATTGGACTTATGTATGGATGCCAAGCTCGTAGGGCTGAACCACCGTCCTTTCGAGGTAGGGCTGGACCGCCGGGCCAGCCAAGACGTACCAAGGGAAACGGCTGCGGCGCGCCCGGCGGTCGCGCCCTACCAACGACGAAGGAACGGCGCAATCAATTGAGCGGTATTTGAAACTGAGGTATGGACCAGGATCGCTTTAGTAGAGCACTCTGTTTTGTGCTTGCTGGTGGGGTGGAGATTTACCCTGTGCGCGTCAAGCGACGGGACACTGGCAAACTCGCTTTTCGCATTTCGAGAAATGGCAACACACTTGTCTGTAGCAGATTCAACCGCACCGAGTCTTTGCATCCTGGCGATTACCGCGATCTGACAGCAAATGCGTCCTATCAACTCGCCTTAGACGCGTATTTGAAGAGAGACATTTTGCCAGAATGACAGGAATTCAGCCATGAACGACACATCCACACTTCCATTTTCAAAGACCTCCGTTGGCACGAGTCCGTGGCGGGTGGACGGGATTGGGCTGGTGACGGGGTCGGCGAAGTTTACGGACGACATTTTCCTGAAGAACATGCTGCATGCGAAGATTCTGGGGAGTCCGCATGCTCATGCGCGGATTCTCGATATCGACACGACCGAGGCAGAGAAACTTCCCGGCGTGGTGATCGTGCTGACGTACAAGAACGTGCCGCGGGTGCCGCATACGACGGCGGGGCAGGGGTTTCCTGAACCGTCACCGTACGACGCGTTCATGTTCGACACGAAGGTGCGGTTTGTGGGCGACCGTGTGGCGTGCGTCGCGGCCAACACACCCGAGATCGCCGAGCAGGCGTTGAAGCTCATCGACGTGAAGTACGAAGTGCTGCCGGCGGTGTTCGACGTGCGCGAGGCGGTGAAGGACGGTGCGCCGATCATTCACGACGAGCCGGATGCGGACGGCATTCACGACCGCAAACACAACATCGCGGCGCACTACGACGTCGAGATCGGGAAAGTCGATGAGGGCTTGCAGCAGGCGGATTTCATCGTGTCGGAAGAATTCGAGACGCAGTATGCGCAGCATTGTCCGCTCGAACCGCACGTGTGCATCGGCTACCTCGACGAGAACCACCGCATTGTGTTGCGGACGGCGACGCAGGTGCCGTGGCATTGTCGCCGTATTGTGGCGCAATGCCTGCAGATTCCAGTCAACCAAATCCGCGTCATCAAACCGCGTATCGGCGGGGGGTTCGGCGCGAAGCAGGAGATCATTCTCGAAGATTTGTGCGCGCTGATCACGGTGCGCACGCGCCGACCTGTGAAAATCGAGTTTACGCGCCGCGAAGAATTCATCGCAAGCCGCACGCGCGATCCATCGATCGTCAAGATGACCATCGGCGTAAAGAACGACGGCACGTTCACGGCGCTGGACCAGCGGGTGACGAGTTGGACGGGTGGGTACGGGACGCATTCGCTGACGTTGCTAACGAACGTCGGCAGCAAGACGCTGCCGTTTTACCGCTGCAAGAACGTACGGTTCTGGGGCGACTCGGTGTACACGAACACGCCGGTCACGGGTGCATACCGCGGCTACGGCGCGACGCAGGGCGCGTTCGCCATCGAACAGGTGATGGACATGATTGCCGACAAGCTCGGCATCGACCCGATCGCTCTTCGTAAGAAGAACCATATCCAAAAAGGCGAAACAAATCCTGTCTTCGCCGCGCTCGGCGAAGGCAAAGAGGGACACGACAATCCCGTCGAGAGTTGCGGGCTGGATGAATGCATCGACCGCGCCGCAGCAGCGATTGGCTGGAGCAAGAAACATCGCCTCTACCAGAAGCGCGACCCAAAAGCGCAGATCAAACGCGGCGTCGGCATGGCCTGTCTGATGCAAGGTTCAGGCATCGCGGGCATCGACATGGCGTCGGCACGCATCAAGATGAACGAGGACGGGTCGTTCAACCTGCTCATGGGTGCGACCGACCTCGGCACGGGCAGCGACACCGTGCTGGCGCAGATTGCCGCGCAAGTGTTGGGCATTACCATCGACAAGATTCTTACGTATTCGTCCGACACTGACATGACGCCGTTCGACAAGGGCGCGTACGCGTCGAGCACGACTTACGTATCGGGTGGTGCCGCGAAGAAAGCCGCCGAAGCCTGCCGTGACAAAATCTTCAAGGTCGCGGCCGAGATGTTGAAAGAAGATGTTGCGAATCTGCGGTGCGAGAACGCGAAGGTAATCAGCAAGTCGGGCAAGGAAGTGCCGTACACGAACATCATCAACCGCTCGCTCTACGGTCAGAACCAATTTCAGATCGAAGGCGAAGCATCGCACATCTCGTACGTCTCGCCGCCGCCGTTCGCCGCGCACTTCGCGGAAGTGGAAGTGGACACTGAAACCGGGAAGGTGCGCGTCATCGATTACGTCGCCGCAGTCGATTGCGGTGTGGCGATCAACCCCAAGCTTGCCGAAGGCCAGATGGAAGGCGCGGCGATGAACGGCCTCAGCTACGCGTTGTGCGAGGAAATGGTGTTCGACGAACGCGGGCGGATGCTCAACCCGAGCTTTTTCGACTATCGCCTGTTCACGACTGTAGACGCGCCGAAGATCAAAACGATTCTCGTTGAGACCTACGAACCCACCGGCCCGTTCGGCGCGAAGAGTATCGCCGAAATCGGCATCAACGGACCGCTGCCTGCCGTCGCCAATGCGATCTATGATGCCTGTGGTGTTCGCATGAAGAAAGCGCCGTTCACACCCGAGCGCGTACTGGCGGCGTTGATGGCGAAGAAATAGCGTTACTGGTTGAACAAGTCGTGTTATTATTGGGTCTAATCGGGGAAACAAACAAAGGAGAGTCGATGAAGAAGCTTTTGGTATTTGCGCTTGCGGCCATCGTTACGAGTGGCGTAGCGGCGGTGTACGCGGGTGAAGGGTGTTGCGGTGGCATGGCGAAGGGCGCGACTTGCAGCGGTGACTCGCTCAGCAAGTTGAACCTCACCGATGCGCAGAAGGCGAAAGTCGAGACCCTGAAGACGGATTGCCGTAAGGCAACGTCCACGTCGGAGTTGCACACGATCTTTACTGCCGGTCTGGAGAAAATCCTGACGCCCGAACAGTTGGCACAGTGGAAGTCGCAAAGCGACAAAGCTGCGTCAAGTGGTGGGTGCCCGTTCATGAAGTCCATGGGCGCCAAAACCGACAAGCAGACGTAGTCTTGATGGTTTGAGTCGAACGAACCCCGGCACGATGGTGTCGGGGTTTTGTTTTTTTGCGCGGATTTGCGTAGGAGCGAATTGCATTCGCGACCGGTCGCGATTATAAATCGCTCCTACGAGGAAAAAGGTATGGCAGACGAAAAACCAATCGTTGGGCGGACGAAACATGGTGAGCTGACGCTCGACCAGATTGCGGAGTTGCAGCCGGGGCTGGGCACGTTGATGCGCGACGTGAGCGACCGGTACTGGATCGCGTATTATGCGGCGAAGGGCGGCAACTGGGATCTCGCGGCTTATCAATTGCGCGGCGTCCGCAGTTTATTCAAGAAGGGCAACCTGACCCGCCCGAAGTACAAGAGCATGGTCGAGGAGTACACGCAGAAGATCCTCGATCCGCTCGATCAGCACGTCGCCGCAAGAAATTTCTCCGCTTTCGAGCAGACGTACCAGGCTGGCATCGACATGGCCAACAAGATGCATGTGGCCGCCGATCATGCCGAAATCGTTTGGAAGCTCCCGCCCAATCCGCCCCAGCATCTCGACCTTGGTCCAACCACCTAGTTCACCTGCACTTATGGATTGCGCTCGCTTGCTCGGCACGCTACAACACTTCCCGTAGCGGCTGTGACCGCGACAGTGTGGCATAGGTTTTTTCAAGTCCTCAGGAGGCGGAGGGTACCGATGGCCGTAACACGATTAGATTTGCGACCGATGGATCTAGGCGACATTCTGGACCAAACGTTCCGTCTCTACCGTGCCCATTTCATGACGTTTTTCCTCATCATGCTTGCGGTACAAGCCCCGGTTTTCCTGGGGCAGTTGGCGATGCAAGCGTCGTTGCAACCTCTCTATCAAGGCGGACGGACGGCGACGGCTGGGCCGGTGTTGCAGATAATGGGGGCGTCCTTTGCGTACATCGTGGTTGCATTCTTGGCGGTGCAGGTCGGAATCGGGACATTGACGACGGCAGTCTCCTCTATTTACCTCGGTGACCCCATCGGAATCGGCGAAGCCCTGCGTCGGGTGCGGCCCATCCTGGGGAAATTGCTGGGAACAACGATGCTAAGCGCGGTGATCGTCGTGCTTGGCCTGATGGCGTGCCTTGTGCCGGGTGTTTATTTTGCGCTATCGTACCTGTTGGTCAGCGAGGTGGTGGTCATTGAGGGACTCGGTCCCATGGCGGCCTTGCGACGGAGCAGTGATCTGATGCGCAAGAAGTCGGACAAAGGATTTCTTCGCAACAACATCACGAAGGCCAGCGTGATTCTGCTCATCACGTTTGCCCTCGCCTTCATGGCGAAGATGATTGTCGGTGTCCCTTTTACCATTGTGCAAGTGATGTCCTATAATCCTCGTCATATGCCGAATGCGTTCGCACCGTTAATGCTCCTGCAGGGAATCCTGACGATGATCATGCAGGCCGGAGTGGGGCCGATCGGAACGATTGCGATGATCCTCTTTTACTACGACATCCGAATCCGCAAGGAAGGGTTTGATTTGCAGGTGTTGGCCGCGGCGCTGGGCGCTCAACCCGTCCCGCCCGTGCAGACATGAGGGGCGCGACGGGCATCCTCGGCCTGGTGGCCGGCTGTCTCGCGGTGGCGGCAGTTACCGCGCAGGCCCGACCGGAGGTGACGGCCACACGGCAATCGGAAATTCGTAGTTCACTCGAGGACCTCGTCCATGCGCTCGACTGTGGTGAGAGCGATGGAGTGCAGCGCGCGGCGGCCGCGCTGTCCCATCACGCGGAGAAGACGGATTGGAAGGTTGCCGCAGCCGCCATCGATCATGAAGCGCGGCGCTTGATCCGCACGACAAGTGACCTCACGGGCGCGGATGGGCAACGTTTGGCAACGATATGCCGCAAGCTTCTGGCCGAGATAAACGCCGACCCGGAACGCATACCAAAACTCGACCAGGAACTCGCTCGCGCGCAACAAACGCTCGGGAAAGTGCTGGCGGCGGAAGAATACCGCAACGCGTCCAACCCAAACTGGTGGCAACGGTTTGCCATTCGGGCGATGGAAGTGATTGGCCGTTGGCTGGATCGGCTTTTCTCGACGCATCTGGCACAGAATGCGATGCGGGTCGCCTACTACATAACTCTCGGGATCCTCACGTTGCCGCTGGTAGTTCTGGCAGGCTGGCTGCTCTGGCGCGCGCTGCAATCTCGTGAGGAAAACGTGGGCACGCTCACGACGCGGGCCATCACCACGCTGGAGTCCCCGGACGTTTATCGGCAGCGTGCGCAGGAGCTTCTCCAACGCGGAGAGCTGGTGGAGGCACTGAAGAATTTCCATCTCGCATTGCTGTCCGGGCTCGAAAAACGGGGGCTGGTGGTCCATGACCGGACACGAACGAACTGGGAATACCTGACCCAGTTTCAACAGCGGTCTCCGCTGGCCGCGCTGGTTTCCGCGTTTCGCTCCTTGAATCTCATGTATGATCGGACGGTTTTTGGCGGCGCATCCTGCGATGCCGCGTACGTCCAGCAATTCGCCGCAGTGGCGGATGAACTGCTGCGAGACGTCGGAGCCAGCGAGCTCCCCGGAGAGGGCGGATCGTGAGCTCGCGGGGACGGCAATGGTTGGTCTTTGCCGCGATCCTGGGGATCACGCTCGTGCTCGCGTTCATGGTGGCAGGCGGTCGTGAGCGCTACACACGGTCGCGCGCGGCGAGCAGTTACAACCCATCGCCGGAAGGCACGAAAGCCACCTTCGTAACGCTGGAAAAGCTCGGATGGCCCATCGAACGATGGGAGCATCCATGGACGAAGCTGGCGTCACGAGAGGGTGTGCTTGTGTTCACCGACCTTTCGTCCGACGAACTCTATGGCGGGCACGGGGCGCTGCCGCCCACGCGCGAAGAAACTGTGGCATTGGCGCGCTGGGTGGCGCATGGGAACACGCTCCTGTTTTACGCCAACCCGGACCAGCCTTTGCGGAGGTCAACTCGCGAACTGCTCGACGAGATGCACATTCAGTTGCAAACCAACAGCGTCGCCAACGCCGAGCACCGGGGAGTTTGGGAATTGACCCGCACCGCGCAAACCTTTCACCGCATTACGCCGTTCGGTGTGACACGCGCGGTGCAGAATATGGAAGGGGAGCAGAACCCTGGTTTTCGCATTGTGGAGGGCGCGGTCGTGCCGCTGGTGGTCGCCGACGAGGGTGCCGTCCACGCCCTGTGGGCGCCGCAGGGGCGCGGGCAGGTGGTGGTGTTCTCCAGCGCGTCGTTCATCGACAATCAATTTGTGGCCGCGAATGACAATCTGGCACTCCTATTGAACCTGCTGCACGAGTTGCCGGCGGGCGGCGCGGTTTTATTCGACGAATACCACCACGGCTATTCGAGTGAGTTTGCCATGCACGACTTTTTGGGATTGCCGGCGGTCCGATTCGCCGCGTTGCAGCTTGCACTGGTGGTGGGACTGCTGCTCTACTCGCAAGCGCGGCGGTTCGGCGAGCCGGTGCCGCTCGTGGTCGAGACGCGCCGCTCCGTCCTCGAATATGCCGTGGCCCTCGGCGACCTGTACCGACGCGCGGACACGCAGTTGGAGACGATTGATTATCTGTACCAGCACACACGGCGGGAGTTGATCGACCGGCACGGGCTGCGTGCGGATGCGACAGCGGCGGAGATCGCGGCACGGTTGGCGTCGCGCGCGGAGTTACGCCGCCAGTGGGAGGAACTGGCGGGGGAATGTGAGCAACGGTTGGAGACGCAACGGCTGACGCGACGAGAATTTGGGAAACTCGCCCGGCGCCTGCAGGAATTCAGGAGACAAATGCAATGAACGAAACGAACGGGTCGATCCCGGAAACTTTTGAACGGTTGATTGGCGAACTGCAGAAGGCCATTGTGGGCCAGCGGGCGGTCATGGAGCAGGCCATCGTGGCGTTTTTGGCGGGCGGCCACGTCTTGGTGGAAGGAGTGCCGGGCCTCGCCAAGACGCTCTTTGCCAAAGCGCTCGCGCACACCTTGAGCAGCACCTTCAAGCGCATTCAATTCACGCCCGACCTCATGCCGTCGGACATCATCGGCACGAACGTGTTCGACCTGCAGGCGAAAACGTTCTCGTTCGTCGCCGGGCCAATCTTTGCGGACATCGTGCTGGTGGACGAAATCAACCGCACCCCGCCCAAGACACAGGCCGCGTTGCTGGAGGCGATGGAAGAGCGCCAGGTGACCGTGGATGGCGTGCTGCATGCCCTGCCGTCGAACTTCTTCGTGGTCGCCACCCAGAATCCAGTCGAGTACGAGGGCACCTTCCCGCTCGCCGAGGCACAAGTGGACCGGTTTCTCATGAAGATCAGCATCCACTATCCCGAAGCGGAAGAGGAACGCGAGATTCTGCGGCGGTATCACGCGGGGTCCCGGCTCCATTCGTTGCAGCAACTCGGCGTCCAGACGGTCATGAACGCCGAATCGATTGACATCGCGCGCAAGTCGGGAGAAGCGGTGGTGGTGAAGGAGGAACTCATCCAGTACATCGTGCAGATCGTGGCCGCCACACGGGCATCGCAACGGCTGTCGCTGGGCGCGAGTCCGCGCGCGTCGCTGGCCTTGCTGCAATCGGCGAAGGTGCTCGCGGCACTGCGCGGGCGCGACTTCGTGACACCGGATGACGTCAAAGAACTCGCGCCGCCGGTGTTGCGGCATCGGTTGATTCTGCGGCCCGAGACGGAGATCGAAGGGCATACGGCTGACAGCGTGGTTGCCCAGGTGCTGGGCGAAGTGCCTGTACCGCGATGATTTTCACGGCCCGACTTTTGTATTTGCTCGGTCTCGGCCTCGTGCCGGTGATGCTCGGCGGTTTCGTGCCGCAGTTGTTCGGCGTGGCGCTGGTTTATGACGCGGCCTTGCTGTGCCTGGCGATCTACGATTACCTCGGCACGATCCCGCGGCGCGGTATCGAGATCACGCGGGTTTGTCCGCGGATCCTGTCTTTAGGTGTGCGGGAGGAAGTCACGTTGCACATCCGCAACGCTTCGAAGCGCACGGCGCGGCTGGTGGTCAAGGACTCGCCACCACTGCGCTTTGAGCAAGCCGGGCGCGAGGCGGTGGTGCAAGTGCCGCCGGGGACGGTCGGGGAGCATCGGTATCAGGTTCGACCTACATTTCGCGGCGAGTTTGCGTTCGGGGACATTTTCTATCGCGCCCAAGGTGCTCTCGGCCTCACTCGCGCCCAGTTCCGCGTGGCCGCGCCGATGCCGGTAAAGGTTTATCCGAATATCAAACAGCTTTCACAGACGGAGTTGGCGCTGGCGCACGCGTCCATGCTGCCCGGTGGACTGAAACCGACGCGGATGTTGGGGGAGGGGACAGAGTTTGAGTCACTACGCGACTACGTGCGCGACGATGATTATCGCTGGATCGATTGGAAGGCGACGGCGCGACGGAATCGCCTGATCACGCGCGAATACGAGACGGAACGCAACCAGCGCGTGATGCTGGCGATCGACACGGGCCGGTTGATGGGCGCGAAGGTCGGTGATTTCACGAAGCTGGACTACGTGACCAACACGGCGGCCTTGCTCGCGCAGGTCGCGCTCGCAAAGGGCGATCTCGTCGGTGTGATGTTGTTTGCAAATCGCATCGTGGCGTACTTGCCGCCCGACAAGGGCCGCGAACATCTCGGACAAGTGGTGGAGACGTTGCACCGGACGCAGTCGGTGCGGTTGGAGTCGGACTACGCGCTGGCGTTTTCGTATCTGGCGCGCAAAAGCCCGCGGCGCACGCTGATGGTGTGCTTCACGGACCTGGTGGACGCGGAGGCGTCACGGTCATTGCTGAACGGGATGCTGTATTTGAGACCGCGGCATCTGCCGTTGTGCGTCACGATCAGCGATTCGGACCTGCTGGCGGCGCAACTCCAGACCCCTGTGGAAGCGGCGGAGGCCTTCCGCCTTGTGGCCGCGGTTGAATTGTGGCAGGACTATCGCACGGCGGTGCGACTTCTCGAACGACACGGCGCGCTCACGGTAAACGTCCCCGCCAAGACGCTCACGACCGCCACGATCAATCGATATCTCGAGGTCAAGAAGCGCGGTCTGTTGTAGCACCCGCTCTCTTGACTCTTGGACAGGTTTTGGGATACTCGACTCAATGTTTGACGCATGGCTATCGGACTGCTGTGACGCGTTGCACTATCTGGTTACAGCTGCGCTACGCGTACGGCGAGACGAGGGATCGTAACGCATCGACTGGCGGCGCAAGTGAGGCTGTGCCTCATGAGTATCCGCGCGAGTGGACGACAATTCTCGATCACGATTTATCAACCACTTACGTTGAAGGACGAACCGAAAAACCCGGTGGCTGTGCCGCAAAAACTTTCCCGGCAGTGGCGGGCGCGAAGTGTGCCGCAATGGGCCACCCCCAAGATCATCGGCAGGATACTACCCGTGGTAGCTGAGTCACCTCGCGCTGATGAGCGCTACCATCCGTATTTGAAAGGAGAAACCGCGATGAATGCCGTTCGTATCTTTGTTCTCTTTCTCGTAGTCGCAGATGCCAATGCGTTTGGACAGCAGACCGATACTGCCATAGCTACGGTTATTCCTACGAACCCTGCGACCACCAGCATCACGAGCAATGCAGCCAATAGTAGCATCACAATCGACGGTACTACCTATGAAGAAGCGCGTTGGGGTAGAGTAACGCCTTCCACTGTCACCATTTTCCACAAGACCGGAATTGCGACGCTGTCTTTGGCAAAGCTGCCACCGGAATTGCAGAAGCAATTCGGGTATGACCCGCAAAAGGCTGCCGCTTGGCAGGTCGCCGAGCGAAAAGCTGCCGCCGAAGGGGCGTATCCCGTCTTTGGCGCGGCCACGTACGGAGCGAAAGGCGATGGTCAGACCAACGACGGACCAGCCATCCAAAAGGCCATTGATGCTTGCACAGAAGCCGGCGGCGGCGTCGTATGGGTTCCGCCGGGCAATTTCCTGACGGGAACAATCGTACTGAAGAACAACGTCACGCTACGCCTTTCGCCCGGTGCCACGCTGTGGGGCAGCCGCCAAATGGCGGATTACAGTACCAATCATTTGATCTTCGCGGAGAACGCCGAGAACATCGCCATCGAAGGGGACGGCACGATTAACGGCAACGGCGACGCGTTTTGGGATCCCAACTTCAAGGCCAAAGAGCCACGCCCCAGCCCGTTGATCGAACTGATTGGCTGCCGCAATGTACACATTCGCGACGTGCGCATTCGCAACCAGCCCGGCTGGGGAATCCGTCCGTGGCAATGCGATGGCGTGTTCATCCACGGGATTTCCATGATCACGGACATGCGCGGGCCGAACACCGACGGCATCGACCCGGATTCCAGCCGCAATGTGTTCATCTCGGATTCGTACATCGAAACCGGCGATGACGCAATCTGCCTGAAGACGGACAAACGCCCCGGAGAGTCAACGGCGCGCCCCTGCGAACGGGTCACGGTGGACAACTGCATCCTCATCAGCGCGCAATCGGCGATCAAGCTCGGCACGGCCAGTTGGGGTGATTTCCGGGACTGCACGTTCGGCAATTGCGTGATCTCCGGCTCGCACTACGGCCTGGCGATGTACATCAAGGACGGCGCGCTGGTAGAGGGCATCCGCTTCGCTAACATCACCATCGACACCTCGGTCGCGTTCAAAAGCCGACAGACCGGCCGCAAGGAGAGTTGGATCGAGTACCCGATTTTTCTTGATCTCGAACAGCGTGGCGATGGGTCGGCTCTGGGGCGCATCCGCGACGTGGCTTTCAGCGATATCAGCATACGCAGCAAAGGGCGAATCCTCGTTGGCGGTCCGCCGGATCGACCGCTCGAAAACGTCAGCCTGCACAACGTGCTTATGCGCGTTACCGGTTTTGAACCGGTCGAGAAACAACACAAGCCGCGCGGCGTCGCCAGGATTCGTCCCTCGACCCCCGAGACGGATTACAGTCCGGCGCCGTCGGCCATGATCTTCGACAATATTCGCGGCCTCGATCTGCGTGACATACGCGTGGTGTGGGACACGCCGGGGCCGGCTCAGGACCGCCATGCGATTTACGCGGCGCGCGTGGAAAATTTCTCCATCAACGGTTTTGCAGGCGGTCCCGCCGGGACAAAACTCGCCGCGATCGGGCTGGAGAAGGCGAAGCACGTCTTCATCACTGCCGCGCGGCCTGATCCCGGCACAGGCGTATTTGTGGGCGTGAGCGGCACGGCGGAACAGGAAGTCGTCCTGACAGGCAACGATCTGTCAACAGGAACGAAGCCTGTCGAAGTCGGCGCAGCGTACGTGCATCTGCCGTAGCGCCGCCACACCGAAACAGCCGGAACCCGGTCCGGGCGACAAGCCCAGACGAGTTGTCCCACCGTATCCGTCTGAGCGGTCACGTCTAGCTTCCGGCGACGGACTCTGAGACCATGCCGGTAAACTTCTGAACAGCGGCAGCGATTGCTGGCACTTTTCCACCGACGTCAATTGCCCCAACACGATTTTGCCGCCCAGCACGGCGGCACCCGCACACACCGTCCCAGCCATGGTGCCACGACGCCGGTCAGAACCCGAGCACGTGTCGTGCGAGCGGGCCAAGACGCGCGCGCGTCTCGGGCCGCATGCGCGCCGAGAAGTCGGTCCCGGCGCGCCCGTCTCGCGGGATGAACGCACCCTGGAGCGAGCGGCGAGGCGCGCCCGTCGTGTTCGCGGCATGGCCATGCCACACAGACCCGTTGAAGATAAGTAACGAGCCTGACGGTCCGCACGCCAGGACTTGGCCGTCATGGTCGGCCCGGGGATCGGCCATAACGTCTTCCGGGATGCCCGGCCACCGGTGTGAGCCTGGCACAAAGCGCGTAGCGCCGTTTTCGAACCGGAACTCGTCGATCATCAGGATGAAGCCGACCAGCGGCCAATCAGTCGAGTCGCGCCGCACATCGACGTGCAGTTCCTGAGCGGGGGAGTGGGACCGCAGCGTCCGCGCAAGCATCGAGCTGAGCTTGAACGAGCGGCCGATGACGAGGGCGCACGCTTCCAGCAGGGGCGCGAAGACGTAGAGCGCCTCGAACTCGGCTCCGCGGTTGACGAAATCGTTGACACGCGTCGTCGTGCTGCCGGTTTTCACGTCGTCGCCGGTTGCGGACGCCACGGCGTCGTCGTACGCGCGGGCCAGTCGCTCCATTTGTTCGGTCGGCACCGGGCCGGGCAGCACGACGAAGCCGCGCTCGCTCAGCGCGCAGGCGGCGTTAGGCGGAAGCGCGTTAGAGTCGGCCAGAGCGTGGAACCAGTCGTCCAGAGGTAAATGTGCCTTCAAGAAATCCCATGTTCGCGGTTGCCATCCACAGTCTTCGACGCCTTGTCATACCCGCAACACTGTGACCGGGCAGGGCCAAGCTTGTTCCAGAGGGGAATCAGCGGAAACAACCCGATCAGCAGCAGCAGCATCCCGATCAGCATCCAATTGTCCAAATCCCAGAACACGAGGATGATCAGGCACCCCAATGGGATAAACACGGCCGAGCGACGGGGGATGCCGGGCAACCGCCACAGCATCAGGCCCTGCGCGCTGAGACCGATGAGTGAAAATCTCGCCAATGTCGTTGTCATCAGGAAGGCGCCATAGGGAGCAGTCATCCCGCGAAATGTCGCAATGGCACCGTCTAGGTAACGCGGATCGACCTCGCCCAATCCCCGGTAGAAGGCTGTCCACATGCCGAAAAGCCCGCCGAGGTAGATGGTACCCGAGACCGTGACGAATAGGCCAAGGGAACTCAGACGCGGGCGGGCCTCACGCGACAATTGATAAAGGGCAAAAGCGCAAAAAAGTAGCAATGGCAGGCTGAGGTAACCTAGAATGTGCGGGTCGTGAAACAGGGGCCAATGGTTTTGCGCCCGAACCAGCGAAGACACCACTTGCTCTGGATCGCGGGGCACATAATGCAATTTGAACTGGAAGAACTCGGACGCCCGGTGGAAGTGCAGCAGGAACACAATCATGAACAGGCACGGGAAAAGGATCACAAGATACGATTCGGGCCGGTGGCGATCATCGGGTAAATGCGGTTGCATGGCGATGATTATTCCGCTAATGCCAAGGGGCTCTCAACTGAAATCGCGCAAAATGGTCGGTTATGAAACATAAATCGCAAAGCGTCTCGAAACTTGCCACCCATAAGGCGGATTCGATTACCGATGCGCGGGTCAGGAGAACGAGAAACAAGATCAATGAGGCGTTCGTGAAAATGCTTTTTCACCGCTCCTATCGGAACCTCCGCGTAAGCGATGTCACTAGAAAGGCGGCCATCGGTCGGGCGACATTCTACGCGCATTTCAGTTCTAAAGACGATTTACTGAAAGCCCAGGTAAATCGGGTTGTTATACCGATGCTTAAGGCGAGTCCGGATTCGCCATTCCTCGTCGATTGCCGCGCATTATTCGCGCATGTGCGCACTGCGCCGCAATTGTTCCGCGCGATCGTGGGCGACGGGGAAGGATCGGGCTTGCACGTTGTCCGCGACGCGATAGAGGTTCGGCTGGATGAACTTCTGCCCACACAGAAGCCAATCGTTGGTCGGTTGCCCATTCTGCTGGTGAAGCGCTTTGTTGTTTCCACACTTCTCACAATCATTGCTCACGGTCTGCAGCCAGGTGCGATCGACTCAGCCGAGGCGATGCAGAATCAATTTGAGAAGCTGGTTGGTTCTGGTCTGTCTGCGTAAAGGGCCTCTCGTTTTCGCCTCCGTGCCGCCGGTTGGTGAACACAAACAGATGACCGGACAGGGGATTCACTTTGAGCTGCTCGACGACCAGGCTGTACAGCCGGTTGAAACTCCCACGCAAATCCACAGGCATGTTGGCCACCAGCACCCGCGTGGCGCTCGATACACTCAGCACGGCAGTGCCCGCAACAGTTGGGGCAACGTCTGCACCTCGGAACTGTTCTGCAACCGGACGATCCACCCCTGCGGGTTGACGAACTCGATCGGCCAGCGCGGGGTTGGGGTGGGCAATCGAACTTCTTGAAACTTTACCTTCGCGGGAACGGCGTCACGTTCCAAGCGCAACCACTTATTCAGGGTGGACAACCCGATGCCGTGGCGAGTGGCAAAGTCCTGTTGGGTTAATCGACTTCGGTGAAAACGCGCCACCAATCGTTGCCGTTGCTTTGGAGTCCGGCGTCGCCGAACCAACCCCTTTTTGGATGTAACCATGCCGCCATTGTTTCACAACCTTGCGCCCGAAACTAGGTGTACCCCGTCAGCCGCATACGTCCCACCCGCAGTGCTAATAGGCTTCCCTGATGCAGAAACCAGGCTTTCGCCGTATTGCGCAGAATATCCGCGATGAGAATAATCGGCAGACCAAGGAAGACGGAAGAAGCATGAATAAAAGTGGGGGAGTCCGGACACAGTCTTGGAAACTAGGTAAGGAATTGACTCAACGCACCAGACGCATGCTGTTGTAACGGGCGTTGCGGTGTGGTAGAGAGCAAGAGCGCAGCCGGGGATGGTTCACCGAGTCGTGAACGCGGCTTCTGTTGTTTGTTTGCCGTTTTGTCCTCTCGGCTGCGCTCCTATAATTCATCCTCCTTACGGCACCAGGCGCACGCGATAGTACCGTGACGGCGTGTTGGTCGCGCCGCCCACATCCACGTAGTTGGTGCTCGTGTCTCCGCTGCCACTGACGATTGTTTGCGAGCCCACGATGTCCATAAACCCGTTCGTGGCGTAGCTGCCATTTGCAGCCCCACTGGTCACCTGCACCGTGTTGGTCGTGCCACCGGTGGTCAGCCACGTAATGTGGATGTCGTTGCCCTGTGCCGTGATCGCGGTGATGCGCAGCGCCGTGACCAGGGCAACGGTCGAGCCCGCGGCCGACGTGCAGCCGTTGCTGTCCGTCACCGTGACCGAGTACGTTCCGCTGGCAGCCGACGTGGCGTTCGAGATCGACGGATTTTGGTTCGCCGATGCAAAGCTGTTCGGTCCCGTCCAGTTGTAAGTGGCCCCGGCCATCGTGCTGGCCGTCAGGTTCAACGTGTTCCCTTCGACAATCGGCCCGTTGTTGCCTGCGGTCGGTGTCGCGGGGAGCGGATTGACCGTCACGGTCACCAAAGAACCCGCGCTGATACACCCGTTGCCGTCCGTGACCGTAACCGTATACACCGTCGTGCTGGACGGCGACGCGGCCGGGTTCGCGGCGGTGGCGCTGCTCAGGCCGGTGGCTGGCGACCAACTGTAGCTGTACCCGCTGCCGGAGCCGCCGCTGGCAGTCGGACTGCCGCCGATTTGGACTGATCCGCCCGCGCAAATCGCCTGGGCTGATCCCGCACTCGCTGTCGGCACGGGATTGACCGTCAACGTGGCGCTGCACGACGTCATGCAGCCGTTGGAATCGGTCACTGTTACCGAGTACGTGCCGGCCGCGTTCGTCGTGAGGGTCGAGCCGGTCGATCCGTCGCTCCACAGGTACGTGTAGCCCGGTGTGCCGCCGCTCGGATTCACCGTGAACGTCTGGGAACCACCGGCGCAGATTGCCGCGCTCGACGGCGTCACGCTGCAACTCGGCGTTGGATTCACCGTCAACGTTGCGCTGCACGTCGTCGTGCAACCGTTGGAATCGGTCACCGTTACCGAGTACGTGCCGGCCGCGTTGGTGGTGAGACTGGCACCCGTCGATCCGTCGCTCCACAGATACGTGTACGGCAGCGCCCCGCCGCTGGGGTTGACCGTGAACAACTGGGAACCACCGGCGCAGATCGCGGCACTGGCTGGACTGACCGAACAACTCGGCGGTGAGTTGACCGTCAACGTCGCGGCGCTGGAGATCGTCGCCAGCCCGCACGCATCGTCCACGCACACGTCGTACAAGCCACCGTCGGCCAGGGCCGCCGGCGAGATCGTCAACGTCGCGGTCCCGGCCCCGGCAATGTCACCGCCGTTGACCAAGGGCACCTGGCCGCCGTTGCTGCCGTTGTTCCAGCCACTGTTGTACGCCGTGTCCGCCGCGTTGTCATCGGCGCAGGCCACGCGCACGCTGTTAAAGAACAGATTGTTGGGATTACCGCCCGCGCCGTTGGCGTCGAACAGCCGCACCTGATCCACCTGGCCGGCATTCAGCAACGTACCGGCAAAACTGGCGCTCTGGCCGTCGATGTACCGCGTAATGGTCACCGCGTAGGTGGTGGAACTGGTCAGGCGCACCAGCACGTTGATACCGGCCCACGTGAACGGGACCCCGCTGTCGTGTTCGCCGTTGGCGTCGTTGATCGTGTAGTCGCCATTGCCGCCAACGAAGTAGATCTCCAACCGATTCGAGCCGCTGCTGGAATCCTGCAACCCGAACCCGACCGTGCCGACGACACTGGCACCGTTATCCATGTCCATCGAGAAGGTCTGTCCGACTCCCAACGCCGCCGGGAATGGCCGCAAGGCTTCCGTCACGTTGCCGCCGGTGTTGTACAGGCCCCACGACCGGCCACTGGTGTCAATGTCGTTGCCGCCGTTGGAGGCCGGCTGGAAATTGTCATTGTCCGTCGAGGTGTCCGTGAAGAATCCGCCGCCGCCGGCGTTGAGCGTCCAGCCGCTGGGCCAACCGGTGCCGCGCTTGCGCCACATATAGCTCAACGGCCCATTGCCGCTGGCCGACACGCTGAACGTCGCCGCACCGTTCTGGCACACGTTCGTACTCACCGGCGCCGCGCTCACGCTCGGCGCGTTGGTGCTGATACTTACCGCCGCCACCGTCGAGGTCGCCGCACTGCACGGACTGCTGATCACCACCGCGCGGTAATACGTCGAGACCACCAATGGCCCGGTGCTGACGGCCATATTGGTCGCGTTGCCGATGTTGGCGTACGTCGCGTTGTCGATCGAGGATTGCCATTGGATGACGCCGAGGCTGCCCGACAGCGTGATCGTCGTGCTGTCGCCGTTGCACACGCTGGAGGCCGTCG
>Ga0302324_100011384_pt1 | contig 18248 bp, 18 predicted proteins | sample Palsa_T0_1_FD_201949 | JGI IMG/M metagenome (GOLD analysis project Ga0302324, IMG submission 201949) | Peat permafrost microbial communities from Stordalen Mire near Abisko, Sweden - Palsa_T0_1 | ecosystem: Environmental > Terrestrial > Soil > Palsa > Peat permafrost | place: Sweden: Abisko... | reverse complement strand
CGAGCAGCGTGACGCCCCCGTTTACCGGGGTCTGCGCCGGCAGCGTGGGCACGGGAGTGGGCGTAGGAGTAAGCGTGGACATTGGAACCTCAAGTCCTCTTCTATGATAATGAAATCGGTAGAGCGGTAAACGAAAACTAGAGCCAGCCAGCCGGTTTCGGCGATATTCATGACGCAAGGCAGGATCTTGGCCCTCGATTTGGGCAAACGGCGCATCGGACTGGCGCTGAGCGACGAGCTAGGCATCACCGCTCAGGGCCTGGAGACCTTGCAGCGCAGCAACCTCCGCGAGGACCTGGCGCGCCTGGCAAAAATCGCCTCCGGCCACAACGTGTCGCTCATATTGATGGGCAACCCGCTGCACATGAGCGGTCACGAAGGGCGCGGCGCGGCCCACGCCCGCGAATTCGGCGCGCGCCTGGAAGCCGTCACGGGAATTCCGATTCAACTTTGGGACGAGCGCCTCACCACGGTGCAGGCGCAGCGCGTGCTCCGCGAGAGCGGCATCAGCATTGAAAAGCGCGCCAAAGCGGTCGACCGCCTGGCCGCCGTCATTCTTCTCGAAAGTTTCCTCGACTCCCGCCAATCATGAAGCGTCTGCTGTTCGCTCTAGCGCTGGTGGCGGTTATCTCCGCGGGCTTGGCTTACGTGTCTCTGCGGACTGCCTACCAAGGCTTTGACGCGCCGCTGATCCTCGATCTTCCGAAGGGCACCAGCAGTCAAGCCATGGCGGATGAATTGGCGCGGAACGGCGTGATTCGCTACTCGTGGCAATTCCTGATGGCCCGGGCGCTGCGCCCAAGCGCGCGGCTGATGGCCGGCGAATACCTGTTCTCGCGCGCCGACACGCCCCGGAACATTTTCAGCCGCATCGAGCGCGGCGACGTCTTCTTCTATGAACTCGTCGTGCCCGAGGGCAGCAACATGTTCGACATCGCCGCCAGCCTCGGCCGCTTCGATTTTCTCAAGCCCGCCGACTTTCTGCGCGCCGCGCGCAATCCGGCGCTCATACGCGATCTCGCTCCCCAGGCTCCCACGCTGGAAGGCTACTTGTTCCCCTCCACGTATCGCATCACGCGCGCCACAACCGAACAGCAGCTGTGCGTGATGATGACCGGCGTGTTCCGCAAACATTGGCGCGATTTCGAGAGCTCGCTGCCGCGCGGCGCATCCGTGAACGGCGCCGTCACGCTGGCGTCGCTGGTGGAAAAGGAGACTGCGGTTCCCGATGAGCGGCGTATTGTGGCGTCCGTTTATGACAATCGCCTGCGTAAGGGAATGGCGCTGGATTGCGATCCAACTACAATCTACGCGGCGCTGCTCGACGGGCGTTATCGCGGCGCCATTTATCAGTCCGACTTGAACAGCGGCAATCCTTATAACACCTACCGGCACGCGGGCCTTCCTCCCGGCCCCATAGCGAATCCCGGCTTGGCGGCGCTCCAAGCGGCGCTCGCGCCCGCCGAAACGGATTACCTGTATTTTGTCGCCAGGGCCGACGGCTCGGGCGGCCATCAATTCTCAAAAACGATGGAGGAACACAATCTAGCCGTGCAGAAATACCGGCGCGCCACCAGCCAGCAGCCCGACCCGCCGCCACCGCCGCCGCGCCGCCATTCGAAGCAAAAGCGGTAGAGTAAGAGTATTGCTATTCCAAGCCTACGATAATCACCTGGAACAACTAACCGCAATGGCTGAGCGGGTCTGCCATGTACTTCGCGAAGCCGGAATAGAATACCGTGTTGTGGGTGGACTGGCCGTCCTGTTCCACGTCGGATCCCGTGACCCGCTCGCCGCCCGGTTGACCAAAGACGTGGATTTGGCCGTGGATCGCGCGGACCTCCCTCGCATCGCCGAGGCAGCCCGCAGTCTGGGCTTGGAATATCGCCACGTTGCCGGCGTCGACATGCTCGTCGACGCAAAGGCTCCCAAAGCGCGCAGCGGCATTCACCTGCTGTTTGCCGGCGAAAAGGTTCGGCCAAGCGACTTAGAGCCGGTGCCGCGCCTGGCCGAGCCAACCGTGAACGACGCAGGAATTTCGTTGGTATCCCCTGCGGAACTCGTACGCATGAAGCTGATCAGTTACCGACAGAGGGATAAGACTCACATTATCGACATGGATTCTGTCGGATTGATCACGCCTGAAATCGAAGCCGGGCTATCCGAGCCGCTCCGCGACCGCCTCGAGAAAGTGCGAGCGGAAGAACGCGGCGCCTAACTCACGCTTCAAAAACTTCTTCGAGCGGAACCACGATGTCCGGGCTCTGCGTGCGCAACATCCCATCCAGGACTTCGTGCATTTCGCCCGGCGTGTAGCAGAACGCGCGGCGCGTGAGCGGGTCGAGCGCCCAAATGTAGCGAACACCCATCTGGAAATAGTCCGACAGTCTCTCATTGAGCCGCGTGACCGTGTCTACTCTCGATAAAACCTCGACGCAGAGGACTGGCGGGTGATGAACAATGGGATCTCGTGGATCGGATGCCAAAACTACGCATACGTCCGGCACCCGAAAACGCGTCGGACTGACCTGCACGCGCTGCGACGTTAGGACGCGGACACCCACCCGAGCTTCCTGTTGGAAAAGCAAGAACCCCATGGCGCCGTGGGTTGACTGTGGGGTCGCTCACCGGAGTGGCGTTCCAGGATCTCGCCGTCAACGTACTCCCGATCCGCTTCGTAACTCGTGGTGAGATATTCTTGGACGCTTACCATTAATCCACCGGGGCCGAATAGGCGGACGCGGGCGCGGAAGCGATCAAGCCGTCCTCGAAAGCATAATCCGGCTTGGGAAATTTGTGGCGCAAGTACCAGCGGTAGGTCCCCTTCAACCCGGTATTAAAATCGACCGGCTTGAATTTCAAAATCCGCTGGGCCTTGTTCACCACCACGGTGATCGCCGGTAAATCGAAATAGACTCCGAAATACATCTTCGGTCCCATGGGATGGCCGCCGGAGCGCAAAATACGCTCGCGCGGCAGGCGCACGAAGGTCGGGTCTTTCCCCGCGGCGCGCGCGAACCCCTCCACGGCCTCCACCTGCGTCAGCGGCCGGGGATTGGCGATGTTGAACGCGTGCCCCTCGATGTCGGGCGTGTCTATCACCTTGATGCAAGCGCCTACCAAGTCAGCGATGTGCACAAACTGCATCAACCGCCGGCCGTCCCCTGGCAAGATCAACGGACGCCCGTCTCTGATGCGATCCCAAAAAAACGCTTCGCGATAAAACGGATTCCCGGGACCATACACAAACGGCGGACGCAGGGTCACCACTGGAAATCCGTTGCGCTGCCGCATGCGGAAGAGCGCGCGCTCGCTCATGGCCTTGTTGCGCACGTATGCATCGGAATGATCGTCCGGCGCCAGCGCGTCGCCTTCATGATGATTGAGCCCGTCCCCATACGCGCCCACGCTGGACATAAATACATAGCGGTGCAGATTATTCCCGCAGGCCCGCGCGGTTGCTTCCACTTGCGCCGCCGTGGTCCCATGCTCCCAGTCGTACACGTTGTCGTAGACAACGTCGAATCTCTTGCCGGCCAGCGCGCGTTTCATGGCCTCCGGATCGTTGCGATCCGCGACAATGTTGGCGACCTTTTTCCCCAGCTTGTGCCGGCCCTTGCGATGCAAAACCGTGACTTCGTGCCCGGCGTGCACCAGTTCCTTCACCAGCGCCTGGCCGATGAACAGAGTTCCGCCGATCACCAGCACCTTTCGCGTCGCCGGTTCCTGACGTTTGGATCCGTTAGTCGTAGTACTCGAGCCCAAGGTGTGTAATCAGGTCCTCACCGCGCATCCAGCGCAGCGTATTCTTCAACTTCATCAACTGGATAAAAACATCGTGCTCGGGATACAATCCCGGAGCCGTCATGGGAGCTTTGAAGTAGAAGGAAAGCCACTCTTGAATGCCTTTCATTCCGGAGCGTTGTGCCAGATCCAGGAACAAAACCAGATCCAACACCAGGGGCGCGGCCAGAATGGAATCGCGGCACAGGAAGTTGATTTTGATCTGCATGGGATAACCCAGCCATCCGAAGATGTCGATGTTGTCCCAGCCTTCCTTGGCATCGCCGCGCGGCGGATAGTAATTGATGCGAACCGCGTGATAAAGATCCTTATAGAGCTGCGGATACAGCTCGGGCTGCAGAATTTGCTGGAGCACGCTCAGCTTGGTCTCTTCTTTGGATTTGAACGAACCGGGGTCTTCCAGCACTTCGCCGTCGCGATTGCCCAGAATGTTGGTCGAGAACCAGCCCGACATCCCCAGCATGCGCGCCTTCAATCCCGGCGCCACCAGCGTTTTCATGAACGTCTGTCCGGTCTTGAAGTCCTTGCCGCAAATCGGAACCTGCCGGTCGCGAGCCAGTTCCAGCAAGGCCGGCGTATCGGTGGTCAGATTCGGCGCGCCATTGGCGTACGGCACGCCGCTCTTCAGCGCGGCATACGCATAGATCTGGCTGGGCGCAATTTCCGGATCGTTCTTCTGCATCGCGCACTCGAAGTCTTTCAAGGTCTGATGCACGGCCGCCGGCTTGTGAAACACTTCGGTGGACCCGCACCAGATCATCACCAGCCGCTCCGCGCCGCTCGAGTCGCGAAATTGCCGGATGTCCTCCATCAGCATTTCCGCTTTATCCATTTTCGAGCCGGCCGTCTTGACGTTGGGCCCGTTCAAGCGCCGCACATATTCCGGATCGAAGACCGCCTGCATGGGCTTAATGGCGCTCAGCGGCTCGCGAACCTTCTCCAGCAGAGACGCTTCCAACACCTGGGCATGCACAGCCGACTCATACGCGTTGTCGTTGAAAATATCCCACCCGCCGAAAACCAGATCTTCCAAGTTGGCCAACGGAACAAAGTCCTTGATCTTCGGGGTGCGGCCTTCGGTGCGTTTGCCGAGGCGCACGGTACCAAGCTGGGTGAGCGATCCGATGGGCTGGCCGAGCCCCCGCTTCACCGCTTCAACTCCCGCCATGAACGTCGTGCTGACCGCTCCAATGCCGGGAATCAGGACCCCCAATTTACCTCCGGCGGGCGCAATCCTGGTGTTTCCTGTGGTGGACAACTGCGAATCTCCTTGGGTGGCGCGAGGCTCCAATGTGCCCTCGAAACGGGCTTGCGACGCCGATCCTTCGCCATTGTAACATTTTATGCCGTAAACTGCGTTGTTCGCGGGGAATTCGCGACGCCTAAGCTATACTAAAGTCTGATGACTGAGCGCACAGCCGGCACCATCTCCGCCGGCACTATTTCCGCAATTCTGGTCGATGATGAACAGCTGGCGCGTGAAGAGCTCTCCTATTTATTGAAGGAATTTCCCGAGGTCGAGATCCTGGCCACCGGCCGCAATGGTCTGGAGGCCGTCAAGCTGATCGAGAATCTCGAACCCGACGTGGTTTTCCTGGATGTGCAGATGCCCGGTCTGGACGGCTTGGGCGTCATCCAAAACCTGCGCGAGAAGAACGTCCCGCTGCCGCATTTCATACTCGCCACCGCTTACGATCAGTACGCCATCCAGGCTTTCCGCTGGGAAGCGCTGGATTATTTGCTCAAGCCGATCGAGAAGGATCGGCTGGCGCTGGCCCTCGAGCGCGCGCGCAAAGCCGTCACCGACAAAGCCAAGACCGTGCCTCAAGCGGAGATCACTCCTCTGAAACCGGCACCGCAGCGCACCAAGCTGCTGGTCAAGAACAACAATCGCAATTTCATCGTCGATGCGCAGGACGTGGTCTACGCCACCATCGATGACGGACTCATCACGGTGGTGGCTACCAACGTCGAGGGCGAATCGAACTACCGCACCATCGAAGAGCTGCAATCCAACTTGGATCCCGCCACCTTCTGGCGCGTTCACCGGTCGTTTCTGGTGAACATTCATCGGATAAAGGAAGTGATCCCGTGGTTCAAGTCCAGCTTCCAGCTCCGCATGGATGACAAAAAGCAAACCGAAGTGCCCGTGAGCCGCGTGCAGACCAAGCGCTTGCGCGCGCTGCTGAAACTCTAAGCGTTAAAATACAAACCTATGTCTACTGCCGCTCCCAGTCGCGCCGCGGTCAGCATCCGCCGCGCGAAGCCTGAAGACGCGCCCGCGTGCGGGCAAATCTGCTACGAAGCATTTCACAAGATCAGTACGGATCACAATTTCCCGCCCGATGTTCCGGCGCCGGAAATGGGCGTCGGACTGTTGACTCGGATGTTCTCGCAATCCGGCGTTTACTGCGTTGTCGCCGAAGCCGATGGCAGCATCGTGGGAAGCAACTGCCTGGACGAACGCGACGCCATCGCCGGAATCGGCCCCATCACTGTCGATCCGAAGACCCAGAATCGCGGCGTCGGACGCCAATTGATGGGCGCCCTGCTCGACCGCGCCCGAGACCGCAAGTTCGCCGGAGTCCGCTTGGTTCAAGCCGCTTTTCACAATCGGTCCCTTTCGCTGTACACCACGCTTGGTTTCGACGTTCGCGAGCCGCTGTCGACGATGCAAGGGGCGGCGATCAAGAAAGCCTACGATGGATTTGCGGTGCGCCCAGCCCGGCCGGCCGATCTCGAAGCGTGCAACCAGCTCGCTCTTCGCGTTCACGGGCATCATCGTGGCGGAGAGCTCGCCGATGCCATCCAGCAAGGCGCCGCAACGGTTGTCGAGCGTAACGGCCGCATTACCGGATACGCAAGTTCATTGGCGTTTTACGGGCATGCCGTGGCGGAGACCAATCCAGATCTGCAGGCGATCATCGCCGCGGCGGATAGTTTTGACGGCCCCGGAATCCTGGTGCCCAGCCGCAACGCGGAACTCTTCCGCTGGTGCCTGGCCAATGGGCTGCACGTGGTCCGGCCCATGACGCTGATGTCGATCGGCCTGTATAACGAGCCGAAGGGAGCGTTCCTGCCTTCGATACTTTATTGAAGCACGGAGTGTCGCCGGCATATCAGATCGCCGTATCTCTGCGGGCGTGCCAAATGTGCAGAATCTCCACGAAATTGGGAGCTTCGTGAACGCGGTAATAAATCGGTATCGGCGCGTGACTTGGGCCCCGGCTCCCTCACGGTCGCGGCTCGGTTAGTCGCGCTTCAGAATGGCGATTGCGTTGGCGAACCGCTCCACTTGGAAATCCACTGTGGGATCAGCTTCGAGGCTTCGTCGAGGGAGACGCTACGGCCTTCGTCAACGTCTTTGATCCCACGGTCAATCGCGGCGAGAGTTTCGGCGTCCACCGCTACTTCCTCGGTCGTCGGAATGTCCCACTTGAGTTCGACCCTGGTTTTAGTCTACCGCAGATCCCGCATGCCAGCGAGAGGCCACGACGCTCGACGCCTCTCCACTTTCTACTTTGGATGCAAGAAATACGCCCTAGGTGGCGCAAGTGGGGTGTCTTGTGTGTGCGCACCGCGTTCTCCAATTTTTTTTGAGGCGGCCTTTAAGGCGCACGGCAACAGTAAAAACGAACCCATCTCCATTGTACCTTACGGGTCAACGCGAAGCGCGAAGCCGGGAGATTGGGCGGGGTGGGGCTATGCTCCGCCATGGAGCAGGCGCGGGCGGTTTTTCGGAGCGGGCGAGGTGCGGATTGCGATCTTGTCGTTGCTGTCGGAGAAGCCGCGGCACGGCTACGAATTGATGAAAGAGCTGGAGGCGCGATCGGGCGGAAGCTATCGCGTGAGCGCGGGCACGATGTACCCGGCGCTGCAGCAACTGGAAGACGAGGGGATGATCGTCTCGGAGACGAAGGACGGCAAGCGGGTGTACCAGCTCACCGATCTCGGCCGACAGGAGTTGCAGCGCGAGAGCGCAACGGCGGAGGACATCTGGCGCCGGACATCGGACTGGGGGGACTGGGGCGAATGGATCGTGGGGAGTCCGCTGGGTCCGCTGATGAAGGCTACGTTTCGCGCAATGAAGCACGCGACGCGGGAGCCGGAGTTGCGGAGACGCGTAGAGGACATTCTGGACCGGGCGCGGCGGGAGCTGGAAGATTTGTGAGGAGGTGCGGCAGCTACTTGGCCGGTTCGCCGTCGGAGGGAAATTCGAAGATCTCGCCGCCGGTGTGAACGATGAGCGTACCGGGGCCGAGGGTTTTGCCGTTGCTCGGGAAAAAAACGGCGCCGTCGGTGGATTCACCGGAGCCAAGCTTGGTGGGCACCAGGGCGAGAGCGGATGCGGCGGCCCCGGCCTTCAGCCGTGACGAGACGCCTTCGGCCAGCGCGGCTTGGCGGCGGGCTTCGTAGCCGTTGGTAGTCTGCATGTGCTCGTTGCCGTAGACGCCGCGTTCATAGGTGGTGACCAGTTTGATCACGTCGTGCCGGCCGGCTTTGGCGAGCATGGTGTTTACGACGCTGAGCGCGGTGGAGGCTTGCCACACGGTTCCATTCAGCTCGTGGTAGCTGAAATCCTCGGGCTTGACGGTCCAAGAGATGGGCGATCCGTTGGACATCGAGACCTGCATGATGGAATATTCCTTCAAGTGCGCGGGCAGGTAGGCGAACATGACGGTGACGCCGCCTTTGGTGAGGGTCTTATACAAGAGCCCGTTGGATTCGAAGGGGATGATCTGCGCGGAGAGCAGGGCGCAGGCCAGACAGCCCAGCGCAATTAACCTCATGATCCCATGATAGAACCGGATGGTCCGGAGAGCACGGCCCATGCCCGGCGTCCCTCGGCGTTGGCGCTAGAGTCGGACGTGCAGACTCACAGCGAATACAGTAGACAAAGGTAACGACGATGGCAACGCAAACCGAACCGATAACGATGCGTCGCGGCAAGGTATCCGTGGCTGATTTGGTAATTAGGGATCGCGCCGATAACGAACGCGCGCTGGTCACCGTTAAGAATCTAATGTGCCGAGAGCGCACGAACGATGAAGACGCCCTGCTCGAGGTCCTCAGTACCGCGATTGAAGTTTTCGAATCCAGCCAGTATCGAGAGCTCGTTTCCGATCTGAAACAATCGGAGCTGATTCAGTTTTTGCTCGAACAGAACGGCCAGTCACCCAAAGACCTTCGAGAGGTGCTCGGAGGCAAGAGCCACGTGTCGGAGATTTTGTCGGGCAAACGCACAGCCGGACCGAAGCAGGCGCTGAAGCTCGGAAAGCATTTCAACATTAGCCCGGTGGCGTTTCTACGGTGGCCCGCGCTGAGGCGTCCATAATAGCGGGTTGGAGACGAATCCGAGATTCGTCATAATGGAATTTATGTCGACGGTAACTACAAAAACAACCCGGGACGAGGCCCGGCCACTCAGCTCGAACAAGCATCTTCTGCGATGGGTGGAGAAGATGGCGGAGCTGACCAAGCCGCGAGACATTCATTGGGTGGATGGCTCGGTGGAAGAAAACGAGGCGCTGTGCGCCCAGATGGTGGAGGGCGGCACGTTCATCAAGCTGAACCAGGATCTTTGGCCGGGCTGCTACTACGCGCGGTCGGACGCGAGCGATGTAGCGCGCGTGGAGGACCGGACGTTCATCTGCTCGCTGGCGAAAGACACCGCCGGGCCGACCAACAACTGGGTGAATCCGTTTGAGATGCGCAAGACGCTGAAGAAGCTTTTCAGCGGATGCATGCGCGGGCGAACGATGTACGTGTTGCCCTTCAGCATGGGTCCCATCGGGTCGCCCATGTCGCAGATCGGCGTGCAGCTCACCGATTCGCCCTACGTGGTGGTGAATATGCGCATCATGGCGCGCATCGGGCTGAAGGTGTTTCAGGAGATCGACAAGGACGAGAAACGCGTGGTGCCGTGCATGCACAGCGTGGGGATGCCGCTCGGGCCGGGCGATCGGGACGTGCCGTGGCCGTGCAACGACGAGAAGTATATCGTGCATTTCCCGGAGACGCGCGAGATTTGGTCATACGGATCGGGCTACGGCGGCAATGCGCTGCTGGGCAAGAAGTGTTTTGCGCTCAGGATCGCCTCCAACATCGCGCGCGATGAAGGCTGGATGGCCGAGCACATGCTGATTGTGGGCGTGGAAGATCCGGCGGGCGAGAAGACCTACGTGGCGGCGGCGTTCCCGAGCGCCTGCGGCAAGACCAACTTCGCGATGCTGATTCCGCCCAATGGATTCGAGGGCTGGAAGGTGTGGACGGTGGGCGACGACATCGCCTGGATCAAGCCGGATGAGAACGGGCGGCTGCGCGCGATCAATCCCGAGGCTGGATTTTTCGGCGTGGCGCCGGGGACTTCGGTGAAGACCAATCCGAACGCGATGACCACGCTCGCGCGCAACAGCATTTTCACCAACGTGGCGCTGACGCCGGAGGGCGGCGTGTGGTGGGAGGGCATGACCGATGAGCCGCCGGCCGAGTGCCTGGACTGGCGGGGCAACCGCTGGACTCCGCACATCGCCAAGGAAACCGGGGCCAAGGCGGCGCATCCCAACTCGCGCTTCACGGCGCCGGCCGCGCAGTGTCCCACCATCGATCCGGCGTGGGAAGATCCCACCGGAGTGCCGATCAGCGCGCTGGTTTTCGGCGGGCGGCGAGCCACCACCATGCCGCTGGTGTACCAGGCGTTCAACTGGAGCGCGGGCGTGTATACGGGCGCCACCATGGGGTCTGAGACGACGGCTGCGGCGGCGGGCGGCGTGGGGCTAGTGCGGCGCGATCCGATGGCCATGCTGCCGTTCTGCGGTTATCACATGGGCGATTATTTCCGGCACTGGCTCAAGATGCAGCGGTCGCTGACGGAGACGCCGCGCATTTTTCACGTCAACTGGTTCCGCAAGGATGCGGACGGCAAGTTCCTGTGGCCGGGATTCAGCGAGAACATGCGGGTGCTGAAATGGATCGTGGACCGGGCGCACGGGCGGGCGCTGGGACGCGAGACCCCCATAGGCTGGATGCCGCGCTATGAGGATATCGATTGGACCGGGCTGAGCTTTTCGCGCGAGCAGTTCGAGGAGCTGCAGGCCTTCGACCGGGCGGCGTGGCAGAAGGAAGTGATCCAGCACGAGGAGCTGTTTTTGCTGCTGCACGATCATTTGCCGCCGGAAATGATTTACGAGCGGGAGCTGCTGATTTGCCGGTTGTAGAAGAAGAATTCAGAAGTCAGAAGTCAGAATTCAGAAGGCGCGATAGTGACCGCGGGTGGTCGATCGGCCAGCACCCCTCCTCGATGGCATTGCCGTGATCGTGGCGATGGTGACTGCGGCGATGCAGGCCAAATACTAAGAGTCTTTTCATTTCTTTGGACCTCACTCTAACTTCAAGGCGGGTGCCTGGCCGCAAGCCCGTTACCACGGCATCAGTTAGAGGGGCTCGTGATGGAGCGGTCGCGGGCTTGGCAGGGCGGCTCCGGCCCTAAGGTGTTCTACCGATGGCGCATCCCCGCAGGGACTGCCGTTCTAAGGCGACCGCTGGCTCGAACTAGTACCAAGAGCTAATTGTCGATACCGTGCTTCAGCCTTAGTCTACATTCAGGAGTATCACGCGATGCTTAGAGGCATAATTATCTGTCCCGACGCGGACTTGAACGAACGTCTGGAAGCGATCCTAACGGAGACCGGGATCGTGAGCATTACGCGGACGTTGGACCGGTATCCTAGCGGATTGGAGTTGCTGCGTTTTTTGCGGGCGCATGCGCCGCAAGTGATATTCGTAAGCACCGAGTCGACGGCCAAGGCGATGGAGATCGCGCGCGAGGTAGAGAAGAACACGCCGGGCGTTCAGATTGTCGCAATCAGCCGCTTCGTGGATCCGCAGATTCTGTTGGAAGTGATGCGGGCCGGGATTCGCGAGTTTGCGTCGCTGCCGTTCGATCGCCAGGCGTTGGTGGACGCCTTAGGGCGGGTCAAGGACACGGTGCACGCGCGTCCTCCGGCCATTGAAGCCACCAATCAAGTTTATAGCTTCCTGCCGGCCAAAGCGGGCGTGGGAACGTCCACCGTAGCTCTGAATACGGCGGTGGCGATGTCGCGCGTGCCGGACTCCTCGGTCCTGCTTTCGGACTTCGACCTGAACTCGGGCATGGTGCGCTTCATGCTGAAGCTGGATAGCGCGTATTGCGTGACGGACGCGGCCGAGCATGCGCTCGAGATGGACGAGAGCCTGTGGCCGACCATGGTGACCAGCATCGACAAGCTGGACGTGCTGCACGCCGGGAAGCTGAATCCGGATTTCCGCATCGAGCCGACGCAGATCCGCCACCTGATGGAATTCATGCGGCGCAACTATAGCGCGCTGTGTTTCGACATGTCGGGCAACCTGGAGCGATATTCGCTCGAGATCATGCACGAGTCCAAGCGAATTTTCCTGGTGTGCACGCCCGAGATTCCCGCGCTGCACCTGGCGCGCGAGAAGTATTTGTATCTGAAGCAGCTTGATTTAGGCGAGCGGGTGAGCGTGCTGCTGAATCGTTGCCCGAAACGCTCGGTGATCACGCCGCAGCAGATTGAACAGCTCCTGGGCGTGCCGATCTACATGACGCTCCCGAACGATTACCAGGGAGTACAGCGGGCGATGACAGCGGGACGCTGGGTGGAGACGGGCAGCGAACTGGGCCGGCAATTCACGCTGCTCGCGCAAGCCATGATGGAAACCAAGACGGCTGCCGCGCCGGAACCGAAGAAGCGCTTCATCGAGTTCTTCTCGGTGGTGCCGGGCAAGGCCGTTGCTCCGGTGCGCAAGTCGGCCGGGTAATCGTTAGGGCGTTCACACGAGTGCGCGCCACGCGAGATCGCGCCCCGCGCTATCATCTTCTGTTGGAAAGCGCCGTCCTCCAGTGGGTCGCGACCTACGGCTATTTCGCCATCTTCGGGCTCCTGGTGTTCGGCATTGTCGGCATTCCCGTACCCGATGAGTTCCTGCTGACCGGCTGCGGCTTTCTTATCTATCGAGGCGACCTGCATCCGATTCCGGCTTTTGCCAGCGCGCTCGGGGGCAGCATGTGCGGCATCACGTGCAGCTACATCATCGGGCGCACGCTGGGATGGAAGTTTCTGCACTCGCGGGCCGGGCGTTTGTTGCGTATTCGCGACGAACAGATCCAATGGGTGCATGACTGGTTCAATCGGATCGGGCATTGGGCGCTCATGATCGGCTACTTCATGCCCGGAGTGCGGCACTTCACCGCGATTGTGGCGGGCACGTCGAAGCTGGAATACCCTGGGTTCGCGGCTTTCGCTTATGCGGGCGCGCTGATGTGGGTCAGCACGTTTCTGTTCATCGGCTATCATTTCGGCCAGGACTGGGAGCGAATTCTCCGGGTGGTCGAACATAACCTGAAAGAGGCCTCCATCGTCGCGGCCGTGCTGATCCTGGCGTACGCCGTGTTCGTGTATGTGCGGCGCGCCAGAAGGTAGGCGGACTATTCCTCGATCTGAATCGAGGGGCGTTTCTTGACGCTTTCCTCGGCGGCGCGGCGCTGAACTTCGCGCGCGATGGCCACGAACGGAGCACCGGCTTCACCCAACGTGATGGGCTGGCCCGTGTCGCCACCGATGCGAACCGCGGGATCCAGAGGCAATTCGCCTAGAAACGGAACGTTCATGGTCTCGGCGGTTTTCTTGCCGCCGCCGTGGCTGAAGACATCGATGCGCTCGCGGCAGTGCGGGCATTCGAGGTAGCTCATGTTCTCGACCAGGCCGAGAATGGGCACGCGCACCTGCTGGAACATGTGGATGGCTTTGCGCGCGTCTTCGAGCGAGACCTCGGATGGAGTGGTGACGACGACGGCGCCAGTGAGCGGCGCGGTTTGAATGAGCGAGAGCTGCACATCGCCGGTGCCGGGCGGCAGGTCGACGATTAAATAGTCCAGCTCGCCCCAATCGACGGCGCGCAGGAATTGCTGGATGATGTTGTGCAGCATGGGACCGCGCCACACCAGCGGCTTATCGCCGGGATTCAAGAAGCCCATGGACATGATGCGCAGACCGCTCTTCTCGAGCGGTTGGATGCGCTCGCCGATAGCGTGCGGCTGGGCGCGGACGCCCATCATGAGAGGCACGTTGGGACCGTAAACATCCGCGTCGAGCAGGCCAACTTTATGGCCCAATCGCGACAGCGCCACGGCCAGATTCACCGACACGGTGGTCTTTCCGACGCCGCCTTTGCCGGATCCGACGGCGATTAGATTCTGGACGCCGGCGATCGGGACTTTCGGCTGCTCGGCTTGCGCTGTGTTGGGACCCATCACCTTGATGGTAGATCATCGGGTCGAGGTTGGCAGGGAGTTCCGCTCCCTCACGGTCGCGGCTCTGAGATATAGTCCCATTCCTGCGCGGCGCGATCGCGCAGCTTGACGATGTCACGATCGAGCAAGAAACGTTCCTTGACCAATTGCTGCGCGGCGGCGGTGATTTTTTCGAGATAGGCGTCCTTGGTGGGATAACGTTCCTCGATAGAGATGCGCGGATCTTTGAGCTTCTTGCGCTGGACCTTGTTTACGGGGAATGGAATCCACGATCCGGCCATGCTGTACAACTGATCGGGTGCGCCGATCTTGGGGCTGCGCAGGTTCCAGCCGGTGTAGGAAGCGAGCGGAACCTGGATCTCGGGCATGAGGATGCCGGATGTCTCGTTGCCGTCGAGATTCACTTGCGGGACCAAGGTGGGGAAGGGCGGTCCGAGCCTGGGAGGCTGGATGGAAAAGTCGATCTGGAAGGCCTGACGGTTGAAGTGCGGCGTGGCGATACCGGGGACTTTCGGAAATGCGTAGGCGCTAACCGAGACCAACTGAGCTTGGCCGGACGGCGGCGCGATCAGCGGATAGACGGAAGCCGGCGGCTGTTTGCCTTCGGCCAGCCAGGCTTGCATCGCGACCAGGAGCGCTCGCATGCCGGCGCGGTAGTCGTTCGTGTTGCCGGGATTTTGCGCTTCGATATGGCGCGGCGGAAGAGTACCCGAGCCATGCTGCGAGCCGGGAAAAAAATAGATACGCGTGTTCTTGGCGAGCGGGGCGTCCTGTTTGCCGTCGGGGGTGGTGTGGATGAGCGAAGCGGCGCGGCCCCAATATTCGTAGGAGCCATTGGTGTAGAAAATCTTCGGCACGGTCTCCGTGCGCTTGGCCCTAGCCAGGAGGCCGTCCTCGTCGGTGAACGGCGGCACGTCGACCGGATAAAGGATGTTGAAGAAGGGATGACCGTCACGGGAAGGCTGGGCGAAGCGTGCATTGAATCCGCCGCGGCCGGCGCCGGCGATGTGAGCCCAAACCGCGTCGAAAACGCGGCGCGTGTTTTCGTCCTGGTTGAAGCCGTCGTTCACGAAGGTGCGCAAAAATCGGCCGCTTTGCGAGACGCCGAAGGCGACAGCCCGCAGTACGTCTTTGTTGAAGTCGCCGAGCGGGGTGTTCACGCCACCGTACTTCAGATATGACACGGCGTCCCGAACAGCGGTGGGACCGAGACCGACCAGCACCGGGTCCTTGGCTCGGTAGATGACTTCGTAGATCTTGCCGGGCTCGAAGCCGGCGGGCATGCTTACGTGAGTGGAATCGGAAAAGCTCCAATCGTTGCGGGGGATGAGGCGGCGCTGGCCCTCGACGGTGTCGCGCACGAAAATCTTGTTGGCGGGATCCATGGGATCGGACACGGCGTAGCCAATCTGGCCGCGATCGCCGAGTGAGATAGTGCTCACGCGGTCGGTGGGCGGGCCGCTTCCGGCGCCTTCGCCGCCTTCCCATTCAGAGTCTACAAGGCCGGTGATCGGTTTGCCCTTGTTGGTCGCGATAGGCGCTTCGGCGCGCAGCAGGCCGGGCGTTGGCGGCAGATCGAGTTCCCAGCCGACCCACGCCAGCGTGAAGCCTTGCTCCAGCAAAAAATCGTCGCCGAGATTGAACATGCCGAGCAAACCTTTACCGCCCCGGTTCGGAATTTCCACCAGCAGGGTTCCGTTGCGTTTGGCCGCATCGCGCGGGCGGAGAATGTAGAGATCGGCGGAGAATTCGATCTTGCCTTCGGCGTTGCGCGGGGCGAGGTCGATGTCGGCGATGACCCGATTCGGGGCAGAGAGAGGATAAACGGCGTAGTGGACCTTCGCAACGATGCGCTCGTAGCCGCCGTCGTCGGACCGTTCGGTGATGTCGATGCTGGTGACGGCCGCGAAGCTGGTGACGGCCGCGAAAGCGGTGGAGGCGATCAAAAGAAGGAAGGCGCGGAGGCGGCGTGGCATCCTTGCTATTTTACCCCGATGGTTGTCACGCCAGCGCGAGATTGGCCTGGGCGCGGAGCGAGAAATCGGAAAACTGTCCGGCGCGAAGTTTTGGAAACGCGGCGGCGGCGATCATGGCGGCGTTGTCGGTGGAGAGCGCCGGAGTGGGGAAATAGACCGGGCACGCGAGACCGGCTTGCCGCGCTGCGGTCCGCAGACCGGCGTTGGAAGCCACGCCGCCGGAAATGATGAGCGATCGCGCGCCGATTTCTTCGATGGCCACAACGGCGCGGCGGAGCAGTTCTTCGATGACGGTGTGTTGAAAGGAGGCGAGCAGGTCGAGCGTGGGCTGGGGAGTGAGCGGGAGAAAATCGGACGCCGAAGCGCCACTGGAGCGGCGGCGCGATTCGATTTCGGCCGTGAGGTCGTGGCTCTCCACCCATCTGAGCACAGCCGTTTTGAGTCCACTGAAACTGAAATCGAGCGTGTTGCCCTTCATGCGCGCGAGCGTGAACTTTACGGCATGCGGATCGCCGTGGGGAGCAAGCCGATCGATGATGGGGCCGCCAGGATAGCCGAATCCCAGGAGTTTGGCGACTTTGTCGTAAGCCTCACCGGCGGCGTCGTCGCGCGTTTTTCCGAGCAATCGGTAGGTGAAGCCCTCGCGGACTTCGAACAGGTGGGTGTGGCCGCCGCTCACCACCAAGGCGAGCGCGGGAAATTCGATGCTCGCGCCGGCCTCCAGAATCACCGCGTGGATATGACCTTCGATATGGTTGACACCGATGAGGGGCAGACCGCAAGTAAAGCAGAGCGCCTTCGCGTAAGTGATGCCGACCAGCAGCGAACCTACCAGGCCGGGGCCTTCGGTGACCGCGATGGCGGCGAGGTCATCGAAGCCGGCGGCGGCCTCCTCGAGCGCAAGGCGAACCACGGGGACGATGGCGCGCAGGTGCTCGCGCGAGGCCAGCTCGGGAACCACTCCGCCGTATTTGGTGTGCGTGGCTAGCTGCGAGGCGACGACGGAGGAAAGGACCGCGATTCCATCCTCCACCACGGCGGCCGCCGTTTCATCGCACGAGGTTTCAATGCCGAGGATCTTCATGCTTGCCCTGGATTGCTAAGGTGTGACTTGGACCTTTCGCAATTTCATTATCACTTGCCGGAATCGTCGATCGCGCAGCAGCCGCTGCCGGATCGCGCGGAGTCGCGGATGCTGGTGCTGTATCGCGCGGAGCAGCGTTGGGAGGATCGGGCGTTCCGCGAGTTTCCGCGCTTCTTGCACGCGGGCGATTGCCTGGTGCTGAACGACTCGAAAGTTTTTCCGTCGCGACTATATGGGCGGCGGGTTGGATTTTCGGGCCTTGTGGAGGTCCTGCTGGTGCAACCCGTGAGCGAAAACGCGAAGACGTGGACTGCGCTGGTGCATCCGGGGCGCAAGATGCGGGTGGGCGAGCGGGTTTCGTTCGACGGCCCGGCTGCGCAGGTGACATTGGAAGCCGAGGTGATCGCGCGCGCCGGATGGGGCGAACGAACCTTGCGGTTTGAGTATGACGGCGATCTCTACGATTTGCTGCGGAAGATCGGGCACGTGCCTTTACCGCCGTACATCAAGCGGGCGGACACGGCGGAGGATCGGGAGCGATACCAAACGGTGTTCGCGCGGGAGATGGGCTCGGTGGCCGCGCCGACGGCCGGTTTGCATTTCACGGGCGAGATTTTGGATGCGAGCCGTAAGGCGGGGGCTGAGATCGCGTACGTGACGCTGCATGTTGGACTGGGGACTTTTCAACCGATCCGAGGAGAGAAGTTGCACGCGGAGCGCTTTCATGTTTCAGAGGAGAGCGCGGCGAAGATTCGAGCGGCGCAGCGCGTGATCTCGGCGGGAACTACGAGTGTTCGAGCAGTGGAGAGCTTGTACCTGGGCAAACGGGGAGAGACGGATCTGTTTATCCGGCTGGGATTCGCGTTTCAGCGAACCGGTGCGATGCTGACCAATTTTCATTTGCCCGAATCGAGCCTGCTGATGCTGGTGTGCGCGTTCGCGGGGCGGGAGTTCGTGCTGTCGGCGTATGAACACGCGGTGCAGGCGGGGTACAGGTTTTATTCGTATGGCGACTGCATGTTGATCGTTTAGAGGCTCAGGAAGGCTTGCCACGCCCGAAGGCCATCGG
>Ga0302324_100011383_pt1 | contig 18249 bp, 14 predicted proteins | sample Palsa_T0_1_FD_201949 | JGI IMG/M metagenome (GOLD analysis project Ga0302324, IMG submission 201949) | Peat permafrost microbial communities from Stordalen Mire near Abisko, Sweden - Palsa_T0_1 | ecosystem: Environmental > Terrestrial > Soil > Palsa > Peat permafrost | place: Sweden: Abisko... | reverse complement strand
GCGGCAACATCTATTTCCTGGACGCCAACGGTACGTTCGACACCACTCTCAACGCACAGGGCTTTCCCGTCAGTGGAGATTTTGGCAATGCCTTCATCAAGCTGACGACCACCGGCGGCAAACTGGCCGTGGCCGACTACTTCACCATGTACAACACCACGGCCGAGTCCAGCGCCGATGTGGATCTGGGTTCGGGCGGCGCGCTGCTATTGCCGGATATGACAGACTCCGGCGGCCAGACACAGCTCCTGGCGATCGGGGCGGGCAAGGATGGCAACATCTACTTAGTCAATCGCAATAACATGGGTAAGTTCAACCCGCAAAATGACGACGCCATTTATCAAGAGCTGGGCAATGCTTTGCCCGGTGGCATTTGGTCGAGCCCGGCGATCTATCAGAACTGGGTGTATTATGGCGCGGTGAACGGTCCGATCAGGGCGTTCCAGTTCAACCAGGCGTTGCTCGGGTCTAACCCAACCTCGGTGACGCAAACGCAGTTTCCCTATCCTGGCGCTACGCCCAGTATCTCGGCGAACGGCAACACCAACGGGATCCTGTGGGCGCTGGAGAACAGCTCTACGGCGGTTCTGCACGCTATCACGGCGACTAACCTGGCGCAGGAGCTATACAACACCACGCAGGCCCCCGGTGGGCGCGACAGTTTCGGAGCGGGCAATAAGTTCATGGTGCCTACGATCGTCAATGGCAAGGTGTATGTAGGTACGCCGAATGGGGTGGCAGCTTTTGGGCTACTGACCGCAAAGTAACATCGCGGGTTTGGTAGGGCAGGCGGTATCCCTTTGCCCGCGAGCTTTGCTCGCGCGAATGCCGGGCTACGCCCGGCGCGACTGCATGAGTGCAGTCGCGGCAGGCAGAGTGCCCGCGCCACGTCGGCGATGTGCCAATCGAGCCCCAAAAGGGCCAAACTCCAGGCCCCCGAGCTTTGCTCGCGAGAAGAGCCGGCTGAAAGCCGGCTGCGGGCAGAATTGCCCGCCCCACGAGAGCACTAAACCTGCCTGCCTATCCAGTCAAGTAGAAAGTTGAGAGGGAAGCTTCATCTCGCTCAAGGCGCGCTCCGCGCCGCGTCGCCACTCGACTAACTCACTACATACGGGGGGCGATACACCGGCCGGGTGGACATGGCGTTGGCTTCGGCATCCCCCACAAAGCTCCCGGCCGCGCTATCGAACTGCAGCTTGCGCCCTAGCCGGTAGCTGATGTTGGCCATATGCACCAGAGCGGCGGAGGTGGTGCCTACCGCCACATCGGCCGCCAAATCGGCCGTGTTTCTGCTCTTCACCGCCTTCAGGAAGTTCGCCATGTGCGGAACGGTGTCGTCGATCTCGGTTTCTGAATGCTTCATGGCTTCGCCCGGCTCGCGCTTATCGCCCAGGAAGATCTGGAAGGCGCGTTCATCCACCGCCATGAAACCCTTGCTGCCGAAAAATGTGACGCCGATGAAGTTCGGCCCCGACGCCGTGATGCCCGGTTCGCCGCCGGTATTCAGCCCGCGCACTTCGAACACGATTTCGGCATCGCCGTAGTCGAGCGTGGCGATCTGGGTGTTGGGCGTCTCCTGGTCGTCGTCATAAACATATTTGGCGCCGGTCGAGACCACGGCTTTCGGCAGCCCTCGCCCCAGACCCCAGCGCGCCACGTCCATCTCGTGGATACCCTGGTTGCCAATGTCGCCGTTGCCGGTGTCCCAGAACCAGTGCCAGTTGTATTGGTAGCGGTTCTTGGTGTATTCGCGCATGGGCGCGGGCCCCAGGAACAGGTCCCAATCGAGCCCCGCCGGAACGGGTTCCACGGGCGTGCGCCCGATGGACGGCCGACGTTTGAAACAGATTCCGCGCGCCATGTAGATCTGCCCGATGGCGCCGGTGTGCAACAGTTCCATGGCGCGCTGCTTATGCGTCAGGCTGCGGCTCTGCATTCCGATCTGCACCATGCGCTTGTTGTTACGCGCGGCCGCCTCCATGGCGCGGCCTTCGAACAGGTTGTAGCAGGCCGGCTTCTCGCAATAGACATCTTTGCCTGCCTGGCAAGCCCAGATGGTGGCCAGGGCGTGCCAATGGTTGGGCGTGGCGATGGACACCGCGTCCACGTTCTTGTCGTCAAACATTTTGCGCAGATCCTGGTAGACCTGCGGCTTGTTCCCTTGCAGTTTCTGGGCGATCTGGACGGCGCGCTCGGTCTGCGCCTGGTTCACATCGCAGATGGCCACCACGCGCGCATCCGGCAGTTTGCTGTAGTATTTGAGATGGTCGCGGCCGCGGCCACCCAGGCCGATCACGCCGATTCCCACCGTATCGTTGGCCGCCCGTGCGCTGAGCGATGCTAGACCGGCGCCCAGTAGAAAGGTTCTTCGTTCCATGATGCCTCCCGGCTAAGACAATCGTATATCATGGAGCCATGCAGGTGGTGCTGAACGACATCGAAACCGAGTCGCCGATTCTGATCCAGCCGGCACGGCAGATGAGCGAGCAGGAGTTCTTTGCATTTTGCGAAGCTAACCCGGACCTGAAAATCGAGCGAACCACCGAAGGAGAAATCCTGATCATGCCGCCGGCGGGCTGGGAGTCGTCGAATCGGAATACCGACCTGCTTCAGCAGTTGCAGGTGTGGACCAAGCGCGACGGGCGCGGAAAGGCCTTCGATTCCAATACGTTGTTTATGCTTCCCAGCGGCGCGGGGCTCTCGCCGGATGCAGCCTGGATCGCACGCTCCCGGCTGGCGACGTTGACCAAGGAACAGAAACAGAAGTTCGGCGCGCTCTGTCCGGATTTCGTGGTGGAACTGCGTTCGCCTTCCGACCGCTTGTCGGCACTGCAGGCCAAGATGCGGGAGTGGATCGACAATGGGGCACAACTCGCGTGGCTGATCGATCCGGAGAGCCGTACAATCCACATCTACCGTCCCGGAAAGCGAACCGAACGCCTGGTGAATGTCGCGCGCGTGGCCGGCGAAGGGCCCGTCGCCGGCTTCGTGCTCGAAATGGCAGATATCTGGAATCCGGATCTGTGAAGCCCGCCGGCTTACCCGTTGCCGTTCGCGCCGCCGTTGCCGTCTTCGATAAACGCCCGCAACCGGTGGCTCCGGCTGGGATGCCGCAGCTTGCGCAGGGCCTTGGCTTCGATCTGCCGAATGCGTTCGCGCGTGACGGCGAAGTTCTGGCCGACCTCTTCCAGGGTATGCTCGCTGCCGTCCTCCAGCCCGAAGCGCATCTTGACGATCTTCTCCTCGCGCGGCGTCAGGGTCTTGAGCACTTGCGCGGTCTGCTCGCGCAGGTTTAGATTGATCACCGCATCGGAGGGCGACAGGCCCGCCTGATCGACCAGAAAATCCCCCAGGTGCGACTCTTCCTCTTCGCCGATGGGGGTCTCGAGCGAAATCGGCTCCTGGGCTACCCGCAGCACCTTTCGAATTTTTGAGACGGGCAGTTCCAGGCGCTTGGCGAGTTCCTCGTTGGTCGGCTCGCGCCCCAATTCCTGGATCAACTGCCGCGAGGCGCGGATCAGCTTGTTGATGGTCTCGATCATGTGCACCGGAATGCGGATGGTGCGTGCCTGGTCGGCGATGGCGCGCGTGATGGCCTGCCGCACCCACCAGGTGGCGTAGGTCGAAAACTTGTAGCCGCGGCGGTACTCAAACTTTTCGACGGCCCGCATCAGGCCGATATTGCCTTCCTGGATCAGATCCAGAAACTGCAGCCCGCGGTTGGTGTAGCGCTTGGCGATGCTCACAACCAGCCGCAAGTTAGCCTCGATCAGCTCGCGCTTGGCGGTCTCGGCTTCGCAATCGGCTTTGGCGATGACCGCGAGCGTGCGGCGCAACTCCGCCGCCGGGGAGCCGGATTGCTCCTCGATCTGCTGCAGTCTCTGCGTGAAGCCGCGGTGCTCCTTGCGCAGATCCTTGATGCCATCGGCCCGTGCCGGTGCGGATTCGATGCGCCGCTGTACGCGAGTCACCTCGCGCTCCACGGGCGTCAGATCCTCTACCGAGGCACGGATGCGCGCCGTGAAAAGCCGCAGGATCTGGCTCTGGAAACGCACCGACCGGATGCGCCGCGAAACCCGCACGCGCGCCCGGTGGGTCTCCCAAAGCAGATGACGGTACTGTTTGGGCTTCAGAGCGCGGGGGATGGCAATCAGCTTTTGCCGTAATTGCTGGAACCGGCGGAACAGCCGGGCCACGTCTTCGGTCATGGCCAGGAATTCCTGACGGCTTTCCTCGGCCGCTTCGTCCAGAATCAACGGGTCGGCCACCAGGACCACGTCGCGCGCCGCCACCGTACCACGACGCACGTCTTCCGCCAGGTTCAAAATCTCCTGGATCACCAGCGGCGAGCGCGAGAGAGCTTTCATCGCCGTCATCTGGCCGCGTTCGATGCGCCGCGCGATTTCCGTCTCCCCTTCGCGGGTGAGCAATGCCACGGCGCCCATCTCGCGCAAGTAGGTGCGCACCGGATCGTTGACCTTTTCCCCGCCCGTGGGAACCAGATCCAGATCCAACAGGTCTTCGGCTTCCGCCAGTTTCTGATCGAATTCGAGTTTGGGTTCTTCGAGAAGCTCGATACCCGCCCCGTCCAGCCCGCTGAGCAGGCTGTCGAGCTCGGTGCTCTGGCCGAGATCGGCGGGCAAGGCGCCACTCAGGTCTTCATAGACCACATAGCCCTGCTCCTTACCCTTCTCGACTAACTGCTGCAGCCGATCGAATTTATCTTCCGGTGCCACTGAAGCGCCTGCCCATCCCGAGACTGTTTCCCACATTGTACACCCGCAAGTTTTTTGCGGGTCTAGCCCGCCCTTTCGAGCCGATGCAATTCCGCCGCCAACCGCAATGCCTCACCCAAATTACCGGCCCGCTCCGCTTCTTTAACCTGGGCTTTCAACGCCGCAACCTGCGTTTTGAGGCTCGACCGCTCCAAACTGCGTAGACAATCGTCCCCTAGTTCTAGTGAAACTGCGGAGCCATCCGTTACATCTTTCAGCACTGCCAACGCTAATAATTCCCGATCGCCTTCTTCGAGGCGCGCGTGCAACTCCTCGTAGTTCACTTGGCCGCTGGCGTGCAAGGCGAACAGCGCCTTGAAAATGCGCCTTGTAGCGAATTGCTCCACCGCCGAAAGCTGTTGCAGACGCGGAATCAGGGCCTGCCGCGCCTCGGCATTCGACACCAGCAGATTCAGCAGAATCTTTTCGTCGGCCCGCAACGGCTCCCGAACGGGCGCTACTTTCTTATCGCGCCGATCCATGGCGGCCTTGCGAAAGTTCTCTAAAACCAGGCCGGCATCCACACCAAGGTAGCCGGCCACGTCGTTGGCTACCGCTACCCGCTCGATCTTCTCGGGCAGCCGCTGGATGGCCGGCAGCAGAAACTGGAAGCCCGCCATGCGGCCCTCCGCCGTGCGCAGATCGAAACGAGCGCGGGCCCGGTCCGCCAGCCAGTAAAAGTAGCTTTGCGCCTTATCCAGCTTGCCGCGATACGCCTCCGCGCCGCGTTCCTTGCAGTACTCGTCGGGATCGAGTCCGCCTTCCAGTTCCACGATCCGCACATGCATGCTCTCATCCAGCAGCAGGCTGATGGACCGCTCCGCGGCGTTGGCCCCCGCCGCGTCCGGATCGAAATTCACTACGATCTTGTCCGAATGCCGCCGCAGCGACTGCACCTGCTGCGCCGTCAGCGCCGTTCCGCAACTCGCCACCACCTCGCGCACGCCCGCCGCGGACACGCCGATGGCATCCATGTACCCTTCCACCAGGACAGACCGATCCGCCTTCCGGATGCCTTCCTTGGCCCGGTGCAGGTTGTAGAGTACAGCGCTCTTCCTATATATCGGCGATTCGGCCGAATTCAAATACTTGGCCTCGTCGGCGGGATCGAGCGCTCGCCCGCCGAATCCGATAATCTTCCCCGATTCGCTGTGGATCGGAAACATCAGGCGGTTGCGGAAGCGGTCGTAAAAGCTGCCGTCCTCCCGGCGCCCCAGGAGACCGGAGTTCTCGAGTTGTTCGGCCGTGAACCCCTGCTTTTCGAAAAGGCGCAGCAACCCGCGGCCGGAGCGCTCCGCGTACCCCAGCCCGAATTGCTCGCCGACCTCCGGCGCCACGCCGCGCTTCTCCAGATAGCGGCGCGCTTCCGCGCCCGCCGGACCCGCGAGCTGCTCGCGGAAGGCCTCCTGCGCCAGTTCCTGCATCTGAAAGGCGGCCGCCCGCAAGCGCGTGTCGGCGTCGGCATACTCCGTGCGCTTGGGCATCGGAATGCCGTTGCGTTCCGCCAGCAGCTTCAGGGCCTCGGGAAAACTGACGTGCTCGAATTCCATGAGGAACTTCAGCACGTCGCCGGACGCGCCGCACCCGAAGCATTTGTAGAACTGGTGCCCGGCATGCACGGAAAACGAGGGCGTCTTTTCGCTATGGAATGGGCAGAGGCCGGTGTAGCGGGAAACGCCGGACTTGCGCAGGCGCACGTATTCCCCGATCACCTTAACGATGTCGACGGAGGATTTCACTTGTTCTTTGAAGTCCATGGCCGCTTTGCAAGCCTATTATCTCCGAACCTGACGGCGAGGGCCACCGCGGTGGCAACCACAGTGCAGCCAGGGCACTGCTGCGCGCGAACCAGGCCGTCCAGCGCGCAGGCGGATGCTATCCTAAGTACTTGGAGCACAACGAGTGAGCCGTATCCTGCTAGCCTTCCGAGCCTTCTTCGCCATCCTGTTCGGCCGTCCTTTGCCCAAGGAAATCAAAACCCCGGCGCCCGGCCCCCGCCCCCCGGCTCCGGCTCCGCCGAAGGCGGAGCCCCCCAACCCCGCCTACGCCCTGCAACTGCTCGCCATCCTGCAGCGCGACTCGCGCCTCCTGGATTTCCTGATGGAGGACATCGCCGCCTTCGAGGACGAACAGATCGGCGCTGCCGTGCGCAGCCTGCACGACCAGGCGCGCGATTCACTGGCCCGCTACCTGAGCCTGCAGCCCGTGATCGACGGCGTCGAGGGCGCCTACACCCGCCCCGCCACCGCGGACCCCGCCGCCGTGAAGTTCATCGGCAACGTGCCGGCCGGCAAGCCCGATGGCGGCACGCTGCGGCACAAAGGCTGGCGCGCCACTAAGGTGGACCTTCCCGCCCTCAATCCCAAGCAGGACGCCTCCATCATCGCGCCCGCCGAAATCGAGATCGAATAACGCACCTACAAAATGGAACCTCGCTACGTCATCGGCATCGACCTGGGCACCACCAACTCCGCACTTTCTTATGTGGAGAACCAACCGGATGCCGACCCTTTCGCCTTGCCCAAAGTGGAGCTGCTGCCCATCCCGCAGCTCGTAAACCCATCCGAAGTGCGCGACGAAGACCTGCTGCCTTCGTTTCTCTACGTGCCGGGCGCCACCGATTTTCCCGCCGGCGCGATCGCCCTGCCGTGGGACGACAAGCCCGAGACCGTGGTCGGCCGCCTGGCGCAGAAGCGCGGCGTGGAAAATGCCGGCCGCCTGGTGTCGTCCGCCAAATCGTGGCTGTCGCATGGCGGCGTGGACCGCACCGCACCGATCCTGCCTTTTCGCGCGCCCGAAGGCGTGCCCAAGTACTCCCCCGTGGAGGCCAGCCGCCGCTACCTGGACCATCTGCGGCACGCCTGGGATAGCAAAATGCCCGACGCGCCCTTCACCGCGCAGCACGTGCTGGTGACCGTGCCCGCCTCCTTCGACGCGGTGGCCCGGGATCTGACGCTGAAGGCCGCCGAGCAGGCCGGTTACCAGAACATCACCCTGCTCGAAGAGCCGCAGGCCGCCTTCTACGCGTGGATCGAGCGGCATCCGGACTGGCGGGAGCGCGTCAGCGTGGGCGATCTGATCCTGGTGGTGGATATCGGCGGCGGCACCACCGACTTCACCTTGATCGCCGTCACCGAGCAAGGCGGCGAGCTCAGCCTCGACCGCGTGGCCGTCGGCGAACACATCCTGCTGGGCGGCGACAACATCGACCTGGCGCTGGCCCGCCTGGTGGCCGATCAGTTGGCGCAACAGGGCACCAAGATCGACAACTTCCAGCTTCAGTCGCTGTGGAACAATTGCCGCACCGCCAAGGAAAAGCTGCTGGACCCAGGCAACAGGAAGGATGAGGCGCCCGTCACCATACTTGGCAAAGGCACGGGCGTGGTGGGCGGATCGATCAAGGCAAAGCTGCAGCGCGCCGATCTGGAACGGCTGCTCACCGACGGCTTTCTGCCTGCCGTATCGAGCAACGACATGCCCGCGCGCCAGCGCCGCGCAGGCTTGCAGGAGATCGGCCTGCCCTACGCCGCGGACGCCGCCATGACCCGCCACATGGCCCGTTTTCTGCGCCAACAGGCCTCCAGCACGGAACAGGGCGGCGTACGGCGCGGCCCCAGCGGCCTGGCCTGCCCGACGCATATTCTTTTCAACGGCGGCGTCCTGAATGCCGCGCTGATTCGCGACCGCATTTTGAGCGTGCTGAATTCCTGGCTGGCCGAGGAAGGTTTGCCGCCTGTGCAGCCCTTGAGCGGCGAAGATTTGATGCACGCCGTTTCGCGCGGCGCGGCATATTACGGCCTCGCCCGGCGCGGCCGCGGCGTGCGCATCCGCGGCGGCGTGCCGCGAACTTATTACGTCGCCGTGGAGAGCGCCATGCCCGCGGTGCCTGGTTTTGCCGCGCCGCTGAAGGCGCTGACGGTGGTCCCCTTCGGCATGGAAGAAGGCACCGACCAGCGCATTCCGAACCGCGAATTCGGACTGGTGGTCGGCGAGCCCGCCGAGTTCCGCTTCTTTACCTCGGCGGTGCGCAAGAACGATCAGGCCGGCGACCTGATCGAGGATTTCGGCGACGAGTTGGAAGAGCTGGCTCCCATGGAAGTGAACCTGGACGCCAATCAGAGCGGCGCCGACGTGGTGCCGGTGTCATTTGAGACCGTGGTCACTGAGACCGGCATGTTGCAGTTGTGGTGCGTGGCCCGCGACGGGCAGCGTTGGAAGCTGGAGTTCAATGTGCGCGAGCGCGTGGGGGCGTAAGGCGACGGGTAAGGGATTCGATTGGAGCGAGTTGTTTCTCCTGGCGTATTTGCTCTGCAACCACTTCACCGCCACGTTTGCACACTGTCTAAGCCCGCGAGTAGGCCTTCGATCGGACGACTCTGAATAACCGGCCGTCAATAAACTCTATCGCGCAATTGTTTTCAATCGCGATTCCGATCCCACCGGTCCCAGGGTCATACTATTGCAGTGGGGGCAGAGTACTCCGTTTATTAGCCCTAGTCCTCTCACTTTTATGTATTCCCACTTTCGCGGGTTGTAGAAAGACATGGAATCGGAATGTCCGGAATCAAACCAACAGATCGCACCGGCGCTAATGCCAGAGAGCCCAGCCCCATTTTCGTAGGCCGATTTGAGAAGCTTGTCAACGCCCAGGCGCCGCCAGATACGCCCACGTAGATGATATCCGCCGATGAGACCTTCCTTTGGATATGCTCCTTCGAAGGCTGTTCTTTGATGAGGAAGAGGACATCGGTTTTGCATTTCAAGAAACCGCCAAAATAATCCTGTACGCGGTTCCAATATATTTCGGAATCCGAACTGGCCGTGGGGATGAAAAGCAGCCGCGGCTTCTTCTTCTGCGAGAGCCGCCGCAGCCGCCTTTTCGGGCGGCCAAAGCCGGCTAAAAGCCGTCCCCAGAGGGGACCCCAGGGCAGAATTGCCCGCCCCACGGTGCCAAAAATATGTGGCATTGTGCCGATAAGCGACCGGCCCCAATGCGGGCTGCCAGCCTCGTGATATGCTACAGAGAACCGGGAAGCCAAAGTCGAGATTCCCGGGTAACAGGTGACGGTGGAAATCGCCGAATCCAAGCATTGAAGCAAGCCAAGGGAGGGCTGTCCGAATGCCACATCGGTTCCAACTGAAAACGAGAATCCGCATGGTAATTGACGATTGTTCAGTACCAGCGAAAATTTGTGCCGTGCCCGTGACGGTTGCAGTCCTGAGCTTGTTCCTGGCCTTTCTTGCATCGCCTGTGGCTTACGCTCAGGCGCCAGCGGGACCGCACCGGCCGGCGGGCGTACCAGACGGGTACGTGATCACTCCATTCGGCTACTTCCATCCATCCTGTGTCCTGCACATGGCGGAAGGAGAGACTCTGCTGGCTGGTGGGCGTGTCATCCAACATGCGGATGGAACGCTCGACAACGTCGCGGCTTGCGAGTATCCGCGTTACACGGCCAGCGGAGAGATCGTAATAGCGGGGGCCAAGCCACCGTCGATCGGCCATAGCTGGATCGAATCCGCAGATGCCACCACCAGCACTTCGTACGGCGAACTTACTGCCACCTGGACCGTGCCGCCCGCACCCACGTCCAATAATGGCCAGACGATTTATGTTTTTCCGGGCCTGGAGGACATCGACGACATAGTGAGCATTATTCAGCCAGTACTGGGGTGGAATGCCGATTTTCGTTCAGCGTGGGGTATTGCCAGTTGGAACTGCTGCCCCAGCGGCATTACAGTGGAGAGCGCGGCTGTCCGCGTCAGTTCCGGCAATGAAATCAGAGGCGTTATGAAGGACACGTGCAGCGCGGGAACGCTCGCCTGTCCCACCTGGAATGTGGTAACCAAGGATGTAACCACGGGGCACAGCACCACGCTGAGCAATACTCCCAATGAAGGGCAGACGTTCAATTGGGCGTTCGCCGGCGCGTTAGAGGTCTATGACGTTGTCGAGTGCAGCGATTACCCCTCGAATGGCTCGCTCACTTTCTCGGATGTAGCGCTGTATGACGACAACTTCAACCGGATCTCCAGTCCTGGTTGGTCGATCACCCTGTGGGCCTCGGGCCTCACGCCGCAATGCGGCTACGGTGGACAAGTCGCCGCGACGCAAGTGACGCTCGACTACTAACAGCGTACGCAACAGCCGGCCTATTTTGCGCTGGGGCTGTCGTCGGCCTTCAGGTCGCCTATAGCATATTCGATTCCAGCCAGCATGTGCGCGACAAAAGGCCGCGAGAAGTAGATCTTCTCATCGTGACCGTGCGCCTCATAGAACACCCGGCCATTGCCCACGCGCTGAATGTAGCTCAAGGCATAATCGCCATCGGTGCGCTTGGTGGCTGCCGGCTCTTTGGCTTTGTCTTCCGCGCTCATTCTGCCGTAGTTGATGCTGGTAAGAACGTGCACCCGCTTGCGGCTGAATGAGTCCTGCGCGAATGTGTAGGTCTCGTCGACCATCTCGAACCCATGGGCCGGCCACATAACCGTCAGGGGACTGTTTGGATCGTCCACCTTAACGGGGATCAGGGTCGGGTAGGTCCAGTGGAACTTGAAGAAGCCGCCGATCATTTCGTTGAACTCGGGCCACGTGCCGGCCGGCGCAGGGCCATTAGTATGGTAGCTATCGGTAGCGGCGTGGATGCCGGCCAGACCCTTGCCGCCTTTGACAAAGTCAAGTAGCGCCCGCCTGCGAAGGTCCGTGGCGGCCTTGTCGTTTGGGTCGTCCAGAAATTCGCCGGTAGTGCTGGACAGGAAGATGGCATCGTATTGCTTCAGGTTCTCAGGCGTGATGGCGGCCGCGTCGTACGTGATGGTGGTCATCCACGCGCCGGTCTTGTCTCCCAGGTATTCAACCATTTTCGCCGCCAGCGGGATGGAAGTGTGCACCCAGCCAACGGCTCGACCGAGGACCAGCACACGGCGCAGGCTCTGGGGTGTTGCGTAGGGCTTGTCCGGCAGCGCGGCCATCATGGCCGAGATGTCGGCCGGGTTGGCAAATTGTTTCTGTGGGCAGCCGTGCGTGAAGCCCCCGCTGAACCCCTCCGCTGGGCAATTCGCGGGTTTTGCGGGCGCCGCCGCCTGTTGTGCGAAAGCCGCGGGTTCGGCCGATAACACCGCGATGAACGCCACACCGATTCCGAATGCCTTCCGTTTCATGATCGTTTGTTCTCCGGATCGTAGCCTTGGATTGAAGACGCAATTATACCCTGTCTCGCATCACGCATTTCAACCGGACGATCTTCGCAGCGACGAACTTGGAGAAGGAATAATGATCTCGCGACGTCCAAAGATGCGCGCATCGATGGAAACCGCTCCGGGACCCAGAACGATAATTGCCAGCAAGATCGTTACCGCGAAGACAATCGGGGTTCTGGATTCAAACAGAGTCGGTGCGGATGCCGGAAGGAGTGAAAATCCGATGCCAAGGGCGCCCACACCCACCATCGCGCCGACGATTGGTGTGAGAAAGCCGATCAGCATCAGAACACCGGCCGCGAGCGCCATCAAGCCGACGAACCAGGCACCGGTTGTGGGATCCGGGCCCCGCAGATAGAACCCTCCCTGAACCAGCAGTGTTACGCCAAATACGGCTCGTAGCAGAAGCAGCACGATTCCCGTTAATCCGCCAGGGAACGCGGTATATAACCTTTGCAGCGGGGTCTCCTAGTATAACTCGGCGCTCTCTAAACACGCCTGAGCCTAGTGTACGTGATGCACCCATAGCAGGAATCCCGAACTCCCGGAATCTTTTGGTAACACTTTTGGGTGATCCCAATAGTTAGAACTGAATAATTCCCCGGCGTACGGCGATGGCAATGGCCTGGGTTCGATCCTTGGCGCCGAGCTTATCCATAATGTGTTTGATATGGACCTTAACGGTCTCCTCGGAGATGAACAGAAGGTCGGCGATGTCCCGATTCCGATTGCCGCCGCCGATCAGCCGGAGCACTTCAATCTCACGTCCAGTGAGGTCCTCATCGCCCATATGCTCGGCGATCTGCGCCGCCACCTCGGCCGGAACGCGCTTCTTTCCGGCGTGCACCTGGCGGATCGCTTCGACCAGGTCGTTGGGAGGCATGTTCTTGAGCAGGTACCCGCGAGCGCCCGCCTCGAGGGCTCTCTGAATCTCGACATCGCCTTCAAACGTTGTGAGCATGATAATGCGGGCGTCTGGGAACTCTATCCGGATGGCGAGCAGGGCATCGATGCCGCTCAAATCCGGCAGTCTGAGATCCATCAGCGTCACGTCTGGTCGGTGCTCCCGAAATTGTTGTATGGCTTCGGTGCCGTTCGATGCCTGGGACACCAGCAACATGTCCGCCTGGTTGTTAATGATGGTGGCAATTCCTTCGCGAAGAAGGGGATGATCGTCGACACTGAGTATTCGGATGCGAGATTGATCGTTCATTTGTCCCTCCCATTCCTGTCTTCCGGCCCTTTACCGGAATTATTCCGTGGAGTCCGTCGCCCGCCGGGCCACTGCAGCCTCCGATCGCCTTGATCCTGAAAGGCCACATTGCTAGGGACCGAGAGTTCGATTTCCGTACCGGCTGAGGCGCTGCTGAAGACATGCAGCCGCGCGCCGATGCGGTCCGCCCTCTCGCGCATGCCGGAAAGACCCCAGTGTCCTTCGCGTCCTGCGCCTACCACCTGTGGGTCGATGCCACAGCCGTCGTCCCGCACCAACAATTGCAGATGGCGGGCGGCATACTTCAGTTCTACCTCGATGCTCTTCGCGCGTGCATGCCGGAATGCGTTGAGGAGGGCTTCCCTGCCGATCCGGTACACTTCATCCCGCAGCGCGGGCTGCAAGGGCCTCCGCTCGCCGTCGACAATGACGCGAAACTCGATTTTCTCCTGCGCCAGTTCGGCCGGAATGCGTGAAAACGCTTGCTCCAGGTCGAACGATGCGCTATCGGAAGCGCGCAAACCCCGCACGGCGTTGCGGCTCTCTTCAATCACCTGCGCCATTAGCTGCAGAGCCCGTGTGAGAATCGGCTTTTCCGGTGAGTCGGCGGGCAGGCGATCCGTGGCGACGTGCACGTGCATAGAGGCGCTCAGAAAGCCCTGCAGCAAAGTATCGTGCAACTCCTGGGCGATGCGTGTGCGCTCCGCCAGCCGCTCCTCGAACCGGACATTGAGCCGGCTCGTCAACTGGTGCAGCCGAAATCGATACAGGGCGAAGACCGCAAACGCGCACGCCAGCACAACGCTGAATTGGAACCACAAGGTCTGCCAGAATAGCGGATCGACCGCGAACGAGATGGCCGCCTCATTCTTGCTCCAAACACCATCCGGATTGCTCGCGATCACGCGGAACCGATAAGGGCCGGGAGGGAGGTTGGTGTAAACCGCCTCGCGCTCCGCGACGGGTTCGCTCCACCCGTGGTCGTATCCATCCAGCCTATATCGAAATCTGACACGCTCGGGAACGGAGAGGCTCAGGCCCACATAGTCGAAGGCTGTCCGGTGGCGGCGCGGCGGAATGCGCAAGGGATCCCGCAGTTCCACAGCGCTGCCATCCGCGGTAATCCTCTGAATGTAAGGTAGGGCCGGTACGGAGCTGCTTGTCAGCCTGGCGGGGTCGACCACTGAAATTCCACGATTTAGAGAGAACCAAATGCGTCCCAGTGCATCGACGAACACGGACTGATGCCTTTTCACGCCTTCGACGCCGCGCAGGCCATCGGCAAGCCCATACTCGCGAACGTCTCCGTCCGCTAGCGGACCGCGGAACAAGCCGTCTCGATTCACTCGCAGTACGTGATTCGAGGTGGACATCCAAAGCGACCCGGACCTGTCTTCCGCGAGGCCCAGAATCGGTTCGCGCAGCGCAGGTGGCGCCTCCGCGGGCATGCGAAACCCGCCGGAATCCCGGAGCGCCAGGCCGGCGGCAGTTCCAATCCAGAGTATACCTTTCGAATCCTGCATGAGACAGTTGACATCTTCAGACGGCAAACCATCGGCACCCCTGTAAGTTTGCCAGCGGCCGTTAGCCAGCGCGCTTAAGCCGTTCGGCGTAGCAAACCACATGGTTCCGTCGGAACTTTCAAGAATAGACGCAACCGTGTTCGAGGCCAGGCCATTTATGTTTGTATATGTCGTAAATTTCCCATGACTGAGCCGGCCGACGCCGGCGCTCAGAGTTCCGGCCCAGACCGCCGCATCCCGGCTGAGATAAACGGAGTAAACGCTGTTCTGAGCCAATCCGTCCTTTTCGGTGTAGGTTTCAGCGGTGACGGCGTCACCGTTCAGATGCAGATGGGTCAGGCCGCTACGTCTTCTGCCCAGCCATAATTCCCCTCCACTGCCGGCGATCGAGTAGATCACGTCCCCGTCTACTCCGGCATTGTGAACCTGTCCGTGTTGGCCGTCCTTCACCCACCACAGTCCGCCGTCTACAGGCGGGAACCACATGCGGTTTGTGGAATCCACGAAAACCGGATTACTGCCATCGGATGGCAGCCCTTCGGGTAGCGAATACGTTACAAATGGGCTGTCGCGGAGGCGCTCCAGGCCGCTGGCGCTTCCTATCCATAAGCTTCCTTCGCGGTCCTCAAACAGGGCGGTTATGGCCTCGTGTGAAACGCGGTCGTCCTCATTGAGGGAAGCGATGCCATTCCAGTTGAACCGCAGTAGTCCCCGCGAGTCCGTGCCCACCCAGATGTTCGCATCCCGATCCCGGACCATGGTCAAAGCCTGGAAACGATTGAGGGATACCGGTACGCCCGCCGCGGTGAATTCACTGCCATTCCACCTCACGATGCCGTTGTCCGTGCCGGCCCATAGCTCTCCATCGGCGCCCGGAAGCAGGCAATTTATTTTTGGGTCGGGTAGACCGCTCCTGATCGATGCGGCCTTCCCCCCGCGGAGGAGGAAGAGGCCTGCGTCCCGCGTGCCCATCCAGATATCGCCATTGGATGTCTGGGCCAAGGAAATCACCAGCGGCCGGGGCAGATCGCTCGCGGAAGCCAGCATTTGCAGCCGGCCTTCGCGGAAGGAGAATAGGCCGTTCCCCATGGTCCAAAGCAGAATATCCCCGTGAGTTGTCCGGCTCATTGCCGAGACCGGGGTATACGGTTTCGAGCCGGACGCAGGGCTCGCGAAAATGCCGTTGCAGTAACGCAGCACATTCAGGTCCTGCAGTTGTACCCACAAGCAATTCTCGTTATCTGGCGTTAGCCCAAGAACACTCGTAATCGTAAAGGCTTTGGAATCGTCCTTGACCAGGCGGAAGCTCCATCCATCGAATCGGACCAGTCCGGCTTCGGTTCCGATCCACAGATAGCCGTCGGCAGTCTGGGTGATCGCATACACAGGACCACGGGGAAATCCCTGGTCCGTTCCCCACCGATCGCGCACATACTGCGACATCGCCCGGTTTGGATCGATGGCGTAGGCCGTCTCGATCGGGACAACGCCGGCGACTAAGGCGGCGAGGCCGGCCAGGAACCGGCAACGTCTCGCAGTGGACGTGTCACGGACGGAATTCGAACTTCTCAATGACTACCTCGGCTCCGTGCTGCAAAGGACTGGTCTTGTTGTCGAAGATGTACAACCGCATTTGGATTCTCTCGTTACCAGGTGACGGAACCCCGGATGTGAAAGCGTGTTCCGCAACCATGTCCGGCCGCTCGCTAGCGGAGGCTTCGCGGACGGTCCTGAATGCCACCCGGCCCGGTTGCCAGTCCATCCAATGCGTGAGCCTTCCCGCGGGCGCCGTGAATCGCACCGTGTTCGCCGGGACAACGTACGGCTGGATCACATATTGCGCATTTTTGTCTTCCGGCTCTCCCCATCGGCTGATTTCAATGTCCATTTCGCTGGGAGGGCCGCATATGAACACAGCGGCGGGATCCAGATGGGAGACGTCACCGACTACAAAGTTGTACGATCCATATCCCAGGCTCCGTGAGAGCTTCACTTCAGCGCTCGTCCATCGCCCAACCTGGCCGGCGATGCGGAGATGCAGGAAACCGCTCGCGTCAGTCCACGCGTTGGCGCGGTCATAGAAGTTTATGGTGCCCGCGCTCTCACCCGCGGTTTCGCGGATCTCCCACTCATATCCACTGAACTGAAGCAAGGCGGGACGCGGCTGGCTGCCCTGCGCGATGGCCACCGCCAGCACAGGGCCACCCTTCTCCGGAAGGGCGTTAACCGTCATGGGAGGATGATATCGCGAATCGACGAGCAACGCGGCATAAGCGGAACCGGGGTGCGTGGAGTTCTTCCACCTGGAATCGGGTTGGATCGCTGTAAAGGGCTTGTCCGCCAAAGGCTGCACCCACCACATTCCGGCTCGTGCGAACAACACGATCCGTTGACCCGGCTGGGCGCCCCGAACGCGGCCTTCGATCGTCTCGAGCGTGTCCGGGCTGCCTTCGCCGGCGGGAGGCACCCGGCTGAACTCTATGGAAGGCTCGACGTGGGTCTGCGAGGAACAGGCGTTGAGCTGTATACAGAGCGCACCCACGAATATGGCGATTGAAGTGTTTTGGGAACGATATCGCAATCCGGCTTTGCACCAGGCTATTCGCCTGATCCCCTTGCACCCACTATTCTAATAGTTGGCCCGCCAGGGCGCACTTGGACCAGTCGCCCCTGGCACCCGGTAAAGCCAGCTTGACGGAGTATGCTGCGCGACGGCCGGCCCGATCGAAACCAGCGCCGGGTAGCTTCTCGTTTTCGGACGCAGATTGTGGGGCAGGCCCTTGGTCGGCAATGGGCCTCCCAGGCCGCTTCTTCCCTCTTCCGCCATATATGCGCTAGCTCCTGCTAAGTAACTGCTTGTCGGCTACCTCAAAAGCGGTACTTGCCTGCGGGCTTTCGGCGGTAGGAAAGAAACACTCGATCCTGTGATGTGCTTCGGTCCGCGATCGGCCAAACTCTATCGTAGGGGGCCGCGGGACCAGGCATTGACTCGAAAGATCCATCGCTACGCATAGGAGGCGTGCTAGGTTCAAACCCACGCGCTTGACCGGTTCTGTTGGCAGCTTCTTTGATCGTCGGTTGCGGCGCCGGGGCCGCCCCTCGGTCCGCCCGGCCGGGCGGCCTGGTAGGCCGCCGCAGCGCGGGGCGCTGCCCCACAAATACGCCATTCGAGCTAAGCTATGCTGAATGCGGGTCACCCAATGGACCACTCCCCGCACGCCGGCGAATCGATGGGACTGTGCGCCTCTTGCCGGCATGTCCGGCCGATTCGCTCGGATCGCGGCGCGCTCTTCTTTCTCTGCATGCGTTCCACAAACGATCCGCGCTTCCCAAAATACCCCCGGCTGCCGGTGCTTTCCTGTGCCGGCTATGAAGCCTGCAGCGGCAATGTCATCGACGCGCCGAATGCTAAATAATTATTGTATCGTGTAGAAGGAGGCGCCTATGTCTTGGCCAACAGCCACCATCCTGACGGCGGGCGTTTGGGCGATGACCCTGTCCGCTCAGACCCTGCCGCCCCAACCAACCGTAATCCCGC
>Ga0302324_100011380_pt1 | contig 18253 bp, 16 predicted proteins | sample Palsa_T0_1_FD_201949 | JGI IMG/M metagenome (GOLD analysis project Ga0302324, IMG submission 201949) | Peat permafrost microbial communities from Stordalen Mire near Abisko, Sweden - Palsa_T0_1 | ecosystem: Environmental > Terrestrial > Soil > Palsa > Peat permafrost | place: Sweden: Abisko... | reverse complement strand
GATTCCAAGTGTGGGCCGGAGGCGACCCGTCGAAACCGCTCGTCCCCGACGCCGCCCATGCTATCCAAGCTTGCTTCGTCTGCCACACACCGCAACAAGCCCAGGACTACACGTTTTCGACCTACATTCCCTGAGATCGATCCTTGGTCGCGGCCATCCTCGAGTAACGCCCTGACCTGACACGTTGATTCCACTTGCAGGTCAGCGAAGACGACGACCCCCAAAAGGTTCGCGTCTCTGGTATGCCTCTTCCAACTGCCAACGACGAGCGGATTCTATGCGCTACGGCGCCTGCAATCCGACGATCACCACTTGCCATCCGTCCGATGTTGGTGAAATCGAAAACTGGCTTTGGTAGGAACCGGCCGACGACACGTTTTCGAATACCGCAGTCAGATAATTTGGTGTCGAATTTAAATCCGTAATAAAGCCCGCCTGCGGTGTGAACACGTGGTCGGCGTCAGAGTCACCGAACACCCAACTCACGAGCAGCCCGGACTTAGTGAGCGTGATCGAGTTGGAGCTGGCGCTCGTCGTGTACGTGCCGGGACTCGGGCTGGTAATCGCTGAAACGGTGGGTGGAGTCGCCGTGTTTGCTCCCGCGACGGCTACGAAATGCAAAAATATCGGCTCCTGAACGCCAGTTGCGACCGTGACAGTAGCGCCGGCAGGGCATGACGCCGGATTCTGGACGTAGTAGACGGTGCTCCTCATGTCATAGGAAATACCCGCCCAGTTCGTGGGGCCTGCCAAAATGCTCCAGGTGTTCCCGCAGCTATCCGATACAGTTGGTTGAGGTATCGGCTCGCTGAGGTAGTTGTAATAGTCTCCCAGGAACAGCAGCAGCGTTGAGGCGCCAGGGTAGACAAACGGTCCCAGATTGTACGTCGTTGGATAGCCATTTGACGATGGCGCTGTCCCCCATCCGCCCGAAGACACAATCGTCGGCAACGGAGGATTCACGACGAGCGTGGCGGCTCTGCTGGCGTTAGCGGCGTAATCCTCATAGCCCGCATAAACATTCGGTGCAGTGCTATCCGTGCTCAACATGACAAACCGCATAGCAGATGTATTCGTCCACCCTGGTCGTGAAGTGATTTCGTTCACTATATTCGTAACATCTATGGTGTGCGTGCAGGTGTTTTGTCCGTTGTTTTGCCCTTGGCAGCTGCCATGATCATCACCCGGCCCCGTCGTAGTGTAATCAGTGTAGGAAGAGGTATAAGGCACGTCCAGCGGAGTGTTACCTGCCGTTCCACTGAAAGCGGGCCCGTCGTCCTGACCAACTCCGTATACGCGGAAAGTGTAGTTGCTGCTGGGGCAGGGCGCTAATGCGCAAGCATCGCTGGTTGCAAAACTGTCGCTGCTCACCAGTTGCAGGTATGCGGATTGGATCGTATCGCCTGAACTGGCGCCGACAGCTGGAAATCGGTAGCCAGTAACCCAGGCAGTCGTCAGACCACCCCAACTCCCCACCAGATCTGCTCCACCGAACTGCGGAGTGCTATTCCACCCACTACCGTCTTCACTGTTGTCGTAACCATCGTCGGCATTATTGGAAATCTGAATCGTGTGAGAAGCCAGGACCCCGGTGCCGCTGCTGATAGTTAACGTCAGGGGCGCGCTGCCCGTGCCCCCGGTGTTGGTCGCGCTCACCGTCACGCTCGAGGTTCCCGCACCCGTCGGAGTCCCGGAGATCAAACCCGAGACGGTATTCACCGTCACGCCCGTCGGCAATCCCGTCGCCCCGAAACTCGTGGGCGTGTTGGTGGCCGTGATCTGGTAGGAGAATGCCGTCCCTACCGTTCCGCTCGCCGTCCCGCTGCTCGTGATCACCGGGGCCAATACCACCGCGTTCACCGTCAACGTCAGGGGCGCGCTGCCCGTGCCCCCACTGTTGGTCGCGCTCACCGTCACGCTCGAGGTTCCCGCACCGGTCGGAGTCCCGGAGATCAAACCCGAGACGGTATTCACCGTCACGCCCGTCGGCAATCCCGTCGCTCCGAAACTCGTGGGCGTGTTGGTCGCCGTGATCTGATAGGAGAATGCCGTCCCTACTGTTCCGCTCGCCGTCCCGCTGCTCGTGATCACCGGCGACATCGCAGTCACCGTCAGGGTCAGGGGCCCGCTGCCTGTGCCCCCGCTGTTGGTCGCGCTCACCGTCACGCTTGAGGTTCCCACACCCGCAGGGGTTCCGGAGATCAAACCCGAGACGGTATTCACCGTCACGCCCGCCGGCAATCCCGTCGCTCCGAAACTCGTGGGCGTGTTGGTCGCCGTGATCTGATAGGAGAAACCCGACCCTACCGTCCCGCTGGCCGTGGCACTGCTCGTGATCACCGGCGGCACCGCAGTCACCGTCAGGGTTAGGGGCCCGCTCCCTGTGCCCGCGCTGTTGGTCGCGCTCACCGTCACGTGGGAGATTCCCGGGCCCGTAGGGGTCCCGGAGATCAAACCCGAGACGGTATTCACCGTCAGGCCTGCCGGCAACCCTGTCGCTCCGAAACTCGTGGGTGAGTTGGTCGCCGTGATCTGATAGGAGAAACTTGAAGCTACCGTTCCGCCAGCCGTGGCGCTGCTCGTGATCACCGGCGGCACCGCGTTGACCGTCAACGTCAGGGGCGCGCCGCCCGTGCCCCCGCTGTTGGTCGCGCTCACCGTCACGCTCGAGGTTCCCGGACCCGTAGGGGCCCCGGAGATCAAACCCGAGCCGGTATTCACCGTCAAGCCTGCCGGCAATCCCGTCGCTCCGAAACTCGTGGGCGAGTCGGTGGCCGTGATCTGATAGGAGAATGCCGTCCCTACCGTTCCACTGGCAGTGCCGCTGCTGGTGATCACCGGTGGAGTGGTTTTGCTGCAACCGGCGAGAACCAGAATCACTCCGACTGCAAATGCCAGGAGGCCTGTTCGTTCAGACATATTCGCCCTCAGTCTATGTTCCGTTGGATGAATTTTCCTTTGTATCCTTGAGTGTGTTCCGAGACAGTAAACTGGGCACCAGAATCAGGCCCGTCCAAGATTTCGAGTTCATTGATTAACGTATATCACGCTGCTCTTAGGGAAGGGAATGAAATCAGAAACGATTTCGCTTCAAGTCCACGAAGCCAACAGCCATACCATCCAATTCCACAAACACTTCGGTTTTGTCCAAACTGGAGTTGACCTGTTTTCGGTCCGCGAGGGCTCTCACCGAGTCCTGACTCTGGGACTTACGCCTGCGCGTTTAGTGTGACCGTAGCTCCTGATAAACGCGCTAACCGGATGTTTGGAGCCCTAGCCGGGCATTTGTCCGGTTATCCGACTAATCGGGAGTTATGAGCCGCGTATCTCCACCTTTGCTGGCTTTGGTATGATCGATTCGATGCTCACCAATCGGTCGATGCCTCGCAGCATTGTGATTCCCGAACTCGCGTACCCGAACGTCGGCAATGCTATTGATTGGCTGTGCAAAGCGTTCGGGTTTACCCTCCGCATTCGAATCGCGGATCACCGCGCCCAACTTAATGTCGGCGAAGGGGGCGCGGTTGTCTTGGTTGAACAGAGCGCGGATGTCTCGGTGCGAGCTGCAGTGATAGTAAGGGTCGAGGACGTCAACGCTCATTGCGACCGTGCTCGGCGAAGCGGTGGAAGGATCGTTCGGGAACCCATGGACTACCCTTACGGCGAACGACAGTACACTGTTGAGGACTTCGCCGGGCACCATTGGTGTTTCTCGCAATCCATCGCGGACGTGGATCCAAGAGAATGGGGCGGGACGCCTGCCGAACTCTAGCGTGCCGGACAAGCGCAGTGCTGCGGCGGCCGCGAGGAATTTCTTCTAGGAAGCCGAACGGAAGCTGAGAATTGCGGCGGACTCGTCCGCTTGCACATCGAAGACGGTGAAGAGCCGCGTGATCTGTATGAGGTCGTGGACGCGCTTGGTGAGATAGACGAGCTTCAACTCGCCGCTTGCGGTACGCACCGCCGTGTAAGCACCGACCAGCTCGCCGATGCCGGAGCTATCGATATAATCCACGTCGCCCAAATTCAGCAGGATCTTGCGATGTCCCTGGCCAATCAGCTCGCGCACCATGGTCCGCAGCGTCGCGCTGCCTTCGCCCAGCGTGATCTTGCCGCTAAAATCCACGATGGCGATATCACCCACTTCACGGCATGTTCCTCGTAAGGACACGGAAACCTCTCTAAGCGATTCTACTCCGCTTGGGACCGCCCGTTGCCGGAAACTCGATGCGGCAGTTTCTTGTACATCACCAGGTCGGCTCCCCCGGTAGGCGCGCGCCGCACCGCCAGATCGTCCATGAATGCGCGCATCAGAAAGATTCCGCGTCCCGACGTGCGCAGCAGGTTTTCCTCCGCCAGAGGATCCTCGACGTCGCAGAGCTGGAAGCCGCATCCTTCGTCCACGACGTGGACGATCATCGTCTCCGCCTCGAACTCAACAGCCAGCCTGATTTTCTTCCGCCGGTCCTGGCAGTTGCCGTAATTGTAGGCGTTAATCACGCCCTCGCGAACCGCCATACCGAGCTTGTGCAGGTCGTCCTCGCCGAAGCCAGCCGCTTCGGCGACGCGTATCACGATGCTTTCGGCAAGGTCCACGCTTTCCAGCTGCGTGTCCAGCGTAACCTCGAGACGTTGAGTAGGAGCCGCCATTGGCCGAGATCGAAAACCCCAATAAAAATGCCTTGTATGCGTATCACAGGCAATGTGCGCAGTCAATCAGCTAGAGCACGTAGCGGAAGTCATCCAGCTGGAGCGCGTACTGGAACTCGCTCGGCTCAAGCCCAGTAGGTGCGGTCGAGCGTGCGGTATTGGATGGCTTCGCTCAGATGCTTGGGTTCGATGGATGGCGCGGCCTCGAGGTCGGCGATCGTCCGCGAAACCTTGAGAATACGGTCGTGCGCGCGGGCGGAAAGGCCGAGCCTCTGGATCGCGGTTTCCAGCAGCTTTTCGCCGTCGGCGGAAATCGCGCAGTGTGTGCGGATCAGCTTCGGCGGCATCTGTGCGTTGGCGTAAAGACCTTTCTCGCCCTTGTAGCGTTCGGCTTGAATCCGCCGCGCGCGCAGGACGCGTTCGCGCACGGTGGCGGAGCTTTCTATCTCGGCGTCGCCGCGCAATTCCTTGTATTTCACCGCCGGCACTTCGATATGAATGTCTATGCGGTCGAGCAGCGGCCCGGAAATCTTCGAGACGTAGCGCTGTATCTGCGGCGGCGAGCAATGGCATTCCCGGGTTGCGTCGCCGAAAAATCCGCATGGGCAGGGATTCATGGCCGCGGCCAGCATGAACCGCGAAGGAAAACTTACGGACGTTGCGGCGCGCGCGATCGTGACGCACCCGTCTTCCAGCGGCTGGCGCATCACTTCGAGCACGTTGCGCTGGAATTCAGGGAGCTCGTCGAGGAACAGCACGCCGTTGTGCCCGAGCGAAACTTCTCCCGGCCGGGGGACTGCTCCGCCGCCGATCAGGCCCGCGTCGCTGATGGTATGGTGCGGCGAACGGAACGGCCGCGTGCCCACCAGCCCGCGCGATTCCTCCAGCACGCCGGCGACGCTATGGATGCGCGTCGTCTCAATGGCTTCCTCCAGCGACAGCGGCGGCAGAATCGTGGGGATGCGTTTCGCGAGCATCGTCTTGCCCGCGCCGGGAGGACCGATCAGCAGAATGTTGTGGCTGCCGGCGCACGAAACCTCGAGCGCGCGCTTCGCGGACATCTGCCCGCGCACGTCGCGCAGATCCACGGCGTACTGACTCGCTTCCGCCAGCATCTGCGAAGTATCCACCTCGATCGGCCGGAAAGATTCCGGCGCGTTCATCAGGTCAACCGCTTGCGGCAGGGATTTGACGCCGAATACGCGCGTTCCCTCCACCACCGCCGCTTCGCGAGCGTTGGCTTCGGGGACGACCAGATTCTGTATTCCGCGCTCTCGCGCGGCGAGTGCGGCCGACAATGCACCACGCACCGAACGCACACCGCCATCAAGCGAAAGCTCGCCGAGGACAACATACGAGTCGAGCTGCTTTCCGAAAAATGTTCCTTGGCAGCCGAGAAGTCCCAGTGCCATCGGCAGATCGAACGCGGAGCCTTCCTTGCGGATGTCCGCAGGCGCGAGATTCACAGTTACGACCTGATAGGAGGGATAGTCGAAGCCGCAGTTGCGAAGCGCCGCCTTGATTCGCTCGCGGCTTTCGCGCACGGCGTTATCGGGGAGCCCAACCACGTTGAACACGCCGGGTTGGCCGGGACCCACGTCCACCTCAGCCTCGACAAGGTAGGCGTCAATCCCAAACACAGCGGCGCTGAAAGTCTTAAAGAGCATTTTAGACAGTTGCGAAACCTTTTAGGCGCAAAGCGTAACTCAAAACTCACGTTCCCGCTAGCTATACTAATTGCAGGGGCTAGTGGCGAGAAGGCGCGTCTGGCGCTCCCGGGCACCTCGAAAAAGTGTGTCACTTTGTGCGCACCCCTCTGCTTTGTTTTCAATGACTTGCGCGTCGAATTACTTAGCATGGTGTGACACTTAATTTCGAATGGTAATGGTGCGATCCCGCAGGCTCGACTCTCCGTCGAGTCGGGGACTCTGTTCGCCGGATCGTCAGTTGTCAAAGAACATTCAGCTCTCGTCAAGAGAGCGGACGAAATTCTCTCGTCGTTTAGAGGCTGGCAGATTGCGGAGCGCGCGTCTACTGGAAGTTCGTTCAAGGTCGGGACGGCCTGAACTTTTTGATGAGTCTCTCTGTTCTTGAATTTTCAGCGAGCCGGTGCAATCAGCTGGGATGGGGATCGTCGGCGAAGACGTGACCGTCGGTCGTACGCGTGAAGGCGGGCTGCGGTTCTTCGTCCTTGAGAAATGTCTCACCCTTGATAAGCCAGGCGACGCCGAAGGCAAGGAGCGAGGTCGTCTCAAAAAAAATGCCTGGAGCGATGCCGGCGAACAGGTATTGCTTACCGAGTTTATGGATCAGAAACGTCAGGCTCGGGAGCAAGGCCAGGGAAAGAAGGATCACGATTCCGCAGACGGTGTAGACGACGTTGCGCTGCTTCTTTTTTCGCGTCACGGCGTGGCCCACAGCGCTCATCCTGAAAAGCACGAGACAAAAATAAGCGAGGGTTAGAAACAGAAGCGCGGCGAATATGTAATGTATTGTTCCGATGACAAGTTGCCGATTCGTTGCGCAACACTCCGGAGAAGTCGGACAAAATGCAACGCCGATGCCGCACACGGCGGAGAAAATTCCAGCGACTTCGTCTTTGCGATCGTAGCCGCGCGTACACAGCATGAACATCGCGATGGCACACAGGCTGCCGACAAAAAGATTCCGCATTCCGGTGTAGTAGTAAGCGCTGATCGAGGTCTGAATCGCGTGATAACGTAGCCCCCAGGGAATCGCCACCGCGAACGGCAGCGCGAGGGCCACGGTGCCTACCGCCTTCCGGAGGGCCAAGTAGGAGAAAACGACCGGATCTTTGGGCGCGGGTGCTTTGAGCATGGTAGACCTCGGAGATCGTCGCTATGAATTACATAACCAATCGGTACACAGCTTAGAGGAAGCCGTGAAAAAGGCAAGGTAAACGTCTCCGCCAGTTAGGGCTGAACGCCCGAGATGCCGGAGGAGAGCAGGTCAGGCGTCGGAGAGCGATTCATCGAACCCCGCGCCTTCTTTCTTTTCCATTTCGCCGGCCTCGAGAATCTCACCGCAATCGAGGCATTCCACGTACTGGGCGTCATTGTCCTTGGCGATCAGCTGGGTGCGCTTGTGGGGGCAGGCTGGTTGCGTCATGGTGGTAATCCAGACAAAAGCTGCCCGGATTATAACATCGGTTGTTTCGGCCGACTGACGCGGGGCGGGATGCCGCGCTAAAGACCGCGGCGCTACATTCAAACCTTAGAACCGGCAGCTGGCGCGGGGCGCGGACAAGGTTGACAAACGCGGGGATTGCAACTATCAGTCTCCTTGCCGGCATTTCGAAAGCGGGATCATGACCAACGAGCAAAGTTCGCAGAAACGACTGGGCGCGGCGCTGTTTTACGGCATCGTGATCCTGCTGATGTATCTGACCTACCTCGTTTTTGCCCCTTTCCTGGTGCCGTTGGCCTGGGCGGCGGTTCTCGTGGTCGTATCCTACCCGGCTTACGAATGGCTGGCGCGGCGATGGGGCCCGGTCATGGCCGCGATCGTCAGCACCCTGGCCGTTCTACTGATCCTGATCGTGCCCACTTTGCTTGTGATGGTTTCGTTCGTCCGGCAGGGCATGGGCGCCGTGCAGTCAATCCAACTCCAGGTCGCGAACGGCCACTTCAATTGGATGAATGATGTTTGGGCCAAATTTCAGGACACGTTTCCCGATGCAGGATCGGACGACCTGGCGACCTCGCTGCGCCACTACGGCGAGTTGGCCGCTACATTCGTCGCCGAGCGCCTCGGCACAATCCTCAGGAACACGGCCGTTTTCGTGTTCCATCTCGGCGTCACGATTCTCGCCATGTTTTATCTCTATCGCGACGGCGCTTCGATGGTCGCGAGGCTCCGCGAGATTCTGCCTTTTGAGCTGGCCCATCGCGACCGCATGCTGAGCGACGCACGCAGCCTGATTTTTGCGAGCGTCACTTCGAGTCTGGTCGCCGCGGCCGCGCACGGCGCCCTGGGTGGCATCGCGTTTGGCCTGACGGGAATCAAAGCTCCCATCTTCTGGGGCGTGATGATGGGATTTTTCTCCTTTGTCCCGCTCGTGGGCTCGGCCTTGATCTGGGTTCCGGTTTCGATCAGCCTGATGGCCTCCGGGCATTGGGGCCGCGGGGTCGTTCTGGTGCTCATTTGCGCCGTGATCGTCAGCGGCGTGGACAACGTTATCCGTCCGTGGTTGATCAGCGGGCGCGCCGAGATGGGCGGATTGGTCGTCTTCATCAGCGTGCTCGGTGGAATTGCCGCGTTTGGGTTGTTGGGCGTGATCCTCGGACCCATCATCGTGGCCTCCGCGGCGAGCCTGCTCGATCTGTACGCTCCGCATGCGCACGTTGGAAACACCGCGGCCCGCGCGGGTGGGAAGTAAACGAACGCCGTGCTAGAGTAGCGCCCTTTAGAACAGCTGATGGAACGCCGAATGGCCAAAAATTCCAGTCCCCAGCACGCGACCCTGTCCCCGGAAAAACTCCGGTGGCATTGCGATCCCGCTAACATTCCGTTCGAAACCACGGCACAGATCGAGCCCTCCGGGGGCGACATGGGGCAGGAGCGCGCCCTGCGCGCGCTGCGGATGGGAATCGAGCTGACCGCCTCCGGCTACAACCTGTTTGTCTGCGGTCTTTCGGGAACGAGCCGCGGCGGCATGATCGTGCGGATGATCGAGGACCTGCACCCGCAGAATGAGCCCGCGCCGGACCGCTGCTACGTCAATAATTTCAAGAACGCGGACCGGCCCCGGCTGCTGACCCTTCCGCGCGGCCTGGCGAATGCCTTCAAGAAGGAAGTTGAGTCGGGCATAGACTTCCTGCGTCGGCGCATCCCGCAGGTTTTCGAAGGCGAGCCCTTCCAGCGCCAGAAAACGCGCATCGTCGAACGCTTTACCCTGCGCGAAAAAGAATTGATGGACGACTTCACCCGGCGGATTGCCCGCGAACAGTTCGCCCTGGGCCGGATGCAAGTGGGCGCCGTGGCCCTGCCTGAGATTTTCCCGGTGCTCGAGGGCCAAATGGTCCCGATCGAGGAAATTCCCAAGATGGTGCAGGACGGCAAGCTCGAAAACACGGCCGCGGAAGAACTCGAGCGCAAATACGACCAGTTCCGCCAGGAATTCACGATCGTCTATCGCAGGACGCTTGCGCTATCGAGGGAACTCGCCAGCGAGATGAATTACCTCGAGCAGGAAGCCGCCTCCGTGCTGGTGGACGGCGTGATCGAGGAGCTCAAGGAAAAATACGCCAGCCCGCTAATCTCCGAATATCTCGAGGAGGTCCGCCACCATATCCTCGACAACCTCGATCCCTTCAAGGAGCGCGAAGGCGAAGACGACCAGCCGCCTTCCGAGGGCGGTGGCGGCCCGCGCCCGGAGCGCACGGAGCGCGATCCCTTTCGCATTTATGGCGTCAACGTGATTCTGGCGCACAACGAACACGAAAAGTGCCCGGTGGTTTTCGAGACGATCCCCACGTACGCGAATCTTTTCGGCACCGTGCATCGCAGCTACGACGCGCGCGGGGCCTGGAACTCCGATTTCATGGATCTGCGCGGCGGCTCGCTCCTGCGCGCCGACGGCGGATTCCTGGTGATGTACGCGCTGGATACGATGACGGAAACCGGCGTGTGGCGCACGCTGAAGCGCACGCTCAACCACGGCAAGCTCGAGATCCAGCCCATTGATATGTTTTTTCCGTTCAGCACCGCGGCGCTGAAACCGGAGCCGATTGACGTCCACGCGAAAATCATCCTGATCGGCGACCGCGAAATGTACGAGCTGCTCTACGATTACGAGGACGACTTCAAGAAAATTTTCAAGGTCCGCGTCGAGTTCGACGAGGAGATGAAGTGGAGCGATGAGGTGTTCCGCCACTATGGCGGGCGCCTGCGGAAGCTCGTGGACGACGAAAAGCTCCTGCATTTCGACCGCACCGCCGTCGCGTCCATTCTGGAGCATGGCGTTCGCCTGGCCGGAAGGCGCGGCAAGATTACGACGCGCTTTTTCGATCTCGCCGATCTCGCGCGGGAATCCTGTTACGTTGCCCGGCACGACGGCAGCACCGTCGTTACCTCCTGCCACGTGCGCCTCGCCCTCGACGCCAAAATTGACCGGCACAATCTGCTCGAAACGAAAATCCGCGAGATGGTCGAGCAGAATCTTATCTTCATTGACACGACCGGCGGCAGGGTGGGGCAAATCAACGGGCTGAGCGTGATGGAAATCGGCGGCTACGCGTTCGGTAAGCCCGTGCGCATCACCGCTTCGGTCGCGATGGGGAAAACGGGCATCATCAATATCGAGCGCGAATCAAATCTCAGCGGCCGCTTCCACGATAAAGGCGTGCAGATAATTTCGGGGTATCTGCGCCGCACGTTCGCACAGGATAAGCCGCTTTCGCTCTCCGCTAGCGTCTGCTTCGAGCAGTCGTATTCCGGCGTGGACGGCGACAGCGCCAGCTCCACCGAAATCTACGCACTGCTCTCCGCGCTATCGGAACTGCCGATTCGCCAGGAATTCGCCGTGACCGGTTCCGTAAACCAGCAGGGGGATGTACAGCCGATCGGCGGCGTGAACCAGAAAATCGAAGGCTTCTACGACGTCTGCCGCTTGAAGGGCCTCACCGGCAAGCAAGGCGCGCTGATTCCCGCGGAAAATACCGACGACCTGATGCTGCGCGATGACGTGATCGAGGCGGTCGCGCAGGGCAGGTTCCACATCTATCCCGTCGCGACCATCGAGCAGGGAATCGAAATTCTCACCGGCGTCCGTGCCGGCGCTCGAGACGCCACCGGCAAGTTCGAGGCGGGCAGCGTGTTCGCGAGAGTGGACGCGCGCCTCGCGCAAATGGCGTCTACGCTTCACAAATTTGAGTAGTTTTTCTCGTTTTCGCTGATCCCCCGCTCGCGACGCACATTCCATCTGGATCCTGGCTTCGACATGCCGCAGTTTGCCCGTTGACAGTTGAAATCATTGTGATATCATTACGATATTGTACTCAAAGGAGGAGACGATGAAGGAGAAAAAAGCCTTCTCTCTGCCCGGTGGCGTGATGCTGTTGGCAACTCTGGCGGCCATCGCGTTGACAGTCCTTGTGCTGATCAACGCGGCCAAGGCACAAGCCGGCCCGACAGTGGCTGTTTGTATCTTTGCTTTCGTCGTGGAGGCCGCCCTGCTGAAGGGACTGCTCGTCGTGAACCCAAACGAAGGACAAGTGGTTCAGCTCTTCGGCCGCTACGTGGGAACGCTCCGCGAGCAGGGATTTCGATGGCTGAATCCCTTCACGAGCCGGATGAAAATTTCATTGCGCGTGCGAAATTTCGAGACGGCCAAGCTGAAGGTGAATGATCTGGACGGCAACCCGATCGAAATCGCCGCCGTCGTCGTTTGGCAGGTCGTGGATTCGGCGGAAGCGGTGTTCGAGGTGGACAACTTCGAAAACTTCGTACAGGTGCAGAGCGAATCGGCGCTGCGCAATATGGCAACCTCGTATGCGTACGATTCGCACACGGCGGGAGAAATGAGCTTGCGGAGCCACACGGCGGAGACGGCCGCGCAATTGAAGAAGGAGATAGACGACCGGCTGGCAAAGGCTGGTGTGGACGTGATCGAAGCGCGCATCAGCCACCTGGCATATGCCGCGGAGATCGCCGGAGCAATGCTGCAACGCCAGCAGGCTGCCGCGATTGTTGCCGCCCGTCATACAATCGTCGAAGGCGCGGTCAGCATCGTGGAAATGGCGCTGGATCAGCTATCGCAGAGAAAAGTGGTGGATCTGGATCCGGAACGCCGGGCGTCCATGGTGAGCAATCTTCTGGTCGTTCTGTGCGGCGAGCGGAGTCCACAGCCCGTCGTGAACGCGGGAACGCTTTATTCGGGCTAGCCGGTGACAATGGCCAATCGCAAACCATTTCTATTGCGGCTTGACCCGGCGATATATACGGCTCTGGAGCGCTGGGCGGCGGATGACTTGCGCAGCCTCAATTCCCAGATCGAATTCCTTCTGCGCCACGCGCTCCGCAACAACGGCAGGCTGCCGCGTTCAGTTTCCGATACCGCGAAGTCGAAGTCAGCGGCCGGATAAGTTCAAAGCAACCGGCGCATCTGGACGTTGATGGTGAGCGTCTTGCCGTTTCGATCGATCAGAAGCTTGTATTTGTGGCCGACCTGGTGGAACAGCGCGCGAATAGCGTCCACGGTCATATCGGCAGCGGCCTCTTCGTCCACTCCGGCGATCACGTCTCCGGTTTCAACCCCCGCGGAAGCTGCGGGCGTGCCCGGGCGCACCTGCGTGACGGTGAAGGTTTTTAATCCCGGCCCACTCGCGGCGACGGAAATTCCGCTCATGTCCTCGTGATCGTCCGAACGAATCTCGCCGTTCGGGTCGAGGATCAGCTGCTGGCGAACGTAATCGAAAATCACGGTGAAGCGCCGGAGCATTCCCCCGCCGATTTCGCCCGCGATCTCCTTGTCGTCATCCCCGGGCAATTTGCCTTGCGCAAAAGTCGCGAGCGGCATCTCGATTTCGTATGGGCCGATCTGGAAACTTTCAATCCTCGCAACCACGGCGTTGCCGCTGACGTTCATCTCGCCGGGGCCAACCGCAATCGTTTTCATGTGCGACGAGAAAAGATGGTGCTGCTGGGCGAATTTGTCCGATATGACCAGCGATGCCTCCAGCGCCGTATTCAAGACGAACAAAGCCTCGCCCGACTTCCGGCCGTTCACGTCAACTTTCGCTCGTATCACGGGCATTCCGTCATGAAATATCAGCGGAAAGCTCTTACCTGCGCCTGAGTAGCGGTAACCCGCCGGATCGTAGATCCGGACCGTTTGCCGCGCGTAGTCAATTTCCATGACCACGCCGGCGAACACGTCGTCGCCAATCGTCCCCTGGTATGCCCGGCCCAACCGCGCGGCAAAATCGTTGTTGGCGATTTCGCCCAGATTGGGCAGCGAAATATCAACTCCACTGAGATTCAGAACCGGGGCTTGGAGGTTCGCGATGCCAAGCTCGGCCGCGCGCTGTGGGTCGGCCGACGAAACTGGCGCAGTGGAATTGAGTTCAAAGAGCGAGGGCTGGCCCTGGTTCACGCGCACCGGCAGCAAGATCAGATTGCCGATGAATTCGGCGGGAACCTGCGCCACGTTCCCCCCGAAGGCGAATCGTGCGGAGACGGCCGGCTGCTGCACAGGCGCAGGGCTGGTTTGCGCGCGCGATGCGGGCCGCAACGCCAGGCCCGCGCACAACGCCACTGCGACCGCGACGCCGATTGTCGTGCTCCGCTTCATCGAGCCTCCCCGCGCCCTTCTGAGTTCCAGATCGTGCCCTGAGATTATACGAGTCAAGGCCCCGGGGCCAGATACCCTTCGCGGGCGAAAACGCGAACCACCGGCTTCTTCGCGGGCAAAGTGATGGGCTGGCCGTTCTGGTCGAGCACCTCGACGGTCAGCGAATGGAACTGCCCATCGTGCGCCGGTGCGATGCCAAGCAGATATTGATGCCGCAACGCACTCGCGATTTCGTGATACATCGGCACGAAATCCTGCTCTGACTCCGGAAAATAGGCGCGACCGCCCGTCGTCGTCGCCAGCGCGCGAAGCGCGCGATCGGCTTTCGCGAAACCGGCGTCAGTGGCGGACTCGGAAGATGTCTCAACTTCCGCATCGCCGGTTTTCGCCGCATCCTTCCTCGATTTCGAGCTCTTGCTCTTTTGGCCGCGCAGCGGTCCGCCCAGTGCCACGGAAAAAATGACGATGTCCTGGGCGCGCAGTTTGAGGATCAAAGCATCCCAGCGCGCCGGAGGAGACGAATCCAGTCCGGTGGTCAGAAGCACGAGGGCCCGTTTGCCGGTCGCGGGACCCATCCAATCGAGCACTCCCGAAATCGAGTCGTACAAATTCAGGTCGCCCATGCCGATCGTGTACTGGACGCCGCCGAGCGCCGCGAGCAGCGCGGATTTGTCCGCTGTAAATTTCAGGATTTCCCGAGGCGCCTGATCGTATGTGACCAGTGCCACCTGATCATCCGCCGCGAGACCGTCGAGAAGAGCGTAGGCGGCGACGAGATGCTGGTTGTGAATCAGGTACACCGCGGGGCTTGTCTCGATCATCACCAGAATCTGCGCCGGCGCTTCGACCGGAGTGAAAAATGCAATTGGCTGCTCGGCGCCATTATCGAGGATGCGGAAATTGCTCCGCGCCAGGCCGCCCACGAAATTTCCCCGGTTGTCGAGGACGCTTGCATCCACCTTGACGAATTCCGTGGTGGCTTCCAGAGGTCGCGGCGCCTGGGCGGCGGACTCTTGTGCGCGGCATGCAGGCGCGCCTGCGCCACAAATCGAAACAGCGGAGAGAATCAGAAAGGAAAACGCCCGGAGCGCGCGGCGCGGCCTGCGGCAGGAGACAATCAAATTGCACGCTGCTCGCATCCACGCGTGCTGCGGGGACCTTTCGATCCCCGCAAGTCGCGAAGGGCAAAGCGAAGCTTCAGCTGCGGCGCGTGTTCCGGTCAATTACCCGGCGGCGTCGCGGCAGGTGGCGCAGCCGTGGCGGACTTCGGAGCGCTCAAATATCCCTTCGCCGAATCCTTGGTGACGTCGAACACGACGATTTCGTACGGCGCTCGCGCACCACGGACGTAGAACTGGATCGGTTCGCCCACGGTCTTGTCCTTCTTTTCGATGTTCTTATCGTCCGCCACCACGTTGACCGTGTATTTATATTTCTTAGTGTCCGTCTTCTTCAGCAGCACCTGGATCGGACCGACCTTTTCGGGCGCCTTCGCCGTTCTGCTGAGCGTGAATTCGAAGATGTCGCGTTCTCCGAGCCGCCTGAGCTCGTCCACCTCATCGTGATTCCGCGCAATCAGGCCGCTCTGTACGCCAAGGTCACCCTTCATGCTGGACATGGCGCCCTTGGTCGCTTCGAGATCGGCTTTCGTGGAATTGAGGTCCGTCTGCGTTCCGCTGAGCTGCGTGGAAATCTGTCCGAACTTTGTGGTGGTGTCCGCCTGAACAGCGCCAAGCTGCTGGCGGAACTGCTGATCGCTCTTCTGCTGTTCGGTGCGAACGGACTGCGCGAGGCCGCGCGCGCGCGCCAGCTCGTCTTCGGTTAGCCCGAGCTTCTGCGACATCACATCCAGTTGCCCTTTCAGGTCGGCAATCCGCGAATTCGTTTTGTCGAGCTCCGCTGCCGTCGCCTGCGCCTTCTGCGCGGCGTCGTCCTCGCTCTTGTGCATGGCTTGCCGCTCTGCGTAGCCCGCGTAAAGCAAGTAAGCGACAAGAGCAAATGCCACCACGAAAAGCACCGTTACCCAGCGCGGCAGAGTTCCAGTCTCGACTACCTGAACCTCGTTCGGTGTGTCCAAACTCATCGAGCCTCCTTGGCGGCGAACTCCGCTCGCCGTTTCGCTGGATTATCGCCGAGCCGGGGAGCGAAGTCTATCCCCGCGAGCGAGCCGTGTTGCCACTCCGCCGGGGCCAGCGCGCCTCGACTGTAGTGGTGAGTCCGCCGCGCGGCGTGAATTCACCCGTCACGCGGCACCACGCCGGGCGAACGGCGGCGACGATATCCTCCAGCATCCGGTTCACGGCGTTCTCGTAGAAAATTCCCAGGTTGCGATAAGCGAGCAAATAAAGCTTCAGAGCCTTTAGTTCGATGCAGAGTTTCTTGGGCTCGTACTGAATTGTGACGGCCCCGTAGTCCGGAAGTCCCGTTTTGGGACAGACCGAGGTGTACTCCGGGACGCGAATCGTGATTTCGTAGCCGGGAAACTGATTCGGCCAGGTATCGAGCTTGGGCAGCTTGGTTCGGATTCCCGCGCGCGCGTGCGCGTCGGTGTAGTCGGGCATTCGTATTCCTTTCGTCTGTTATCTTACACCGTCCGTCGCGTGCCCGTCGTGATCCCGGCCAACTAACAAATACGACACCGCGCGGTGCTGGAGGCACTTGCCGCGGTGATTGGTTTTGGGTATGCTGGCCCGCTGTGACCGGAGACAATTCAGCGAGATGATATGCCCACGATGCCGAAGTGGCGACTGCATGCGCTCACACCGCCGTGGCGTCTCCGACTTCTTCGCCACTCTGGTCGGTCTGCGCCCGTGGCGATGCGAGGGGTGCGAAGTCCGGTTTTATGCCTGGACGGTCGCGATTCCCTTCGTGCGCTACGCCCACTGCCCGCGTTGCGGGAATTTCGATCTCCAGCACGTGGCACGGGAACGCGTCGAGCGGGGCACGCTGATTACGATAAAGCGCTTTCTTGGTTTTCCCGCGTATCGCTGCGACCCCTGCCGCCAGAAGTTTTTTAGCTTGCTGCCCCACCGGCGGATCGTTCCATCCATGGTTCCCGCCGAATCGGACAAGGTCTCCGCTTCCTGACCGCTTGGAACGATGGGGATTTCTCTTCGACTTTGCTGATCAAGACCTGAGAGGACGAGCGACGGGGCATCTTGCGGCGAATTTCTGCGGGGTTTCCTGCGAAAGTGCGTGAGGGGGCTGCGTAACGCTCGCGAACTTACTCTTCCGTTCGTATCGGGCGCGCGACGGGGTCGGGGCTCCCCAGTGAGACAAGCAGACGCCGAAGTTTCGCGCGGTCTTCCAGGCCCATGCCGACCATTTCGAATCCCGCCTGGTGCGAGCGCACGAACCGCACCACGGCCTGCATGCTGATCGAGCGCAGTCCGGCGGGAATCTTAAGGGTGGCTTCGGTGCCCACGGCGAGCTGGACGTCGCCGCTCAGCAGGCCGCCCTCAAGGCTCAGCACGCTGATCGCCGACGAGTATTTTCCACGCGCCGAAGTAATTACCGCAGGCACGTTGCGCGGCAACCTAATGCGGCGGTACCGGCGATGCCGCACCACGTCGCGACCGGGAATCGGATCGAGCGGCGCGAGCGCCATCACCTTTTCATCAAGGCCCGACTGCGGCAGGAACGCCTGCATCCATTCCGGATCGAGCTTGATCAGCGCCTGCGCAGCGGCCGTCCGAATTTCCTCGGGGTAGGCCCAGCCGAACGCCTTGCGAGTTTCAACAAAGCGCCGCAAGTGCCCGGCGGCGGCGGTCGCGCGCATCCGGCCCAGCGCCTCGATCGCCTTCACCCGCAGGTATTCAGACCCCTGCGGCAGAATATCTCCCTCGGCGAGCCGCAGCAGCTTCGGCGCTGTTTCCGGATCGGCGCACATGCCGATCTCGTCGAGCGCCAGCGGCAGCACCATGGGGTCGAACAACTCGATGAGATTTGTAAGCAGCTGCCCGCGCTCGGGCGCTCCCGCGATCGAAAGCTGGCGCACGACGGCGTCGTGAAACGCGCGCCCGCCGTGGCGCAGCCGTTGCGGCAGCAGCTCCTCCACCCCCGGCGCATCCAGCCGGCTCAGCAGCCCGACAACGCTGGCGGCCTTCGCCGGCGGTTCGGACTTCAGCACTTCTTTCAGGTATCTCGCGCACGCGCTGCCGACTGCCTTTGCGAGTTGGACGACGTTTTCGCGCTCGCTGCGCCGCCCGGAGCGCGCCAATCGCACGGCGAGATGTTCGCCCGCGCCTTGCGGGAGGCGCATCAGCACACCCACCAGGCCCTCGGGCATCG
>Ga0302324_100011379_pt1 | contig 18255 bp, 23 predicted proteins | sample Palsa_T0_1_FD_201949 | JGI IMG/M metagenome (GOLD analysis project Ga0302324, IMG submission 201949) | Peat permafrost microbial communities from Stordalen Mire near Abisko, Sweden - Palsa_T0_1 | ecosystem: Environmental > Terrestrial > Soil > Palsa > Peat permafrost | place: Sweden: Abisko... | reverse complement strand
AGGTGACTATCCTCTATACCGCCCCGACCATAATCCGCGCCTGGATGAAGTGGGGTGCCGCTTATCCCGCAGGGCACGACCTCAGCTCGCTGCGCCTGCTCGCTACGGTTGGCGAGCCGATCAACCCCAAGGCCTGGCTGTGGTATCACACGGTGGTCGGCGGCGGCCGCTGCCCGATCGTCGACACCTGGTGGCAGACGGAGACGGGCTGTGTGCTGATCGCGCCGCTCCCTGGTCTCACCGCCACGAAGCCCGGCTCGGCCTCCCAGCCGCTCCCCGCGATCCAGGCCGACGTCGTCGACGAGGACGGCAATTCGATCCGTGGCAAACAGGGCTACCTCGTGCTCAAGCGGCCGTGGCCAGCGATGCTCCGCACGCTCTACCGCGAGGATGAGCGCTACAAGCAGACCTACTTCGGCCGCTTCGACGAAAGGAGCTTCCTTGGCAGCTTCGAGGAGCGCATCTATTACGTCGGCGATGTCGCGCGCATCGACGAGGACGGCTACTTCTGGATCGGCGGGCGCGTCGACGACGTGCTCAACATCGCCGGCGCCCGCTTCGCTGCGGCGGAGGTCGAGTCGGCGATCGTGGCGCACCCCAAGGTCGCCGAGGCGGCCGCGATCGGCCAGTTCGACGAGGACACCGGCCAGGCGGTCTGCGCGTTTGTGATCCTCGAGGGCGACTGTCCCGGCAGCGACCGCCTCGAGTCGGAGATCCGCGCAGAGGTGAGCAGCCGCGTCGATGAGCTCGCAGCTCCCCGGCGAATCATCTGGACCGACGAGTTGCCGAAAACGCGTTCCGGCAAGATCATGCGCCGCCTGCTGCGCGACATCGCCGCAGGCGAGGCGCTAGGCGACCTTACGACGCTCCGCGACCCCCGAGTGATGGGCGAGCTGGAGCAGCATTTCGTCGGCTCGACAGCCGACAGCCCCGCCAAACCAGCCAAGCCCGTCTAACCCTCCGGCGCGAGCCGTTCGCGGCCGTTGGGCCGAACGCACAGATCGTCGGCGTTCTAGAAGCCGCGCGGAGATACCGGCGTTTCGACGCGACGCGGCACGAAGCCGGTGGCGGCGCGGATGTGGATCGGCGGCTGCTCGGGGATGCGCTCGGATGAGCGTCAACGCAGCGCCGCGAACCCGGCGAGCATGCATAGGCCGCAGATTGCGCCCCCGGTCGCTAACGTGGCGCGCCCCCGGTGAGGGCAACGAGTTCGGTTGCGCCCAGCAACCCGACGAGAAAGCACGCGCCCTCGATGGTGTCCTTGGTACCGAATATGCGGCCCTGGACAGAGCTTCGGACGCGAAGCTGGATCAGGATGAGAGGACTCGAACCTCCACAGAGTTACCTCCACACGGACCTGAACCGAATCGAGGCCCCGTGGATGCGTCCTGGGGCGTCCGATACGTCCAAATTGCGGCCTTCTGGAGACGCATTTGACGCTCTGGAATGTTCGGATGTTGTCACGATGTTGTCACGGCTTCCCGGCCGATCCCGGATGCCATCGTCACGTGAAGGCGGAACCAAGCATCAAGCCATGGAACGCCTAGCTCACAGCAAGAACACTCCCGCTACGGACGCATCGTTCGAGCTGCTTTCGCGCATTGCCGTTGACTCGCGCCGCGATGAGCGCTACCCGGACCGGACTGTGTTGGTGCCCGCCGACTCGTCTGCGTCGTTGGTGCTCTCGCGAGCGATTGGCGAGCGCCGGCCGATCGCGCGGGTGTTCTCGGATGGCTCCGATGTTCTGGCGAGGCCTCCCGAGGCGAGAGGTCTGTTGCTCGTCATTTGCCTCGCGTTGATTCGTCTCGCCGACTGGGTTGGCGGCAAGCACGATCGATCGACGTTCGTGCCTCGCGAGTGGGTCACGGAGTTCCACACCGCCCCGGCTCGGCACCAGCCGGATGGCCCTGTTCGGTAGTCGGCCTAAGGCGCTAGCCCGACCCGGTCCACAACGGTAGTCCGTTGCGATGGCTGGCCTAACTTCCGCTCCGCATCGGGGCCGACGAGCGAGCCGCCGACGGGCGGTGGTTACGTGCGCATCCCCGTCGGCGGTACCGGTGGCTCGTTCACGTGTTGCGGAGGGGTGCGCGGGGCGACCGTGTCAGGCAGCAAACCCGTCGGGAGGAACATGCACATCACGTCGCTCTGAGGACGAGCGGCGCTAGGCGCAAGGATTCCGGCGAAGCCATCCGTGTAGAGACGTTCCCCAATGGCTTGAAACGCGGGCCACGTGCGCCGGCCGGGGGTGGGCATCGGCAGGTCGACACGGCCCAACCGCTCCGCGTTGCGGAGATCGACGAGCTCGAGCGACTCGACATCGTAGGTCCACAGGTCGCGCGGGAGGGCTGCCTGCGGCGGTATTCCGCGCTCGGCGAGGTGGCGATACCACTCGGCCCACACGCAGTCATGGTCAGCGGCGAAGTAGACGGCATCGACGACTCTGCCACGCTGCCAGCGGTTGTCATCAGGCGGGATAGGACGGCTTGCGGGATTGACTCCGGCCGGGGTCTGTCGGAACCAGGAGCCCGTTGCGATCGTCAGCTCGACGTCGAGCGCCACCTCGGCCTAGGAGGCGCCAGGTGACTCGAGGCCTGAGATGACCCGGGCGACGGAGCGCGCTTGCCCGCGAGCGATCAGCTCGATCGGCCGCCGGTCGTCAAGCGCTTCGATTGGCTTGACCAGCCACACCGCGATGTACTCCGCGCTGATAACCCGCGCAAGCCGGTCAGTGATCGCCCCGAGGTCTGCCAGGCGGCGAGCTCGAACGCCAGTCGGTGTACTGCGGCCGTTGAGCCAGTCGCGAACTGTGCTCGGTGCTGCGCCAACGGCCTCGCCGATGACAGCGTCGGACAGGTGCGCCTCGTCGTGTATCCGTACGGCCTCTTCGGCGAACGCGATCGACATCGACACAGTCTAAAGCTCCGTCGCGATCCCGTCAAGAACTCGCAGCCATGAGCGGAGCAGTCAGGGAGCCGCCGTTACACCGCCGTCACCGAGCGCGCGACGCCGATCGGAACGCTCGCTACCCGCATGCACTCGCTCAAACCGCCCCATCCAGGTGTTCGGACGAGCGTTCGGATTTGTCAGCTGACAACTTCCGAACACGAATGCCGCGCCTCGTGGAGACGCCGCGCTCACGTAAACGCCCTGCAGAGCGCGGCTTTCATGCCCATGCGGATGAGAGGACTCGAACCTCCACCTGATCACTCAGACACGGACCTGAACCGCATCGAGGGCCCGTAGATGCGTCCGCGGGCGTCCAATACGTCCACACAGCGGACTTCTAGAGACGCATTTGAAGCGCTGGAATGTTCGGATGTTGTCACGGATGTTGTCACGGCGAAACCACTGAGGCGCACGTCCCGCGACCATTTCGCGGGCCAGATCGGTATCGTTCTGCGGGGGCGAAAGCGGTAACGGTAGTTGGTCCAAAGTGGTGTGGAGCGCTATAGCGAGATCCTAGGGCGGCGAGCCCCGGCTCCGTTGCGTCGTTACTTCCAAGCGTTGGCGCTGAACACTACGGGCATCGCCGAGCACAAGATGCTGTATGAGACCGTCGCCATCAATCGCAAGACGGCTGCTGCCTACGACCAGCCGCTGGCAAATCTCTGCGTGCTGGTTTCATCCCTGTGTAGTCGAGCAACCGCCTCTCACGGCGCGTGCGTGCGCCTAAGCGCTACCTCGTCGACCACTCGCTTGCCGCGGCTGCGCTCAGGCTCGACACCGCGACCGCGATGCGAGATGGTGACCTCATCGGAAGGCTCCTCGATACTTCGTCGCCGCACAGATCCGACCAGAGCTCGAACTCGCGGCGGCGACGCCGACGCTCTACCACCTGCGCGAGAAGGACGGACGGCACGAGATCGATCTGCTCGCGGAGCTCGCCGCGACTAGGGTCGTCGCGCTCGAGGTCAAAGCTGCCGCCGCAACACCGCCGCCGACGCATGCCACCTCATCTGGCTGCGCAACACCCTCCGCCAGCGTTTTCTCGCCGGCGCGATCCTGCACACCGGACCGCGCCCGTTCGTCCTTGCTGACCGCGTACTCGCACGTCCCATCTGCACGATCTGGGCCTGACGCAGTCCGGGCAGATGGGATTCGCCGCCACGCCTCAGACGCGGCTCCAAGACTCGTCGAGGCACTGACCGACGCCGTCGGGGATCTCCAATACGCCGGCGATGCGAGAGCGCAGCTCGTCGAGATCCATTACTCCGCCATCGTCCTGATCGATTCGCTTGCACCAATTGTCAGCTACCAGCGCGTCGCCTTGCGAGCTGTCCATGGCGGGCCGCCGTGCGAACCGCTGGCGTGTTCGGACGTCGTCACGCCGTTTTCGGTGGACGCGGCGCATGCGGTGCTGTGCGGCCAGGCAGTGACGAAACCATCAAACTGGCCCGCTTGCCAGGTTCAGCCCGCGCCAGCCATAGCCAATTCGCTTACAACTGGTCGCAATCAAAGCGTCATCCGCTACAACACGCACATGAGGAGCGGTCAGCCACGTGCGTGTGATGGCGGGACTCTGCCGGGCAGAACGGCAGCAGCACTGGCACCGAGGAAATCGGCGTGCTCCCGTGGAGCAGGAATCTGATTCTGCTGCACTAGCGGGTTTCTCCCGGCGCCGGGAGGCACGAGGCGAGTCAGGGGCATCTCCCGGCGCCGGGAGAGAACCAGGGCACGTAAATTCGGATACCTCAGACATCGTAGTGTCGTCGGTCTCGTGGAGTCCGACGCGCGCCATCGATCGTCAGCACTGGGCAGAGTACGGCCGTCGGCTCGGGCGCCTTGGAACGGGTGCGAATTGGTGGATCGGAGACTGGGTGCGCTACGGCGCGACGCACCATGGCGAGCGCTACAAACTCGCTGCAAAGATCACAGGCTACGACGTGCAAACCTTGATGAACCTGGCGTACGTAGCGTCACGGTTTCACCCGTCGGACCGACGCCCCGACGTGTCGTGGAGCCATCATGCCGAACTCGCGCCGCTCGAGCGTGCTCAGCAGCAAAGCTGGCTCAGCCGGGTTATCGCTGATCGCCTTTCACAGAAAGACCTACGCCGCGAATTACGCGCCGCCGGGTGTCGCACCGCCGCCGACGAGAACCATCAGCTCACAGCCTCGGTCGACGTGCGGCCGCGCTGCCCAGCGTGCGGCCGGCCGCTCCACCAAGAGAACGCTCGCCGTATCTGATCGCCGGATGGTCCGCAAGATCATGGCCGGGACGGTGCACCGACCACGGCGGGCTAGATTCGCGCAGCAGTAGTCAGGACGAGCGGGTCGAAACCCATGGTGAAACCCATGGTGTTACCGGGGCATCGAGTGCCAAGCGCGTGCTCGGCATTTGCCGCGGACCGCAGATCGCGCCCCGGCCCCGCAGCTGTAGCCCGAGAGGCTTAAGTCGCAGCCCCTGCCACGGGCCAATCAACTGTTGCCTGGCAGGCCCGGTTCGTAATTCTTGACGTGCTCGTGGGGGACCGGTTACGGTCTCGTGACTAGCGATTTGACCGGCGTGTCCACAGGCAGTTTGGGGCTCGCTCGCGTGGTCACGCGCCCATTTACGAACGTGAGGAACTATGGCAACGCGTCACAAAGGCGCTAGAGAGCATCGGACGGAGATCGAAACGTGAACTGCGGTGCCGACAACTCCAGCGGGGACAGACGCCCATGTCGCGACGTAGACCTCCCACAGGCCGGCACACACGACATTGGCAACGACGACACCAAAACCTCGTTGGCGGTGGCAGTGGCGACCCCAACCGATAGACGCCCAATCTTCATACTGTGCGCAGCACGAAGCGGCTCCACGCTACTGCGCTATGCGTTGGACGCACATCCCGAAGTTGCGTGCCCTACTGAACTGAACGTCGCCGAAGCCTTCGCTCAGCTAGCAAGAATCTTTGGGCTGATCAACGGTGCGCAGTTCGCAAGCGACCCTAAAGCCATGGAACTGTCGCCTGAGACCATTGCGTCATGTCGCTCCCTCGCCGAGGCAACGCTCGGCCGATGTGCGGTTCAGAGCGGAAAGCCGAGGTGGGCTGATAAGTCCCTCGTGAATGCATTGTTTGCGGATCTCATCTCTCAGATCTTCCCTGAGGCCCAGTATCTGTGTCTGTTTCGGGATTGCGCCGATTTCATAATCTCGGCTCATGCGGCGTCGCCCTGGGGAATGAGCGGGTATGGGCTAGAACCCTACATCCGCGAGACACCAGGCAATACGGTGTTTTCGGCGGCCCGATACTGGGCCGATCAGACAGAGGCGATACTGACGTTTAGTGATGCGCATGCAGAACAATGCTACCGTATCCGCTACGAGGACCTCGTATGCGAGCCCGAAGCAACACTGGCTCAAACGTACAGGTTTCTAGGCTTGCAGGATGACGCGATTCCGTCGGATGAGGCAATATTCGACGAGAAGCAGCGCATGCGAGGGCCGCAGGACCACAAGATCTCTTTTACCTCGACCTTCGACCCGTCGTCAATTGGCCAAGGGTGGAAAGTACCCACGGAATTCATCCCGCCATTCTTGTCGACTCGAATCGATGAACTTGCAGACCGTATCGGCTATAGCCGCCTTGACGGCCAGCTGGAGTCGGCGGTCTTGGGCCGAGGTAGGACCGTGCGTGTTGGTGCGCGATGGGCTGACGAGAAAGCGGATGTCTTGCGGCGCGCCATCGACGAGACACTGGCCCTGCTCTTCGATGGCGCTGACGAGTTTGCAGGTCTGTCGTCCCAAAAGCTGCTCGTCCCGGAAATCGGCGGCTGCTGGACCATCGACTTCGCGAGTCGCGAGGTGCGGAACGGGGGGGAGGTTTGCGGCAGCACGATCGTCGCAGAGGCGACGGCCTTGCAAGCCATCCTCGACGGCACGGAAAACCCAGCAACCGCGATTCGCGTCGGGAAGATTCGCGTAGTCGGATCCGCGGATCCGGCCGATCCCATGGCCGCGCAGCGGCACAGAGACGCTTTTGTAGAAGAGCTAATCAAAGCGAGCCGGACGCGCTCTCGCGCGTCGGCGTTGTCGACCCTCCTGGAGGTGTAGCAACATGGGTAGCCTTGTCACGGGAATCGTCTTTCCGACTCCTTGCACCATTCACCACCACAGTAGTTCAAATACGACCGTAACATGCACTAGCTGCGGCGCGACGTGTTCGCGCAACAGCTGGTGGACAGCGTATCCCCACTACTACCGCTGCGCTGGCCTCACTAACGTCTGGTGCTCGTATAAGAATAGTCTTCCGACGGCCACCGGCGGGTGCGCAAATGCCGCGCTGACGGCGATATCCTGCGGGGGCGCTTACTTCGGCACGAAGATTAAGGATTGCGGGCCCGGTTACACCTCGATGGTGCATTGCACGCAATGTGTGAGCCGGTCAGCCCATGGTATTGCAAGCACGTCGCCGGGACTGTTTAAGTCGATGACAGGCAACAGCGCCGGTTCACGCTACATGACGATCAGCGTCATCACATAGGGATTGACACAAACGCGTGTTAGCGAAAGTAGTTTGACTGAGCCGAGAGGAGACTGACGTGGCGAAGACCGGTTTGAGCCAGGAGTCATGCCTGGTAAAAGAAGGACGTAACAGGCGAGCTTTTCTGGGAAGCTTGGTCGTCGGTGCTGCTGGAGCGGCCTTCGCATCGGTCGGTGTCAGCGACGCTGATGCCACGCCGAGCGGCGTGCCTCCCGGAGTGACCGTACCGGCCGGTGTTCCATCGGACGTCCAGTACATGCCGTTAGGTAACGGCGCATACGAGCTGTATCAAATCGTAAACGGTCAGAAGATAATATACGCACGGCTGGCTCGGGATGGTCTGCTCATGGGCTACGTGTGGGGCAATTACGTGGCCCAGTCGGCCGGAACATTCACACTATTCGTTCCGTTGATCGCCGATACGGTGGCGATTAGCATGGCTCCCGACACCGTGGTGCTTGCTGGGGGCGAAGAACGCATTGCGGACCTGAGCTTATGCAATGTCGGCGACGAGCTAAGCGTTGGCACCACGCTCGATGCCTCGGGTGGTCGTGTCGCAGAATACGTGCGCGCAAATGTGATGATCGGCTTCGTCCAGATTTCGCAGGTGAATCCCAGCGGCTTCACGGGCGCGTTCGTGGACAAGGGGCTGGCCCCGATTCCCGCCGCCGCGCCGATGCAGTTCACGACGGATGCCTCAACCACACTTTCGCCCACGCCCGGACCTAGTGTCGGTGAGTACTGGCACGTGTTCGCCACAACTTCGTCTCCCGATAACCCGACGGGCGTCTGGGTGCTAAACGCTGCGCGCGTAGGAGTGGCTGGTTAGATGAGCGCGCATGAGGGTGATGGCGACCGCTGGCGGCAGTGGTGACCGAGCTAATCGGATTTGCCGCTCTGCAGGGACCATTTATCGGGTCGGTCCTAGTCGCGTCTGCAGTCTTCAAGGCACGGACGCACCCGACAGCCGTCCGGGAGACGGCTTTGGGCTGGCTCGTGCGGGCGCGGTTCGGGGGTGGTAGGCGCGGACGAGCGGTTTTGCGCAGGTTGTGGTTCGCGTTGGTAGTTACGGAGGGCGGCCTCGCAGCGACTCTGTGGATCGGAGTCGCTCCGCGTGTCGTCGGTCTTGTGGCGCTGGCGTTTTTCGTCGGTGCCGCGGTGTACCTCGCTTTCGCGGACCGGTACCTGCGAGGCGCCACATGTGGGTGCTTCGGCACCTCCGCTCGGCCATCGCACACCTCTATGCTGCGGGTCATGTGTCTCGCTGGCGTCTCCGGTTGGTACGCTGTCGGGGACATTCCTATCTGGGCCGTAACGGTTTCGGTGGCGGGGACGGTGCTCTTGGCATGTGAGGCTGTCGCGTTTATGGCGCTATCGAACGATTTGCGTATGCACGCTACGTTTGGTCTTGCCGCACTGCGGCGGTGGGCAGGAATGCCACGTAGCGGGCGTTCGCTCGGCTTTGCGGTTGCTCGGGAGCGTATTGAGACGACGCACTTTTGGATGGAGCGAGTGCGCCCCGCGCTGGGTCATGGAGCCGCGCTTGTGGAGGATGAATGGCTGGTGGGGAACTGGCGATGCGTCGAGTACTCGGGGGCGTGGTTTGGACAGCCGGCGACGATCGTCGGCGCGGTCTCGATACTTGACTACATCGGCACATGGCGCGTGCTCGTTACGATCGGGAATACTGAAGGTGGCCGCATCGTTGCCGCGTACGATTCGGCGGTGAACGGAGATACTGCGCGACTGCGTAGCGCGAGACCGGTTACGGCAACGGCGCCACTGCCGGCCTAGGTCTTGATACGTGGTGTGAGAGCGGACGACGTGACTGAGTTGGTTCTGTCACCGCACCTCGATGATGGGGTACTGGGGATGGGAGAAGCTATCGCGTCGATGACCGATGTCGTGGTCGCAACGGTGTTCGCGGGAGATCCCGGTCGCAGCTCCGCAAGCTCAGCATGGGATCACGACGTGGCTCCGCGGGCGTCTACCGTCCTAGCGGTGAGACGCCGCGAAGACAGAAGGGCGCTTCGACGGGTAGGGGCAACCGGCGTACATCTAGGTTTCTTCGAGGCACCTTATCGGACCACCGCGAGGTCGCACGAGGTGCCTACCGCCGACGAGGTATTTACTGCGTTGCGCCGCGAGGTAGTTGCGCTTCTCGATACCTACTCTCCAGTGACGCTCTGTGTGCCGCTTGGGGTGGGTCACGTCGATCACATGCTTTGCAGCGCCGCGGCAATCAGTGCGTGGCTCGAGCGCCGGGGGTGTCGGCTTCTCGCGTATGCTGAGCAGCCGTACGCAACGTCTCGGGCTTGGCTCACAACCGACCGCCTCCGACAGCTTCGTGCGAGCGCGGTGCCGGCGCGATTCGACTGTAGCCGCGCGCATGCGCTAGCCAAGCGCGAAGCAGTAGCGCTTTATACTTCGCAGGTCCCTGCTCTGCGGCGCGCCTTCGTCGGCTGGGAGGTTGGTTCTGGCGAAGAGAGCTGTTGGTGGCTTCATTTTGATGAGGCCCTCGGCCGGCGACCACGCTTGCGCGAAGACGGCGTGTGATGCGGCAGAGAGACCATGACGCAAGCTACCCGCTCCTGGCGGCCGCCCTGATAGCGCGGAACGAAGAGGCCACGCTGCCTCGCATTCTCGACGACATTAGCGGAAGCGTGGATGAGATCATCGTCGTTGACACGGGCTCGTCCGATGGGACATGCGCCATTGCCACAACGGCTGGTGCGCACGTCGTGCATCACACGTGGGCAGCAGACTTCGCTGCTGCCCGGAACGCAGCGTTTGCCGAATGTACCGCGCTGTGGGTAATGTGGCTCGACGCCGATGACCGGATTCCGCCAATGGCGTCTAATGGACTGCGTTCTCTCAAGGCAAAGCTCCCCACGCTGGAAGCGAGCGCGATTTACGTCCCATACCGCCTGAACTTTGCTTCAGCCGGTGCATTCGGCGGCGCCAATAACCGCGTCCGGCTCGTAAGGCGCAGTGAGCAATTCCTATGGGTGGGAAGGATTCATGAGACGCTGTACATCGGTGATGCGCCTGCGCTTTGGACGAGTGAGACGTGGGTCGAACATCGGCCTCTGGTCGAACCTGATCCACGCAAGCAGGATAGAGATCGTCGCTTGCTCGATGGGTTGCTCCGTGACGGCGATCGGAGTGCGACCGTCCTGCTCCATTATGGCATGCTCCTTAAGGATCTCGGTGAGTTCGATGCCGCCCGCCGCCTTCTAGAGGAGTGCTTGATTATCTGTCATGCACCCGCTCCACGTTATACGGCGCTCATGACTTCAGCCGCGTGCTGCCGTGCCACGGGGAACTGGGGAGAGCACATCGCGTACCTGCACGAGGCTGTTGAGCTCAATAGTCGGCGCGCGGAAGCCTTTGTGGGACTGGGGGACGTCCACGCGGCCTTTGGTGACTGGCAGGGGGCCATGCCATTCTTCCGTGCTGCATTGGGGTTGATACGACCAGAGCTCGGCGCCTACGTGGAGGCCGCGTATTCCTGGTTGCCGCTTATCGGGCTTGCACGGTGCTCGCGCGCCCTAGGTGACGACGATGAGGCACGCCGTCTGCTCGCGGAAGCCGCTGCGGTCGCGCCCGAGCGTACAGGTGATTTCGCGCGGATTGCCGAAGAGTTCTTGGGCGTTGGTTCGACAGAGAGCGCGAGACCCGACGCCTCGGAGTCACGACCGCATTCCGCGGCCTCGGTGGCTGGGATCTCAGCAAGTTGAGTAGCGCGCCTTCATGCCGATTGTCAGCGCAACGTCGACAGCGTCGCTACGGGCAGTGGTCAACGAGGTCGATGCGCTTGTGGCGGCGGTTGCCGTCGGCGTGGGCAGACTGGTCGAGCGAATTCGCTGCGGGCAAAGCCGCGCAACGAGGAGGAGTAGGAGTGCCGGCGACAGTGATACCGTGGTCGCATCGGAACTCGAGCAAGTCCGCGCCACGCAAGGCAGCGGATCGCGGTTCACGCCTAGACGGTGGCCATGCCCTGAACGGCGAGCGGGACCCGTTGCCTGATGCGGCCCCACGTTCGTCGATCGCGCGACGGATTTCAGCCGCGGCTTGCACGCAGTCGGATCTGACGGGTGGATCTTGTTTGGCCAGATTATAGTTGCTAATTTAGGTCGGCTATCGACAAGAGGTGGTGCCGACGATGACTGTCATAGCCGACGCTGCTGCTGCTCCGCCTACGCCTCCCACTTGCGTGCTACGAGCGTCCGCACCCGACGACGAGGGGGCGCTATCTGAAGCGCTGTCTCACGACGTGAGACGACTGCGGCGGCGCCGTTGGACGCTCAGCACGGCGGCCGCTGCGGCCATTCTCGCCGCAGGCACGATTTTAACGACAGTCACATTCGTCACGTCGGGCAAGAGGACCGTTAGTCAGGCTCACGGTGCTCCTGGAGAAGGAATTCTGCGAAGCGGGGCACTTGCGAGGCTTACCCTGGCGGGGCCGCTCGCGGTCTCTCGTGATGGCACGCTCTACGTGACCAACGGGGGCGCGCCCGCCGTAGAGCCGTTCGGTGATCAGATTCTGGTACGCGCGCCAGATGGCCGTTTCCGCATCGTCGCGGGTACCGGCGAGGCCGGCTTTTCTGGGGACGGGGGGCCTGCCGTACGAGCTGAGCTATCGAGCGTCTCGGATCTTGTTATCGCTCCGAACGGCACGCTTTACGTCGCGGACGCCGGACGTGTGCGTACGATTGCCCCGAACGGTGTGATCCGGACGATCGTAGGCAACGGGCAGCCAGCACGATGGGTGCGTAACGGCACGCTGGCGCTTTCCGCGGCGTTGGGCAGTGCGACATCAGGAGATGCCCTGAGGATTGCGCTGAACCCCGCCAACGGCGAGCTCTACATTGCCGACGTCAGGCAAGTCTTGCGTCTAACGCCATCGGGCGAACTCGAAACCGTTCGTGCGGTCGGAGTCTTCAAGCCGGACGCAGGCCCGCTGGGCAATTTGACGTCTATCGCGGTGGATAGGAGCGGAAACATCGATGTCGCCTCGCCTTGGGCGATATGGCAGATAGCCCCGAATGGGACTGCGCGCGATCTAGGCTTCGATCGTGGTAGCGGTGGCACCTTCCCTGTTCTCCAAACCGGTCCTGGTGGAGCCGTCTACGCGGAGAACTCCGGCGACATCGTTCGTGTCGAGTCGGGTAAGCTGGCCTGGCTCGCAAGCTTCGACCAACCAATTCGCAGGGACAAGAACTTCCTTACGATCTCATTCGCCGTCGCTCCCAACGGCACGATCTACGCCGACGACATCCCCAGTCGGATTGATACCGGTGCCGGTCAGCAGCTGGTTGTTGTGAGCGAAGGCCACGCCAGCGTTCTGTGGGAAGCCACTGGTAGGGGACGTACAAGCTGAACGTCGTACTCGTCCAGACGCACACGCTCGACAGTATTTGAAGGAGCAAGCCTCTCCGCCAGCGGCCTGGTAGCGCAACTGGAGTTCGATGGGTTTACGGCCGCGCAAGCCGAGTCTGGAGCTAAAGCGGTGGGGCTCTCACCGGCCGGCGTAAGCTCGCTCGTGAAGAGAACAAAGCGCCGACCCACTCGAAGTCACGGCGCTCCGAGGACAAAGCGGGCTCGCTCGAGTCGAAGCATCTCGTACGGAGTCATGCACTTGATCCCGAGCCCGATGCACGCGTTGGGGATCTTGACCCGCTTCTTCGAGTCGGCCGGTACTTCGTGCGTGACAACGGTGAGGCTGTGCGCCATCGCGTGCGCCACCAGGTAGTAATCGGCCACTTGGAGGAACGTGCTCACGGCTGCCGGGTCATAACCAGCCGATGTCACCCACGCGCTCGCCGCCCGCAGACTGGACGCAACCGGCGAGTCGGGTGGCATAAACAACTGCGGGCGCGCAGATGCCCAGGTCGCGAGTTCATCTGCTCCGGCCTTGAGTTCGTCGCCGACCTTCTCAATGCTCATGACCGCGGCGCTGGCTGCCTGGCTGTCGAGCCAATCCCAGAACGCTGGGCAGAAGTCGAATCCGTAGTGCAGATTCTTTGCCTGGATAAAGACGTTGGCATCGAGAACGTACGTCATGGCAGTCCGAGTCGCTCGCCGAGGCCACGGAACGTCGAGTATTTCCGCACGCCGAGGAGTCGAAAGGCGTCGCGGTATAGCGTCCGGCCCTCAAGCGTGTCTGCGATGACCGCATGGGCGAAACGCTTGCTCGTGCGGACTGGCTGCGTGTTGTAGAAGTTCCCGCCGCTCGCGCCGGTGGCGCGTTGTGTCTGAGCAAGTTCAGCAGCGTAGGCGGCCTGGTAGCTCGCCCAGGTGAGATGGTCTGCATCGAAAACACGTCGCAGAACAACGAGCGTGCTCACCCGATAGACACGCGCGAGGCGATTCAGCTCCGGCCCAAGCGGCGCCTGCGGGTCGAAGGCAGAGCGGAAATCGTCGATCGGTACGAGTAGCTCGGCTGCAACGGCGTTACAGAACCGCTCCACCGCCTGGTCGTCGCGCCGGACATCGAGCTGTGGGTTGGAGACGGCCGGCTGGCCAGTCCAAACATGCGCCAGTTCATGTGCCAGCGTGAAGATCTGCGCGGCCTTCGTATCGGCGCCGTTGACAAACACGACGGGGGCTCGATCGTCCACCAGCGCGAACCCGCGGAACTCGTTCGGATCGAGCACGCGGTGCGTGTTGCTACCAACGATGCCACTGACCATCACGAGCACCCCGACCTGCTCTGCACGCTGGCTCAGCTCGCCGAACGCCTCCGACCAGCTCGAGAACCCTCGTCTCGTATCCAGATCGAACGAAAGGGCGGTCCGCATCCGATCCGCTACGTCCACAACGTCCTCGTCCACGTTGGCCGACGCAACAAAGTCAAGCGACTCGGCCTCCATGACCAGCGAGTAGTTGCGATACCACTCTTGCCGCTCCTCGCACAGATAGATCGTGTCGAGTAGGTCGGGGCTGACCGGCGCGAAGCGACGTCCAGGTGCGGCCCGAAAGTCGGGGATCGGTAGCGGCAGCTCTGGCGGCTCCGGGAGGAGGAGGAAGCCGACCGCAGTGCTCGTCGCTCGGGCGAAAGCCTCGAGCTGTTTGAGAGTCGGCTGGACGTCTCCGCGATACCACGTATCAAGGTGAGGGAACTGCTCGCCAAGCTCGTCAAGGCTGCGGCCCGAGCGCCGACTCGCCCACTCCAGGAGCGCCGGCTCAACGTGAACGCGGACGGCCATCGTGCGAATGAGTATTGCCGACAGTGCGGCGCACGCACCTACCGCCGTGCACTAACACGCGACGCCCACAGCAGTCTCCCCACGGCCCGCCCGCCCCCTGCCTCTCCTCAGCTCGCTCGCCACTACGCCACCACAGCCTCATCACCACGCCAGCTCCCAGCCATCCCGCCAACCCGAGCCGCCCTCGCCTCCAGCCCAAGGCCTTCCTGCTTCGCTTCGCTTCGCTCGCTCTGCACACAGTATCACCCAAGGTGACATCGTATACAGTGTAGACGTGGGTAAGCGTGGCAGGCAGCGGGCCGAGCAGGCGCGGATCGATGCGGTGCGGCCTGTCGATCGGATGGCGCGGGTGAACGTCAGCGACGAGACGTGGGCGGCGTTCCGGGCACAGCTCGGCGTGACTCCGGTCAGCGTCGGTCTGGGGGAGCTGGTCGAGCGCGCGGTCGCTGTTGAGCGTCGCCGCTCGGCGAGCGACGTCGAGGGTGTGCGGGTTGCGCTAGAGGACGCGCGGCTGGTGGCGAGTGAGCTGGCGTCGCTGATCGCGCGACTCGAGCGAACTATCCTGGTCGCGGGCGATGGCTGACGATGACCTTCTCACGGTGGCGGACGTCGCGGCCCAGTTCCGGGTGACGGCGCAGACGGTCCGCTCGTGGATCGATAGCGGCAAGCTGCGCGCCGCTCGTGTCGGCAAGAGCTATGTGATCTTGCGGCGCGACGTGCAGGCGATGCTCGAGCAGGCGGCGAGCGAGCGCCGCTCGAGCCGGCCCGAGGTGTGGGCTGAGCGCGATCCCTCGCTTGGGCTGACGGAGACGTGGGCGAGCACGGGCAGAGTTGCTGCGCTGAAGCCGCCGCGGTCGCGCTGAGCGTTCAGGCGCTGTGGCGCTCGGCCTGGGGGAGCAGTCCGCTCGCGCGGTCCTCGCGCTCGACCTCGGCGGCGAGCGCGCCGGCCGTCTCGGCGAGCAGCGCGTGCGCGTCGGCGACCTCGACGAGATCGGTGCCACCGCTCGCGCGGGCAAGCTCGCTGGCGGCCGCGTCGAAGCGCTGCCACAGCGTGTCGGGTCCGCGGCGACCGGTGCCCGGTTGTAGCTCGTAGGGGGGCTTCTCGTTCGCGGTGTGCGGCGGCCAGCTGTAGCCCTGCGCGGCCGCCTCGCGACACACTCTGGCCTGCTCACGCGCCGCAGCGGCCAGCTCGGCGAGGCGAGCGGAAAAGCCCGCGTCAGGCGGTGCCATCCGGTGTGCGCGCATCACCTCGCGCCAGCGCTCCTGGATCTGGGCGAACTCTCGCTCGAGCAGCTCGTCGCGGTCGGTCACGGCGCCGGATCATACGCAGCGACACCGCTAAAGCAGGACAACCAGATATAAACAGCGATAACCCATGCTATTTACGCGTATCTGCTAGGCTGAGCGCCCTTTCGCCACGCACCGGGAACCGAAGATGGACCAGCTCCTCAAGCCATCAGAAGTCGTCCGCTATCTCGGCACAAGCCGCAGCTGGGTCTACGACGCAGCCAAACGCGGCGACATCCCCTCAATCCGACTCGGCACCCCGGACGGCCCCCTCCGCTTCATCCAAGCCGACCTCGAAGCGTGGCTCAACGACGCCCGCAACCGCTGGCAACCCGGCCGACCAGCCACGGTAACCCGACCGCGTCCGACGGCGGATCGACGGACACGCGCGAAGCGCCTCCCCGCCACTGACAAGGCCAGTCAGATGAAGCTCGAGGTCTAACGCCGCGCGACTGCGCGGGCGATCGCCTCTTCGGTCGCCACAGCGCCGGCGGCCAGCACGTGACGCTCCAGGTGGCCGTAGTAGCGCTCGGTCGTGGCGATGTCCGAATGGCCGAGCTGTCGCTGCACGTACATCAGCGAGTTGCCGGCGGCGAGCCAGGCCGCCGCCGCGGTGTGGCGCAAGGAGTGCAGCGGCATGTCGCGAAGCTCGGCGTCCGCCAGCGCCACCTTGTGCCACTCGCGAGAGACGGTTGTGCGGTTCATGGGTGCCGGGCGGCCGGTGCTCGCCCAGCGTCCACGGCCGCGGTGGCGCTCGCGCACCGGCATGACGAACAGCGCAGCTTTCGAGTCGCTCGCGCCGTCGAGCTCCGCGCGCCGCGCAAGGTGTTCCGCCAGGACGCGAGAGAGCCCAGGCCCGATCTCGACGGAACGAAAGCGATCGGATTTCGTCGAGCCGATTGTCTCGCGCTTACGTGAGCGGTAGACCGTGACCAGGCCGCCCGTCGGCTCGAGCTCGACGTCGCCGATGCGCAGCGCAAGCGCTTCGGAGATGCGCATACCGGTGCCGATCAGCACCTCCGCGAGTGGGCGATAGACATCTGCGCACGAGTCGAGATAGAGCGGGATCTCATGTAGCCGCAGGTACTCGCGCTCGATGTGCGCGGCTGGCAGTCGCTCGACGCGTAGTGCCGGATTGCGAGCGAGCAGCCCATCCTCGACGGCCGCGTTCAGGCAGACGACCAGCGTCCCGAGTGTGTTGTTCACGGTCTTAGCGGCGACCTCCTCGGCGGCGACCAGGTCGGCAAGATCGGAGATCATGCGGCGCACGTCCTCGACGGTGATCTGCCCGAGCGGCAGCTCGCCGAGCACCGGCACCAGCCGCAGACGCCCGTCGACTTCATAGGCGCGCCAGGTGTTCGCTTCGAGGTAGGGTCGTCGCCGCTCGATCCAGCGCGACCAGTACTCCGCGAACGTCGCCTTCGTGTGACGGACCTCACCACGCTCGATCTGCTCGACGACGCGCCGGCGCGCATCCCGCGCCGCCTTCTCGCTGAGGAAGCCACGCTTGGTCGTCTGAGTGCCGTCGCTGCGACGCACGACGTAGCGCCACCGCGGCCCCGCCGCGGTCCGGTAGGCGTAGACGCCGTCCCTAGCGCCGTGGCCGCCGTCGCGACTGCCGCGTTCAAGCGGCGCGTGCTCGTGCAGCGCACCGTCGAACTCCCGCGCCGCCTCCTCGGTCTTGAAGCGCCGCGAGCGCTGCCGACCGTCGGAGTCACGCCAGCGAACCTCCCAGCCGCCCTTGGCCACGCTGCAGCTCATCGAACGACCCCAGCGGGTCCGAATCGAGCGCCGCAGATGTTCGGAAAAATGTTCGGATTTGTCATTGACAACAATCCGAACATTAGCGCCCGACGGCGATACCAACGACCAAGAACGAGAATAGCCCTGCTTTACAGGGCTTTCGTCAGTGCGGATGAGAGGACTCGAACCTCCACAGAGTTACCTCCACACGGACCTGAACCGTGCGCGTCTACCAATTCCGCCACATCCGCTGACTCGCGGCGACGATAGCAACTGGTCCTCCGCCGGAGCGTCGCCGAGGCTCTGCTAGCCTCAGGCCGCCCCCGCGCCGCTATCGTCTAGGGGACTAGGACGCCGCCCTCTCACGGCGGAAACCCGGGTTCGAATCCCGGTAGCGGTATGTCCGAGAGCGCTCCGCACATGCGGGCTTCTCGTTGACCGGGGCGACCGTACTGGCGCCACCTGGCGATCCAGCCCTTGTCGTTGCGGTCGCGCTCGACCTCACGGCGCCTGCTCCTGGAGAGTGCAGACGTGGGCGGCGAAGGAGGA
>Ga0302324_100011378_pt1 | contig 18258 bp, 11 predicted proteins | sample Palsa_T0_1_FD_201949 | JGI IMG/M metagenome (GOLD analysis project Ga0302324, IMG submission 201949) | Peat permafrost microbial communities from Stordalen Mire near Abisko, Sweden - Palsa_T0_1 | ecosystem: Environmental > Terrestrial > Soil > Palsa > Peat permafrost | place: Sweden: Abisko... | reverse complement strand
GTGCTGCAGCCGTTCATGGAAACGCTGGCCCTGGAAGTGACCCGGGCGCTGCAGTTCTTCTTCACCTCGACCTCGTACAATCAGGTCGACCAGATCGTGCTCGCTGGCGGTTGCGCACTCGTTCCGGCCCTGGATGAGTTGGTCGCCAAGCGTGCCGGCGTCAATACCATCATCGGCAACCCGTTTGCCAACATGTCGATATCCGATCGCATCCGGCCGCGGCAGCTTGCGGCGGATGCCCCGCTGCTCCTCATCAGCTGCGGTCTGGCGATGCGCGGCTTTGAATAATGGTCCGCATCAATCTACTCCCGCACCGGGAGCAAAAGCGCCAGGCCCGCCAGCGGCAATTTGTCTCGTTGGCCATAGGACTGGCGATCCTGGCCGTCGCCGTGGTCGGGCTCGTCCATATCATCATTGCCGCGCGCATCGAGGATCAGAACAGCCGCAATGGTCTTTTGAAGACTGAAATCGCCAAGCTCGACGAGCAGATCAAGGAAATTGACCGGCTACGCGACCAGACGCAGGCGCTCTTGGCGCGCAAGCAAGTGGTCGAGACGCTGCAGGCGAACCGGACCGAGGCCGTACACCTTCTCGACCAACTCGTGCGCCAGCTGCCCGACGGGGTTTACCTCAAGTCGGTGAAGCAAAGCGGGGCGAAGGTGACGCTCGACGGCTATGCGCAATCGAATGCCCGGGTGTCGACGCTGATGCGCAACATCGAAAATTCGCCCTGGTTGACGGCGCCGGAACTAATCGAGATTCGCTCCGTTGCGTTGGACAAGCAGAAGGTCAATGAATTCACGCTGGCGCTGCAGATCAAGCGCGCGCAGCCGGGTGTCGACGTAAACACCGGCGGCGCCAAGCCTGGCGCGGCGCCGGCCAAGGCTCCGCCGGGCAAGACCGCGGTTGCGCCTGCCAAGGGACCGCCCGCATGAACTTAGACGATATCCGCCGCCTTAACATCCGCGACGCAGGCAACTGGCCCCTTGCGGCGAAGATCGCGGCGCTTGCGATTGTCTTCGTGCTGATCCTGGTTCTTGGGGGCGTGTTCGACTGGCGCGATCAATTCGACACCCTTGCCCAGGCACAGACCGAAGAGGGCAAGCTGCGCGAGTCCTACGCCTCGAAGAAAGCCAAGGCGGTCAATCTGGAACTCTACGTCCAGCAGCTGCGCGAGATCGAGCAGTCGTTTGGCGCGCTGCTCAAGCAGTTACCCAACAAGTCCGAGATGGACGCGCTGTTGACCGACATCAACCAGGCCGGACTCGGTCGCGGCCTGCAGTTCGAACTGTTCAAGCCGGCGACGACGGAAAAAATGGCCGACTTCTACGCCGAGCTGCCGATCAGCGTCAGAATCACCGGCAACTACCATGACATGGGTGCGTTCGCGAGCGACGTCGCCCAGCTGCCGCGGATCGTGACCCTCAACGACATCAATATCCAGGCGGACAAGGGCACGTTGTCCATGGACGCGGTGGCCAAGACCTTCCGCTATCTCGACGAAGACGAGGTGGCCAAGCAAAAGAAAGCCGCGAAGGACGCAAAGGCTAAGAAATGAGGCCGCGTCTCGCCTATTACCTTGGCATTGGTCTCATCCTCGCCGGGTGTGGAGGCGAGAGCCATCAGGATTTGCGTGCCTGGATGCAGGAACAGGGTAAGGGCGCGAAGGGCAAGCTCGACCCGCTGCCCCAGGTCAAGCCCTACGAGCCGTTTACCTACAACGCCTTCGACCTGCCCGATCCGTTCAAGCCGCGCAAGATCGAGCCGCTGAAAGGGGGCAGCAATCTGGCTCCCGATCTCACCCGACGCAAGGAGCCGCTCGAGGCCTATCCGCTGGAATCGCTGCAGATGGTGGGAACGCTGCAGCGGGGCAAGTCGACGTATGCGCTGGTGCGCACGACGGAAAAGGACATCTACCAGGTCAAGGTTGGCAATTACCTGGGTCAAAATTTTGGCGTAGTTGTTGGCATTACCGACAGCGAGATTCGACTCAAGGAACTAGTCCAGGACGGCACGGGGGACTGGACCGAGCGATCGAGCACCCTACAGCTCGCGGAAGCGACGGATCAGAGAGGAAAACGATGAGCCCCTTGCCATCCAATGGATCTCTACCCGGCCGCTACCGCCTCTGGGCGGCGCTAGTTGCCGCCGCAGCCCTGGTCGCCTTCGGTGCCGCGCCGGTCTACGCGCAGGCGCTCAACAGTATCGACAACCTGAGCGTCTCCAAGGGGACCTCCGGTCGCACCGTGATCAAGTTCACCCTGAAGTCCCCCCTGGCGAATCCGCCGGCGGGCTTCACCATCGCCAGTCCGCCGCGCATTGCGCTGGACTTTCTCGATACGGGCAACGGCCTTGGCCGATCGGCGCAGGACATCGGCGATCCAGCCTTGCGCAGCGTGAATGTCGTCCAGGCTGGGACGCGGACCCGGGTCGTGTTCAACCTCAACAAGCCGCAGACCTTTGAAACTCGCGTGGAAGGCAACACCGTCCTGGTGACCCTGGCCGATCAGACAGGGACCGCAGGCAGTCCGGAGACGACGATCGTGTCGCGTTTTGCCGAAGCGCGACCGGGCGAAACCTCGCACACCCTGCGCGACATCGACTTCCGCCGCGGCAAGAACGGCGAGGGCCGCATCATCGTCGACCTGTCGGAGAGCACGACCGGCATCGACATTCGCCAGCAGGGGAAGACGCTGGTGGTCGATTTCCTCAAGACCACGCTGCCGCGCAACCTGGAGCGCCGGCTTGATGTCGGCGATTTTGCAACGCCCGTGGCGACCATCGATACCTTTGCCCAGGGCGCCAACGCCCGCATGGTGGTCGAGCCCCGCGGCCTGTGGGAATATTCCGCCTACCAGACGGACAACCGCTTCATCCTGGAAATCAAGCCGATCCAGGAAGATCCGAACAAGCTGACTCAGGGCACGCGCCAGGGTTATAAGGGCGAGAAGTTGTCGCTGAACTTCCAGAACGTCGAGGTACGGGCGGTATTGCAGGTGATCGCCGACTTCACCGGGCTCAACATCATCACCAGCGATACCGTGACCGGCAGCCTGACGCTGCGCCTCAAGGACATTCCCTGGGACCAGGCGCTCGACATCATCATGCAGACCAAGGGCCTCGACATGCGCAAGAACGGCAATGTCGTGCTGATCGCGCCGCGTGAAGAGCTCGCCCTCAAGGAAAAGCAAGCGCTCGAAAGCAGGCAGCAGATTAGCGACCTGGAGCCGTTGCAAACGGAGAGTTTCCAGCTCAATTACCAGAAAGCGCGCGACATCAAGAACCTGCTCGATGGCGTCTCGCCGACGTTGAGCGGCAGCGCGAGTGGTGGCGGCCCCGCGGGTGGATCTGTGAGCGCGACGTCCGGTGGCGGCGGCGGTAGACAGCGGTTTCTGTCCGCTCGCGGCAGCTCGGTATTCGACGAGCGCACCAATACGCTGTTTGTGCAGGACACCGCGTCCCGCCTCGAAGAAGTACGACGCCTGATCCGGCAGATCGACGTCCCGGTGCGGCAGGTGCTCATTGAAAGCCGCATTGTCATCGCCAGCGACACCTTCAGTCGCCAGCTTGGCGTGCGCCTCGGGGTCCAGACCGGCTTTACCCTCGGCAACCGTTACGCCGGCGGCATCGGCGGCAGCTTGTCGACGCAGCCGGTCGTGACCTGTACCGCGAGTACAACCGCCGGCGGGGCCCAGACCTGCACCCGAACCACCAACACCCAAACGCCGTATGAGCTCGCTTCCGGCATTGCCAGTGCAGGCTACTCGAATCCGGAGCAGCTCAATGTCAATTTGCCGGTGCCAAGCCCTGCCGGCCAGCTGGCACTGACGCTCATCAACCTGGGCAGCGGCAACCTGGTGAACCTGGAGTTGTCGGCGCTCGAGGCCGACACGCTGGGCAAGGTCGTGTCGCGGCCACGCGTGGTCACCGCCGACAACGGCAAGGCACACATCGAACAGGGCACGGAGATTCCCTACATCGTCAACGGCACACTCACGACGGCGCCGACGGTAGAGTTTAAGAATGCCGTGCTTTCCCTTGACGTCACGCCGCAGATCACGCCCGACAACCACATCATCATGAAGGTCGAAGTGCGCGATGACACGGTCGGCCAGACGGTGATCATCCAGGGCAGCGAATATCCGGCGATCGATACCAAGAGCGTCGTGACCCAGATCATGGTCAACAACGGCGACACCGCGGTCATCGGCGGCATTTACCAGGAAACGGTCAACAACAACGTGACCAAGGTACCCCTGCTCGGTGACATCCCCATTCTCGGCTACCTGTTCAAGCAGACCTCGAAGGATATCGAGAAGACAGAGCTGCTGATCTTCCTCACCCCGCGCGTGGTCAAGGAATCGGTCACTGCGGAACGCTAGGCGGCGCAACTCGCGCCTGTCGCGACGCTAAACTACAATGCCCCGATGCAACTGCATCGGGGCAATCTTTTTCTGGTCGGCATGCCCGGTTGCGGCAAGTCAACGCTCGGCCGTCTGCTATCCAAACGCCTCAACAAGCCGTTCTACGACGCCGACGTGGAGCTCGAGCGACGGCTCGGGGTAACGATCCCGGTCATCTTCGAGCTGGAGGGTGAACCCGGCTTTCGCGACCGCGAAGAAACGGTCCTCGCCGACCTGGTCTTGCAGAGCAATGTCATCGTCTCCACCGGCGGCGGGGTCATCCTGCGGCCGTCGAACCGGGAACGGCTGAAGCAGGGCGGAACGGTGCTCTATCTGCATGCCACGCCCGCCACGCTGTGGGAGCGCACCCGCCACAGCAAGCACCGGCCGTTGCTGCAGGCGCCCGACCCGTTTGCGCGCGTGCAGGAGCTCTACGCCACGCGCGACGCGCTCTATCGTGAAGTCGCCGACACCGTGGTCGAGTCCGATCGCGAGCAGGTGAGCCGTCTCGCCTTCCGCCTTGAGCAGCAGTTGCGAACGGCGGCTGGAGCCTAGCCCTCGTGTCGGTGCTTACCGTTGCGCTGGGCGCGCGCAGTTATCCGATCCACATCGGTGCGGGTCTGTTGGCACGCGCGGGCGAGTTGCTCGCGGCGTTGCCCTGCGCGCGCGTCGTGGTGGTCACCAACCCGACCGTTGCCGAGCATCACCTCGATGTGCTGCAGCGCGCGCTGAGCGATGCCGCGCTGGGCCATGACGTCATCGTCGTGCCCGATGGGGAAAAGTACAAGGACTGGTCCACGCTGCATGAGATCCACACGCGCCTGCTCGAACTCGGCGCGGAACGTTCGACGCCGTTGCTTGCGCTCGGTGGCGGCGTGATCGGCGACCTCGCCGGTTTTGCCGCGGCGACCTACCAGCGCGGCGTGCCCCTCGTGCAGGTCCCCACGACACTGCTCGCGCAGGTCGACTCGGCCGTCGGCGGCAAGACTGCGGTCAACCATCCACTGGGCAAAAACATGATCGGCGCGTTCCATCAGCCGGTGCTGGTCATCAGCGACACCGACACCCTGCGCACGCTGCCGCAGCGGGAGTACGTCGCCGGAATCGCCGAGATCATCAAGTGCGGCGCGATCCGCGATCGCGAACTCTTCGCCTGGCTGGAAACGAACATGCAATTGCTGCTCGCCCGCGACGCGGGCGCGATTGCGCACGCGGTGAGCACGTGTTGCCGCATCAAGGCTGAGATCGTGGCGGCCGATGAACGCGAGCAAGGCGAGCGCGCACTGCTCAACTTCGGCCACACCTTCGCGCATGCCATCGAGGCGGGAGAAGGCTACGGCGCCTGGCTACACGGGGAGGCGGTTGCCGCCGGCATGCTCATCGCAGCCCGCCTGTCGCAACGCGTCGCCGGCCTGGCTGCGTCCGACGCCGATCGGCTGCACGCCTTGATTGCTCTGGCCGGCCTGCCGCTGCGGCCGCCGTCGTTCCCGCTCGCGCGCTGGCTCGAGCTCATGCTGCGCGACAAGAAAAAAGACCACGGGACACTGCGCTTTGTGCTTCTGCGCGCGCTCGGCGCCAGCTTTGTTTCGGCAACCGTTCCGGAACTCGACTTGGCCAGCGCGCTTTCGATCTAGCACGACGCAGCCTCCCGGCTCGCGGGCGACCGTGCGATGAACCTTCGTCGCATGGCTCCCAGTTAACCTCGGGCGAAAGCGTCGCCCCCAAAAGCGAAAACGGCGCCATGGGCGCCGTTTTCGCTGCTTGAACTCAGCGGGTCTAGCCGTTGCAGACGATTGTAAACGTAGCCTGCAGTGCCGGTTTGCTTGCGTCGGTCACGATAAACGAGTACGTGGTCGGCGGCGGCGGTAACGTTCCAGGCTGCATGCCACTTATATTCACGTACCCGGGACTCGCCAGCGGCGACGGCGAAACAATGGGCGTCACGCCTTGGACGGTCGCGGCGGAAATGCTGTACGGCGCGGTGCCGCCGGTGATCAGCTCGCTGGCCGTTGCGCCATTGCACGCCGCGATGGGCTGCGATTTGGGCGCCGCGGTCAGCGGCGACACGGGCGTCGTGGGCGTCCCGGTGCCGACGACGTTGATCAGGGTGGCGGTCGTCTGCAGGCCGGTCGCGTCGCGGATGGTGAATATCAGCGGGTCGACGCAGGAGCCGTTGGTAATCGCCGAGAAGGGCAGCCCGGATGCCGCGACGGTTGTGTTGAGCAGATTCACCGCGTTCGGGAACGTCGACTGAACGGTATAAGGCGGTGTGCCGCCGTAGATGAAGTAGTCGACTCGGAAGCCGCTTGAACAGGTTGCGGAATCCGGTCCGGTAATCGTTGCCGTCGCCGGAACCACGGACAGCACGCTCGATCCATTGGTCGTCTGGACGATCGTGAACTGGGCCGTCTGCTGGTCGCCTGTCGTGAGCTCGGTGGCGCGCAGGAACGCCGGCTGCGTGGGTGCCCCCACGTTGGCCTGGATAATCACGTGCGCGTTGCCAAACTGGTCCGATACCACGGTAAGCGTCTGCACCAGCGGGTTCGCCGGGTCGTTGCTCTGGATGGCAAACGCACCGGTGACCACGTCGAATCGCACCTGACGCCCTGGGATCCCGGCGCCACCGGGCCCGGTGACCGTCACCGCCGCCGTGGCGGTCTGGCCCGAACAGACTGCATTTGCGCCACATGTGGCATTGGCCGGGGTGATCGTCAGCGTGTTGAAGATCGGCGCCGGCTGCACCGTCACCGTCGCTTCGGCCTGGGTGCCCGCCGAGTCGGTTACGGTAATGATCACCGATGCGGTCGCCGACACGTTTGTGGGCAGCATGACGATGGTACCGGTGCTCGTCGATGAGGCCAAGGGAAGGATCGTTGGATTGCTCGACACGACGAGGAACGGCGACACGCCGCCGAGCACATCGAGCGATGCCGGTGTGTTGGCATAAACCGTGATGGTCGAGGGTGCGATGATCAGCGGGCCAGGTGGCACCGGCTGCGGGGCATACGGATTGTTCGGCGCGCCGCTTCCGCCACCGCAACCGCCGAGGACCGCGAGCGCGGCGAGCGCCAGTGTAGCGAAGGCGGGCCGCAGCCAGCGAGCATTCAAACGGTTTGGCGCCATGAGCGAATCCCTGATGATGTTGTCCTAAACATTGACCGCCCGCCGGCGGTTTTGAATGTTGCTACAAGTATATAGGGCACTTTGTTGAGATTAAAGCGCAAGTCTTAGGCGGGCGCAAGTGCTTTCGGCGGCCGAAACACACCGTTGGCCGGGGCGTACAGGGTTGGTTGCCGCGATGCAACAATGCCGCTACTATGAAAAGGCAGTTCCCCGAGAGCGCCCATCGGGTCGCGGCCGGCCGCCGCGGTGACGCAACCGGCAGCGCCCCAGCGTGAGGACGATGTGAGCGAGCATTCGAACCAAGCGGAGCATATGCCGCCGGCCAGGCAGGGCCTGTACGACCCGCGCCACGAGCATGACGCCTGCGGTTTGGGCTTCGTCGCCCACATCAAAGGTCGGAAAAGCCACGCCATCATCACGCAGGCGCTGCAGGTCCTCAAAAACCTCACACACCGCGGCGCGACCGGGGCCGACCCGCTGCAGGGGGATGGCGCCGGCATACTGATCCAGCTTCCGGACGCATTCCTGCGCCGCGTCTGCGGTCGGCAGGGCCTGACGCTACCGGCCTACGGCCAGTATGGCGTGGGCATGGTGTTCCTGCCCAAGGAGCCGGCTTCGCGCGTCGCCTGCGAGCAGGAAATCGAGCGCGCCATTGCGAGCGAAGGCCAGGTATTGCTCGGCTGGCGCGACGTGCCGACCGACAACTCGGGCCTGTCCGAGCGCACCAAGGAAGTCGAGCCGGTGATCCGGCAGGTATTCATCGCCCGTGGCATGAGCGAGATGGATCAGGACGCGCTGGAGCGCAAGCTCTACATCATCCGCAAACGCTCCGGGCACGCCATCCAGGCGTTGAAGCTCCGCCACGGCAAGGAGTTCTACGTGCCGTCGATGTCGACGCGCACCATCGTCTACAAGGGCATGCTGCTGGCCTACCAGGTGGGCGAGTATTACTGCGACCTGCAGGAGGAGAGCATGGTCTCGGCGCTGGCCATGGTGCATCAGCGCTTCTCGACCAATACCTTTCCCACCTGGGACCTTGCCCATCCGTTCCGGCTGGTGTGCCACAACGGCGAGATCAATACCCTGCGCGGCAACGTCAACTGGATCCGCGCCCGGCAGCAGGCGATCGCGAGTTCGGTGCTCGGTGCCGATCTGGACAAGGTGTGGCCGCTGATCTACGACGGCCAGTCCGATTCCGCCTCCTTCGACAACGCGCTCGAGTTGCTGCTCATGGGTGGGTATCCGCTCGCGCACGCGATGATGCTCATGATCCCGGAGGCCTGGGCGGGCAACCCGCTGATGGACGAGGATCGGCGCGCGTTCTACGAATACCACGCGGCGCTCATGGAGCCCTGGGATGGGCCGGCGGCGATGGCCTTCACCGACGGCCGGCAGATCGGCGCGACGCTCGACCGCAACGGCCTGCGCCCGGCGCGCTATATCGTCACCGACGACGATTACGTGATCATGGCCTCGGAAGTGGGCGTGCTCGACATTCCTGAGCGCAAGGTGATCCGCAAGTGGCGCCTGCAGCCAGGCAAGATGCTCCTCGTCGATACCGAGCAGGGGCGAATCATCGACGACGATGAGCTCAAGCGCACGCTGGCGACGGCGAAGCCGTATCGCGCATGGCTCGATCGCTCCCGTGTGGCGCTGCACGCGCTGCCGGAACCGGCGCCACCGCAGCCGTCGACCGTGCCGCTACTCGACCGCCAGCAGGCGTTCGGGTACAGCCAGGAAGACCTCAAGATCATCCTCGCACCGATGGCGCAGAACGGCGAGGAAGCCGTCGGCTCGATGGGTAACGACGCGGCGCTGCCGGTGCTGTCGAACCGGCCGAACGTCCTGTACAACTATTTCAAGCAGCTCTTCGCGCAGGTGACGAACCCGCCAATCGACCCCATCCGCGAGGAGCTTGTCATGTCGCTGGTCACCTTCATCGGCCCGCGCCCGAATCTGCTCGCCGTCGACACCGGCGCCGACGGTTCCGATCCGCCGATGCGCCTGGAAGCCGAGAAGCCCATCCTCACCGCCGGGGAGATGGAAAAGATTCGCCATATCGCGCTCTTCACCGACGGCGCGTTCCGCTCGCTCGAGCTCGACATCTGCTATCCGGCGAGCTGGGGTGCGGCCGGCATGGAGGCGGCGCTGGCGAGCCTTTGCGCGCACGCTGAAGACGCCACGCGCCTGGGCTACAACATCCTCATCGTCTCCGACCGGCGCGTGTCCGCCGAGCTCATGCCGATTCCCGCCCTCCTCGCCACGGCCGCGGTGCACCAGCACCTCGTGCGCAAGGGGCTGCGCACGAGCACGGGGCTGGTGGTGGAAACGGGCTCCGCGCGGGAGGTGCACCAGTTCGCGCTCCTCGCCGGCTACGGCGCCGAGGCGGTGCATCCCTACCTCGCGCTCGCCTCGCTCGCCCAGCTGCACGAGTACATGACCGAGGTGGGCCCGGAAGAAGCGGCGAAGCACTACATCAAGGCCATTTGCAAAGGCCTGTACAAGGTCATGTCCAAGATGGGCATCTCGACCTACCAGTCGTATTGCGGCGCGCAGATCTTCGAGGCGGTTGGGTTGAGCTCGACCTTCATCGAAAAATACTTCACGGGCACGGCGAGCAATATCGAGGGCATCGGCCTGTTCGAGGTGGCGGAGGAAGCGTTCCGGCTGCACCAGCTCGCCTTTGGCGACAATCCGCTGCTGCGTGACGCCCTCGACGCTGGCGGCGAGTACCTCTATCGCGTGCGCGGCGAAGAGCATATGTGGACACCCGAGTCGATCGCCAAGCTGCAGCATGCGGCGCGATCGAACAGTTATGCGACCTACCGTGATTACGCGCGCCTGATCAACGACCAGACCAGGCGCATGCTTACCTTGCGCGGCCTGTTCGAGTTCAAGTTCGCGCCCGAGGCCATACCGCTGTCGGAAGTCGAGCCTGCGGCCGAGATCGTCAAGCGCTTCGCGACCGGAGCGATGAGCCTGGGCTCGATCTCGACCGAGGCGCATACCACGCTGGCGGTGGCGATGAACCGCATCGGTGGCAAGTCGAATACCGGCGAAGGCGGCGAGGACTCGCGCCGCTACCCGCTGATGCGCCAGGGAGAGACGCTCAAGTCGCGCCTTGACGCGGTGGTCGTCGATGTGCCGGTCAAGGAAGGCGATTCGCTGCGCTCCAAGATCAAGCAGGTCGCCTCCGCGCGATTCGGTGTCACCGCGGAATACTTGGTCAACGCCGACCAGCTGCAGATCAAGATGGCGCAGGGGGCGAAACCCGGCGAGGGCGGACAGCTGCCCGGACACAAGGTGTCCGAATACATCGCGCGCCTGCGCTTTTCGGTACCGGGCGTCGGCCTGATCTCGCCGCCGCCGCATCACGACATCTACTCGATCGAAGACTTGGCGCAGTTAATCCACGACCTCAAGAACGCCAATCCCCAGGCCTCGATCAGCGTCAAGCTCGTGTCCGAAGTCGGCGTGGGCACCGTGGCCGCGGGCGTGGCCAAGGCCAAATCCGATCACGTGACCATTGCCGGCCACGACGGGGGCACCGGCGCGTCGCCGGAATCGTCGATCAAGCACGCGGGCACGCCCTGGGAACTCGGCCTCTCGGAGACCCAGCAGACGCTGGTTTTGAACCGCTTGCGCGGGCGCATCGCGGTGCAGGTCGACGGCCAGATGAAGACCGGACGCGACGTCGCGATCGGGGCGCTGCTCGGCGCCGATGAATTCGGCTTTGCCACCGCGCCGCTGGTCGTCGCCGGCTGCATCATGATGCGCAAATGCCACCTCAACACCTGTCCGGTCGGCATTGCCACACAGGACCCGCAGCTGCGGCTGAAATTTGCGGGCGTCCCGGAGCACGTCGTCAACTACTTCTTTTTTGTCGCCGAAGAAGTGCGCGAAATCATGGCCAAGCTCGGTATCCGCCACTTCAACGCATTGATTGGGCGCGCGGACCTGCTCGACATGCGCGCGGGCATCGAGCACTGGAAGGCGCGCGGCCTCGATTTTTCGCGCGTGTTCTATCAACCCAAGACGCCCGCAAACGTCGCGCGCTACCACTGCGAGACGCAGGATCACGGCCTAGAGCGTGCGCTCGACCATCGTCTCATCGCCGATGGCGCAGACGCGATCGAAAGGAAACAGCCGGTGCGACTCGAATACCGGATCCGCAACGCGCACCGTTCGGTCGGGGCGATGCTCTCCGGCGTGATCGCCCGCCGCTACGGTCATGAAGGCCTGCCCGAGGACACGCTGCACGTCGCTTTCACCGGCACGGCAGGCCAGAGCTTTGGCGCGTTTCTCGCTCGCGGCGTAACCTTCGAGTTGCAGGGCGCGACCAACGACTACGTCGGCAAGGGGCTCTCCGGCGGGCGCGTGGTCGTCTATCCCGATCCGGAATCCCCGGCGCGGCCGGAAGAGAATATCGTGATCGGCAATACGGTGATGTACGGCGCCATCGCCGGTGAAGCGTACTTCCGTGGCGTCGCAGGCGAGCGCTTCTGCGTGCGCAATTCCGGCGCGCTCGCCGTCGTCGAAGGCACCGGTGATCACGGCTGCGAATACATGACCGGCGGGACCGTCGTCGTGCTCGGCCGCACGGGGCGCAACTTCGCTGCCGGCATGAGCGGCGGCATCGCCTACGTCTACGACGCCGACGGCACCTTCGTCCAGCGCTGCAACGGCGCCATGGTGACGCTGGAGCGCGTCGTGACGGCCGCCGAGCAGGCCCGGGTCGAGCTCGAGCTCGCGGCGAGCGGCAAGGGGCGCCTGCTGCACGCGGGAGAAGGCGACGAACTTTTGCTGCGCGGGCTCATCGAACGCCATCTGCGCTTTACCGGCAGTACGCTCGCACTCTCGCTCCTCGACCATTGGGAATCGGCGCGCGGCAAATTCGTCAAGGTGTTCCCGCACGAATACCGGCGCGCGTTGGGCGAGCAATACCTGGCGCAGGTCAAGGCGGACAAGACGGTCGAAAGCAGGCACAAAGAGACCGCGTGATGGGCAAGATCACCGGTTTCATGGAGCTTGAGCGCGTCCAGGAGGTTGCGCAGCCGATCGGGGATCGGGTGCGCCACTACCGCGAGTTCATCCTCACGCTCCAGGACGAAGAAGCCGCCAGCCAGGGCGCGCGCTGCATGGACTGCGGCATACCGTTCTGCCAGTCCGGCTGCCCGGTGCACAACATCATTCCGGACTGGAACGATCTGGTCTATCGCCACCAGTGGCGCCAGGCGCTCGACGTGTTGCACGCCACGAACAACTTCCCCGAATTCACCGGCCGGGTGTGCCCGGCACCTTGCGAAGCGGCATGCACGCTCAACATCAACGCCGACCCGGTGGGCATCAAGTCAATCGAGCACTTCATCATCGACCGCGGTTGGGAAGAGGGTTGGGTGGTACCGCAACCGCCGCTTGCCCGGACCGGACGGCGTGTCGCAGTGGTCGGCTCGGGGGCGGCGGGGATGGCCTGCGCCCAGCAACTGGCGCGCGCCGGGCATGACGTCGTGCTGCTGGAAAAGAATGACCGTGTCGGCGGCTTGCTGCGCTACGGCATCCCTGACTTCAAGCTGGAGAAGAGCCACATCGACCGCCGGGTCGAGCAGATGCGCGCCGAAGGCGTTGAATTCCGACTCGGCGTCCACGTCGGTGGCGCGGGCGCCTCGGCACGCGATCTGGCGCACGAATTCGACGCCGTGGCCCTGACCGCGGGTAGCGAGCATCCGCGTGACCTGGTCGTCCCCGGGCGCGAACTCGATGGCATTCACTTCGCGATGGATTTTCTGCCGCTGCAGAATCGGCGTGTCGCGGGCGACCCGAACGTTCCGCCGCTGACCGCGCACGGCAAGCACGTGGTCGTGATCGGGGGTGGTGATACCGGTTCGGACTGCGTCGGAACGTCGAACCGCCAGGGCGCCGCATCGATCATGCAGTTCGAATTGTTGGCCCAACCGCCGGAGCATGAGAACAAGCCTCTGGTATGGCCCTATTGGCCGATGAAGCTGCGCACCTCCTCGTCGCATGAGGAGGGCTGCCAACGCGACTGGGCCGTGCAGACCAAATCCTTCAAGGGCCACGCGGGCAAGGTCCGGACGCTGTGTGCCTGCCGCGTCGAATGGAAGGACGGTAAGCTGGTGGAGGTGCCCGGAAGCGAATTCGAGCTCAAGGCTGACTTGGTGCTCTTCGCCATGGGCTACCTGCACCCGGTGCACGAAGGGATGCTCTCGCAACTCGGAGTCAAGTACGATGCCCGCGGCAATGTCGCCGCCGACACCGAGAGCTATCAGACCTCGGTGCCCAAGGTATTTGCCGCCGGCGACACGCGCCGCGGCCAATCGTTGATCGTCTGGGCGATACGGGAAGGCCGGCAATGTGCCCGGGCCATCGATGAATTTCTCATGGGTTGCTCCGAGCTGCCGCGCTAACCGATCGCTGCCCCGACGTCGACTTTGTCCCGATGCCAGGCCAGTGAGGCTTCCGCCGCACCCGTTCACGCCATGACGACCATCGTCTCCCTCGACCTCACGGGCTGGCAGGTGCCGCCTGACCAGGCGGCGCAGCAGCAGACCATCGGTGCGCTCGAGCGAGGCGATGTTCTGCTCTTGCCGCACTTGGCCTTCGAGTTGACGGCTGATGAACGCCGCTTCCTCTCGCCGAGGTGGTCGGACGCACGGGCGAAAAACATCAGCCTCGAAGGCGGTGCGCTCAAAGGCGCGCGCGGCGAGCGCAACGATCTCGACGCCCTAGCAGGCATGATTGGACGCTTCGCGACCTGCGCCGGCGAACTCGTGGCCGCACTCTTTCCGCGCTACGCGCCGTACGTCAAGCACGCTCGCACCAGCTTTCGGCCGCAGCCGGCCGTGGGCAGGCCGCTATCCTGGCGCAAGGACGATTCGCGGCTGCATATCGACGCTTTTCCGTCGCGACCCAACCACGGCGAACGGATCCTGCGCGTGTTCACGAACGTCAATCCCACGGCCGACCGGGTGTGGCGCGTCGGCGACGCCTTTGCGCCGATGGCGCAGACGTTCCTGCCGCGGCTTCGGCGGCAGTTGCCGGGGACGCCGGCATTGCTCGCGCTGCTGCGCGTGACCAAGGGCGTGCGCAGCGAATACGATCACCTGATGCTGGGTCTGCATGACAGCGCCAAGGCCGACCTCGAATACCAGAAGGACTGCCCGCAAAAAACCGTTCGCTTTGCGCCGGGGTCCACCTGGCTGTGCTTCAGCGATCAGGTAATGCATGCCGCCGTGTCCGGGCAGCACATGCTCGAACAGACGATCCATCTGCCGGTGACGGCACTCTACAATCCCGAGAGCTCTCCGCTGGCGATCCTACAGCGCCTCTGCGGGCGCCGCCTGCTGCCGGCGCACTGAATGGTCGGCGATTGCAGGGCGAGCCCCCTGTCGCCGACCTCCCGGCCCCCACTTCCAACGCGATGACGCAACTCGGCAACGATTCGCTGCTCCGGGCGATCCGGCGCGAAGCCACCGACCACGTACCGATCTGGCTCATGCGCCAGGCCGGGCGCTACCTGCCTGAGTACAACGCCACCCGGGCGCGCGCGGGAAGCTTTCTCAGGCTGTGCGCGGACCCGGTGCTGGCCACCGAGGTTACGCTGCAGCCGCTCGCGCGCTATCCCCTCGACGCCGCGATCCTGTTCTCCGACATCCTCACCGTGCCCGATGCGATGGGCTTGGGACTGGCCTTCGCCGAGGGCGAAGGTCCGCGCTTCGAGCGGCCCCTGGTCGACGAAGCGGCGATCGAGCGCCTCGAAGCCCCTGACCCTGCGCGCCTGCAATACGTGTTCGATGCCGTGGCGGCGATCAAACGCGCCCTGGCCGGCAGTGTGCCGCTGCTCGGTTTTGCCGGCAGCCCGTTCACACTCGCCTGCTACATGATCGACGGCGGGGCCAGCGGCGACTTCGGACGCACGCGGCGCCTGCTCTACGCGCGCCCCGATCTGCTGCAGCGGGTGCTCTCCATCAACGCCGACGCGGTCGGGTCCTATCTGATCGAGCAGGTCCGTCACGGCGCCGACGCGGTGATGATCTTCGACACCTGGGGCGGATTGCTCACGTCCGACGCCTATGCGCGTTTCTCACTCGCCTACATCGAACGGGTGCTCGCACAGCTGCGCGGCGCCTGTGGCAACGTTCCGACGATCGTTTTTACCAAAGGCGGCGGCCAGTGGCTGGAGCGCATCGCCGAGTGCGGTTGCGATGCGGTTGGAGTCGACTGGACCACCGACATCGGCGCGGCGCGGGCGCGAATCGGCGCGCGCGTCGCCGTGCAGGGCAACCTGGACCCGCAGGTCCTGCTTACGAGCCCCGAGGCCATTGAGCGCGAGGCGCGCGCGGTTCTGCTCGCCGCAGGAGCGCAGCCGGGTCATATTTTCAATCTCGGCCACGGCGTGCTGCCACAAACGCCTCCTGAGAACATCGCGGCCCTGGTCGCATTCGTGCACGCCGAATCGCGCGTCCAACTCCGCCCCGATGTACCCTCCCGCTAGCCCGAATCGGCGGCGAACCGCGCGCAGCGCGGTTCTCCAAGGGGCTTGACAAGGGCCAAAATCTGCGTTTCCTGCGGCTACTTATGCACACTACTGGCCGATTTGGCGCCCACAGGGAGGCGCGCCGGCCGCCTAAGCGAAGCCGACTTGCAACCCAATGAACGATATGCGCAAATTGCCTCCGTTCCTAGGCGGGACCGGCACCAGGAGCGGCTTCATGCACCGAAGCCGTGCAAAAGTAGTTCGCTTATGCACAAACTTATCCACATTTCAGGCAGTTGTTAGCCGGAATGCCGAAAAAAGAATGACTTGGCCTGCGAAGTTGTTGTCTGCTGTCAGCATTCAGAACACTACAACCGCTGCGTGCTCTCGCGTCGCGCGGTACGCGTAGATCGCGAATCGACGGCGCGTCATGGCCATCGTTCGCGTTGCATTGCCCGTAGCGACTCACCAACTGTTCGACTATTGGCTTCCTGCCGGTCTCAGTGTCGAGACCGGCAGCGTACTGCGTGTCACGCTCGCGCAGCGACGCATGCTGGGCGTCGCCATGGACTTGGTCGACGCAAGCGACATTGCGCCCGAGCGACTGGCCCCCGTCGACGAAATCGTCACGACCCTGCCGCCGTTGCCGGAAGACTTGCGCACGCTGGGGCGTTTCGTAAGCGAGTACTACCAGCAGCCGATCGGGCAGTGCCTGGCGATGATGCTGCCGCCGCTCCTTGCCAAGGGCAACGCGCGCGAACCACTGGCGGCGCGCTATCGCCTGACTGCTGAAGGCCGCATCGCCGTGGCGTTACGCGATGCCAAGCCGGGCACCCGACTGCGCCAGTTGCAGGACGCCCTCCACGCACCCGACGGCGCGGCGGTGGCCACACTGCGCGCCTGCGGCGCACAAGCCTGGCGCGCCTTCGCCACATGGCGCAGCGCAGGCCTCGTCGAAGCGGTTGCGCCGCCGCCGAACGCGACATCGTCGCAGCACGCAACGCTCAACGCCGATCAGCAGGCGGCGCTTGGCGCCGCGCTTCCCGAAGCCTGGGCGTTTGCACCCTCGCTGCTGCAGGGGGTTACCGGCAGCGGCAAGACGGAAGTCTATTTTGCGGCTGCGGCGCGTGCCATCGCGGCCGGGCGGCAGGCGCTCATGCTGGTCCCCGAAATCAATCTCACGCCGCAGCTCGAAGCGCGCATCGCCGAGGCGCTGCCCGGCGTCGCCACGGCAGTGCTGCACAGTGCACTCCCGGCCGCGACGCGCCTCACGCGCTGGCTTGCCGCGGCGCGCGGCGAGGCAGAACTGGTCGTCGGCACGCGGCTATGCGTGTTCGCGCCGCTGCCTCGGCTCGGACTCGTGGTTGTCGACGAGGAGCACGATGCCTCGTTCAAGCAGCAAGATGGCGTGCGCTACCACGCGCGCGACGTCGCCGTCTATCGGGCACGATTGCGCGACGTGCCAATCCTCCTCGGCAGCGCCACCCCGTCGCTGGAGAGCTATACCAGCGCGCGGCGCGGTCGTTACCGCTGGCTCCGGCTCCCACGCCGTGCGATTGCAGGGTCGACCATGCCCGCCGTGCACCTCGTGCCCAACCGCGGCGCCGAGAGCCGCGAGGGCCTCGGAGCGGCGCTGCGCGAGGCCATCGCCAGGCGTCTCGCGCGGCGGGAGCAGACGCTGCTGTTCATCAACCGTCGCGGCTTCGCGCCATCCCTGCTCTGCGTGGCATGCGGGTGGAAAGCGATGTGTCCGCGCTGCGCCGCACGGCTGGTCGTGCACCGCGATGCGGGACTGCTTCGTTGCCATCATTGCGCGCATGCCGAGGCCATTCCCGCCGCGTGCCCGACATGCGGCAACCAGGACCTGCTGCCGCTAGGCTTCGGCACGCAGCGACTCGAGCGCGCGCTGTCCGAACTCTATCCTTCGGCACGGGTCCTGCGGGTCGACCGCGATAGCACGCGGCGCAAGGGTTCGTTCGTGGCGATGCAACGCGCCATCGCCGCGGGCGAGGTCGACATCCTGGTCGGAACCCAGATGCTGTCGAAGGGCCACGATTTCCCGCAGCTCACGCTCGTTGGTGTACTCGGTGCCGACAACGCGCTCTACAGCGCTGATTTCCGCGCGACCGAGCGCCTGTTTGCCCTGCTCGAGCAGGTTGGCGGGCGCGCCGGGCGCGGCGCGCTCGCGGGCGAGGTCATCGTGCAAACCGACTTTCCCGAGCACCCGCTTTATGCTGC
>Ga0302324_100011377_pt1 | contig 18258 bp, 19 predicted proteins | sample Palsa_T0_1_FD_201949 | JGI IMG/M metagenome (GOLD analysis project Ga0302324, IMG submission 201949) | Peat permafrost microbial communities from Stordalen Mire near Abisko, Sweden - Palsa_T0_1 | ecosystem: Environmental > Terrestrial > Soil > Palsa > Peat permafrost | place: Sweden: Abisko... | reverse complement strand
GGACCGGCAGGAGCGGGATCGCCAGGCGGAGGAGCTGCGGCGGATAATCCAGGAGGGACGCCGAAGGGCAATCCGGCAGTGGGCGGAAAGCCAGCTGGAACAGCTCCTCCAATCGCTGGAGCCAAGCCTATCGGACCAGCCAATAATCGTCGATGGATCGTCGTCAACCGGGGACAGACCCCAATCCTCAGGAGACTTGACCGGCTTAGAGGGGCCACGCTGATCGTTAACGACGACGGCAAGCCGCTGGGCGTACAGACTGATGGCGGGTACTCTGTAGAATGGCCGGACCTCGACGCCCTGGGAGACAAGGACAAGGCGGCTATCTGCCTCCAATCTACGCAGGCAGCGGGGGCCTACGTCAGCGGCAACGTCGAGAGCCTCATTCATCCTATGGACTGGCTCACCTCGAAGAAGTTCATGGGCATGGACCCGGAAGAGGCCAAGGCGATGCTTGGAGCCACGGTCAAGAGCCAGGAACAGCAGGAGTCGATTCACCACGACATGGCGGACGAGCACGGGATGCCGCCTGCACCGCCGCCCGGGTTCCAGGACAAGCCGCCGCCCCCGCCGGTTATCATCGGGGCAGCAGGAGCGAGCAAGTCCGTAATGCCGGGAGCTAAGCCGCCTGTAGGTACCGGCAAACCTCCGGTCGGGAACGTCGGGCAAAGTGGGGTTGCTAGCGACGGAAGGAGCTAGATATGTCACGCATTGCTAAAGAGACCATACTGGCTGAGGCAGCGAGTCTGTTCCAGAAGGCCGCTCTAACCAACCGTGACGTACTCCTGGCAGTAGGTCAGAAACTGCACGATTATGTCATGATGTGCCTAGAGGAGTGGCATGGGCTCACTTGCGAGAGCCGCCCAGCACCGATCCGAAAGGGCACCGGGTTCTCTCTGTACTCACAGGCGTTAGCAGACGCCGCTGAGGGCCTCGGCACCGTCACAAAAGAGATCAGCTTGCTGCTCCGCACCCGAGCGGTCGTTCACTTGCTGGGACCGCCCGGTGACCTGCCGCTGACGACGCTGTACAAGTTCCACATCTTCCTGCGACGGGGTGGGATAGGTCACAACGACACCAACACGATTTTGCAGGCGACCTGGCAAATCAAGGAGGGGTTAGAGTCGGAGGCGAGGAGTATGTACGCTAGGGCGGTGAGGGAGAACTTGTCGCAGCCGAAAGTCATCAAGCTGATAGACGACGTCAAGGCCTCTCTGGACAAGCCTCTCAGCAGGCAGGGCGAGTATCGCCACAACGCCAAGATCGAACGGCTGGTTCAGGAAGCGTCCGAGCCGATCCTTGCCAGGCAGATCGCCCGAGCCAGCACCGGGGACGCCGCTCGGATGCTCATAGACCTGCTCAAGGAGAACGAGGACCCCGTGGCGACGGCGAAGAAGCTGCAATCATTGTTGACTCGGTTCTTGGCCTGCAACAAAGCCAGCTGACAAGGAGGTGACGTATGGCACACGCGACCCACAAGGACTTGCCCAGGTGCAGCGAATGCGATGCTCCGATACCTTACGAGCGCCTCAGGGTGCTGCCGGACACTACCACCTGCGTCAAGTGCTCGCGGGTCAAGCCGCGGACGGAAGAAGATGTAGAGATCGACTAGGCTAGCGAGACCAAGGCGGATAACTTAGGCTCGGGTGACCGATGAGAAACCGCACCGCCAAGCGATTGACGCTCGAAGTGAGGCGTGGGCCGACCGCCAACGCCAAAGTCAAGAGCCCGCTGAAGCTTGACCCGACGCGGACGCTGACGATACGTAGGGCGTTCGCGGCCAAGCTACGGGCGGCCTACGCACGGCTCAAGGGGCGGCTGGTCAAGCTGGTGCAGGACGACGACACGTATGGGCTAGGGGCAGTACGGAACGCTTATAACGTATCACCGCCGACCGACTGGGACGCTCTCAACGCCGAGACTGACCAGCGGATGGAACGGGCGGTGTGGGGGGACTCTGGTAAGGGAGCCCGGGATAACGTGCCGAGGTGGGGTGCGACCCCCCACGATCCCCATACTGCCTTCCCTTCAGGAGAGGTAAGGAATGCCGCCCTGTACGCCTTCGCCAGCGACCCGCAGAAGCTTGCGGCATTCCAGGCGTGGCTACGGGGTCAGCTTGCTCAGCTTGTCATCGGGCATACGCAGGAACAGCTGTGGGACGCCTATATCCAGGCCGGTTTCAAGAAAGGTGCGGGTAGAGCGTTCGATGACGTGCGTCAGTCTGAACTGGCCAAGCGACGCCCTGATCTGTTCACCCGAACGAGCCAGGATAGCGTCAAGGACTTCTACGCGGGCACGAAAGACGAGTTCCTCCGCAGCAGCTTCGCACAGCCAGTAGCGAAGGAGAAAGTGGAGCTGCTGGCATCGCGGAGCTTCGACGAGCTGGAAGACGTGACCTCGACGATGGCGAACCGGATGAGTCGCGTACTCACCGACGGGCTCGTGCAGGGGCAGTCACCGCGAGACGTGGCCAAGACGCTGGCGGACGAGGTGGACATCGGGCAGGAGCGGGCATTGCTAATCGCTCGCACCGAGATCATCCGAGCCCATGCCGAGGGACAGCTCACCGCCCTGGAGAACCTGGGCGTCGAAGAGGTGGGCGTTGCGGTCGAGTGGTCCACCGCCGACGACGAGCTGGTCTGCCCCTTATGCGAGTCGCTGGAGGGCGTGGTACTCAAACTTGATGAGGCAAGAGGGATGTTACCGCGGCATCCGAACTGCCGCTGTGCCTGGGTGCCGGCCAACGTCGGCGAAGACGACAAGGACCAGAAGGACACGAAGGGTGAGATCGACGACGCCTTCGATGGTGCCGGCCTCGACATCACAGCGGATAAAGATCGGCCACAGAGCATCGTAGGCAACGAGCTGGACTGGCGGTGGTGGACACTAGAAGGGCCGCGTGCAGACGTACTCGACGCCTTCAGCGTGGCTCTCAACGCCTTCTGTCCGACGGGACCAGGTGGTGGTATCAACCCGCACTGCTCACCGGGTGGTGGTACAGGCCCCACAGGTACACACGGTGTTCCTGTAGGTCACTCCCTGGTCAAGACACACCGGGGACAGGCTTACACAGTCACAGCGACCCCCAACGGATTCAGTGTGTCTGGGCCTAATATGGGAGCACTTGGTCAGAGGCACTTCCCCAGTCTCACAGCAGCCGCTCAAGCTGTGCAAGGTCACGGAGGGGCCGTCAACGGATGGAGATTCTTTGGAGCTGTCAACCCAGCTCTGGGTACACCGGCTCCAGCCGCTCCTACACCTGCCCCTGTTCCAGCACCGGTAGCGACGCCTGGACCGGTACAGGCTCCTGTTCCCCCACCAGTTCATATCCCAGCCACCGCCCCGAAGAACGGTAGCGGACTTGCCGTAGGTACGACGTTCTCCAAGCAGTACAACGGTGTGACGCATACGGCAGTGATTACTCCTGCGGGGGTCAGCGTAACTGGACTCGGTGGAGCCGTGACGCACTACAGCAGCTTGAGTGCTGCGGCGAAAGGGATTAAGGGGAATAACGTCAACACCAATGGCTGGGCGTTCTTTGGCGCTAGGCAGCCGGCAAGCTCCGCCCCACCAGCACCTACTGCTCCTAAGCCCGCTACATCGGCCGCACCTATCCCGCACCTAAAGGAGATCACCTGGGAGACGGGCAAAGCCGGCAACGCGGTCAGCGGCTCGGGTAAGCCGGTAGCCGGCGAGGTGCTGAATGGTGTACCCTTCGCCTCCGCCCCTCCGAAGTTCTGGGAGCACACGAAGGACGTGACCAGCTTCAAGGAGCCGCCATCGTTACACAAGATCGACCGCGTAGGCGTGCTGATCCAGGAACCCGATGGCCGAGTGTGGATCGCTCAACCGACCAACGGGTACGGCAACCGCAAATATACTGTGCCCGGCGGCGGTGTTGAGAAGGGTCTGAGCAATCAGCAGAACGCACTCAAGGAAACCTGGGAAGAGACGGGTTTGCATGTCGAGATTACCGGACACCTCGGAGACTTCAAGGACAGCAACAACGGCAAGATGGGGCGCCTCTATGCCGGCAAACGTATCGGTGGATCGCCGTGGGATGCTAAGGTTGAGGACGGCAGCCACGGTGGACCGACAATTATCAGTCAGAAGACCGGCAAGCCGGCGGCGGAAAGCGATGCAGTCTCGCTGGTAACACACGAGCGGGCCGCACAACTACTCCACCGCACGGATGACCTGGCACAGCTGGCGACGGTAGCACCGATGCCCCTGAAGACGAAGACAGACGGGCAGATGATGAACAAGCTGGTTGAGGGTCTGCAACCCGCTGCCCAAGCCTACAGGAAGGACAAGTTTAGTAAGAACCTTACGCCCGGCGATTCAACGCTACACGCTATTCAGGAACTGCGAGGGTTCAACGGTAAACCGACGCTAGTAGCTAAGACGGATATGGATGCTCTGATCAAACAGGGAACCCATACGGAATTGCTTCGTGGGGTAAGTGCCGTGGGTAACTTTACAGCCAAGAACCTGGCCGACCAGTTCAAGACCGGTGAGCACTTCCCCGGATATGGGTGCTTCGGCAACGGCACTTACGCCGACGCCATGAAGGGGTCTACCAACGCCGTCGTATCTGGTCGATACGGGGCAGGTGGCGACACTATTCGTATAGCCCTTCCCAAGACGGCGAAGATCATCAAGCAGTCGGAGTTAGAGAAGATTGCCGGCTCCGCTCCTAAAGATTTTCAGGACGGTCACCACAGCTCCCGTACTGGCGGATTAGCGGATGGCTGGCTTGGGTCTCACGCAGCGTTAGCCGGGTATGACGCGATACACGTAGACGGGGGTTCCGCGAGGCACGGGACTTACGGGTCAAAGAGCGACTATAACCCACACGATTACCACGTCATCTTGAACCGCAGTATCCTAGTCGTACAGAAAGAATCCGCGAAGGGGCATGTAATCCAATGAGCCAACATTACAGCAAGTGGAACCTGAACGTCGGCGACTCTCCGTACTTGGAGTCGCAGTTGCCGCAGAACTACCCGCTTGGGCCGGTACTTCAGGCGTGTCGTGCCTTCCGCCGCTTGCCGCCTAACTTGAAAAGGTTGGCAAAGCTCTCGAACCTCTGGCTCAAGACCCACCGTCCCGACTGTCTTGCCGGCATCGACCGATGGTATGACTCGATGGGTTACGAGCTGGACCCAGACGGGGGCCGCAGGCTCACCGACGACGAGATCGACGCCCAATGGGGAAACCCTCCGGACTCTCCACTGGCTCAGAGAGATATACCGGTTCCAGATGGTGGGTTCGCTGACCCGAATACGCGGGAACCACCACCGGCAGAGAAACCAGACAAGGAGAATGGTCCGCCAGAGGCCCAGTTGAGAAAAGACATAGCCTCACGCGGCTATAAGGCGGTGTCCGAGACCTACGGTATACCTATAGGCAAGCTGCCGAAGGGTGTCGAGATGCTGCCTCTCCGTGACCTCGATCCTATAGCGTTCGTCGAGCGTAAAGCTGCCGCTCTCAAGTCGCAGTACTTTTACCGAGTGCCGGTGGATTATGTCGAGGGACGTAGCAAGGAGCACGACTTCCTCACCGAGGCACTGAAGACGGCGGACGTGTACGATGACCTCGGTGGGTTGGGTAAGGACATCTTCGACCGAGCAGAGAAGTATGCGGCGACTGTGGCATGAGGGGCTTAGAATGGGGCCGGTGGGTAGCTCGACGCTCTGCCGACCGGTCGTGGCTGCATCCGTCGTGTGGGTATCTGTCGGCGGGTACTATACTTCTCTCAGGAGAACTAAGGGTGCCGGATTTCACACCAACGCACAAGCGGATGCTGGCAGTGCTGGCAGATGGGCAGCCGCACACAAGACAGGAGCTTCATGCTTGCCTGGTGGATGACCTGGGGCCGCTCTCTAACGTGTCCTACCACCTTACTACCCTGAAGCCGAAGCTCCAAGAGATAGGTCAGGGTATTGCCTGCGTGAACGGTCACGGTCTATACTGCTTGGTCAGGCTTATCACCCACCGTGAGTAAGACGACACGCAAACCCAAGTTTGACCCGTCTAAACTGCCCTAGCGTAGCTTGCCCAGGCTCGCCTATTCTAGCGTTATGTTCGCAAGCCTAGCAGTTCACAACGGGGTAGGTAAGGTCCGACGCGAGTGGCGGGACGGCCGGGAATTCCTGGTCGCCCCGCTTACCTCCATCGTGCCTGGTGTTCTGAACGGCAGCAAGGGCTCCCTCTACTATCCACCTGAGGAGATCGGTCGAAACGTAAGCTTGTGGGACGGGATACCGCTCACTGTCAACCACCCGTTCGACCCGTTCACCGGCGAGCACCTGTCCGCGAAGGACCGGGGCGTCTGGGAGCGGCAGGGTATCGGGCAGGTGCAGGCGAGTACCTTCAACGGCAGGCTACGACACGTAGGATGGTTCGACGTTGAGCGTACCCAGCGGCTGGCTCCGCAGGTACACGAGGACCTTATCAACAACCGACCCAGTGAGCTGAGCACAGGCCTCTTTACCGACAACGAAGCGTCACCGGGCGTAGACCCCAGGACAGGCAGGCCCTACGACTTCATCGCTCGTAACTACCGCCCGGACCACATCGCCATCCTGCCCCACGACGTCGGGGCGTGCAGCCGGAGGGATGGGTGCGGTGTGCTGGTCAACAAGCAAGGGAGCCAAGACATGACCGACGCCGAACGACGTATCGCGGTCTTGGAGCGTCTGGTAGCCCTGCACCAGGAGCTGACGGTACTGAACGCACAGGGCCGCAAGACCATCACCGGTCAGTTTGCGAACGGCACGCCGAAAGCTGAGGGCGTCCACGAGAACGCTCGTCGTGGCTGGGGACCGCACGAGCGGGACGACTTCGAGTCCGCCGATGAGGAGCTGCATGAAGACGACGCGGCCTCCCAGATCGTGGGCAAGGACGACGGCACCGGTCGCGGCGACACCGTCTCAGTCGTCGGCGAGAAGGGTACGGCGGGCACGGCCGGTGAGGACGATGATGACGGCCTCCAGAGCCCGCCTCTGAAGCCGTCGAAGGTTCGGAGCCGCGAGTCGCCGTCCCCTCAGGTAGTGGTGACAGGGAACGCGGAAGACGGCGACTCTGAGCTGCCGACACTGCCAGCCAAGCCTGCTAAGCAACTCAAAGAGCCTAAGTCCGCCAAGCCGCTGAAGGCCGCCGCCGCCGGCTCCGCTCAGGCGGGACAGGCCATCGACGACTATAGCCGGGGTACGCTTCAGAACTTCGACTCCTCTTACACCCAAGCGACGGGAGCACCGACGATGCAACCGCATGTTATGACCAAGCAGGCCGCCGGTGCTTCCCTCGACTCGGAGCACCCGAAGGCCTTGGGCTCCGCTGTGAAGGCGGTCAAGGCGAGCAAGAGCGGCGACAGCGAGGCGGCCAGCGGATTCCACGAGGAGGCGGCCGACGCCCACCAGGACGCCGCCACCGACGCACGAAAGCGGGGCGACCAGGAGGGTGCGGCCCAGCACGACAACGCGGCGGCGATGCACAGCAAAGCGGCCTCGATGCACGACGCAGCTTGCACAATGAACGCAGACCTGTCCTCTGCTTCAGACGACGAACGCAAAGCTGCTTTTGCTGCGATGGCTGAAAGCGGTGGAGCCGTTAGCAAAGAGGCTCACGGAGCGTCGAAGACCGCTGAGCATACTGGCAAGGCGTCAGACCACAAAGCAGCGGCTTTAGCCCACCGAGAAGCGGCAGAGCATCACAGGGACGAAGGGAATAATGATTTGGCAGCGTCGCACAGTACCGCTGCCAAGTATCATGCTCGGAAGGGCAAAACTACAAGTAATCAGAGGACTGTTACTATGACCCGCAACCAGGCCATTCGGCTATTGACGGCGAACTGCTCCTGTCAGAAGGACGTCGCTGCCCTGAATACACTGAGCAATGAGACCCTCGCGGTCCTGCTCCGCAACGCCAAGATGGACAGCAGCAGCGCTGACGCGACCGGCGGCGGTACCGAACAGAGCGGCGGTGAGGAGGACGACCCCGACGCCGCTATGCCAGGGCAGAAGTCGGAGAAGGGCAAGGGTCTGGAGGGCGGTCCCAAAGTCGGCAGCCCCGGCAAGAAGCCGACCTTCGGCGGCGAGAAGGGTGAGCAGGGGACTGAGAATATCGAGACTTGGCTCCAGCGTCAGCCGACCCAAGTACAGAACACCTTCCGCCACGCGATGGAGATTGAGCAGCGGGAGAAGGCCGCCATCGTCCGCTCCATCACCAGCAACGCCGAGCGGCAGAAGCGACTCATGCGGCTCGACCTGCCCCAGCTCCGTGAGCAGCAGGCCATCGTGCAGGAGGCGGTGGCCAACATTGCTCGGGAACAACCCTTCATGCCGACGTACCCGCTTGGCGGTAACCCGGAGCCAGTGGATAACGTGGACATCTTCGCTACACAGGGAGGTGGGTACGCCGGAGCCGGTGGGTTCACTAACGAGAGCGTCACCGGCAACGTCAGCTACGACAACGACGTGTTGGAACTGCCGACGATGAATAAGGTGATCGAGGAGTCGGCGTCGCCGGCTCTGATCAAGCGGCTCAAGCAGCACGCGGTGTAAGCAGCCCTTCAGCGGGGGTGAGGGTGAAAGCCGTCACCGGAGAGTAGCCCCCAACCTTTTTGACATAATCAGAGGAGAATCAATATGCACGGCACTGGTGCAGGCATCATTGTATCCGCTCAGCCGAGGGGCCGCTTCGAGGAAGGCAACATCGTCGGGGTCGGCATCAAGCCCGGCACTGTGGTGCAGATCGACCCGGGCGTGGCCTACCAGAGCGGTCGCCCCAGCTTCATCCCGTACAACCCCGGGGCCGATAACGATCCGGCTGTGGGACCCCTCGGGGTGCTCTTAGAGGATAGCCCCTCAGGTTTCTCGGCTCTCGTCGCCCTCCAGAACGGGCAGCGGTGTCGCGTCTATTATCCGCTGCCGGGTGATGAGCTGAACATGCTCTGTGAGGGGGAAGCTGGCACCGGCTCCGCCAACGCCCTGACCATCGGCGAGCGGCTTGGTATCCGCAACAATACAGGCAAGCTCATCGCCCAGGCCACGCCGACCGCGGCAGCCTTCTTCATCTGCAATGAGCACATCGACGAGGTAGTGGACACCGACACGCTCGTGTGGTGTACGCGAGCATGACTCATGACAGCTCGTCTCCAGGCCCGGACTGACCTTCCGGCACCTCTACTAAGAGGTGGTCAAGCCTGGCGAGCTGTTTTACCTATATCCAAGCTCCTACTAAGGGGATGACTGCATGTCCGCTCTTGTAACGCCGACCATCGACGCTTTCGTGCCGGACCCGCAGCACGACTACCGCAGCAGCGGCGGCTACGGCTTTGTGCTCAACAGTCCCGGAGGCGGGGCACAGGTCCGCAATACCAACTTCACGGCCCTACGTCGGCCTTACTTCGACCGCCAAGGCTTCCCCAGCGTCACGCTCAACTTGGGGCGGTGGACGACGGAGAAGGGTGAGCGAGTGCCGCTGAAGGAGCACCGCAGGATCTCCGACCTGCTGCGGAACAACCGCTTCGGAGCCTTCGACAGTCCGGTGATGAACGCGACCACCCTCCGCAAGGAGGAATGGATCGAGCTGGACAAGACGGTCCTGCGAGCCAGCCGCTATCGGCTGCGGGCGTGGGCCGACCTGTCCGCCGCCAACAGCTTCGGTGGCTTCAACGCGATGGGCAAGACAGTCCTCGAGCACGAGACGATGGCGGACCCAGGCGAGGCCATCGTGGATATGGACGCCTTGACCGAGGGCCGCACCGACGCTCCGCTCTTCCAGCTCCAGGGCTTGCCGCTGCCGATCACGCACAGTGACTTCTGGTTCTCGTCCCGCTACCTGGAGATCAGTCGCAACAGCGGCACGCCGGTGGACACGTCGATGGGTGAAGCGGCCGGACGCCGGGTCGCGGAGGCCGTCGAGAAGCAGACTATCGGCAATAACACCGGCATCGTCTACGGCGGCAACAGCACCTACGTCGGGGGCTACACTCGGACGTCGGCGGTCTACGGCTACACCAACTTCCCGGCTCGGCTGACTTACACCAGCCTCGCTACGCCAAACGGCACCAACGCCGCCAGCACCATCGCCAACGTACTGGCCATGCGTGACAAGCTGGTTGCTGGTAAGTTCTACGGTCCCTACATGCTGTACACGAGCAGCGACTGGGACCAATACATGGACAACGACTACATCCTGGTCGGCGGCAACGTGGCGACGCAGACTCTCCGGGAGCGTATCAAGGCCATCGACGGCATCGTGGATGTCCGTCGCCTCGACTTCTTATTCGCCACGCCGCCGACGACCAACACCGCCTCGGCCAGCTACAAGGGTCCGGGCGGTGAGGGCGTCCCGTCGGCCGGTAACCCGTTCACCTTACTCATGGTGCAGATGACTCCGGATGTAGCTCGGGCAGTCAACGGCATGGACATCACGACGGTCCAGTGGGAGACGGTCGGCAGCATGAAGCTCAACTTCAAGGTCATGGCGATTCAGGTGCCGCAGCTGCGGGCGGACTTCTACAATTCATGCGGGATACTCCACGCGACCACGAGCTGACTCGTGCGGAGTGTACCGAGCCTCGCCCGACATACTTTATTTCAGAAGCAAGGAGCAACGCAGTGACAGCAACCCTCGACCGTCCCAAGATGAGGTTCCGCGTCAAGATCGGAGCCGCTCTCCTCGACAACCCGAACAAGCACGCCCCCCTCCACGAGAAGATCATCCGCGTGGAGCAGGGGAGCATCATCGAGAGCGACATCGACCTGGTCGCCCGCTTCGGTGAGAAGTTCGAGCGGATCATAGATGACGAGTTGCCCCGAGGCCACACTCCCGCCCAGTGGACCGACGAGGAGCTGGCTCACTGGGGCCTGACCCGTGCAGCTTCCATCCAGCAGGTCACGGTCAACCCCGTCGCCCAGGCCGCTCGGGAGGGGTTCGCCTCGCAGACGCAGGCACCGCCGACCAAGCTCGCCCCGTCGATGGGAGACGCGAAGGACAACTTCGAGGTCATGACCGAGAAGGAGCTGCGGGACTGGGCCAAGGTCGAGGGTATCGACCTCAGCCCAGCCGCGGAGATGGCCAAGCGTGGTAAGACACCGCCCGAGAAGACTGAGAAGTACCACATCGTCCGAATCTTGCAGGCAGCTGTCAAGGAGGAGTGAGGTGGAGAACGCAGCGACGGAAGAGTACAACACTATCGCCAGTATCAAACGTCAGCTGACGTATCTTCAGGAGACGGTAGACGCTCAGGGTTTGCTGCTGGCGACGCTCAAGGCTGACGTCGCCAAACTCGTCGCCGCCCTGCCGCAGCCCGTCGTGGGTATCGTGGTTGAACCCGGAACACCAACAGACAGGTAACTCGCATGAACAAGACACACGTCCGCGTTACACCGGCCTCGGTGCTCTTCAAGAACGACGACGGCACGACCGGCGGCTGGGAGCTCGACCCCGGCTGCAAGGTGACGATCAACGGCAAGCCGGCGGCACTCAGCGACCTCCAAGCGGGGGACGTCATCGAGCCCTCGGGCCAGCCGGCGACCAGCCTCACCGCAACCCGCCAAGACACCCTCGACTACGCTCAGTACCCGAGCGGGAGGGCCGGTCAGTATTCCCAGGGCGGGGGCAGCGGTAACCCGTATCTACACTCTTCCTCAGGAGGTTTTCCGATGGCAAAGGCAACGGTGTCTCTCGTCAAGAAGTCGTCCGCAAAGAAGGTGTCCAAGGGTTCGGGGGCGAAGGCCGCCGGTACCGCGTTCATCATCCTCGACAACCAGGACGACACCTGTACCGTCCAGGGCGTCGATGCCGGCGGTAACCCGGTGGACATCAGCACCGTGGCCTCGCTGTCCGTCACCAGCGATACCCCGGCGGTGCTGAGCGTCGATCCCCCCAACGGCATGACGTTCGCCATGCACGGCTTGACGCCGGGCAACGCCAACGTGACCGTTACGGCGACCTGGAACGACGGCAGCATCGGGCCGTTCACGTTCGTCCTGCCGGTCGCGTGCAGCGGCTCGGCGGCGACGGGCATCGTAGTGACTCCGGGCACACCGACGTCGCGGTGACCACTGCCAGGCCGGGAAAGCGGCGAGTAGTTCGTCTCTCACTGCTCAGTCGCACCCGGCTCGGCTCTTTTCCTGAGGGAAGCATGACAGCGGGTCTCACAGTTTTCATCGTGGTGATTGTGCTGGACGTCGTAGGTCTTATGGTTGACGCCACCCGTGACGCCTGGGGAATACGCACGATCACCAGCTACGCCCGTGAGTATCCGTGGGTTGGGTCAAGCCTTCTTTCCTTGCAGGCCGTGGACGTCCACTTCGGCAGCGGCGAGTTGACGGTGGTCGGCCTCCTTCTCAGCTCTATCATCGGTGCCCTGACGATGATCTTCAAGCTGCTGATGGCGTCGAAAGACCAGCAACTCACAGACATCAAGGCCGAGCGGGACAACTACAAGTCGGTAGCCAACGACGCGGTTCGGCTGATGGGGGAAGCAGTCAACCGGCAGCGAGAGGCAACCGGCTTGCCGAGAATTGCTGCCATGGCTCCTGTACAGCCGGAGCACCAGTCACCGACGACGGAGGCTGAGGAGACCACGGCACACCAGGCGACGTTGCGGGCCGCGGTGACGGCGGCGGCTTTATTTATGGGTGTGCCTGGCCGGTCCGATCCACCCGTCAGAAATGACAGGGGTCAGAAGCCCTGCGATGAGAAGGAGGCCAAGCAACCATGATTTCCCTGACGACCGTAGTAAGTGTCATCGTCTACCTGATCGTGGCGGGCCTCATCTTCTACTTGCTGTTCTGGCTCATTGGGTACATCGGTCTGCCGGCCCCGTTTGACAAGGTGGCGAGGGTAATTCTGGCCATCGCCGCCGTGCTAGTTATCATCAGCATTCTGCTCAGCCTTACCGGTGGGCAACCTATGTTCCGACCGTGAGGTACCAACGTGGGTCAGACACGAGACGACTGCCTGCTGGAGCTGCTCAAGACCAAGGAAGGCATCTTCTACCTCAAGCAGCGGCGTCGGGAACGGATAGCCTCGCTTCTTTCTTCAGGGGCGGCGTGCGAGGAAGACCTTGAAGGGGCTCAGATTGACGAGCTGAACGCCTGGCTCGAGGTCCTGGAGATGCGGCTGCGGGTACCGGGGTACCTGGTAGGCAAGAATGATTTACCGAGTTCCAAGGAGTTACCATGCGAGAGGTCCTGATTCCGTTCTTGAAGAAGCCGGCCCACTTCTACGACCGCAAGATGATGAAGGTCGGCCACCCGACCCGCCGCTACAAGCTCTATTGCGGTCTGAAGAACGAGGCACTCCCCGCCGCCACGCTGCCCATCGACTGGACGAAGGCGGGCGCCCTCAACTTCCCGATGGATGACAACGACACGCTCGGCGACTGTATGGTGGCGGCCGCCGAACACGCCGACAACACGTTCACCGGTAACTGGACTACGGAGAGCGTGTTCAACGACGCCCAGACGAAGGCGTGGTATCTGGCCCTGGCCGGCGGCGATAACGGCCTCGACGAGGGTACGCTGGTCAGCGGATGGAAGAAGGGGCTGCCCGGCATCACGCAAGCCGTCATCCTCGACGCTCTCGACGTGGACCCGACCAACGCCCCGATGATGGCATCGGTTATCCAGGAATTCATGGGCTGCGTGTTCATGCTGTCGGTACCGGATGCCTGGATCAGCAACTGGAAGCCTGGGTATGTCTGGGACGCCGGGGCGGGGATCGTCGCCAACCCGCAGAACGGTCACGGGACGTGGTGGCCCGGAGCCAAGCTGGTCAACGGCCAGCAGTACGATCACGGATTGACTTGGGGCGGCGACTACTGGATCACGCCGGCCGGCATCGCCCTGTGCGATCCGTCGGCCTTCGCGGTTCTGAGCCCCCGCATGTTCAACTCTCAGGGGTACGCCCCGAACGGGCGGCACGCGAGCCAGTCGGCAGCCATCTGGGTGCAGGCCGGCGGTAACAGTGCGGCGGCGGCGGCTCTCGTCGCCATGTTCCCAGCCATCGGCCCGAACCCGGGGCCGGGACCGCAGCCGACACCAGTCCCTGTGCCATCACCCACGCCCACGCCGGTGCCGTCACCGACCGGCCACGACTTCGACACGGTCATGGCGGCGATGGCGAAGAAGTGGCAGGGTAACTGGATGGCTGAGCGTGAGATCGGCGGTATCAAGGCCGAGGGGGACAAGATAATCGCGGCCGGCGGAGCGTGAGCAGCGACCGAACGTGAGCAGCGACCGAACGTAAATAACGACACTCTTTCAGAGGAGCAACGTATGCACACTTGGACGTTCGACATGGCAGACGCTCAAAGTGCTCTGAGCACTTCGACGCCTCTCCCGCAGCGGCTTGACAGCTGTATCTACCTCGCGGGGTTCGCCCGTCAGCAGATGCTGCCCGGACCGACGCCTCCGCCTCCGAGTACGAAGATGTCCGGGCCGAACACTGCCAGCATCGGGCAGATTGAGCTGGAGAAGATGACCAAGAGGGACGCAAGCCAAGATTTGTCCGCCACCAACTGGCCGGCGGTGCTGGCGTATCTGCTGCAAGTGATCGGACAGCTGGTGCCGCTAATCGGCAGCTGAGCAAGGACTAACCATGAGCAGGGTGAGCGACGATGCAGGAGAAGCCAGACCCGTGGCAGCGACTGTCAGCCATAGCCAGCCTGATCGCGGCGCTGACACTGCTCCTCATCGCTCTCACCCTGCTATTGATACTTCTCTCAGGAGTGGCACGGGCGGCCCAGCCGACGGCCGACGCGATGCTGCTGGCAGACAGAGACTGCCAGAAGTTACCGCCGCAGGACCAGCTCTACACGTTCTACGGCTGGCTCTCGCAGCCGGACCCGGTGCAGCGGTGGGTGACGGCGACGGCCTTCGCCGGGCAGCTCAACGGACTGTCTCTGGGAAGGCGGATCGTGACGCCCTTATTCGTCCTGAGCGACGGGCAGATGCGAACGCTGGACCAGCTCGGAGCGAACCCGGAGGAATGGACCCAGACAGTGCTGATGCGAGGCGACCTGCGGTTCTACCGGCAGCCGCGGAAGCAGTGGGACAAGCTGGGCGACCCGTCGCTAGAGCACCTGTTCCATGCGTGGTCCTACCCGTCGAAGGAGCTGGGGTGGATCAAGGGCCACGCTCCCTGGCTAATCGAGCCGCTAGGCGTCAAGCCGGACATGTGGCCGCAGTACCGAGACGCTTTGAAGCGGCTGCTAGCGGCGACCGGGAGCCAGGTGCCGATCATCGATGCTCGGAACTACGTCTGGCAGGTAGCTATCGACTTCGACCGGCCGGCCGGCTATTACTCGTGGCTCGGCATCGTGGACCGCAAAAGCTTCGAGAAGCTGGTTCGACTGCAAGCGGGGATCACGCCGCTGCGGGAGGCCATCGAAGTAAGCGGTGTGGCGGAGCAGCCGCGGGCCGTAGACCGCTACGGTCGCGGAGACGGGACGTGGTACACCTACGACCAGGTGAACGGTCGGGGACAGTTCAACAAGAACCCGCTGCTCCAGCTCGACCGCAAGAAACTCCTAGCCGACGCCATCGAGGGAATGGGGCCGCTCGACAACGACTGGTGGGCTTGGGTGCTCATCAAGATCGCCGACGACAGCGTCCAGCAATCAGCACCGGATGGAGTGGGATACCACAAGTGGACGGCCTCGAACGACGGCAAGATACACGTCAACCTGGCGTGCCACGCCTGCCACGACCGAGAGCCGGGGCGAGGCGGTCTCCAGCCCTTCGTACCGTTCTTCCGCAACCAGTGGGCCGAGCCAGGGCCGCTCGCTCTACCTCTCCAACTCAAAGAGGACTACCGGCTGGCCGAGGAGTACCTGGTGCCGCTGGACCCGAGAGCGGAGCTGGACCGGCAGCGGTTCGCTTCGGCGGTATATCAGGCTACACGGCTAACACCGCAGCAGTATGCCCGCAACCTGTACGATACGTTCCACAGCTGGGACAAGCCGCTAACGCTGGACGACGTCGCATGGGAGCACGGAGTGGACGCCGAAGCGTTCGTGAGGGGGTTACAGGCGGCCCTGGTGAAGCACGGCAGGATCGACAACATCAATGGTAACTGGACGCAGCCGAAGGTGCGACGGCGAACCATCGGGCGTGACCAGGTAGCTGAGAGCTACGGGTTGGCGGAGCTTTATCTCAGGGGACTAGCCGCCTGGCCGCCGTCAGAGACCAAGCAGATACGGGTCAAGTGAGGAGTATCCATGATCGTCTTTCTCATCATCGGCAGCCTGCTGATAGCGGTGGGCCGCTTCCTGATTCCCGGACACGAGTTGTCCTTGCCGGGCACCTACGAGGCATTCGCGCATATCTGGGTTGGCGTTCTGATGACGCTGGCCTGTCAATTCGCGTTGCTGTTCTGTAGAGCGTGGGACCCAAGGAACCTGGACAACGGCAAGAACTGGCTGCTGGTTTTCCTGGAATGGCTTCGTGGTTTTCTAGTAAGTCCAGCGGGGCTTTGCTTGACGACTCTGACCATGCTCGAAGTGGCCATGTTCCTCAACCGGCCCGACCTACCACCGCTGCCGCCGGCAGCGAGTGGCCGGCCAGCATGTGAGTCGTTGCATGTCGATAAGCAAGCCCACGAACGCCTTGTGATCGACGGTTTCACCATCGAGAGACAAGACCCGATCGATGGAGTCGAATGGTTCGAGGTCGAGACCGGCGAACCGGTGGTGTTCCTGGAAATCAGGTATAAAGACGGAAAGGTTGCACGCTGCCTCATGCCAAATAATCAAGGGCCGAAGGGCGGCGTCTGGGATCGGTACAAGGCCCAGGAAAAGCAACTGGCCTTCACCGTCCCAGTCGCCAAAGACTGCATGATCTTCCTTGGCGGAAAACAGCTCACCGTCCGAGAGTACCTGCAACTCGAACCTGGGAGTTTCTTTATTACGGACATCGGCCTTGGCGGTGAGCCTGGAGAACTTGTTACGCTCATGCTGAAGGCCAAAAAGGAGTAACCATGCGACTCCGAGACTACTTCCGACTCCTATTCCTGCCGCCGTGGGTACTGCTCAAGGTGAGCTGGCGATGGCTGATCGGGCTTCTGTGCATCCTCTTTCTCTCAGGAGGGGTCGAAGCCGGCTGGCGATACTACGGCGGCACCTACTACCGGGGGTGCAGCTATTACGGTGGGTGCAGCTACGGCGGGAGCTACTACCAGCCGGGGTACTGGTACTATTACCAGGAGCCTCAGTACCTGACTGCCTTCGTCTATCCGGTGTACATCCCCACGGGCTTTGCCACTTACCAGCCGGCAGCGGCCCTGACTCCGCAGTACCAGACAGCCCCGCTGAACACGGTTGCTCAAGTACAGCAGACCACGACGACGACTCAGCAGGCGGCGGGGGCGGCTCAGGTGACAGGGACCGTGGCTCAGACGACGCCGGCCGATCCGTACGGGTGCCACGCGAAGACGGCCGCTCTGGAGGGGAAGCTCATAGCCTTCATGGCTGAGATGAAGGCGGAGCGGGAGGCGATCACGCTGGAGCGGACTCTCATGTACGCCCGCTCGCCTGAGGAGGAGAATGCCATCCTCCGCAAGGCCCTCCGCGTGCCCCAGCGTCCTCCGACTAGCGAGCCGGAGCGAGCACCGCAGCCCGAGCCTCAACTACGACTTGCTCAAGATGAACCGCAGGCACGAGTGCAAAGGGTGGCCGGTCTACTCATGGCCCGCTGTGCCGACTGCCACCACGAGAGCGAGGCCAGCAAGCGTAAAGACGGCTTCGTCCTCTTCGCTAAAGGCAGCCGCAGCGACAAAACCGGCTGGCAGGGGGTGACCCTACTCAACCCGCCGGATGACAAGCTGGAGATGCTGGTCGCCGCGGTCGCCTCGACGGGCTCGGACCAGATGCCGCCGCCCAAGCAGCAGGACAAGTATCCGCACCTCACAGCGGCTGAGGTCGCGGACGTCAAGTGGCTGGCTCAGCAGCTCAAGGACGCCAAGCTCAAAGCCCCGATGCCGCCTACGAAGTGATCACCCTTTCTCAAAGGAGTCTCATCATGCGTTGTGTAGTCTTGACTATCCTGGGGTTAGTCCTCGCAGAGTCCAATGCCGAGGCCGCCCGAATCGCCGTAGGTGGACGCGGCAACGTAGTCAACGTGGCGGTCGGCGGTCGTGCGGGTGTGGGCGGCGTCGCTCATACAGGATTCGCCCGGGTCGGAGTAGGTCGTACCGGCTTCGCTCATGCAGGTTTCGGGAACCGCGGGCTCGGCAGCTTCG
>Ga0302324_100011376_pt1 | contig 18259 bp, 16 predicted proteins | sample Palsa_T0_1_FD_201949 | JGI IMG/M metagenome (GOLD analysis project Ga0302324, IMG submission 201949) | Peat permafrost microbial communities from Stordalen Mire near Abisko, Sweden - Palsa_T0_1 | ecosystem: Environmental > Terrestrial > Soil > Palsa > Peat permafrost | place: Sweden: Abisko... | reverse complement strand
CGCGCAGCAGCTTGGCCTGCATATTGAGCGGCATGTCGCCGATTTCGTCGAGAAAAATCGTTCCCTGGTCGGCTTGCTCGAACTTGCCGATGTGGCGCCCGGAGGCCCCGGTGAACGAGCCCTTCTCGTGTCCGAAGAGTTCTGATTCGATGAGTTCGGCTGGGACCGCGGCGCAATTCAAAGTCACGAACGGACCAGCCGATCGCGCACTCTTGTCGTGGATTGTGCGTGCGATCAATTCCTTGCCCGTCCCGGTTTCACCCAGAACACAGACGCGCGACTCGCTCGCGGCCACGCGCTCCAGTTGCGCCATAACTCGGCGCATCGCTTCGCCCTGCCATACGATTTCGTGCTTGCCCAGGCGTTGTCGCAATTGCCGGTTTTCGCTCTCCAGGCGGTGCAGCTTGAGCGCGTTCTCGACAGTCAAGAGGAGCTTGTCGCTGGAAATCGGTTTTTCGAGAAAGTCGAGCGCGCCCAGTCGGGTCGCCCGCACCGCCATCTCAATGTGAGCTTGCCCTGACATCATGACTACCGGCGCAGTCACACCTTGCCGCTTCAATTCTTCGAGTAACGTAAGACCATCTTTGCCAGGCATGACCACGTCAGAAAGGATCAGGTCGAAGTTCTCCGCCTTGGCTAGTTCCAGAGCCTTGCCCGCATTGTCGCAGACCGCGGCCTCGTGTCCCGCCAGGCGAAAGGCGCGCGACATCGAGGCCAGAGTATTGGCCTCGTCATCCACGATCAAAAGACGCGCTTTCAGTGGCAACCATCCCTCCTTGGCTATTTCAGGCCGTCAAAACAGATCTGCCTATTCTCCGCTTGTCGGTGGAGTTGCGCTGGGCGCAGACTCAGTATTCGCCGGTAACTCGATCGAAAATGTTGTCCCATGCGCAGGCTCGCTGCGCACACTAATTCTTCCGCCATGATCGGTCACTACCGATTGCACAATGGCCAGCCCGAGCCCAGTTCCGTGCTGCTTGCTAGTGTAATAAGGAGTGAAAATGCGCTCGCACTCTTCCGGCGTCAGACCGGAGCCAGTGTCTGCGACCTCGATGACCGCTTTTCCATCGTCGGACCGGCTGCGCAAGGTGAGCGTGCCGCCCTGGGGCATGGCGTCCATTGCATTGAGCACAAGGTTCGATAGGGCGCGATGCAGCAGGTCAGGGTCTGCCGCGATCGGCTCCAGGTTTGGGGTGAGTTCGAGTTTGCAGGCGATCGGCGCTCGCCCCGGCGCCTGCAGTTGCGCCTGGAAAAGTTGCGCAATCCCGCGCAGAATCTCACTGACCTGCACCGACTGCAGTTCCGGGTGCGGCATCTTCGAAAATTCGCTGAAGCGCCCAATGATGGTCTTCAGATTCGAAATCTCGGCCAAAAGCGTTCGCGAGCTCTCGCGAAATACTTCATCAAATTGTTCCGGGTTCTGCATCCGGGCGCGTACCAGATTCTCCACCGTGAGCTGCAAAGGGAACAGCGGATTCTTCAGCTCATGCGCCAAACGCCGCGCCAATTCTCGCCACGCCGCTACTCGCTCCGCCTGCAACAGGCGCTCTCGTTGAGTCAACAGTTCCGATGTCATGCGATTGAATGACTCCGCCAGTTGCGAGACTTCATCCCGACCCGAGACTTCCACCTGCGTATCCCAGTGACCGTCGGCGACGCTCTGAGCGGCTCGCGCCAGTTGTTCGACCGGCCGCGTCACCCGTGCAGCTGCCCAACTGCTGAGCAGAATCGCCAGTATGATTCCGCCTCCACCTACCAGCAAAGCCGACGCCCGAATGTGCCGCTTCAGCTCGACGTAAGACCGAATCGAGTTGCCGACCAACAAGATTCCCAGCAACTGCGGGGATCTTCCCGCCCCCCGCAATGGAATGGCGCGGAATACTTCATCATCGGCCTGATCGGACGACCAATGCACAATTCCGGACATCTCCTGGTCGTTCTGCCGTACCGCTTCGATCAGCGTCCGGAACTTTTCCGGGGGTCGATCACCGTCTGTCTTTCCCTCGATCGAGGGATCGAGTAGAAGGTCTGCAGAAAAATGATCTCCTCGATTCTGGTATAGCAGCGCCCGCGTATCCGCAGGCAGGTTCAGTGCCAAGAGGAAGTTCTTATCGAGACGGCGGCCACCGATGACGTGGATCGAATGGTCGTCAATATGAGTTGTCCGCACGGCGAATAATCCCAACGCACTCGAATCCTGAAGTTCTTCCAGCTTCAAAAACGCACCCTGACTTGTCCCACCTCTACTTGTCGCACCTTGATTTGCCAAATCTTGATTCGCTAAAGCTTGATCCGCAGAACTTTGACCCGTCGCAGCTTGATCGAACATGCCATGACCGCTCGCACCGGAGAGAGTGTCGAATGCAATCTCAGGATAGCCAAATTTCGCCGGCCACTGTGCCGACGAGATAATTGTTCCTTGTCCATCCACGAATTCCAGAAAATCCAGTTGATGGCTCTCGGCCATAGCCCGGGCAAGGTCGAGATACTCACCGAACTCGGAAGCACCACTAGCCGGTGTTCCTGGCGAAGCGGGATTCAGCGCGGCCGCCATACGGCTAACTGCTTCCGATCTCGCGATCGTTTCCACCCGTCGCGCCACGTCATCGCCCTGTCGACTGAATTCGCGCTGAAATTGCGTGACCAATGCCGCGGTGCGTTCGTTCTCATTTTTCTCGAACGCATTCCGGGTAACCATAAGCACCAGTCCCGCGACCGATGCCACCGACACGAAAACCATCAACGCAAACACAGCTAACAGTTTGCGGCGAAAGATCATGGCTTTCCTGTCCCGAGCCATGCGTCCGACAGGCTCAAACTTCCGTCGGAGCGCGGAGTCCAGTTCTTCAAGCTGCGTTCGGCGACATATGATACCGGGAGATGGAACAGTGGGATCATACGGTGAGTCGCCAGTAGCGCCTGCTCAGCAGCATAGAGATCTTCTACCGAGTCGCCCTTGTTTCTTGCGACCGGCGCTCCGAGCGGCGCGGCCACATCGGCCAGTGCAATCCATGAGTCTGATGAAGACAGCGGAATTCGCACCAGCCGTATATCAGCCGCAGCGGCGGTCGTCGCCGTATTATTCGGCACCAGCGTCAACCCCGCATCCCTGGCATTCAGGGCGATGCGCTCCGTCATCAAGCGGGCCAAAGGATCGCCGGCATCGTAAGCGACGGTCCAGGCAGGAATGATGCGCACTTGCTCGCGTGCGTGACGCGCCCGCATCAAGTCTGCATCCGCCGGAAACACGAAACCGTAGCCGCTCATCCAGTTTGGAAGGACGCTGGCAGTCGGCTGGCCCACATCTTGCAATAAAACGCTGTGGATCGATGCGCGTTCCACGCTCAGGGCCAGCGCTTCGCGCAGTGTCTTGTCGTCCGGAGACCGGGCATCTCGTGTGAACACCAGTGCCAACAATTCAATGGGAAGAGAACTGGCCACGTGGCGCCCGTCGAGCGCGGCGCGGTGCGATTGCTCGGGAGCTGCTTCTATCAGGTCTGCTTTGCCCGCCTCCAGAGCAAGCATCTGATCGCGAAAATTCAAGCCCATGTCGATTTCGATGCCGTCCAGGAATGGACGGCCCCGCCAGCAATTTTCGTCGGCAGCTAGGCTCAACTTTTTCCCCGGTTGCCAGTTGATGATGCGAAAAGAACCAGTCCCGCTGATCTTGCCGTCAGATTCGCGCTTAGTAATCGCATTGCGAGCGAGCGCGAGTTCGGCCAGCAACTCGACATCGGCACGGTCGCTTTCGATCACCACAGAATCGCCATCGGCCGAAATTTTCCATGAGGGATTCGCGCTGCTCAACGACCCGGCTGCGATCGTCGCCGTGAGTGGCGTCCCGTCATGAAATTTGATTCCGCGGCGCAATCGAAATTGCCAGCGCTGGTTGCCTGCTGCCTGCCACGAAACTGCAAGCGAAGCCTGCACTCGTCCGCTGTCGTCGGTCGTTACCAGCGTGTCGAAGATCAGCATCGTGAGGCTGCGTCGAGCGAATGAATCGGGTTGCACCTGATCCGCAGGATCCAGCGAGGACGGCGCCGCTCTCGTCGCCACGCGCAGAGTGCCGCCGTACTGCGGACGCGTTTCCGCGCTGGCCGCAAATGCCACCGCCAGCGCGCTACTGATTACAAGCCAACGCCAGTCGAACCGCAGCATAAGTTCCTGTCTCTCGATTTCGCATCACGGCAATCGCCGTGTCACCCTGGCCCTCGGTCCACAACGCAGTGACCGATTCGCCGTTGGAAAAATCAACCGCCGCGCTCACCGCCACCGGATCCCGATCGGGAAATTCATATGCCCTCACCGAGTCCCCAGTGTCTCCGGAACTTGTGGCCAACACCTGCCAGCCCGCGCCGCAGAGAGTTTTTACGCTAGCCAAATCGCTCCCCCACCCGAGCCTCGCAACCTGGTCGCTGATCCCGTCCACCATGTGCACTTGCCCATCGGTGGCGGCGAAAAGCCACAAGGTGTATTTCTCCCGGGGCAATGCCGCGGCGGAATAAAACTTGGGCACGGTCGTGAATTTGCCCAAGGCGGGCGTCAGCGCCCCGGTGAAGAAATTCCGCGCAGGGGCGAAGAATGCACTCGTCGGTTGAATATTCGCCGACAGGGCATTCGTCACTCCTGCACTCGGCCCTGCACTCGGAAAGACCGATGCGCTTCCCGTTGCCGTTAACGGCCAGGGATCGTCGCTCTCCCGGCAATTCAGAGTGATGGCGGTGCCCGGCCCGCTCCGGCAAATCACGCCGGGAAGATAAACATCCAGCAAATGATCCTTCGCCATGACCAGGCGTCCGCGCAAATCGCGTGGCCAGGGCCGCGTGTGCGCGATCCCCAGCGCAAATTCCTGCTGCCACTTCCCGCCTTGCGTGCGATAAAGCGAAACCTTTTCCGGATCGAGCACAGCTATATGCGTGGGGACAGCACCCTCTTCCAGCACCGCGACGTCGAGGATGGGCTCGTCCTGCGTCCACAGCGGAATCTTGCGCAAGCTGAGCGGCACCGAATCGTGTTGAGCATTCAATCCTTCTGGCCGCGGCGCCGAAACCAGCACCACCGAAACTTCCCCCGCCCCCTGGCGAATCTCTGCCACCCAAACATAAGACGCCGGATTCTCTGAAAGCGTGATCGCAACGGTCGCAGCTCCCTGCTCTTCTTTTACGAAGTGAAGGCCCAGCCCCTCAAGCGCGCTGCGCAAGCCGTTCTGTACCGCCTCGTTCTCGCGCCGCGCCAGGGACGAGCGGTTCTCTACCGTGAGGGTCACGGCCCCCGGGCCGGTGACGGCAACGATTTTCCGGGCCAGTTGCAACTCGGGTCCGCTCAGATCAACGGCTCCGGCGACAGGTGGCACTGCGATCAAGATCAAGAAGACTTGCCCTGCACCGCGAAGGCGGGACACGAAGAGAAGCGCGCGATTCACCAATCTCGGGATGAAGTTCGGAATACCCGAATTATAAATCGCACTCCTCATGCCCAGCCCCTTCGCCCCCTGTACTGTTTAGACACCACATGCAGTTTTCCAGAAAGGGTGCCCCATTTCTCACGCGTACCTTGCGCGGGAAATGGCGGTTCCGTCGTTTGCGCACGACTATCTAGGTTGGTCCGGTTCGGTTTGCGCCGCCTGGCCGACCGCACTCATCCCACGCAGCACATCGTTGGCGAAAAAGAATTTCCCATCCGCCGGCACCATCATGATCTGCAGTTTGTCCGATAGCCGTTCGGCCACAATCTTGTTGATCAGCAGCGGATTCTGTTTCAGAATCGCCGCCTCGCTCGACATCCGCTCTGCATCGGCAACTGCTGTCACTCGAATCCGATCCGCCTCGGCTTCCGCCAGCATCTTCCGCCGTTCGGTCTCCGCCTTACTATCGATAACCTTCGCCTGGGCCGCAGCCTCCGCGTTTTGAATGGTCGCTTGTTTCCGCGCCTCGGCTTCCAGTTTGCTCTGCTGAATCTGTTTCTCCTTCAACGGCAGCGTGTACTGCATCGCATCGGACTCGCCCTTGGCCTGCAGCACATGAACCTGCGCTTCCCCTTCCGCCTGCTTGATCTGCTGTACTTTCGTCGCCTCGGCTTCGAGCTCGGCAATATTCACTTGTTTCTGCTTCAGTTCCGTCTCCACGCCCATGCGGTCATTCTCCTGCTCTTTCAACAACAGCGTTTCCAGCCCCTTGGCGTACTCTTCCGGCAACTGGATATCGCGCAGCATCACTTCCTTCACCACAATTCCGTCCGCCGCCAGCTTCTGCGTGATCATGCCCGCCGCGCGCGACCGTACTTCTTCGCGCTTCGCAGAAAAAACGTCGTGCACCGTATAGTTCGGAACCAGTTCCCGCCACACGCTGGCCACGATCGGCGGAACAATCTCTTTCTCAACCGGACGAGGCAGGTTGCTCTGAATGTAGTCAAGACGCTTTGGGTCGAGCCGGTACCGCACTGTGATCGCCAGCCCCAGAGTCAGGCCTTCCTTGGCCTGTACGTCGAGCAGTTGCGATCGCGACGAGACCTTGGCCGCGGCCTTGGCTCCATCCTCCGACTCTCCGGTAGTGAAGACTTGATCCCGGGTGTCGAACAACACAACATCCTCGACCAGCGGCGTCACAAAATGAACGCCCGGATACAGCGTTCCCGGCAAAGTTCCGCTGGTCTGACTGACGCGAATTCCTCCCGTGCCGCTCGGCACCACCACAATGCTGAACGCCAGCAGAATCGGACCCCAGGCCAGCAGGACCAGCGCCAGCGATGTGCGCCATCGCAGCTCCGGACGTGGAGGAACCGGCGCTCCCGCGGGCGCGGCCAAGGCCCGGCGGTACAGCAGTTCCTGATAAAGGTCATACGACAAGATACTCACAGCCACGAGAATCATCCCGAGGCCACCGGCCATCAGCAAATTTTTCAACGCCAGCATGGTGCTTCTCCTTTGAGATTCTTGCGACTCAGCGCTTCTGCGCTGGTTTCACTGCAACCGTCTCTCGGGCCAGTTTGCCTGGTGCGAAGAACAGGCGGAATACTTGCCCGAAAATCAGTTCCTCCGCCAGCAGTGCTACCGCCAGCGAAAAGATCATCCCTGCCACTACCGCCATGAATGTGATTGCCATCTGCATAACATCCTCCTGAAGAATCCCACTTAATCCCCGATCCCTTGCCCTTTTCCCCTTTGCCTGTCGCCCCTTTGCCACTGGAATCTAAATCCCTGATCTATTGCCCCGGCTCTTCCTCCGTCGCCGCATCCGCCACTTCTTCAAACTCGCCAAAAGCCTGCGCCACGTCGTCGTCGCGCTCACCATGAATTTGAACCACATCGCCCACGCGAAGCATGGTGTATAGCTTCTCCATGTCGCGATTACGCAGCCGGATGCAGCCATGTGACGCGGCGTGCCCAATTGACCGCGGAGCGTTCGTCCCATGGATCCCGTAGCCCTTTTGGCTGAGCCCCAGCCAGCGCGTGCCCACGGGGTTGTCTTTGCCGGTCGGAATCACCGTTCCTGGGTGGTAATAGGTTGGATTGGCGACCCGGCTGACGATCTGAAACTCTCCGGTGGGGCTCGGACTAGCCGCCGCGCCCACCGCGACCGGAAAGGTCGCAATCACGTCCCCTTCTTCGATCACCGCGAGCTTGCGATCGGGAATACTGACCAGCACGACGCGCTGGGGGCGACTGCCCGTCGCCGTTTGAGCAGTCTGGCCAATGGAAGGAATTGCCAGGAGGAGCGTGATTAGCAACATTGCCGCAATCCGCTTTCCGGTCGCGTTGATGGTGATAGTTATCCGATCCATGCTCTCCCCTGACGACTCGCGCACCAATACCGGAGGCAGGACGCGGACCGAATCGCATCTTCATGAAAGGCAAGCAGTTAGGTTCAATCGACGGGGTCGATTTTGTGTGTTACCGGCCACGGTGTGTGGCTGTGGACACGCTCAGCGCTTGTTGCCTATCCGTTGACTTGGCTGCCGCCCTCCCTTTATCGTGAGCGCGGCATGAACGTAGTCAAAGCAACGCGACAGTTTGAAGAATGGTTGGGCCAACGCACCGACCTGGTTAAGAAAGATCTCAACCTCAAGCACGAGAGTATGAAGGCGGCCGTATTCCCTTTCCTGCGCGCCACTTACTACCGTTGGGCCCAGGTCTGGCCGGAGGTTTGTCCCGAACTGGCGAAGGCGCCGCACGCGTTGGCGGTGGGCGATCTGCACGTGGAAAATTTCGGCACCTGGCGCGATGTCGAGGGCCGATTAATCTGGGGCGTCAATGACTTCGACGAGGCCTATCCCCTGTCCTATGCCAACGATCTGGTCCGTTTGGCTGTAAGCGCGCACTTGGCCGCCGAAGTAGGACGTCTACCGCTCGAAAGAAAGGACATCTGCGACTCGATTCTCGATGGTTATCGCGAGAGCTTGCGCCATCAAGGTCTCCCATTCGTGCTGGGCGAGAATAACGATTGGCTGCGCCGCATCGCCGAGAGCGAGTTGCGCGATCCCATTCACTTCTGGGGAAAGATGGACGCTCTTCCGACCGTAAAAGGAGATATTCCCATCAGCGCGCTCGACGCCCTCGACCACCTCATGCCGGCCAAGGATCTGGACTACCGTCTGGCGTACCGAGTGGCCGGATTGGGCAGTCTTGGCCATGCTCGCTATGTGGCCATCGCGAACTGGCACGGCGGCCGCATTGCCCGGGAAGCCAAGGCACTGGTCTCCTCTGCCTGCTATTGGGCGAAGGGTCACCAGGGACCATCTGAGATTTTGTATCAGACCATCATCAGCCGTGCGGTGCGCTGCCTCGACCCCTTTGTCCAGCTTCGCGGGCGCTGGATCGTCCGTCGCCTAAGCCCCCACTGTTCGCGCATCGAGATAGTGACCTTGAAGGCCCAAGGCCAGGAGTTGCGCTTGCTTCGTGCTATGGGATGGGAAACGGCCAACATCCATCTCGGAACGAAGACCGCGCGTAAGCCCATCTTGCGTCACCTGCAAAAACAAAAAGGCCGGTGGCTTCATGCGGCCACGGAAAAGATGCTGAAGTCAGTTCGGGAGGATTGGAAAGTCTGGAAGAAAGGTGGTTACGCGTAGTGCTTAGGGTTGGATAACCGCCCTCTTACGCCGCCCCGCTGGTTGCCTTACCGATGCCTGCACCCGCGACCGGCCGGCGTAACGGTGCCAGCGCGATTCCGTGTTCAGCGTCGTAGGCTAGCGTCCACTTTGCAGCGCAGTCATTACACAGCCAATAGTGCTCTACGAACCGCTGCAATTGCCGGGCTCGAACAAAGGGAGGAGCGGCCAGCGATGGCTTAATCACCCGCTCGGTTTCGACCAGGAAAAGTCTGCCATCCCGAAGCTTTAGGAAGGGTTTGCCACATTCCGGATTGGCGCAATGACTGAGCATTCCCAAATACCTGGAGACTTCTCGAACCTTATCCTTCGTGGCCTCGCCCGTACAAGCCTTTCAACCAAGGAGAACACGTGAACACAGAGGCTGGCGATCTGGAATTCGCATTCTCAGCACTTTGGGCGCCAGAGATCTTGCGGCGCCGGAAGTAAGGTCTCCGACTAAATGAAAGCAATCGGAGATAGATATCTCAAAGTGCCGACCGGTCGGCATAAAATGCCGAGCGGATGCGTCCGCAAGGCGCAAGTGAACACCGCAGGTTAAGCTACTTCTTCATTAGTACGTCTGCAGCCCGTTCTGTCCACCGAATTATTTCGATGTCCTGGATCAGGAAAAGCTGCGTACTTATTGCGTGTAGTCATACGGATCGATCCGAAGAGCGCAAAGCGTCGAATTTGCTCCTTAACCCTGCTCAAATTTAAGATGGCGGCCATCGATGAAGGTTGCGTTTGCTCAATGTCGCGAGCCTGTTCATGCTGGTTTCCGGCGGTCCGCGTCTAAGAATTGACAAGCGGGCCCGATCTCTCGCAAGTTCTTGAGGCGAGAAGCGGGATTTTTGCTTAGCCTGTAGATGCAGGTTCATCGCTCTTCAACCCATGACCGATTCCCCAACTGCAAGTCAGGACCAGAATGGAAGATTAGTTCGCACCGCCCGCTTTCCCGGATTGAGAGTCCTGGCATGGTCCGGCGATGACCTCTATGCCGGCCGTGGCTACCAAATCGTCCGTGCCAAGATTGAGGTCGCCGCTATTCGGGCCTGGCAGCCGGTTGCGCTATTTCGTCCCGCAACACGCCGTAGCATTTCCGTAGCGAACCGCCTGACCGCACGCCTTTTCCGCGATGGCTTTCATGCGCTCGCCGTCCTGCCGGAAGGCGGTCTGGTCGCCGCCGTCCCGGGCGCGATCCTGACTCTGCTGCCGGGTGAATCCGAATTTCACCGCACCCATGCCATCACCCGTGGAACCCGCCCGCTCCATATCACCGCGATTCCCGGCGGCTCGATTTACTGGGGAGAATACTTCGATAACCCCACGCGTGAGCAAGTTCACATTTACGCCTCGACTGACGCCGGTGCCAACTGGAATGTCGCCTATACATTTTCCAAAGGCAGCATCCGTCACGTCCACAACATTGTTCACGATCCCTGGGAAAGCTGCTTGTGGGTTTTGACCGGCGACTACGGCGGAGAATGCCGCATACTCCGCGCGACCTGCGATTTCAACCGGGTCGAAACCGCGCTTCAGGGCAATCAGCAGGCCCGTGCCGTAGCGGTCGTTCCCGCCCAAGACGGTCTCTATTTTTCTTCCGATACCCCGCTCGAATCGAACTACATTTACAAACTCGATCGCAGCGGAAATTTGATCCGACTCGCCCCGCTCAGCAGTTCTTCTATTTATGGATGCCGGGTTGGCGAGAACATTTTCTTCACCACAATGGTTGAACCGAGCGCCGTGAATCGAGAGCAACACGTCCGCGTCTATGGCGGCACCATCGCGCGAGGTTGGCATCCATTGCTCGAGTGGCGAAAAGACGGCTGGCCCATGGGCCTGTTCCAGTACGGCAATGCTTTCCTTCCCGACGGCAACAATGCCACGAATGTTCTTGCCGTAACCACAGTTGCCGTCGAAGCAGACGATATGGCCACATCGCTCTACTCGGTCGCGCCCTGATGTTGCGGCTCGTGTAGGCACCGCCGCCCCCGGCTGTCCGGCCGAGCGCAGCTCGACAGCCGCTGTGCCCTGAACACTCCGCTGTGCCGTAATATGTACTCGAGAACCCGCCCGCGCTTGCCCACACTCCGCTATTACCGACGCATCTTCAGCGCCTACCTCGTCGGCGGCAAGAGTCATCTCACCTTCTGGCACGAAACCCCTGCGGAGAATCCCAACGCAACCGCTGGCTCCTTGGGCGAGTACTACATGCTGTTCGCCGAGAAGGCTGACTATCAAGGCGCCTATGACTCGGCCGGAGTGCCGCAACTCGACTATCACGGGCAGATCGGCCCGCAATACAACCCTATCGCCATTGCCCAGTACGGCCTGGGCAACTACAACCTGTTTCGCCGCACGGCTGATTCAGATCGGCGCACGAAATTCCTGCTCAGCGCCGACTGGCTCTGTTCCAACCTGGAGCCGAACAACCACGGACTCGCCGTCTGGCATCACCACTTCGACTGGGAATACCGCGACACCCTCAAATCTCCATGGTACTCGGGCCTTGCGCAAGGGCAGGGAATCTCGCTGCTTGTGCGCGCCCATCAGGAATCAGGAGACGTTCGTTACCTGGTGGCCGCGCGGCGAGCCCTCGCCAGCTTCTGTGCGCCCGTGGCCGAAGGCGGGGTGGCTTTCACCGACGCTGCCGGAGATCTGTGGTTCGAGGAGTACATCGTCTCGCCGCCAACGCACATTCTGAACGGATTCATCTGGGCGGCATGGGGCGTTTACGATTATTTTCTGGCCACGCAGGACTTATCGACGAAACAACTCTTCACCCGCGCGGTGCAAACTCTGCTGCACAATCTTGATCGCTACGACCTGGGATTCTGGTCGCTGTACGAGCAATCCGGCAACCGCCTGCCCATGGTCGCCAGCCGGTTCTACCATCAGCTTCACATCGTGCAGTTGAGGATTATGCATCGCCTGACCGGAGAGAACGCGTTCGTTCAGGTTGCCAACCGCTGGGAGGGTTACGCCCGCAGCCGCAGCAATCGTGCCCGCGCGCTCGCCTACAAGGCCGGGTTCAAGCTCTGTTACTACTAAGTAGGGATTAGGGGCTAGAAAGGCCTTTCGCGGCGAGTGAACGGAGAAGCAGATGATTTTCCCCTAGCCCCTGACCCCTAGCCCCTGTCTCCAGTCCAATGCAAAACGGCAGACCCTTACGAGTCTGCCGTTTTTGATTTTCAAGCTAAGAGCCAAAAGCCAAGAGCCAAAAGCCAAGAGCCAAGAGCCAAAAGCCTACTTAATCGCATTCACGCGCACGCCCAGCCGCGACTTGTATCGCGACGCCGTGTTCTCGTGCAGCGTGCCTTTCTGGATGGCTTTGTCGAGGGCGGATACGGTTTTGCGGTAGGCCTGTTCGGCGGCAGCTTTGTCGCCCTTTTCGATGGTCTCGCGCAGGTCGCGCAATTGGGTCCTGAGAGTGGAGGTGTTGGCGCGGTTGCGAGCAGTGCGGCGTTCGGTTTGGCGCGCACGCTTCAGCGCCGAAAGATGATTTGCCATGTTTGTTTCGTTACCTTTGCTGGTACTGCGAGATATTCGGGGTGGGTCCGAATTGCTTATTCTAGCGGAGGCGCTCACGCGTGGTCAAACTCTGCGCAGTCGCAGGCGAAGACGATTCACCACACGGGCCGCAGCGTGACCCAGGTCAACGTGGAAGAGCCCGGTGGAAACTCTGTGCCCTCTGTGGTTGAGAATTTTGCCTATTTGACTCCACCTTCAGAGAGGGGTAGGCTTTAATCAATGGTAGTGACTTGCCTTCTGGGCATGCGCATTCCGGCTGGTCCCGTCTCTGAGCGAAACCCTGTTTTGTGTGTAAAGATCGGGGACAAGTGTGCCCCTATGCCCTGCGGCCGCCGAGCTTTGCTCGTCCGGACAGCCGAGGGCGGCTGTTCCGACACAGTCTGGCGAAGAAATTGAAGAATCAATGAAGAAAAATATCGGGATCAGTCCCAACATCGAGACCCTCTTCGGCACGCGGGACGAGAATGTCCGGCTGCTGGAAGACGGGTTCAACATCACCATCAATCTGCGCTCGAACGCCATTGAACTGGAGGGCGCGGCGCGGGACGTCGCCCGAGCCGAGCAGGTATTCGCTGATTACGAGAGCCTGCAGCGCTCCGGTCACACTTTCAATAACGGTGACCTGAACAGCATGCTGCGCGTGCTGACGTCGGATCCTAACTCTACGCTGCGCGGCCTGGCCGATGCCGGCCGCCAACGCTCGTTCGGACGGCGCACCGTGCAGCCCAAGAGCAGCAACCAGCGCCGCTACCTGGAAGCGATTGAGAAGCACGACATGGTGTTCGGCATCGGTCCGGCGGGCACGGGCAAGACCTACCTTGCCGTCGCGATGGCCATCTCGGCTCTGCTGAGCAAGCGGGTGAACCGGATCATTCTGGCCCGCCCGGCGGTGGAAGCGGGCGAGCGGCTCGGCTTTCTGCCCGGAACCCTGCAGGACAAGATCGATCCCTATTTGCGGCCGCTTTACGATGCTCTCTATGACATGGTCGATCCGGAGAAGGTGGATCGCTACCTGGAAAAGAACGTCATCGAGATTGCGCCCATCGCGTTTATGCGCGGGCGCACGCTCAACGATTCGTTCGTGATTCTCGACGAAGCCCAGAACACGACTTCGGAGCAGATGAAGATGTTCGTCACCCGCCTTGGGTTCAACTCGAAGGCGGTGATTACGGGTGACGTTACGCAGATTGACTTGCCGAACGCGCGGCGCAGCGGGCTACTCGAAGCCGTGGACGTGCTCAAGAACGTCGAGGGCCTGGCGTTTGTACACTTCGATGAAGGTGATGTGGTCCGGCACCATCTCGTGCAGCGCATTGTTCGTGCCTACGACGAACACAAGACTCGGATTTCCGAGCAACAGATGTTCCTGCTGGCCGAACCGCGACACCTGGAAGCGCCGGCTGTAATCGTAAAGCCCGCTGTGCATGAAGCGCCGACGGAAGCCAAGGGATAGTCGTGGCAATCGGGCGGGAGGGCCGCGACTGAGCCCTCCTGTTTTCTTTTGTGAAGTGTTTTGTCGTCGCCGGGAACACCCACCGGAAAGCATTTGGTGATTCTGCAAAAAAAAATCGAGGGGTTAAGTGAGGCCGCGCTGGAGCGCTTCGTAGTGCGCGCGCGCCGGGCCTCGGGGCTGCCCGGGACTGTCAATGTGCTGGTTACGGGCAGCGCCGCTGTTCGCTCTTTAAATCGCCAGTTTCGAGGCAAAAATAAGCCTACGGATGTGTTGTCGTTTGCCACGATTGCTTCGTCTGAGGCGAAACCTCGCGGGCGCGCTACTCTGGCAGGCGAGATCGCGATCTCGGCGGATATCGCTGCGCAGAATGCTCTCCGGCTCGGACACTCCCCGGCTCAGGAAATCAAGGTGCTGACCCTGCACGGAATTCTTCATCTGGCAGGGTTTGATCACGAGCGGGATAATGGCGAGATGGCGAGGAAAGAAGCGAGACTCCGCCGAACTCTGAGGTTGCCTGCATCCCTGATTGAACGAACTCAGAGCAAGCGGGCCCAGAGCCGTGAGGCTGGTTTGCAAGGTGGCACTCGCAGGCTCGCACGGAGACAGGCGTGAACTTTGCTGTTGCCGCCGCGCTGCTGCTGCTGCTGGGACTGCTGACGCTGGTCTCCTACGTAGATCGCGTGTATCAGGAGGCGGGGAAATTTCTTTCGCGCGAATTCCAGGACAACATCGACGTTTTTGAACAGAAAATCGAACCCGTTCTGGGCGTCGGGCGGCCGCGTGCGTCGCTTTCGATGGCGGTCCTTACGCAGTTGACCATGGCCGCGATTGCGCTGATGGTGGGATTCGTGGTGTTCAGCGATCAACTCTGGAGCATCTATGAAATCCTGCAGGCGACCATCAGCCTGATCCTGATCATTATCGTTTGTAACCGTTTTCTGCCTTTCGTTTTTTTCTCGCGCACAAAAGGCGAGTGGTTAACCCACTGGACCCTGGTGTTGAAGGTACTGATCTATATCGTTTTGCCGGTAACGATTGTGATCGGTTTTTTACAATCCGTGGCGGCGCTGACCAATCAGAATACGAATGAACAACCGGAAACCTCGGCCGAAGCGGTCGACGCTTTGATCGAGGCCGGACAGGAAGAGGGAATCATTCAGGAAGGCGACCGCGACCTGATCCAGTCGGTGGTTGAATTCAGCGGGAAGACAGTCCGCGAGGCGATGAAGCCGCGTCCGGCAATGTTCGCGGTTCCCACCGATACAACGGTCGAGCGCTTCATCGAGATGCTGCGGGTGAAACACTACTCGCGCGTGCCCGTGTATGACGGCACCATCCACAACATCAAGGGAATCGTATATGCGCAGGACGTGCTGCAAGTCCCGGACACCGAAGCGCGCGCACGCAGGGTGGATTCGCTGATGCGGCGCGATGTTTATTTCGTCCCCGAGAGCAAGCTGGGCAGCGACCTGCTGCGCGAGATGCAGAGGCAAAATATCCGCATGGCGATTGTGGTCGACGAATACGGCGGGGTCGCAGGATTGGTCACGATCGAAGATCTGGTGGAAGAAATCGTCGGCGAGATTCGTGATGATCGCGACAAGCCGGAGATTGTGCGCGAGAGCGAGCGCTCCTTCGTAGTTTCTGGCGGCATGGATGTCGATCGCCTCGACGAACTCTTTGGCACGAAGCCCGAGGGAAAAGAGTCGGCCACCATCGCCGGCCTGGTCAGCGAACTCGCGGGGCGTATTCCGCGTAAGGGCGAAACCGTCGAGGAAGACGGGCTACGCTTTGAAGTGCTGGAGTCGACCGATCGCAAAGTGGAACGCGTCCGTGTAACGGCGGTCCAGCCGCAGCAGTTGAAATTGATCTAAGACAGCTTCTAGCCCCTAGCCGAACTCGTCGACAAAAGAATTCCATTCTTAGTTGGCAAGACTGCTTACCTTGTAGCCTAAGATGAATGTAGTAAGAGGATTAGCTAGTCGCTAGGAGCTAGAAGCTTTCTTCCCATGCCCTTCCGCTCTGGTTTCGTATGCATTCTCGGTCGGCCCAACGCAGGCAAGTCCACGCTGCTCAATGCGCTCGTGGGCGAAAAACTGGCGATCATCTCGCCCAAGCCGCAGACGACCCGCAACCGAATTCAGGGCGTGGTTCACGTTCCGAAGCGCAACGGCAAAGGCGGCGGACAGATCGTATTGATTGACACGCCGGGCGTGCACAGGCCCGATTCATCCCTTGGCCGAAAAATGATGGTCGAAGTCCGCGAGGCGCTCGAGGGTTGCGACCTTGTGCTGGTGATCATGGACGTGACCCGCAAGTTCGATCCCCGCGACCAGTTTGCGCTCGATCTGCTGAAACGGCCGAAGACCAAAGCATTTCTTATCCTGAATAAGGTCGACCTGATCCGGGAGAAATCGAAGCTGCTGCCGCTGATCGAGCAATACCGCAAGCTCTACAACTTCAGCGAAGTGATTCCGATTTCGGCGCTCAAGCGCAACGGACTTGAGGCACTGTTGCAGGACGTGATCGCGGCCCTTCCCGCGGGTCCGGCATACTTCCCCGAAGACCAAGTGACCGATCAGCCTGCGCGCTTCATGGCCGCGGAAATCATCCGCGAACAAGTGCTGCTCAATACCAGCGACGAGATTCCCTACGCTACAACCGTGATCGTCGACAACTTTGAAGAAGGTGCGAAGCTCACGCGCGTCGCCGCGACCATCTATTGCGAGCGTCCGGGACAGAAGGGAATTCTGGTCGGCAAAGGCGGCCTGATGCTGAAGAAGATCGGCACATCGGCCCGGTTGCAGATTGAGCGCATGGTGGGGACGAAAGTTTTCCTCGAACTCTACGTAAAGGCAGAGCCGGGATGGCGCGATTCACGTCGCTTCGTGGAGGAACTGGACTGGCGGCGGCAGCTAGAGCATCGGATGCAAGATCAAGGCGTGCCGGCGGCGAGCATTGCCAACGGCGGACCCGCCAGTAAAGAGGATTGACCTTGCGCCGCTTCATCCCAGGGGCTCCCATGCCGCCCGCCATTGCCGGATTCAGCGCTTGCGGCTAGAATCGCAGCAGGCCGAACTCAAGGCGGACCGAGCTTAGGCGGACCGAGTTGGCGGACCGAGTTGGCGGACCGAGTTGGCGGACAAGGATAAACCACTCACCATGGAATCTGGGGCTCCCGAGGAACACTTCCCGGAGTACGACTTCGATCCCGAAAAACTGAAGTTGCGCGTGCGGGTCACTTTGGCCGCCGACCGCAAGTCCGTGGACCCGGTGGTCGAGCAAGTCATGGAAGCTGTTCGCCAGATGAAATGCGCCGATGGCAAGGAAGACGCCATCGAACTCTCGCTGCAGGAAGCCTTGGCCAACGCCGTGGTTCACGGTGCCAAGGAAGATCCCAGCAAGATTGTGGAGTGCGTGGTGGCCTGCGACGATCAGGCCGGCATACTGATTATTGTGCGCGATCCCGGACCTGGTTTTGATCCGAAAGCGATTCCCGCTTGCACTGTGGGCGAGAATCTCTTTTCCAATCACGGCCGTGGAATTTTTCTGATTAACCAGTTGATGGACGAAGTGAAGTTCCACAAGAACGGCACCGAGATTCACATGGTCAAGCGCTTGAATGGTCAGCCCCCCAACGGTAAGCGCTGAGCTTCCGTCCCCCGGAAGTTGAGTCGCAAGTTAGGTTAGAAGCTACAAGTTCGCCTTTGTCATCCTGAGCGAAGCGAAGGATCTGTGCACTTTTTACGCCGGCAAACTCCATAGGTTCTTCGCTTTGCTCAGAATGACAAGACTCAGGCCGAACGTAGTTGAGGCAAGATAATCGAGGCCAATTTCCCATGAATTCCAAAAGCAAAGCACAAAAAGGTTTCTCGCTGATCGAACTGCTGATTGTGGTCGCCATCATTCTCATCATCGCGGCCATCGCCATTCCTAACCTGCTGCGCGCCCGCATGGCGGCGAACGAGTCGTCGGCGGTAGCTTCGATCCGCACCATTAATACCGGCGAGATCACCTACAACTCCGCGTACCCGGCGATAGGCTATCCAGCCACACTCTCGGCTCTCGGCGGGGTCGCGCCCTGTACGCCCAGTTCGACCACTGCGTGCCTCATCGACAGCGTGCTGGCGGCCGGCAGCAAGAGTGGATACACCTTCGCCGCAGTCGGCGCTGGCGGTCCTCCGC
>Ga0302324_100011375_pt1 | contig 18260 bp, 15 predicted proteins | sample Palsa_T0_1_FD_201949 | JGI IMG/M metagenome (GOLD analysis project Ga0302324, IMG submission 201949) | Peat permafrost microbial communities from Stordalen Mire near Abisko, Sweden - Palsa_T0_1 | ecosystem: Environmental > Terrestrial > Soil > Palsa > Peat permafrost | place: Sweden: Abisko... | reverse complement strand
AAAAAAAGAAGAAGAAAAAGTAGCGGGATGAAGTTGGTTCTTCAGCGCGCGTGAATCCACCTCAGAATTTCGCGCGTCAGGTCAAAGACGTACGGCAGCAGTATCCCCACCAGCCCGACAATGGCCGCGAGAACCTTGGATCGCGCCGCAATCCGGGCCGACGTGCCGCCACTGGCCTGCGCCTCGGGGTCCAAATGATCCCGCTGCCCCTGGTGCACCCTGCAGAAGCCGTCCACCACCGCCCGGCGGGTGCACCGCTGGCCCGCTTCCCCCAGGTAGAGGCACGGCCCCAGGTCGCCCTCGGGAGGCTGGATTGGGGCGCCCGCCGCCAGGAGCTGTTCCACCTCTCCGGAGGGGTTGCCGTGCACTGCATTGACACTTAGGTTTCGTTCCATTGCGCCGCGCATTTTACGTCGGATACAGTGGATTATCGTCTACTGGCGGCATAGCTATGTCTGAGACCAAGCTTCTCGCGCCGCCCACCCATCCGCCTCGGATGAAGCTAGAGCCGTATTCCGCCGAGATTCGCCTGACGGGTTTGACTCTTGGCATCGACAACATCCACTACGACGTTTTTCTGAGTCCGGATTTCGTCGACTTCTCCAACAAGTATCTTCTCGACCTGGTCCGCCAGACCATGAACGTCGGCTGGCTTACCGGCAAGGAAAAGAGCCGCAAGCAGTCGGGCACGCCCGAGCACGGAGCGTTCCGCAAGCAGCTGACCGAAATCCTGCAAGAATCCCTCACCAGCGCCAAGTTCCAGCAATCCATCGAAATCGACGTATTAAACCGCCTGGCCGTCCTGAAATTTCTCACCCAGGAAGCCGCCAATCAGTTTTCCACCATCCTGGTGGAATGTAAGGAGTGGATTCGCGGACGCGGCGAGCTTTTCGAGCATAGCGAGCAGGCCCATGTGCTGCGCTCGAAAATCGCCGCACTCAAGGCTGACCGCCGGAACATTATTCGTCAGGTCGGCGAAACACTGAGCCGGGTTTGGCGTGAGGTGGAGGAAGGCACGTTGGCGAAAACGCGGCGCGCTCTCTTCGGCGATAGCTTCCATGAGACATACCAGCTGTTGCTAAACGATTTTGTGTTCGTCGAGGGCGGCAACGACGATCAATTTCTCCTGGAGCATTACGTCCTGCTCGGTAACTTCATGAACGACCCGGACCGATTCGAGGTTTTCGACGCGCTGCTCCTTGATCTGGTGCGCGAGTACGCACTGTCCGAGGATGAGTCCGAGGAACTGTCGCGCGCCCGCAAATCACATGACCGCCTGCTCGAGCAGGGGCGCTTGTTACGTTCCGAACTGGCCCGCGTGGAGGAAGAGCAGGAGGCTGCCGCGGCGCGCTCGGGAGACGGTGATGGTTTCCCCTCATTGTTTCGCCGCAAGAGCGGCGGTGTGGCCGGGGCTCAAGCCGAGCTTGCCGAGCTTCGCCGCAAGGGCGCCGGCCTCGAAACCAACCTCGAAGAGCTTGCGCCGCGAATGGCTGCCGCCAAGCAGCGCATGGACTTTCTTGCCGAGGAGCACCAAAGCCGCTTGGGCGATTACCTCAACGAGCCTGCCAACGCCCGGCTTTTCTTCGATGCCGACGCGCCTGCCGATGACAGTGGATCCCAGCGGGAAATGCGCACTCATCTGCTCGAGGAGTGGGTACACCGTCTCGAAGAGCGCGACCTGCTATTTCACGTGATGGCCGGCTACGAAATGCGCAGGATTGCCGGAGACTATTGCCCCCCCGTCCACCTTCAGCAACTGAAGAAGGCCATCGTCAATCGCGAAGAAGTCCGCCGCGTCGAACAGATTCTCGAACAGTTCCCGGCACGCAAGATTTCGATCAAGAAGCTGGAAGAAGCCTCGCGCTCCATTCGCCGCCGTTCCCACGAGGAGACGCTCGTAGCCGGCCGGCGTTTTGCCGAAGACCTCATGCGCCTGCGCCGCGATCGCCGCAACTACCAGCAGGTTGCCGCCTGGATGGAGCGCATCAATCTGGTGCGTGACGAGCACTCCCGCGAGCTTTCACGCGTCAATAAGAGCCTTTACGAGCTTCTGCTGCCGAGCGAGCGCCGCCCTGCGGACGACCCGATCATCAACCACGTGGTCATCAAGGCCGACGTCCGAGGCTCGACCGGGATCACAAAGGATCTCTTGTCCCGCGGCATGAACCCCGCCTCGCATTTCAGCATGGCGCTGCACGAGCCTGTGAAACGCATGCTCGAAGCTTACGGCGCGGCCAAGGTTTTCATCGAGGGCGACGCCATCATCCTGGCCATCTACGAATCCGAATCCACGCGCGCCACCCAACGCGCCGTTGCCCGCGCTTGCGTGCTATCGCGTGAGATTCTCGCCGTCACCCAGGCTTACAACGTGCGCGCCAAGTCGGGCGACCTGCCGCCCCTTGAGTTAGGCGTGGGCGTAGCCTTCCAGGATTCCGCGCCGTCCCTTTGGATGGACGCCGATTCGCGCATCATGATCTCCCGCGCGCTCAATCTTTCCGACCGCCTGTCCAGCTGCTCGAAAATGGCCAAGCGCTTGTTTCAAGCCAATCCGTCGCCCTTCAACGTGTTTCTCCTCCAAACCCTCATGGAAGATGCAAATGGCGACGAGGGCGAAGAATTGCTGGTGCGCTACAACTTGAACGGCATCGAGCTGAATGAAGAGGGCTTTCAGAAGCTGGCATCCGAAATTTCGCTCGCGCCCATGGCCGGCAATTTCACGCTACCGTGGGGAAAAGAACGCGTGCAGCTCTATTTTGGTGAGGTGCCGCTCGGTGAATCCCTGAAACCGATTTTGATCCGCAAGGGATTCGTGCGCCAGTTGCTCGCCGGAGGCAAAATCGGAACGCAGGGCGCGCGTGCCTACTATGAAGTCTGCACCGACTCCAAACTTATCGAACTCGCCTGCAAGAAGCTGGGCGCCGCGTCATCTGTGAACTGACCCTGCTGTTTTTGTTATATTTGTATTCATCGCCATGTCTCTTCGCGAAGAATCCCGGACCAAGAAGCCGCGCATCAAAGTCGGCAAAGAAGCCCGCCGCCGCGCCCGCCTTGGTGTGGGACTGCCGCCCCCCGCCCGCGTAATCCCCAACAAGCGCGCCAAGCCGTCCAAACACAAGAAGACATTTTCGGGTTTACTGCAGGAGGAGTAGTTTCTTTTGCCTTTGGTGGGCGTCTTTCGTTTCGGGAGCGAAGTACATCCGCCGATTAATGAATGTGCCGGGTCTTCCGTCCCACGTAGTCCATCAGCAGATACTGCCCCAGCGTGTACGGCGTCGTGAAGTAGGCCTTGCCGCGGCAAAGCTCGGTAATCTTCTGCACGAAATTCACCAGGCTGTAGTCGCTCGCCAGCATGAAGGTATTGATCAGAATTCCGGCGCGCTTGCACTTGGCCACTTCTTCCATCGTCTGCGTCACCACCAGCGGATCGAGCCCGAAAGCGTTCTTGTAAATGCGCCCATCCTCCAGCGTCACGGCTGATGGCTTGCCGTCGGTGATCATGACGATCTGGCGCATATCCTTCTTCTGCCGCGCCAAGATGCGTTGCGCCAGCTTCAGCCCTTCGCGCGTGTTCGTATAATAGGGACCCACCTGCACGCGCGCCAGCTTGCCTAGCGGAATCTCCTCCGCGCTGTCATGAAACAGCACGCAGTGCAGCGAGTCTCCGGGATACTGTGTGCGAATCAGATGCGAGAGCGCCAGCGCCACGCGTTTCGCGGGCGTGAACCGATCCTCGCCGTAGAGGATCATGCTGTGGCTGCAGTCGAGCATCAGCACCGTGGCGCAGGAGCTTTGGTATTCGCACTGATGCACCATCAGGTCGGGGTAGTCGAGCTCGATCGGAATTCCCGCACCGTTGCGCTGCACGGCGTTGAATAGCGTCCCGCTGATGTCCATGTTCAGCGTATCGCCGAACTCGTACGCTTTCGACGCCCCGCCCGACTCGACTCCTGTTGCCATATCCCGTGTATCGTGTCGCCCGAAGCTGCTCTTGCCGAGTCCGGCGAGAAGATCCTTCAGCGTCTTGAATCCTAGGAAGTCGATGGCCTTATCCGTGATCTCAAAGCGCGCCTCGACATTCGGTTGATCGCGCCCGATCTGCCCGCCCGGCGTTTCGGAGGGAGGCGGCGTCACCCGTGCCGATTGCTGCTGGGTGATGTAGCCCTCCTCTTCCATGCGCTCGATCAGCTTGTCGATCAGGTTGCGGAGTTCCTGATTCTGCGAGATGTCCGGATTCTGCATCAGCTGTTCGAGCATGTCCGGGGGCACCAAATCGCCTTCCTGCAAGGCGCGCATGATGGCATCGCGCAGCTGGTCCATGTATTGCTCGCGCGAGCGCTCCATGTCCATTTCGTAGATGCCGTACGGCGACTCGAACCCGCTCTGCAGGAAAAAGTCGGAAAGCTTGTTCATCAAGTCCTGCAGATCGACGTCGTCCGCCGCATCCGGAGCGTACCGCGAATATTTGATGTATTTCGTCATATGCTCTGCGTCTTTACCGTTGCGATCCCATCAGTTGAACTGCCTCCGCGGCATGCGCCCGCCCGAAGGCTCTCGCGGGTCGCGAGGCTCCTGTCGGCGCGCCTCCGCAAAGAATCCGCGCTCCTCGCTCCGGCTGATGCGCTTATGCGCCCACAGCCCTTCGAGGATAAACTCCGCCGCGCTGGTTTGCAGCGTGGCGTCGTCCTTGTGGGTCACGCCCAGCGGTTCGAGCTGGTCGAGCAGTTCGGGAATCTTTTTCAGCTGGCCCAAGAGCTCGGAGCTTGATGCGCCCACGGGCACCTTCAGCTCGCCGCCTGCTTCGAACCATTGCACGACCGGCTGGAAATTGCCGTTCGCAAAGTAGCGTGTAAACGTCTTGCCCACCGCCGCGCGAATTAGCTCCCGCGCGATGTTTTCCGCTCCGCGCATCTCGCCTTCGTATTCCAGCTCGAACTTTCCAGTCATCGAGGGAATTGCCGCGTACACGTCGCCCACCCGCGCCACCACAGCCGAATCGTGACTGCGAACGGCTCGTTGCTCGGCGCTGCTCAATACGTTTTCGAGGGTACTGATCGGTAGCCGCTGGCTTACGCCCGAACGCCGGTCGACGCGCTTGTCGTCCCGCGCCTGAAACGCGACTTCCTCCACTACTTCTCGGATGTAGTCCGGCACCGCCACGCGCCGCCTGTCGCCGCGGCTGGTCCACGCTTCCTGCGCCGTGATGGACATGCCCTCGCTCACCGTCGCCGGATAGTGGGTGCGAATTTCCGAGCCGATACGATCCTTGAGCGGCGTGATGATCTTTCCGCGCGCCGTGTAGTCCTCCGGGTTCGCCGTGAATACCAACAGCACATCGAGCGCCATGCGGACCGGATAACCCTTAATCTGCACGTCGCCTTCCTGCATGATGTTGAATAGGCCTACCTGAATCTTTCCCGCCAGGTCGGGCAGCTCGTTGATGGCAAAAATTCCGCGGTTGGCTCGCGGCAGCAACCCGTAGTGGATCGTCAATTCGTCGGAAAGATTCCGTCCGCCGCGCGCCGCCTTAATTGGATCGACGTCGCCGATCATGTCCGCAATGGTCACGTCCGGCGTAGCCAGCTTCTCCACATAGCGCAGATCGCGCCCCAGCCAGGCGATCGGAGTTGCGTCGCCTTCGGCGGCTATGCGTTCCCGGCAAGCGCGGCACAGCGGGCGATAGGGGTTGTCGTGAATCTCGCAGCCCTCGATAACCGGAATCTGCGCATCCAAAAATCCGACCAGGCCGCGCAGAATTCGCGACTTGGCTTGTCCGCGCAGCCCCAGCAATATGAAGTGGTGCCGCGAAAGCAGCGCGTTCACGATCTGCGGAGTTACCGTATCGTCGTAGCCGTGCACGCCTGGAAATAGCGGCTCGTCGCGCTCCATCTTGGCGAGCAGGTTTTCGCGCAGTTCCTGGCGTACCGTGCGCTGTCCCCACTTGTCTTCCGACCACGCGCTCCGCCGCAGCTCACCCAGATTCTTTGGTTGTGGACTCATTCGCTCACCGGTACCTTTGTAATCTCTGGCGCTGTTCTACCGTACATTCTGTTGGACACTGTGGACCCATTATAGGTGAGCGCGGCACTGGGACCAAAAAAACCACCCTTTGCTCGGGCCCAAAGCGCACCAAAAAGGGAACACCGCGCCGGGATTTGCTTTCGTAGCGGCCGCCTCGTCTTGTAGGCGGGCGCCTTGGCCTGTCGGTTTTGCTCCACCACTAATTCAGCGCGTGCCCATTCCCACCAGCGATCTTTCGGCCATGCTCTCTCTGGGTCAGTTTAGGCAAGAGTTCTTCCAGCCACTGCAGCACAACTCTTTGCCGCTCGCCTTCCGATCGCATTTCCAGCAGCGCCTGCTTCTTCTGGAGTTCGATCGGCAGCCGCCCCGCCATGCGATAAGAAAGCGCGTATTCCTCTGCTGTATCGCGGCGCTTCCAGGGTTGCCCGAAAAGCAGCACGTGGCATTGCTCGAACCGCGCGACGAGCGCATTCTCGTCATCCGGCGCCGGCAAGGAAGCCGCATCGGTCACATATTCCACCACGCCCTCATAATAGGCCTGTTCGCTCAGCATCTCCGCCAACCGGAAAACGGTGCGCCCTTCGGTCAGAATGTCCATCCGCCCGTCGGGATATTCCCGAATCTTTTGCAGAATTTCCGCGGTACAGCCTACCGATGCTACGTTTTGGTTGGACGCCAGCACCATGCCGAATTCAAGCTTCTTTTCAATGCAGTGTCCGATCATTTCTTTGTAACGCGGCTCGAAGATGTGCAGCGGAAGCGCCATGGATGGCAGCAACACCACGTCCAGAGGAAACAATGGAATGCGCGCCGGCTTTTCCATGCGTGGCAGGTCCGTTCTGGCGGACTAGCGCAGCAGCGTAAGGGCTGCCTGCATCTCGTCCCGGGCGTGCGCGTCGCCTGTCTTCTGCGCGACCACAATCCCATCGGAAAGCATTTTTCGGGCCTCTTCGATTCGTCCCATGCGACCTAAGTGTTGACCGAACTGAAAATATCCGGCCACGTACTCGGGATGAATCTCGAGGAGTTTGTGAAAGTTACTGGCCGCGGCTGCGTCGTCACCGAGCTTCACGCATTCCATCGCCAGCCCATAGCGCGCAAACGCGTCCGCGGGCTTTGCGGCCACGAAATCTTCAAGCACTTCGCGACGGGTTTTTTGCGCCTGAGCCATTGTAACGAGCGTCCCGATTATAGCCGCACCTGCAAGCCGAAGCCTAATGGAGCGTGCGCGGCACGGGAATTGTCTTCGTAGCGGCCGCCTCGCCTTTTAGGCGGGCGCCTTGCTTACTGCAGGGAACGGTGCGCGGAATCCGCAGTCTGAAACCCCTGCTCCACGCACTTTCCGATCGCCGGCCCTTCGAGGTAATTCCCGGCGAAGAACAGCCCCGGCGTCGCATGCTCCGCCTTGCGAATAGACGCCACGACGTGATGGTGACCCAGGTTGTATTGCGGCAGCGCCTTGGGGTGCCTCCAAATCCCGGTGGAAATTGGCGAGCCGCTGATCCCCAGGATTTTCGCCGCCTCGCTCACAACAATCGCGCTCATCTCCGCGTCGGTTTTTTCCATCACCGCGGTATCCGTCGCGCCGCCCAGAAAGCTGGTTATGTTCGCCTGCCCCTCGTGCGCACGCCCCGCAAACAACGAAGAGTTCCAAACGATTCCCAGCGTGCGCAGCTTTTCGCTGCGCGGGATCAACACGCCGAAGCCCTTGGGGACTTCGCCGAACTGTTTGTCGTAGTATCCGTGCGTCACCACCGTGACCGGCGCGTAAGCCACGCCATAAAGCGTCTTTGCTAGCCCCGCCGCTATCGGCTCGATCAGGCGCGCCGCAACATAGGATGATGTGGCAACCACCACGCCTCGCGCCGCAATCTCCGTCGCGTCCGCTCCCTCGACGCGCACCCGATAGAGGCCTCCTGCTGCACCTTCGATCGCCGTCGCGCGTGCGTTCATGAGCGCCTGCGCGCCCAGCTTTTCCGCCATCGCCTGTGTCAGCGTATTGATCCCGCGGCGGAAGGAGCACAGCGGCGGCGGACCTCTACGCGAGCCATCCGCCGGCCGTGACTTCATCGCGCCACGCAACACACTCCCGTATTCTCGCTCCCACTCTTCGAGTGTCGGAAACGCCGCGCTCAGGCTCAGCTTTTCCGGATCTCCCGCGTACACGCCGGATACGAATGGCGTTACCAGGTACTCCAGAATTTCGTGCCCGAATTTCCGCCGCACGAAATCGGCGATGGATTCTTCCTGCGAGGGAGGTTTGCTGCGCTTGAACGCTTCGGAAGCCACCCTGATCCGGGATTTCACGCCGAGAAGGGAACTCGAAAGCAGCGCCTGTGGCGTGGTGGGTACTTCCATCAACTTTCCGTGGCGCAGAACGTACCGTGGAGCCTTGGGATCGGCCTTGCACAGTTCGCTTTCGATCCCCAATTCGCGCGCCAGGGCCAACATGGTTTCGGTGCCCTGAAAACTCTGCGGCCCGGTTTCGAAGAGGAAGCCGTCCTGTTGTACGGTGGCTAACAGTCCGCCCGGCTGGGCGGAGGATTCCAGCAGAACTACCGATCGCCCGAGTTGCTGCAAGCGATGTGCACAGGCCAGCCCTGAAATTCCGCCGCCCACGACCGCGACATCGCATGTCCCCGTGGTCATTCGCGCATCGCCAAGACCTCAGAGCGTCTTCGAGAACAGCGGCTTCTGGTCCATCTGTTGATCTTTCAAATATCGGTCGAAGCTCATCGCCACGTTGCGAATAAAGATTCGCCCGAGCGGCGTCACCCGGATTTCGTTCGCGTCGAGCTCGACGAAACCGTCGCGCTCGGGCTCTTCCAGTTGGCGCAATTCCTCGCGGAAGTATTCGTCAAACGAAATCCCGAACTCGCTCTCGATTTCGCGCTTGGGGATTACCGTGTGGCACAGCAGCCGCCCAATCACTGCGCGGCGCAACCGGTCGTCCGCCGAGAGTCGGTAGCCGCGCATCGTCGCCAGGCCGCGCTCCGCGATGGCCGCCTGGTACGCGGGCACCTCGCGCCGGCTCTGCGCGTAGCTCTCGCCGATCGAGCTGATCGCGCTGACGCCCATACCGTAGAGGTCCGCTCCGGCCTTGGTCGTGTATCCCTGAAAATTCCGGTGCAGCGTTCGATTTCGCTGCGCCACGGCAAGTTCGTCGCCCGGACGCGCGAAATGGTCCATTCCGATATATACGTATCCCGCGTCGAGAAAACCCTCAAGCCCCGCGCGGAAAATCTGGAACTTCGTGCGGCCCTCCGGCAAGTGCGTCGCGAAGGCGCCCTGCTGCTTGCGCAGCCACGGCACGTGCGCGTAGCTGAACATCGCCACGCGATCCGGCTCGAGCGTCAGCGTCCGCTCGATGGTGCGGCGAAACGTTTCCGCGGTCTGATACGGCAACCCGTAAATCAGGTCCACGTTGAGGCTCTCGAATCCCAGTTCGCGCGCTCGCACGATCAAATCGCGCGTCATCTCGTAGGGCTGCACGCGATGGATGGTTTGTTGTACCTGTGCCTCGAAGTCCTGAATCCCCATGCTCAGCCGGTTGAATCCCAGCCGCCGCAGCGCTTCCAGGTGAGCAGTCGCAGTCACCCGTGGATCGATCTCGATGCCGATCTCCGCATCCGGCGCGAACTTGAACCGCTCGCGTGTGTGCCCGAAAAGCTCCTCGAGCTGTGCCGGCGACAAATATGTCGGCGTCCCGCCGCCCCAGTGGAACTGGCTCACGCTCCGCTTGGGCGAAACTTTCCCCGACACATAGTCGATTTCGCGATCGAGCGCCTTCAAATACGGAATCGCCACGCTCTTGTCTTTCTGAATCGACACATTACACGCGCAGAAAAGGCACAGGCTCTCGCAGAAGGGAAGATGCATGTAGAGCGAAAGCGGGGTGCTGCGTTCGTTGGCCTGTGCGTAGGACTCTTCCAGATCCGCCGGCCCGAAATCGTCTTTCCACACCGGGGCGGTTGGATAACTGGTGTAGCGTGGCCCCGGCCGATTGTATTTTTCCAGCAGTTCGTCGGGAATCTGCCCAATGCCCAACTTGCTGCCCAGCCCGCTGCCGTGTTTTGTTGTCTGGTCCATGATGCACTTTGTCGCGATGCTTGGTTTGTCCTTAGCTTTTGTAGCGGCCGCCTGAACTTGTCCCGAGTGAAACCGAGGGAGGCGGGCGTCTTTGTCTTTAGGTTTGCCTTCTAGCGGCTCGGAGCCGGCGCCGTCACCACTGTTCGCCGCGCCGATTCCACGAAAATCTCGGCACTCTCGACCGGCGTGTTCGGCAGAATCCCATGCCCCAGATTCAAAATATGCCCCACGCCGCCGGTCTTTTCGATCGCTGCCCGCACCGCCTTGCCGATCTCCGCTCGATCGCCAAGCAGTACATTCGAATCGACGTTGCCCTGCAGCGCAACTGCATCGCCCAACTTCGCGCGCGCCTCGGCCAGGTCCGTTGCCGAGTCGACGCTCAGCACATCCGCTCCCGACTTCGCCATGTTTTCCAAATGCTGCGCCGATCCTTTGGCGAATAATATTTTCGCAACTTCGTCCGCGGCTTCAGCGTCAGTCAACGCTCCGCCGAGCGACTCGATGATTTTCTGCGTAGCCGGCAACTCGAATTTCTCATATTCCTCGGGTGTCAGCCCGCTCGCCCAGGTATCGAAGAGTTGCACGACCGAAGCCCCGGCCTCGATCTGCGCTGCGAGGTATCCCGCGGTTGCACGCGCAATCCGGTCGAGCAGCCCGCGCACAATTTGCGGCTCATCGCGTAGCATCTTTTTCGCCCGCGAAATGTCTCCCCGCGTCTGCCCCTCGATCATGTAGCAGGCCAGCGTCCAGGGAGCTGCCGCAAACCCGATCACTGGTACGTCCGGCCCCAATTCCTTACAAATCGCTCGAATCGCGTCGCCCACAAACCGAGTCTCGCACGTGGGGTCAAAATCCCGCAGTCTGGCAACCGCCGCCGCGTCTCGCACCGGATTCGAGAGCACCGGGCCCGAATCCGGCACATCGAGCGGCATTCCCATGGCCTCGGCCACGATCAAAATATCCGAAAACACGATCACCGCGTCCACGTCGAGCACGCGCAGGGGCTGAAGAGACACCTCCGCGGCCAGTTCGGGCGTCTTGCAGATTTCGAGGAACGAATGTTTCGCGCGCACCGCCTGATATTCCGGCAGATACCGCCCCGCCTGGCGCATGATCCACACCGGGACGCGCTCGACGGCTTCGAATCGGCACGCCCCTAGGAAAAGCTCTTTTTTGCTCTGCGTTCGCGGCATTTTGCAGGAAGTTCTCTCTCATCATCGCACAACGCCTCCGCCCTTACCCGTCGCACCCATACCGGGTGGGACATGCCCCTGCCCCAGCGCCCGAACGGGCGCCGCCCGTGCCCTGGCGCCTGTTCGGCGCTATAATCATTGCGATACGGACTCGTTCGTCGTCCCGATGCGGAATTAATGCTGGAACCCGTGCTCGAACCCATGTCGAACCACATGGCCCTTTGGAGCCTCGCGCTCTACGCCGCAAGCTTCGTCTGTTACGCGCGGATTCTCTACGCCCCGCAAGTCTGGCTGGGTCGCCTGGCCAGTCTGCTGCTCGCGGCGGGTCTTGCTGCGCACTATTTTGCGCTGCTCGATCGTTCGCGCGCCACGCACATGGTGCCCTACGACGACCTCTACGGCTCGATGTCCCTTTTCGCCTGGCTTCTGGCGGTCACTTACCTGGCTCTCGAAATGATTCATCGCCAGCGATCCGTGGGCGCATTCGTAACCTTTTTGCTGGTCGTCTGGATCGCCCTCCTGGATCTTGCCCCCCGCGTCATTTCAGCCCCGCCGCCGGCGCACGGCGCGCTCTTCGCCCTGCACGTCGCGTTGGACGCCTGGGCTTATGCCGCCTTCGGTCTGTCGTTTGTGCTTAGCCTGGTCTATCTGGTGCAGGATCGCATGCTGCGCTCGCGCCGCCAGGGCGCCGCTTTCTGGCGCTTCCCCGCGCTCGATGTCCTCGATCGCATGGCCCGAAGCAGCGTCTACCTAGGCCTCCTGCTCCTGGCATTTGGAGTGGTCAGCGGCTTCATCTGGCAACATCGTCTTACCGGCTCTTTCGGTCTCGGAGATCCCAAGGTAATCGTCACCCTCGTTATCGTCGCCGTTTATATGGCCTATCTGCGGCTGTCTCGCAGCGCTGGATGGCGCGGCGCGCGCGCGGCCGGCATGTGCGCCTTGAATTTCGCCATCGTGCTTTTCAGCTATACCTTCGTGAATCTTTATCTGACTCGCTTTCACGACTACTTCTGATATGTCGACCGTCTCCAAGCCGACTCATCCCGCCGACTCGACGCGCGTTCGCATCCGTCTGGCTCTCGTCGGCTGCAATCACCGCACGGCTTCGGTCGAGCTACGCGAACGCGTTTCGTTCACCGCGCAACAGGCCGTTGAGGCCGCCGCCGAGTTGCGCCGCCAGGGAATTCTCGAGGAGGCGGTCGTCCTCTCCACCTGCAATCGCAGCGAACTTTACGGCGTCCCGGGCGAAGGCTTTGCCGCGCGCGAAGACGGCTCTGCCATCGCCGATGAGATGGAGGCATTCATCACCTCCTACCACGGCATTCCTCGCGCGGACCTCTCGGGACGCATCTACCGCTGGACCGGTGCGGACGCCATCCGTCATCTCTTCCGAGTCGCTTCGGGTCTCGATTCCATGCTTCTCGGCGAAGCGGAAATCCTCGGCCAGCTCAAGACCGCTTATGGCCAGGCCCTCGACCGTGGGCTCACCGGCCCAGTGCTCAATCGTGCCTTCCAGGGCGCGCTCGAAGTGGGCAAACGAGTGCGCGCCGAAACCGAAGTCGGCGCTCGCCCCATGTCCGTTTCGCTCGCCGGAGTGAAGCTTGCCGAGCGTGTCTATGGCAACCTGAAGGGCCACGCCGCGCTCATCGTCGGAGCGGGCGCCGTGGCCGAGCAGGTCATCGAACACCTGTGCAATCGCGAGATCGGCAGTCTGCAGGTGGTCAACCGCTCCTTCGGGCACGCCGTCGAACTGGCCAGCCGCACGGGCGGCGAACCCATCGCCTGGGAATCGCTCGAAAAGGCCCTGGCTGCTCCGGACATCATCGTCACTTCGGTCAGCACCGCAGGCGTGGTGCTTACCCGCGATATGCTCAACCATGCCCTCGCGCGCCGCGAGGGCCGGCCTATCTTCGTCGTCGACCTGGGTATGCCGCGCAACGTCGATCCCGACGCCACGGGGCTCTATAGCCTGTACCTCTACAACATCGACGACCTGGGTGAGATCGTCGAGCAGAATCGCCGCGCCCGCGAAGCGGAAATTCCTCGCGCCGAAGCCCTCATCTCGAGCCACATCGCCAAGTTCGAGAGCTGGCGCGCGACCCTCGAAGCATCCTCCATCGTCGATGACCTTCGCGGCCGCTTCCGGCAAGACCGCGATCGGTTGCTGCGCGAGCGCGCCGGCCGCATGGAAAATCTCTCGGTGGAAGAGCGCGAACGCTTCGCCAGCGTGACCAACGACCTCATCGAGCGCATTCTCGAAACGCCCACGACCCGCCTGCGCAACGGCGGACAGATGCGCGGCCGCCTCGCGGCCATCGAAGCAGTAAGACATCTCTTTGGTCTTGATGACTCGGGAGAAGGCGTTGGCCCCGGCGCTGGCCTGGACAAGGACCAGGAGTGAAACCCCTCCGTATCGCCACACGCGGCAGCGCTCTGGCGCTCTGGCAGGCAAACCACCTGCGCGAAGCTCTCGACACCACCTGCGCTACCGCCTCCGAGATTGTGGTCGTGAAAACCACCGGCGATCGCCTGGCATCAGCGCCGCTCGAACAGATTGGACTGAAGGGCCTGTTTACCAAGGAACTCGAGGACGCTCTGATCGACGGCCGCGCCGACCTTGCCGTCCACAGCATGAAGGACGTGCCTACCGAATTGTCCGCCGCCTGCCGCATCTCGACCGTGTTTCGCCGCGAAGATCCCCGCGACGCGCTCGTTTCTCGCGACGGCCAATCGCTTTCCGCGCTGCCTCCGGGCGCGCGTGTCGGCACCGGCAGCCTGCGCCGCAGCGCGCAACTGCTCGCCGTCCGTCCCGATCTCGCCATGGCTGAAATTCGCGGCAATGTCGACACGCGCCTTCGCAAACTCGATTCCGGAGGCTATGATGCCATCGTGCTCGCCAAGGCCGGTCTCGATCGCTTGGGCTTATCCGCGCGGATCACGGAGATTCTTCCGCCGGAGGTTGTACTCTCCGCCGTCGCTCAGGGCGCCTTGGGAGTGGAATTTCTTGCAGCGCGCGAAGACGAGTTTCGCTGGCTCGATCGCCTCGTGGATTCGGAAACCAAGCGCGCGGTGGCGGCGGAGCGCGCCGTTCTGGCCGAACTCCAGGGCGGGTGCCGTCTGCCGCTCGGTGCTTGGGCGCGCTTCGAGAAGGATGAGATGTTGCTCGACGCCTGCGTGCTTTCCGCCGACGGTTCGGAATCGATCCGCCGCAGCCGCTCCGGCGAATGTGCTTCGGCGCGCGATGCGGAGAAGCTGGGAAAATCAGTAGCGGGCGAACTCGGCGAAGCCGGCGCGGACCGCCTGCTTCGCCTCGCTGGGAGGGTAGCGTGAGCACGGAATTGAAAGGGAAGCGCGTAATTTTGACGCGCGCCAAGGAACAGTCCGCGGAATGGGTACGCGTGCTCGAATCGCGCGGAGCCGAAGTGCTGCTGCTTCCCGCGGTGCGCATTGCCCAGCCGGAAACGTGGTCGCTCTTGGACCGGGAACTTCTTCGCCTTCACGAATTCGATTGGGTTCTATTCACCAGCAGGAACGCCGTACGATTCGTTGCCGAGCGCCTGGGTGAGCTCAGTTGCGCGCTTGGCTCGCCCGGTGCGCCTACCACACGCGTGGCGGCGGTAGGCGAAGCCACGGCGGAGGCGATCCGCAAAAAGGGCTGGCACGTGGATTGTGTCGCGCCAAGTCAAACCGGCGATTCGCTCGCTCATGAGCTGCGGGAATCATTAGCGGGCCGCCGCGTGCTCTTGCCGCGCAGCGACCGCGCCGACGACCGGCTGCCAATCGCGCTCGAGCAGCATAAAGCCAAGGTTCGCGAGGTGGTTGCCTATCTCACCCTCGCTCCCGAATCGCTCGATCCTGCTATCTCCGATCGTTTGCGTTCCGGTGACGTCGACTGGGTCGTATTCGCGAGCCCTTCGGCGTTTCATAATCTATCGCATGCCATAGGCGCCAAGGAACTCGCGGCGCTTTCAACTCGCGTGCATTTCCTGGCCATCGGCCCGACGACAGCGAAGGCCGTCCGCGAGGCGGGAGCGCAAGTGGAGCTCGAAGCGACCACCCCGGACGCCGAAGGGATCGCGAACGCGCTCTGCGAGTATCATGCGATGCGTGCCGCCGCGTCGGCGGCGCCGGGATCGCCAGCCAAGATCAACGTGAGGCCCTCGTGAGTTTTCCCATCCATCGTCCGCGCCGCTTGCGCCGCTCCGAAGCCTTGCGCAACTTCGTGCGTGAGACGCGCCTTTCGTCGTCGGGCCTCGTCTATCCGATGTTTGCCTGCCCGGGACGCAGCGTGCGCACGGAAGTCAGCTCCATGCCCGGCGTTTTTCAGCAGTCGCCGGATCAAATCGTCGAGGAGTGCCGCGAGGTCGCGGACCTCGGCATCCCGGCCGTGATTCTCTTCGGCCTGCCGGCGCGCAAGGACGAAACAGGTTCCGAGGCCGCCGCAGCCGACGCCGCCGTGCAGCTTTCCATCGAAGCCATTCGCAAAGCGAAGCTCAATCTGCTCGCGATCACCGACGTATGCCTGTGCGAATACTCCAGCCACGGCCACTGCGGCATAGTGAAAGACGGTGAGGTCCTGAACGATCCGAGCTTGGCGCTGCTGGCCAACGTGGCGCTTTCGCACGCGCGCGCGGGCGCGGACATAGTCGCCCCCTCGGACATGATGGACGGCCGCGTGGGCGCCATTCGGAGCAAGCTCGACGAAAACGGCTTCGGTGATATTGCCATCCTCGCCTATGCGGCGAAGTATTGCTCTGCGTTCTACGGCCCGTTTCGCGAAGCGGCTCAATCCGCGCCGCAGTTCGGCGACCGCCGCAGCTACCAAATGGATCCGGCCAACGCACGTGAGGCTTTGCGGGAAGTCGCGCAGGATTTGGAAGAAGGCGCGGACATGATCATGGTCAAGCCCGCGCTACCGTATCTCGACATCATCCAGCGGGTGCGCGAGCGCTTCGACGTGCCGGTAGCCGCCTACAACGTCAGCGCGGAGTACTCCATGGTCAAAGCCGCCGCCAAGAACGGCTGGATCGACGAGCAGCGCATCGTCATGGAAATCATGACCTCGATCCAACGCGCCGGCGCGTCAATCGTCCTCACCTACCACGCCAAAGACGTAGCCCGCTGGCTCGGCCACTGCTGACCATCGAGTTGAGGGCTCTAGAGCCGATTCCTTGCCGCGTGCTGGTCGTTTCTACTGCGGCAAGCGGCGCTCAATCGGCTGAATCTCAGACGCGCCAACTCTCTTGAAGCTGAATCCCAACGCAAGAACCACCAACCCAATCGTCAACAACCCGATGGTCGATGGTTCCGGCACACCGGCGATGGTAAGCATGCCCGGAACACCATCGTCGCTTGTCGCGTAATCGGTAAAGGAGTAAGGTCCGGCACGAAGGTTGGCGCATTTATCGAGCCCATAAACACCGATCGTCCGAAGCCGGCGTTGATCAAATAGGACGGAGGAGGATACGCCCCCTGGTACAAATCGAGTCCGCCAAATTCTGAAAGTGTATAAAAATCGAAAGTTCCGAGGACGGGCACAGCGTCATTCTCTGAGTACAGGGCGCTGATCGTAAAGTAATCACCATAGGGGTCAACGCTATCAGGGGTAGGAGATGATGGTAATTGCCAGACAAAGGTATTCCCATCAGACACATAGGTATAAGTGTCCATACCATCGGCCTTGGCCGTTCGAGCCGACATCGCCGCTAAAATCACCGCCAACGCACAAATAAAACTTAATCTCTTGATCATGACAGCTCCTCACCTCGTATTGATGCCAGTAAAGCGCTTTGCAGGCCGGATGCCAAGCGCGAAATACGACGGAGTTCTTAACATACGTATATAGGGAGCCTACGCGGTTCTAGATACCGGCCCCCAGCCAGTGTGGCAAACGTAAACAATGGGAATGCACTGATTCCGGCAGGCATCCTTCCATCAAGGGAAAACCGCGGTTTTGTTGCCGTAGGGCAGAATGCGGTGCTCAAGGTGCGCTCGTACCGCGCGCGCCAAAACGACTTTCTCCAAATCGCGCCCTTTCTGGATCAAGTCTTCCAGCTGGTCGCGGTGGGAGATGCGCGCGACGTCCTGCTCGATGATGGGCCCCTGATCCAGAGCCTCCGTGACGTAATGGCTTGTGGCGCCGAGTAACTTCACGCCGCGCTCGAAGGCCTGGTGATGCGGCTTTCCTCCCACGAACGCCGGAAGAAACGAATGATGAATATTGATGATTCGATGCGGCGGGAAATGGCCAAGGAAATTGGGAGAAAGTATCTGCATGTAACGGGCGAGCACGATCAGGTCGATGCCAAGCGCATCGAGCAGGTCGATCTGCTCTTCCTCGGCCTGTGCTTTGTTTTCCTTTGTCACCGGAATCACCGTCAGCGGCACCTTATAGAAGTCGGTCCATTGAACGACGTCCGGATGATTGCAAATGACCATCGGGATTTCGCAGGGAAGCTCGCCGAGCCGCTGGCGATAGAAAAGGTCGGCGAGGCAATGATCGTAGCGCGAGACGAAGATGGCGACTTTCGGGCGATAGCTCGAAAGTTCAGTACGCCAGCGCATCTGGAAGCGCTCTGCGATCGGTTTAAAGTGCCGCTCGAAGTCGTGCATGTCGACAGAGAACCCCTCAAGGTCCCACTCGACGCGAAGAAGCTGAAGGTTGTGCTCCGCATCCAGGTGTTCGTCTGCGCGAACGATGTTCCCGTTCGCGCGAAAAATGAAGTCCGAGACAGCGGCGGTGATGCCTTTCTGGCTTGGACAACTAATCAGGAGGATAGCCGTGTCTTTCATGGTTGCACTGTGCTCCTTGAAGCAATTGCAGGCGAAAGCGTACAACTGGGTTCTGAGTTCGTCAAAGGAAGCGAGGCGATAGCTGACAAACTGAGACTGCCGCTCCACACGTCGCCCCTGAACTCCTGAGTGGTCGAATTGCCGGACATGTGGTGGGCTAGTACTCCA
>Ga0302324_100011374_pt1 | contig 18260 bp, 19 predicted proteins | sample Palsa_T0_1_FD_201949 | JGI IMG/M metagenome (GOLD analysis project Ga0302324, IMG submission 201949) | Peat permafrost microbial communities from Stordalen Mire near Abisko, Sweden - Palsa_T0_1 | ecosystem: Environmental > Terrestrial > Soil > Palsa > Peat permafrost | place: Sweden: Abisko... | reverse complement strand
GCGCCCGGGCAGCTGGCCGAGCGGACCGCCGCGGCGATCGACGGCACCGGGGCCGGCGTCACCGTCGCCGACCCGGGCGCGCTGGCTGATCGCTCCGACCAGACGTTCTGGCGCGGCAAGCTGCCGGCGGCGACCGTCACCGACGCGCACGCGACCGCGACCGGGGCCGCCGGGCAGACGTTCGCGCTGCTCACGACCAACGGCGGCGCGCTCGTCTTCTACACCGACGCCGCCGACCTGGAGATCACCCCGTCGGCCGGCTCGGTGCTTCACCTGACCGTCCCCGGTTTTTACTCCGACGCCCAGGGCCTGTCCCGGGCCGGGCTCAGCTACCTCGACCAGTTCGCCGCCGCCGACCCGCCGGCCGGCGCGGGCACCCCGCGCGTCGTCGCCGAGTACTCCGGTCTCACCGGCAAGAGCTAACCCCCGCCGCTACCCCCGCCAGCTAGTGCAGCGGGGCGTCGAGGGTGGGAGAGGTGAAGTCGCCGCCCAGGTACATGAAGGTCCGGTCGTCCGGATCGGGCTCGCCGTAGGTGGCGATCAGCTCGGGGGCGTAGTCCTCGGCGTTGTCCTGCGGCTCGTAGCCGAGCGCCCGCGCGCCGGCCAGCGAGACCCAGCCGCCCCGGGTGTTGGCGGAGACGCCGTAGATCACCTGGAAGCCGGGAGACGGGGCGGTCAGGCAGGCCTCGAACAGCCGGGCGCAGTCGTCCGGCGACAGCCAGGTCGCCAGCATCCGCGGGTGCTGGGGCGTTGGGAAGCAGGACAGGATCCTGATGCAGACGATGTCCAGCCCGTACCGGTTCACGTAGAGGGCGCCGAGCGCCTCGCCCGCCGCCTTGGACGCGCCGTAGTAGGTGTCCGGCGCGGGGAAGGCGAAGTCCGGGACAGGGAACCGCGACGGCGGCGTGAACCCGACCGCGTGGTTGGAGGACGCGAACACCACCCTCGGCACCCCCGCCCGGCGGGCGGCCTCGAAGACCGTGTAGGTGCCGTTGATGTTGACGTCGAGGATCCGCTCCCACGGCGCCTCGGACGGGATGCCGCCGAGGTGGATGACCGCGTCCGCGCCGGCGCAGGCGGCGGTCATCGCGGCCATGTCGGTCACCGACGCGGTCATCGCCTCCTCGCCCGGTTCAAACGGCGCGGCGACGGGGGTGACGTCAAGCAGGCGGAGCACCCGGCCGGGCGCGGCCAGCCGGGAACGGAGCATCGTCCCGATGCGGCCCGCGGCTCCAGTGATGAGAATGGTCGACACGACTCAAGAACTTAGCGCACAAAAAGTCGCAACACGAGGGCCAAACGCCCCACCCGTCACCCCGCCAGATTGAACCGGGCGCCCATCGGGTCGGCTGCCTCCGCGAGCCGCCCGAACGGGGTGTCGGCCGCCGCCCGCAGCACCGACCCGCCCAGTCGGACGATCCCTTCGAGGGCCGAGTCCACGTCAGCGACCCGGAAGAACACCTCCCAGCGGCCCGGTTCACCGGCCGCCAGGTCGCCGTCGGTTGCGGCCGCGATCCCGGCGAAGTCCTCCCCGTCCGCCGTCAAGACGGTGTCGCGGAACTCCGGTGTGTCGCTCTGCACCCGCGTCTGCCAGCCGAACACGTTCTCGTAGAACGGGACGGCTCCGGCGTAGTCGCTGGTCAGCAGCTGGAACCAGACCGCCCCGCCCGGCTGGTCGAACGTGGCGAGCCCCGGGAACTGGTTAGCCTGCCAGGCGCCGATCCGGACGCCGGCGCTGTCCGCGACGATCGCCTCGGTGCCGAGATCGGCGATGTCCATCGGGCCGACCCGGAGCGAGCCGCCGCTGGCGACGGCCTTCTCCACGGTGGCGTTGACGTCGGTCGACGACAGGTAGACGCCCCATTGGTTGGGCCCCTCCATGCCGGGCGCGCCCGTCGCGAACTGCATGCAGCCGGCCACCGGCACGCCTTCTTGCATGAACATGAAGTAGCCGCCGAACTGCTCGGACGCCTCCCCGGCGGACCAGCCGAGTATCTCGTTGTAAAAGTCCCGCGCCTGGACCGCGTCCGATGTCAGCAGGTCGATCCAGCACGGCGCCCCGATCGGTCGCTTCATGACCCTCCCCTTCGCTGTGACCACTGTCCCCTGTCATATAACAAGAACATGCTGACTACGGATGAACTACGGCGGGTTCTCGGTCCGGTCGGGATCTGGATGCCGCCGCCGGCCGGGACGGGGCTCGACCCGGCCGCGTACGCGCGCGAGATCGAGGCGGCCGGCTTCACGTCGGTCTGGTTCCCGCGGATGAACTCCCCTGAAGACCTCGCGGCGGTCGAGCCGGCCCTCGCCGCGACCGAGCGGCTCGTGCTCGGCACCGGCATCGCCAGCGTCTGGACGTGGACGCCGCCCGCACTCGCGGCCGAGACGAACCGGCTGGCGGCGGCCTACCCCGACCGCTTCATCCTCGGCCTCGGCGTCAGCCACGCGCCGGCCGTCGAGGCGAGCGGCCAGGCCTACGTGAAGCCGTACTCGAAGATGGTTCAGTTCCTCGACGAGCTGGGCGAGGTGAACGCGCCGGTCGTGCTGGCCGCGCTGGGGCCGAAGATGCTCGAGCTGTCGCGCGACCGCGCCTTCGGCGCGCACCCGTACTTCACCCCGCCGGAGCACACCCAGTACTCCCGGGAGGTGCTCGGCCCGCAGCCGCTGCTCATCCCCGAGCTCGCCGCCGCGCTCGACCCGGGCGAGCAGGGCGCGGCCGCCGCGCGCGGCTATGCCGCGCGCTATCTGCGGCTGCCGAACTACACCAACAATCTCAAGCGGTTCGGCTTCACCGACGCCGATATCGAGGGTGCGGGCAGCGACCGGCTGATGTCCTCGGTAGTCCCGAACGGACCCTTGGCTCTCACCGCCAGGCTCCGTGAGCACCTCGCGGCCGGAGCCGACCATGTGCTGGTGCAGCTGGTCACCGAGGGCGGCACGTTCGACGCGGGCGGCCTGCCCGAACTGACGGAGCTGGTGGCGGACATCACGGAATAACCCGTCCACGACTGGCGGCCAAAGGTGTTTGCGCTTCCGAGTGATTACGGGCATGCTGTGGCCGTAATCACCGGAGTGCCCACCCCGACGGGCGCTCGCCCGGCGAACCGGGAGTGCACGTGGCCGAAGCGCCCGGGCTGATCGAAGCCCGTGATCTAACCAAGCGATTTGGCGACAAGGTGGCAGTCGATCACCTGTCGTTTGACGTCGAGCCGGGCCGGGTGACCGGCTTCCTCGGACCGAACGGCGCGGGCAAGTCCACCACCATGCGCCTCATCACCGGCCTCGACCGGCCGGACGGCGGTTCGGCCACGATCGGCGGGCTGGCCTACAGCCAGCTCGCCAAGCCGCTCACCCGGGTGGGCGCGCTACTCGAGGCGCGCAGCCTCCACCCCGGCCGCAGCGCCCGCAACCACCTGCTGTTCCTCGCCCAGACCCAGGGCGTGCCGGCCAGCCGGGCGGACGAGGTGCTCGACCTGGTCGGCCTGCGGGAGGTGGCCAACAAGCGGGCCGGCGGATTCTCGCTCGGGATGACCCAGCGGCTCGGCATCGCGGCGGCGATGCTCGGAAACCCGCCCGTGCTGATGCTCGACGAGCCGGTCAACGGGCTGGACCCGGAGGGCATCCGCTGGGTCAGGACCCTCATGCGCCAGCTCGCCTCGGAGGGCCGCACGATCTTCGTGTCCAGCCACCTGATGAGCGAGATGGCGGTCACTGCCGACCACCTGGTGGTGATCGGCCGCGGCACGCTGATCGCCAACTGCTCGACCGAGGAGTTCATCCAGCAGAGCTCGGAGCGCTCGGTCTTCGTCCGAGCGCCCGACTCCGCGCGGCTCCGCGAGCTCATCGCCGGCGAGGGCGGCGCGGTGACCGACGAGGACGGCGGCCTGGTCGTGACCGGGCTGCCCGCCACCCGGATCGGCGAGCTGGCCGCGTCCGCTTCGGTCGTGCTGCACGAGCTCACCCCCCGGCTGCCCTCGCTCGAGGAGGCGTTCATGGAGATGACCGCGGACAGCGTTGAGTACGGCCGGGCCGAGCACGGCCCGGCCCCGATCGGCGAATCGAGCGCTTCATGACCCTCGGATTGCTCAGCGCGGAGTGGACGAAGATCCGCTCGGTCCGGTCCACCCTCTGGTCGCTGCTCGCGTTCATGGTCGTCGCGATCGGCTTCAGCGCGCTGATCATCATCGTCATCAGCAACACCTGGAACAGCCCCGGTAATCACCCGAACCACGTCAGGCTGCTCGAAGACCCGACGGCGGTGCTGTTCGGGGCCGGGTTCGGTCTCGGCCAGCTCGCCATCTGCGTGCTCGGCGTGATCGTGATGAGCAGCGAGTACTCGACCGGCGCGATCCGCGCCTCGCTGCTCGCGGTGCCGCGCCGGCTCCCCATGCTGGCCGCCAAGGCCATCGTGTTCGCGCTGCTCGACCTGGTGGTCAGCGCGATCACCGTGTTCGCGGTCTTCTTCATCACCACCGCGATCATCCGCAGCCACGTGTCGATCACGCTGTCCCAGCCCGGCATCGCCCGGGCCTGCATCGGCGGGATCTTGTACCTGACCGTGCTGGGCCTTTTCTCACTGGCGATCGGGGGCCTGGTCCGGCATACCGCGGGCGCCATCTCCACCGTGATCGCGCTCGTGCTGGTGGTGCCGCCGCTAATCTCGCTGATCCCGGGCACGATCGCCAACCACATCCACGGCTACCTGCCGAACGTCGCCGGCCAGCTCGTCGCGCAGAGCAGCCAGCAGGCGGGCGACGTGCTCTCGCCGTGGCAGGGATTCGGCGTCTTCTGCATCTGGACGGCGGTGCTGCTGGCCGCGTGCGGCTGGCTGCTGGTCCGCCGGGACGCCTAACGGCGGCTCTTCGCCCCAAGACGGCGCTTCACCTTCGGGCGGGCGTCGCCCTCAGGCGGCGAGCCGAACCGGCGCGGTGCTTGCGACCATCCGCGCCGCGAAGCCGGCGTTGTAGCCGCGCCACCAGGACGGCCTGAGCTTTGGCGCGGCAGCGGGGGTCAGCGAGACCGGTCCGGCCGCGGCCGCGAGTCCGGTCGGTGAGGCGATAATTCGCCGGAAGATCGCGGCGGCGTCGGTGTCCGGCAGGCGGACGGTGGCGGCCCAAGCCGCGAGGTCGTCGTCGAGGCTCATTGCTCCTCCTCCTGTGCATCATCGTAATCGCCGAGTGCCTCGGCCAGGGTGCGGCGGGCCAGCGATAGCCGGTAGCGGACGGTGCCGGCCGGCACGCCGAGCGCGGCGCCGATGTCGGTGCTGTTCAGCTCGCCGGCGGCGGCCATCGTGAGCGTGACCCGCTGCTGCTCCGGCAGCGTCGCGATCGCCGCCGCGACGACGCCGGCCCGCTCGGCCGCCAGCACCGCGGTGCTGGCCGGGGCGGCGGCCGAGTCCTGCCGGATGGACGGCTCGCTTTCGAGCGCGCGCTGCGTGCCGTCGGCGGTGCGCTGGTGCCTGGCCGCGTCAACCGACAGGTTGCGCGCCACCGTGAACAGCCAGCCGCGCTGACCGTCCTCCGGCCGGCCCGCAACCTCGTCCAGGTGCTGCCAGGCCCGCAGGAAGACCTCCTGCATAAGGTCGGCCGCCAACTGGCGGTCGCCGGTCTTGCCGACGAAGTAGGCGTGCACCGCGGCGCGGTGCGCCTCGTAGAGGCGGCCGAACTCAGCTTCCCGATCCATCGGGCCCGTCGCTGGCACGATCGCGGGCCTGCTCGCTCGTCAGGATGTCGCCGAACACATCGGTGGCGAGGAACTGCACCACCCCGATAAGCCCGGCCGGCGCGATGACGTCGCCGAACACGGCGAGGCCGGCCACCTTCTCCTGCAACGCGGTCTCGGTCACCGTCTCCTCGAGCGTGAGGTCGCCCAGCGCGACCAGCGTGGTCGGCGCGGCCAGCAGGCGAAGGAAGTCGGGGCCGATGCTGGCGCTGCCGTTGAACACCCGCGGGTTCGCGCCCTCGTACCAGGCCACCTGGCCCTGCGTCTGGATGGCGGGCTCGAGCACGTCGCGGCTCGCGGCCGGCGCCGCCAACTGCCCGGCGATGAGCGTCAGGCCGTATCCGACCGAGGCAACCTCGCCGGTCACCACCACCTGGCCGGCCACGACCAGGATGTCATCCGGCCGTCCGGCGGTGTTGGCGAGCACCGCGGGCGACAGCTTGACCTGGCCGCTGAGCACCTTGACCTGCTGGCCGTCGGCGTACTGGTAGTACGACACGCCCCCGGTGCCGCCTGCCAGCGCCTGCCCGAGTACCTGCTCGCTGCCGCGTGGCGCGAGCACCGCCCCGACCACGTAGATGCGCTTGGGCACCGGGCCGGTCACCGGGCTGGTGATGAGCAGCAGCCCGATGACCACGAGCACGTCGTTCTCCGCGCCGAGTCCGTCGCCGCCGACCGTCATCGACCCGGTCTGCAACCGGACGTTCACCCCGCTGGGCACGTACAGGGTCGAGGCCACGCCGACCGTCGGGATCGTCGCGTAGGCGGCCGCCAGCGACTCGGGCACGATGACGACCGCCACGTCCTCGATCCGGCTGATCGCGGCCAGTTGACCCGGTTCGGTGAGGTGGGTGAGGTCCAGGATCGCCTCGTCCTTCACGACCCGGCCTGCCTGGCCGGTCGGGGTTCCCGTGTCGCTCATCGCTTGCTGCCTGCCTTCTCGGTTGTCGCGGTGTCGTTCACGGTCGCGCTGCGGCTCATTGTGCCTGCCATCTTCCCCTGGTCGTCGGCAACAGCCGTGCGATCGCGGTGGCCAGCCAGGAGCCCGGCCGCGGTGACCGTGACGGCGTTCTGGCGTGGGTCTTCAGCTTCGGCCGTGGCCGCGCGGCGAGCCGGGCCTGCCCGGCTTCCCGCGTCAGCTCGGCCCGCCGGGATGTTGCCTGCGTCAGCGTGGAATCGTTCATACCTGTTACTACGGACGCCGCCCCGAAGTGTTGGGTCGGCGCCCGGTACCGTATCCGGGTGACACGCGCCCCCCTCTCGCTGCCCGGCCGGACCGTCATCTTCGACTTCGGCGAGGTCATCTCGCTTACCCCGTCGGACGCCGACCGGGCCGCGATCGCGCGCCTGGCCGGAGTCGACGGCGACGGCGTCGACGCGAAGAAATTCTGGCGGGCGTACTTCGGTCACCGCGACGGGCTCGACGAGGGCACGGCCGGCGCCATCGCGTACTGGCGCGCGATCGCCGAGGACCTGGGCGCGACCTGGGACGAGGCGCGGATGCACGAGCTGTGGGCGGCGGACTTCCGCTCCTGGCTGGCGATCAACCCGGCGGTCATCGAGGTCCTGTCCGACCTGCGGGCCGGCGGCACCCGGCTGGCGCTGCTCTCCAACGCCGGCCCCGACTACGGCAGCTACTTCCGCCGCGGCCCGCTCGGCGACTTCTTCGAGGCGTGCTACGTCAGCGGTGAGCTTGGCCTGATCAAGCCCCAGCCCGAGATCTTCCTGCATGTGCTGGCGGATCTGTCCATCACCCCAGCCACGGCCATATTCATCGACAATCGTGAATCTAACGTGGACGGCGCCGAGGCCCTCGGCATCACCGGCCACGTCTTCACCACCGCCGACGCCCTCCGCTCGTTCCTCACCGCGGCCGCCTCTCCCGCCCCCACCGATTAGGCCATCGTTCCGGGGGGACAGCGGGCGATTGGCGCAGCTTAGTAGCGCGGGGGATCGTTGGCCACACGACTGTCATTGTGGCCAAGGTCCTCACCGAGTGACTACCCGGACGGGCGATTCGCCGGGACTGGCTGTTCACGGCAGCCGCCACTTAACGCCGGGACGTGGCGGGAGTCAAGATGCTAGGCGGCTTTGATGCCGGGCGGCCGTGGGTCCTGTCGCGGCTGCCGGTCCGGGCTGCGGTGACGGTGGTGCCGGGCCCGACGGCGATCTCGTAGGTGTCTGGTCCGACGGTGACCTGGACGGTTTTGCGGTTTCCGCCCTAGCCGAAGACCCAGCCCTCGTTCCTCACCACGTTGACGAACCTGCCATGACTTACATTCCGCTCGCCGCATACATACGGGATCTTAGGTTTACTCGGGCCTCCGTTAGTCTCTCCAGAGACCACCATGCACGACCGGACTTCAGCGACAGCGATCACGAACGGATCAGCGTGGTTCTTGTTGTCTTGCTGAGTCCACTTTGGAAACTGCTGCACGATTGCGCCCGCGACCGTTGCGATTGCCGCATCGGTTGGATCGATGCATCGCTCACGCCCAGCCGAGGTATCCATGCACCAGTCCCTCAGAATGGAATCGACCGAGAGCGCTTCATTCCAAGCTTCTTCGGACACATGCAGCCGTCCGGTCTTGATCAAGTCGTCGATTCGGTTCCACAGAGCTGGGAAGTTATCGATCGGGTAGAAGCGCTCGATACCGTCAATCAGTGCGCTTGTGTCAAACGAGTAGTGCGGCCCCGCGGCGTTCACGCGGTCTCCTCGGTCAGCCCGAGCAACTTCGGAATCTTGTCGTAGGAGACCTCGAGCAGCTGGGCCAGATCTCGCGAGCTGAGCGCGTCCTCTTCGTAGGCCGTCACCATCTGGCTAATAAACCGTCTTCCCAGGTCACGACGCTTGACCTGGTAGAAGATGGGGCTGTCCTGACCGGCATTGCGCTCCTTCTCGGCAGCCTTGTGCGCGGTGTACGCACTGTCGAACTCAGGTTTCAGTCGCCAGTAGTCGTCCCAGGTCGCGCGGCCGAGCTCAACCATCCGCAACAAGGCGGACTCGCCGCTCGCACCGAACTCGTTCCCGATGGCACGCGCAAGTTCCGCAGTAAGGCGGTCCGGCCCAGCGTTGCCCAGGGCGGCCACGAACGCTTGAGTCGGCATGAGGGCAGCAGCTGCCACAGCATCACACGTTCGCTCTAGCCAAGCATCTTGCTCATGCCGAAGGTCACAGAGTCCGTCGGACCGAAAACCGACATGGGCAAGCTCGTGGAGCAACGTGTAGACCTTGCCGCGCGGCCAGTCTGCACCATTGAGCGCCACAATAGGGCATGACCCATCACCAAGGGAGAAACCCCGCATCTCAGCGACATCGACGCGCTGGACCTGGATGACGGTCACATTCAGACGTTCCGCTTGGCGAACCAACTCCCGCAACAGCACCTCCGGCTGCAGCAGGACCGGCTTGGGAATCAAGTCCAGCCTCAGTGCGGTTCGCAGCTGGTCTCCAAGGACCGAAGGGGCGAGCGCTCGGTCGAGCGCGTACATGGCCGTCGCTTCCGATTCAGGAAGCTCGAGGTCTGTAGCGACGTCCCGCAGCGCGTCGCGCTGGCGGTACGCACGCATCGTCGCCTTCTGCAAGGCGCGGCTTACCACATGGGACTGAACTTCCGGGCGCCTGAAATCCGGCAGATCGCGCTTAAGGTCCTCAGCGGGAGGCTCCGACATGAGCAGTGCCGCGAGAGGCCGAGCGTAGACGTCTGCCATCCTTCGGATCTGCTTGATTGTGGGCGCGAGACTGCCGCTCTCCCACTGCGTGACCTTGTCCGGTTTAACCCCGATGCGCGTCGCAGCTGTGTCGATATCGAGCCCAGCCGTCTCCCGAGCCCAGCGCAGAACGGATGGCTCGACCGAGAGTCGTGTAACAGGCACGGTGGGCCTCCATCCTGTCTCGAGAACCATGCTAAGCAATGCACGCCACCTTGCCGGTTCAGCCATTGAAGCACGCCCTCCTGACGAGCCGAATCCACTCCCTTATACGCCACCTGCGCCAATGCATGCTTCTTGCTGTTATCTTTCGGGGTCTGGGAAGGTGGGCTCTGCTGGGCCCGTGAGGACTTCGGGTGCGTGGACGGTGGTGACGGTGCCGTCGGTCCAGACGATGACGATCCGGGACGGGCCGACCGCTGACGGTCCGACACGGCACGGGGCGCCTTGGGCTGTCCCGGCCTCGGCAACGTCAGCCCGGGGGGAGCGGCCCTGCGAGAGGCCGACCTCGGCTCTGCCAGGCTGACCGAGGGCTGGCTGAGCTGCGCTTGTCTGAGCTGAGCCTGCCTGAACGGGGGGCGTCTGAGCCGCGATGACGTGGAACGGGTACGCCGATGGGGCCGACAGGGTGGCGGGCGCGTGGGTGGGCTGGGTGGGGCGCACGGTCCGTTCGATCGAGTCCGCTGTTGATCTTTGGCCTTGCTGCGGAGAACTGGCGGCACGGAAGGCGTCGTGCAGGCGGAGCAAGTCGCCGGCTGCGCGCAGCGCGGTGTCGGCGCGCTCCCAGAAGCGGCGGGACTGCCAGGTTCGGCCGGTCTCGGCGTGTCCGACGGTGGTGACCGAGACGCCCGCCAGCCCGGCCAGCTCGGCCTGGGTCAGACCGGCCGCGTGCCGCCTGGCGGCGAGGCCGGCCGACAGCGCGCGGGCGGCGTCGGCCAGGTCGCGCTCGGGGTCGGGAGCATGCGGGTCGGCGACCCGGGGCCGGGCATTGGGGCTTGGGCCGGGCACCAGTAGGCCCTCCGCGATCAGCGCGCGGAGGGCCTTGCGGCAGGTCAGCGTCGAGAACCCGAAGGCCCGGCTGAGCTCGGCGCCGCTCGGCGCGGGCTGCCCCGGCCGCAGCGTGCCGTCCGCGATCTGCCGCCGGATGACCCCCGCCACCCGCAGGTACTTGGGCAGGGCGGGGCCGCCCGCGGTCGTCATGATTCCGGCCCGCCGTTGGGCAGGGCCGACGGTGCGCAGGCTGGGGTGCGCTGCATGGCTGGCTCTCCTGGGGGGCGATCAGCTCGTCGGGACTATCGTGCCACACACAATGCTACTCGAAGATACTCGACTACATCCGTGTCGGCGAAGTCCCGTGCAGCGCACGGCCGCAACCGTGTCCTGTGGCAGTTAGGTTCGGGGGTTTCTGCCGCGGCGTACGCCGGCCCCTGGCTCGGTGACCTAGGTTGCGTCGATGCCGTCGACAAAGCCGAGGACGGCGGTCGCCAGCTCCTGGGGGGCCTCCATCGCGGGGTAGTGGCCGACGCCGTCGAGTTGGACGGAACTGATCCCCGACGACGCGGCCTGGGACATGGCGCCGGCCGTGAATGGGCCGCCGCCCGCCCCGACGGCGAGCACGGGCACGGTCAGCCCGGGGGACTCGGCGAGGGCCTTGAGCTCGGGCCCCTCCCGCAGCATCGACCGGTAGAGGCCGATCGCGCCGCGCCAGCCGTCCGGGCGTGAGTAGGTGCGGGCGAAGTCGTCGATGTCGGCATCGGTGACCGCGCCCGGGACGGCGGTCATGGACGGGAACGCGTACTGCCCGATGAACTCGCGCTCGCGGCCGGCCAGGAGCATCTCGGGAATGCCGGGCGCGACGAGAACCCCGATGTGCCAGGCGCCGCCGCGGGTGACGTCGGCCAGCGCCTCGAGGCCGAAGCCGGCCAATCCCATCTCAATGGCGGTGAGGCTGAGCACGTCCTCCGGGTGGGTGGCGGCCAGCCGGAAGACCGTCGCCCCGCTGATGTCCTGCCCGGTCAGGTGGACCGGGCCGAGGCCGAGGTGCTCGATCAGCTGATGCAGGTCCTCGGCCGAGGCCCCGCTGTCGTAGTCGCCTGGCGCGGTGTCGGAGTCGCCGAAGCCGCGCAGGTCCACGGCGAAGACCCGGTGGCTGGCGGCGAGCAGGGGGATGAGCTTGCGGAAGGTCCTCCAGGTCTCGGGGAACCCGTGGACCAGCAGGACCGGGGGCCCGGTGGTCCCGGCGGCGGCGTAATGCAGGGTCGTTCCGTTGACGTGGGCGCGGTGGTGGGTGATCTCGGGGACGGCGTGGCTGGCTGGTGCGGCGGTCATGATCCCTCTCCCTCTCTATTTCGACAGCCTGACTGTCTAATAATAGACAGTCAGGCTGTCCTTTGTCAAAGGTCGTATCCTTCTCGCATGTCTCGCTCTGGCGCTGATCTCGCGCTGCTGCTACTCGGGGGCTTCCGCACGCTCGTGGATGCCGCGACCGCCGAGCTGGCCGATCGTGGCTACCAGGACGTGCGTCCTGTTCATGACTTCGCCATACGGGCCATCGCCGCCGGAGCCGACAGCGCCTCGGAGCTAGCCCGCCGCCTGTCGATCACCAAGCAGTCGGCTGCGAAAACCATCGCGGTCTTGCAGGAGCGCGGGTACGTCGCCCGCGAGCCGGACCCGAGCGACGCCCGCCGCAAGCGCCTTCGGGTGACCGAGCGCGGCTTCGATGTGCTGCGCCAGGGCGAGACGATCTTCGAGGAGCTCCGCGATCAGTGGGCGCAGCGGATCGGCGCCGCCGAGCTGGAGGGCATCGAGGATCACCTCACAGCGCTAGTGGGCGCGCAGCCGGTGCGCTTCGACACGCCCGGCTGGATCGCCCGCGACGTCGGCGAGCCGGCCTGAGCCAGGCGGCGGACAGGCTTGCGAGGCACGCAAAGCGAATTACAGGCCGAATTTGCCGCCGTCGATGACGTCGCTGGCGGGCGGCGCGGTGATCGTGGCGTGGGCGTTGTAGTCGGTGAAGTCGACGGATCCCTGGCCGGTCGGCCCGGCGATGCGGACGATCTGCGGGGTGGCCGTCTGCGAAACGTAGACGGTGCCGTTGGAGGGGTTCTTCGGCTGCTTGAACGCGAGCGCGGTCTGGCCGTTGATCGTCGCCGTCCCGGCGCTGACGAAGCCGGTGTCCTGCTTGGAGAACGCGGTCGACAGGGTCGACGGGTTGCACAGCTGGGCGAAGCTGGCCAGGTCGGAGCTGGACGCGAGCTTGATGTACTTACCGGACACGTCGGAGAACTCGGAGGCCGGCAGGCCGGCGCTCTTGAAGAAGCTCTCGCTCAGCTTCATGTACACGACGCTGTCGACCTCGACGATGTCGGCCGTGCCGGACACCGCCTTGCTGGTCGACGTGGCGCTGGCCGCCAGGCCGATGGTGCCCTGGCAGCCTTGCGCCGCGATGTCGGTCAGGTCGACCGCGATGTTCTGCCCCGAGCTCACTACCTGGCCGGTGATCCGCACGCTCGACGCGGCCTTCAGGTCCGCGACCGACTTCTGGACGATCTGATCGGCTGACAGGCCGGCCAGGGCGGACGAGCTCGAGCTGCTCGACGCGCAAGCGCCGACGGACATGGCGGCCACGGCGGCGAGCGCGCCGAGCCCGGCCAGGCGGTGGAGTGAGGGCACTGGAGTCTCCTTCTGATCGGTGCAGCCGGAACTTTCTAGAACCCGGGGAACACCGCCTGCAGCTCGGCCGCCGTGACGCCGGCGGCCGACGTGACGTCGGCCTCGTCGTCGAGGCGGCCGTAGACCAGGCGGACGAAGGACTCGGCCGGCAGCGCCAGCGACGCCGACGCGCCGGTGCTGCCCGGCGTCAGCGTGACCCCGCCGGTGTCCAGGGTGAACGTCATCGCCGGGTCGGTCGTGGTCACCTCGACGACCTTGGGCGCTTCCTGCTGCTTGCCCATGAAGCCGGTCATCGTCGGCAGCCGGACGGCGAGCAGGCCGACGGCGTCCGGCGCGATCCGCGCGGCCGGGTCGAGCGCGACCTCGACGTCCCAGCCGTGCACGGCATGCTCGGACAGCCGCATGCCCAGGACCCCCGCCAGGTCCATGGTCATCCGGCCGAACATGACCACCGTGAACGACTCGCGCTCGGCCTCGCTCAGCGCCTCGACCCGTGCGACCAGCGCCTCGTTCGCGGCGGTGGACTGAGACGCCTGCTCCTCGGGGGTGCGGGCGTTCCAGGCGTCCCAGATCGGCTGGAACGCCTCCATCGTGGGCGGCTCGGCGCCGGCCACGCCCGCCTCGATGACGAGCGAGAAGATCTCCGCGCCGCTGCCCAGGTGGGAGAGCACGTCGGCGATGGTCCATTCCTTGGCATAGGACTGCTTGCGCAAGTCGTCGGCGTCAAGTCCGGCGACGATGGCGGACAGGCGGTCGTGGGAGGCGCGGACAGCGCTCACCCACGGAGTCGGATCGGTTGCGTTAGTCACGGTCCACGATCCTATGACCGGCCGCATTGACCCTGGAGGGTAGCCAGGTCGGCGGGCGTCACTCGGCCGTCGGCCAGGCGGAGCACCTGGTCAACGGTGGCCGGATCGACCGGGCGATGGGTGATCAGCAGCACCGTCCGGCCCGCGACCGCGCCGAGGAGATCGCGGGTCAGCTCGTCCGCGGTCTCCTCGTCGAGGTGCTCGGCGGGCTCGTCGAGGATCACGACCGGGAAGTCGGCCAGCAGCACGCGGGCCAGGGCGAGCCGCTGCCGCTGGCCGCCCGACAGCCGGGCGCCGTGCTCGCCGACCGGGGTTCCCAGGCCCTGCGGCAGGGAGTCGGTCCAGGTGAGCAGGCGGGCGCGGGCGAGCGCGTCGCGCAATTCGGCGTCGGTCGCATCGGGCTTCGCCAGCCGCAGGTTGGCCTCGAGGGTGGAGTCGAACACGTGGGCATCCTGCTCGCACAGCCCGATCACCGTGCGCAGGTCGTCGGCGGCGAACGAGCGGAGGTCGATGCCGTTCAGCGTCACCGCTCCCGCTCCGGCCGCCACGCTGGCCTGGCCGGCCTCGCCGCGGCCGTAGTCGAGGAAGCGGAGCAGCACCATGGCGAGGGTCGTCTTACCTGACCCGGAGGGGCCGACGATGGCGACGCGGGAGCCGGCCGGGACGTCGAAGCGGACGTCGCGCAGCACCGGCTCGCCCGGCTCCCAGCCGACGGTAAGGCCGGTCGCGGCCAGGCGATACGGCGGGGCCGGCAACGGCACAGGCGCGGCTGACTCGGCCACCGGGACGGGGCGGGCGAGCACCTCCTTGACCCGGCCGGCCGACGCGCGCAGCCGCGGGATCTCCTGCGCGGCCGGCCCGAGCCCGGCGAAGACCTCGTGCGCCGCCAGCGGCGTGAGCACCACGACCGCGAGCAGCACCCCCGCGAGGGCGCCCGCGCGGACCGCGGGAACGGCGAAGCAGACCGCCCCGAGCACCGCCGCCCCGGTCGCGAGCGCGCTGACCGCGGCCGCCGCTCCCCGTCCGTAGCCGGAACGGGCCGTTGCCCGTCCCACCTGCGCGCCCTTGTCCTGCACGGCGGCGAGCGCCCTGCCCTCGGCGCCGAAGGCGGTCAGCTCGGCCGCGCCGTCGAGCAGCGCCAGGGTCGCCGCGGCGAGGTCGCCGCGGAGCGGGGCGAGGTCGCGTTCCTCCCGGCGGGAGAGCGCGATCGCGGCGGCCGGCGCGACGAGAGCCGATACGACCAGCGTCGCCGCGAGGATCAGTCCCGCCTCCGGTTGCAGGGCCGTCACCAGCACGACCGCGCCGGTGCCGGCCACCGCGGCGGCGGCGTAGGGCAGCCGCACCCGCAGCCACTGGTCGGCCAGCGAGTCGATGTCGGCCACCAGCCGCGCGATCAGGTCGCCGGAGCCGTAGTCCGCGATGCCCGTCGGCGCCAGCCTGGCGAGCGCGTCGTAGGCGCGGACCCGACGGGCCGCGAGCAGGTTCAGCGCGGCGTCGTGCCCGGCCAGCCTTTCTGCGTAACGGAAGACGGCGCGGCCGAACCCGAACGCCTGCACCACGGCGGCCGGCGCCACCAGGAACAGCACCTGCGGCCGCAGTGCGGACCGCGAGATCAGCCACGCCGCCGTCGCCAGCAGGCCCACCGAGCAGGCAGCGGCCAGCGCCCCGAGAGAGGCGGCGAGCACCAGCCGGGTTCCGTCGCTGGTGCGGCGCCTGCGGCGGTTGTGGCGGACGTCCGCGCTCTTCGGCGGCAGCCCGGCCATTGGCGCGTTCCGCCTCTTGCTGTTATCCACGATGGTCAGCGCCCGCAAGTGCCGTCGGTGGGATGGCCGGCCCCATGCGGGGCTGGGACGCCAGGTCAACCACCACGTCGGCCGCCGCGATGACGGCCGGGCGATGACTCACCGCGAGGACGGCGTGGCCGACGGCGTAGCGGCGGAGCGTCTCGATCACTTCGGACTCCCGCTTCGCGTCGAGGCCGGCCGTGGGCTCGTCGAGGAGGAGGACCGGGCGGCCGAGGAGCAGCGCGCGAGCCAGCGCGACGCGGCGACGCTGGCCGGCCGACAGGCCGGTGCCGCGCGCGCTGAGGACCCGCGCGAGCGGTACGTCGTCGAGGGCGGCGGCCCGGGCGGCCGCCGCCACCGCCTCGTCGGGGGCATCGGGCCAGCCGAGGCGGATGTTGTCCGCGACCGTGCCAGCGAACAGGGTCGGATCCTGCGGGAGCCAGCCGAACAGGGTCCGCCCGGCGACGGCGGAGGCGTGCGGGAGAGGCGGCTCGGCCGGCGCCTGGGGAGAGCCTGGCCCCGGATGAGGTCGGGATGTTATTGATCCCGATGCGGGCTCGGCGTGGCCGAGCAGGCAGCTCAGAAGCGTGGTCTTGCCGCAGCCGCTGGGACCGGTCAGGACGGTGAGGCGGCCGGGTTCGATGGTGAAGGTGGCTCGGTCCGGGGCGGGGAGGGCGCGGCCCTCGTGGCGCACGCTGACCGCGTCCAGGTCGATGGAGGGGACGTAGGCCGGAGCCTGCGGCCGGGTCCGAGCAGGGGCGGCCGGCATCGCCGGGCCGGTCGCTGGCGTCTCCAGGATCGTGAAGACCTCGTCGGCGGCGGCGAGGCCGTCGGCGGTGGCGTGAAACTGGGTGCCGAGGGCGCGCAGCGGCAGGTAGGCCTCCGGCGCGCAGATGAGCACGAGCAGGCCGGTGCGCAGGTCCAGGTGGCCGTAGGCGAGGCGCAGGCCGATTTCGGTGGCGACGACCGCGACGGACATCGTCGCGACGAGCTCGAGCGCGAGGCTGGACAGGAACGCCAGCCGCAGCGTGGCCATGGTGGCCCGGCGGTACTCCCCCGTGACCTGCTCGATCCGACTCCGCTGGGCTTGCGCCCGGCCGAATACTCGCAGCGTCGGCAGTCCGCTGACCACGTCGTGGAAATGGTGGGCGAGGGTCGCCAGCGCCCGCCAGCGCTGCGCGGCCTGACGGCCGGTGGCCATGCCGATCAGGGCGCCGAAGATCGGGACGAGCGGCAGCGTGCAGGCCACGATGATCCCGGAGATCGGGTCGGCGACGGTGATCGTGACCAGCACCGCCAGCGGTATCGCGACGGCGCCGATGAGCGCGGGCAGGTAGCTGGTGAAGTAGCCGTCGAGGCCGTCGAGGCCGGTGGTGGCGAGCTGGGTGAGCGCGGCCGCGTTCCGGCCGGACTGGCCGCTGGTACCCTTGCGCCAGCTTGGGCCGAGCGTGACAACCTGGGCGAGCAGCGCGGCGCGAAGCTCCGTCTTCGCCGCGGCGGACGCGTGGTGCGCGGTGGCCTGCGCCGCCCACGCGACGGCCGCCCTGGCCACGGTGACGGCGGCGAGGACGGCGATGGGCGTGATGGACTGCGGCAATGTCGCTTTATCGATAAAGACCCGGGCGACCACGGTCGCGAGCAGCCACGCCTGCGCGATGATGAGCAGCGCGGTCGTCAGGCCGAGGCCGGCCAGGATCGCGATCGGGACGGCGGCGCGACGGGCGTGCTTGAGCAGCCTCGGGTCGAGCGGCCTCATGCCCGCGCCGTCTCGTGCCCCGCCGCTGAAAATCCGATCCCGGTAGACACCGGGGCAAAAAGGAAACAGCGCACTGTAGTTTCGCCAAACAGCCAATGCGATTGGTCAAGCACGTTCACCCGTTCGCCCCCACTTTGACGTGAGCGACTAATACCCAGCTACGGCTTGACCAGCACACATTCGATGCCTCAAGTCGCACGCTCCGGCCCATGGAGCGATTACCGGCGTGCCCTTTCCTGATATAGGGCGACCTGGCCGGGCCTACTGGTCGGCCGGCGGGGCGGAACGGTTGCGGAGGGATTCCACCAGCGCGGCGACGTGCCGCCGGTCCTCGGCCGACAGCTCGTCGATGCTGGCGATCAGCAGCTGCCGCTCCTGATCGCCCGGACCGCCGCGCGCCGAGCCCTCGGCGGGCTCGTCGTAGTAGTGCATTCCGGTCGACTCGGCCGCCGCGGCGCGGACCGCCGAGACCGGCACCTCAAGTCCCTTGGCGAGCCCGTCAATGGTGGCCGGGCGCGGCGGGCGGACCAGGTTCCGGGTCGTGGCCAGGGTGTACACGGTGGACCTGGGCAGCCCGCCTCGGCGCGCGACCTCGCCGTAGGACCACCCCCGCTCCGACAGCCGCCCCTGGATCAGGCGCTGCAGCGGGTTGACCGTCCGCTCCGCGGCCGCCGCGACGTTCGCCGGGCCGTCACCGGGATCGCCCATGTCGCCCGCCTCCGCGTACGCCGTCATGCTCACCAACTTAACGTGCTCTCGTCCGAACACATCCGAAGAGACCAGCCACAACTGTCGGCCTTGACCCAT
>Ga0302324_100011371_pt1 | contig 18266 bp, 11 predicted proteins | sample Palsa_T0_1_FD_201949 | JGI IMG/M metagenome (GOLD analysis project Ga0302324, IMG submission 201949) | Peat permafrost microbial communities from Stordalen Mire near Abisko, Sweden - Palsa_T0_1 | ecosystem: Environmental > Terrestrial > Soil > Palsa > Peat permafrost | place: Sweden: Abisko... | reverse complement strand
ATCCGAATCCAGCGCTCAGCCTTCCATTGGTATCCCGGGTCTGCGAGGGACGGAACACGTGGGTTTCACGGTGCCTGATCTGGAACAGGCGACTTCTTTTTTTGTGGATGTCATTGGCTGCGAATACATGTTTGAACTCGGCCCATTTGTTGCAGAAGACGACTGGATGGCAACACACCTCAATGTTCACCCGCGCGCCGTCATGAAAAAACTACGATTTTTTCGCTGCAAGCACGGTGCGAACTTCGAGGTTTTTCAGTACGAGGCGCCTGATCAGAATCTCAGCCTGCCCAAAAACAGCGATGTGGGCGGTCATCATCTCGCCTTCTATGTCGACGATTTCGATGCCGCCGTGGCTTATCTCTCAGCCAGAGGGGTCAAGCTTCTAGGCACGCCAACCGTAAGATCCTCTGGGCCAAACGCGGGACAAACATGGATTTACTTTCTTTCGCCCTGGGGAATGCAATTCGAATTAGTAAGTTTCCCCAACGGAAAGGGTTACGAGAAGAACACAACTTCACGGCTGTGGCATCCCGCGAAACCGGCTTTGTGATCGACCCGAGTTTTGTGGCAGGATCCGCGTCGCCGCACATGGAGCTGATGTGCGGCGCTTTTGGAGTGCGCGTTCAACGGCTCTGGTTTCATCAAAAAGGCCAAGTCCCTAGGGTTGAGTTCTCAGCACGAATTTCCTACCGTCCCTCCGGCTTCACCACACCAATCCGACGGAGAGCCGTGGTACCAGATCAGCCGAAGATCCAGTTGTTTATCGCCTATGCGTCGCCCTCTTTATCTATGGCCTGCCTGGCCGCTGCCTGACTTGGCTTGCAGAAATCAGATTCCCTGCAGAAAACAAGGGGCTGGAGAAACCTGGTAAATACGCTGCACATTCTGGCATTGACAGTGTTTGCGACACAGGTATACATTTGGCGGCGATTAAATATCATATATTTAGTTCCGTATCACTATGTGATGTTTCGACCGGATCGGGAGAGGCACTGAGGAGGACAGGGAAATGAACAGATTGAAACGAGCAGGTTTCTTGTTTCTTGGCCTGATGGTTATGGCGAGTCTTGCCAATGCACAAAGCTCCGGAACCGTTGAGGGTACGGTCACGGATTCAACCGGGGCGGTTATCGCCAACGCAACTGTCTCCGCGCAGAACACGACGACTGGTGTGGAGACCACGCATGTAACGAACGCAGCAGGTTTATTTGTGCTGGAGCTTACTCCGGGCGAGTACAGAGTGCAGGCGAGCGCTACGGGCTTTCAATCGGTGATTCACGAGAAGGTCACAGTGGACGCTTTGGCAAACGTACCGCTAGACATTCAACTGAACGTGGGGACCGCGAGTTCCGAGGTCAGAGTCACTGCAACCGTCGAAGGTGTTCACGCGGACGATGCAACGCTGGGGACCACCATTCGGAATGAAGTCTATGCCGCTTTGCCACTGGCGATGAATCTGGGTGTCCCGCGCGATCCTACTTCCTTCATCGCTTTCTCTCCCGGAGTGGCGGCATTGGTGCTCGAGTCGGCAGGACCGTCATTTACTTCGTTCAACGGTGCGCGACAGGAAGTCAACGGGTTGTATTTCGAGGGTCTCCCGGTAACCTTCTCCAATCAGCAGGGTGACACGCGGCCCCTTGCCCTGGGCGTGTCTGTCGACGCGGTCAATCAGTTCCAAGTCGAAATCAACGGTGAAAAGGCGGAATGGCAGGGCCAGGGCTTTCACAACTACGTGATCAAGAACGGTACGGATCAGTTTCATGGCTCTTTGTTCGAGATTTTGCGGAATACGGATCTCGACGCACGTAACTATTTCTTCAAGTTTGTGCCTACCGATCGCCAGAACGAATATGGCGGCAACATCGGCGGTCCAATCAAGAAAGGCAAGCTCTTCATTTTCGGTAATTACGACGCATACGATTTCAATACCACTACAGCCCCGGCCCTGCTTTCGATTCCCAGCCTGGCAGAGCGTACGGGCGATTTCAGTGCCTTACCGACGCCCATTTACGATCCTGCGTCACAGGTCTGCGTCGGGGCCATTTGCACGAAAACCCAGTTTCCCGGCAACGTGATTCCAGCGAATCGGCTGTCAACGGTGGCCGAATCATTTGCGTCTTATCTGCCTGCTCCGACCCAGTCGGGTTATGTAAATAACTATGTAAATCCGCTGTCGCGTTCGATCTGGAACAAAAACACAACAGAGAGAATTGACTACCATATCAACGACAAGCACACGTTGTACGGGGTGTTTGCCTACGGAGAATGGCATACCGACTACACCGGGAACATCACGCCCACAGGCACGGCGCTGCCTCTGCCTTATACCCAGTCACCGGGTGAAGTAGTAGAGAAGCCCCTGATCATCCAGGTTCATGACACGTATACGTTCGCACCCAGCTTGTTGAACACTTTCGGGGCGGGAATGGTACGACTGGCGATTCCGATTTTCCCCATCACCAAGGCGGGGATGTATCCCCAGAAGGCCGGCCTGACGGGACTACCGGGGAATGGTGAGGCAGCAGACGGGTTTCCGGCGATCACCTTTAATGGTCCGAACCCCCCGAGCAGCTGGGGAAGTACCGGCCCCTTCAACGAATTTGAGAACGATTATGTCGGACAGGACAGCCTGGAGTGGGTGCGCGGCAATCACATTCTGAATTTCGGAGGGCAATTTACGGCGACCCAGGACAACCTGGCGAGCCCGACCGATGGCACAAGCGCATCGTTCACGTTCACGAACAATGAGACGGCTGGATACTCGTCCACCGGAGCCCTGCTTACAGGTACGACTGGAAACGGGTATGCGAGTTATCTGCTCGGCGCCGTTGACTCAGCAACAATAACCAACAACAACATTGTTGAAGCGGGATCGCGATTCTCGAATTTTTCGTTTTGGGCGCAGGATGACTGGAAAGCCACTTCCAAGCTGACGCTGAACCTAGGTCTAAGGTGGGACGCCTACCGCCCGTACCGCGAACAGCACGGCCGCATGTCATACATGGTGCCGACGCTGCCCAATCCGTCCGCCAATGGTATAGGCGGCGCACTGGCATACGGCGGTCAGCCGGTGCAGACGCACTGGAAAAACTTCCAGCCGCGCATTGGTTTGGCGTATGCCTTGAACCGCAAGACGGTGTTACGGGCCGGTTTTGTGATGGCCGATACACTGGGCGCTTTAGGCATTGGCGGCAACAGCGGTGCCGGGCCCGGACGACAGGGCTATAACCCGCCGACGTTGCTCTCATCGGTAGTCACTGGCCAGCCGGCTTTCTACTGGAACACCGGCATACCGGCGCCCGTTACGCCATCTCCGCTGCTGACGCCCGGATTCGGGGCGGGAAACTCAACTACTAACCCGACTGGCGCGATCGCCCCGGATTACATTAATCCAACACTCTCCGGGAGGCCGCCGGAATACATAAACTGGAGCGCCGGTTTCCAGCGAGAGCTTCCTTACGCCTTCGTGCTCGGGGTAGCCTACTCAGGAAGCGTGGGTCACTTCATACCTGGGGCCGGAGCATGGGGCCCGTATACGAATTCGATGTCGCCTCAGTATCTCGCCTTGGGCAGCCTGTTGAACGCAAAAGCGACACCCGCGAACATCGCGGCAGCGCAAGCCATCTTTCCCAACATCGCATTACCCTTTCCCAACTTCTCTGGGACCATCGCCACCATGTTGACGCCATTTCCTCAATATTCGGCGACTGGCCTGGTCTGCTACTCGTGCGACATCGGCAATTCCTCCTACCATTCCATGCAGCTCACGATGAATCGCCGTCTTGCTCAAGGCCTCAACATTCAGTTGGCTTGGACTTTGGCCAAGGAGATCGACGATCTCAACGGCAGTTCGAGCCAGTTAGGCGCCATCTCCGGCGGTACACGCAACCCGTATAGCTCAGCCTCCGATCGCGGTCTGGGCTTTATCGATCATCGCAACAATATCCATCTGCTTGGGGTCTATGCGCTCCCATTTGGCAAAGGACACCTGGGCGCCGGAAATGCAATTGTCAGCACCCTGGTTGGTGGCTGGTCACTGTCTGGTACTTATGTATTCGTCACGGGCGCGCCGGACGGCGTCACAGGCAATGGATGCACCACACCCGGCATCCTTTCGACCTGCATGGTGAACGTCACGCCTGGTTTTAAAGGCCCGATCTATACCTCAAAAATTGGAACCGGGAATGTTTTTACGGCGGACTACATCAATAAGGCCGCATTTCAGGATCCGTCCCCATATACGTTCGGCAATGAGCCACGTTCAGCTCCATATGGTCTGGTTGCGCCGACTGATTGGGAAATTGATGCAACGGTGCGGCGGAATATCAAGATTTACGAACGGGTCAATTTTCAACTTGCGGCGGATTTCTTCAACCTGGTTAATAACGTGGTCTTCTCTGCGCCGGCCACGGATATCGATTCCTCCAATTTCGGTCAAGTTGCTTCCACTCAAAACCAAGCGCGGCATATTCAGTTCAGTGGCCGGCTAACCTTCTGATCGGTGGACCTTATGAAGACTATTCTGGGAATTACGATGCTGTCGTTCGCTGCGCTTCTGTTTGCTCAGCAGCAAGCGGCTCCTCCCTCCTCTGCGCCGCAATCGAGCGCCGCTATGGGACCCCGCGGGGACACGGAAGGTGCGGGGTCCACAATCTTCGGGAATTATTGTGAGAACTGCCACGGCAAGGTAGAAGCTGCGCCTGCTCCAGCGATTCTCAAGAAGATGACGCCGGAGCATATCTACATAGTCCTGTCGCAAGGTGACATGGCCCCGATGGCGAAGGATCTGACGGATAAGCAGAAGCGTGATATCGCTGAATGGGTGGGCGGGCGGAAGCTTGGGGCGACCGACACCGGGGATGCCAGCAAGATGTCCAACGTCTGCCCCAGCAATCCGCCCCTTGAGGATTTGGATTCAGATCCTTCGTGGAATGGCTGGAGCCCGGGCCTGTCGACTACGCGCTACCAACCGGGGAAGGCGGCCGATTTATCGGCGGCGAAAGTGGAGAGGCTGAAGTTGAAATGGGCCTTTGGGTTACCCGCAGCCGATTCGGTGTACGGACAACCGACCATAGTCGGTGGACGCGTGTTTGTTACTTCGGATGCAGGCTACGTCTATTCCGTAGACGCGACCAGCGGCTGCGTTTACTGGTCATTCCTGGCCGGTACGGGCATTCGTAGTGCGATCACGATCGGCCCTACGAAACCCGGCTCAACCAAGTATGCCGCGTTCTTCGGCGATGTGCGGGGCAATATCTACTCCGTCGATGCCAGCACCGGGAAGTTGCTCTGGAAGGTGCCGATCGATCTACAGCAGCTCTCCCGGGTCACAGGCGGCACGATGTTGTACAAAGGCCGTCTCTACGTGCCGGTGGCTTCGCTCGAAGAGCCGGAATCGTCGAGCCCGAATTATGTCTGCTGTCAGTTCAGAGGCATGGTGGCTGCACTGGACACGGAAACAGGAAAAGAGGTTTGGAAGACCTATACCATTCCGGATCCACCCACCAAGCAGACTACTCCCGAGGGCAAAACCTATATGGGGCCGTCGGGTGTAGGAGTGTGGGGTCCGGTGACGATTGATGCCAAACGAAATGCTATCTACTTCGGGACGGGCAATACGTTCTCCGCACCCGATGTGGGCCGGTCGGATGCGATTATGGCTTTGGATCTGGATACGGGTAAGGTCCTCTGGGTTAAGCAGGACGAGCCCGGGGACGTGTGGCACACCGGATGCCCGCAGGGGCCCGCGCCTCCCGGCTTTGCACCTAAGCCGCAACGTCCGCCCCGACCTGCCGGGAGTAATGGTCCGCCGCATAATTACACTATGCCGCGCATGCCGGATTCTTATTACTGTCCGAACCCGGAGGGCCCGGATTGGGATATCTCTTCGGGTGTGATGCTGGGGAGTCTGCCCAATGGCCACGATCTTCTGGTTGCAGGACAGAAGTCGGGCATGGTTTGGGCGCATGATCCGGATGCTAAGGGTGCGTTAGTGTGGCGGTCTGACGTGTCTCGCGGCCAGATTGTTTTCGGGGGCGCTATGGATGACGAGAACGCCTATTTCGCGTTTCGCGGAGGCGGGATAGCGGCCCTGCGGCTTTCCGATGGCCTGGAGAGGTGGTACACCCCGATCGAGCCGCAGGAATCCATGAAGACGCATGCCGGCTTTAGCGCGGCGATTACGCTGGTTCCGGGGGTGGTGTTTGCCGCCGGACTGGATGGCATGCTGCACGCCTTTAACGTATTCGATGGCAAACCTATATGGGAGTTCGACACCACGCAGGAGTTCACCACGGTCAACGGGGTGAAGGCTCATGGCGGTTCCATTGGGTCCGCGGGTCCCACGGTGGCTAATGGAATGCTGTACGTAACTTCGGGGTACACCGGTTTTCAAAATGGCGTGCCAGGCAATGTGCTGCTGGCGTTCGGGGAGTAACCGGGAGATGCGTTCCGCGATCGTCTCTTCCTTGCTCGCGCTGATGCTTACTGTTCCGGCTGCGCTGGCACAATCGCCGGGCCAGCCGGCGGCAAGCGGTAATGGAGGAGTGCAAGGGAATCGAGGCAGCGGGCCTCAGCCTGGACGCGAGGCGCAACGCTGGGAGCCGTGGTCGGCCATGCGTACCGCGGCAGGGCCGCTTCTCGGCTGGAAGGTGGGGATCGCAGCCGATAGCTTTCCTCACCTGACTTTGGCAGAAACGCTCGAACGCACAGATGAACTGAGCTTATCGAATATAGAGGCTTCCAGCAGCCAAAGGGTCAACGAGGGGATCCCGAAGAACGTTGACTATCATCTCCAACCAGGTGAAATCCAGGCGATCCACGACAAGCTGTTTGGGTTGAATATCCGGATGGTCGCGTACCGTGTTCCCAGCATCGGGCCGGACGAGGACTCCAGCCGGAAGGTGTTCGAATTTGCGCAGGAGTTCAAGGTCGAGACGATCGTAGTGGAGCGACTTCCAAAGGATCTTGCCCTCATTGACAAGCTGGCGAACGAGTTTGAAATCAATGTCGCTTTTTGCGGAAGTTTGAAGAGCGTATTGGCGGCTGTGCAGGATCGCGGCAAACGACTGGGTCTTTGCGGCGACACCGGCGTCTGGTTGCAGGCTGGGATAAAGCCGATGGAGGCTCTTTCCGAGGCAAAGGACCGGCTCATGGTGGTAGGGCTGGCCGACCGAAGTGCCCTTGGAGCGAGTGGCCACAATGTCCCGCCAGGCACAGGGGTTGCCGGTATACCTCAGTTTCTGGAGCAGATGTATAAGTTGGAGATAAAGCCGTCCCTCATCATCGTGGACCCAACCAACGTGCCAGCCACGATGGCGGATCTGTCGCGCTCCGTCGATGACTTCGAGAAAGCTCTGCAGCCAGTGATGGCCGCGCACGTGGATGATATATCGCGTGACACGGCTATCCGTGGACCCGATCGGTTGAGCCCAGAAGACAAGCAGAAGATCGACGCTGCGCTGCCGGCCGAAGCTCCGGCGAAGCCGAAGAAGCCGCGCAAGCTCCTGGTGCTGGATCTAAACGTTGCCTATGGCGGGCATCGTTCTATTCCCGCTGAAAACTATGCCCTTGAAATGATGGGCAAGAAAACCGGCGCCTATGAAGCGGTGTTCAACGATGATCTGGACAATCTGAAATATCCCAAGATTAAGGAGTATGACGCCGTCTATCTGAACAATACCGTGGGTATGATCTTCGTCGATCCAGAAGTGCGCGAGGGCTTAGTCCGCTTTGTAAGGGAAGGCGGAGGCTTGGGTGGCAATCACGGCACCAGCCACGCCTCTATGGACTGGCCCGAATTTCATGAGATGATTGGGGTCACGCGCGGTGTGCACCGCCAAAACACCGAAAAGTTCTGGGTAAAAATCGACGACCCTCACAGTTCCTTGACCGCCGCGTTCCATGGGCAGGAGTTCGAATATGAAGACGAATTCTTCCGCTTCGTGAACCCGCCCTATTCTCGCGATAAACTCCATGTTCTGCTTAGCATGGATGTGGACAAAACCGACATGAGCCAGGGAACCCCCTTTATGCCCGGCTCACTGGCGCGCCCCGATCACGATTACGCGGTAAGTTGGATTCGCGACTATGGCAAGGGCCGAGTGTTCTTCTGCATTCTGGGACACAATCCGACTTTGTTCACAAGCCCGGAACTGGCGCAGTTTTTCCTCGCCGGGATCCAATTTATGCTGGGTGACCTGAAGGCCGACGCGACGCCCAGTGCCAAACTTTCCGCAGCAAATGAGTCAGGGGAAAGTCATTTGCGTCACTAATATGTCGCCGGAGAGCGCGGTTAAAGCATTTTCACTTCTACTCTGCACAAGCAAGTGTAGCGAAGTGCGTCTTTATCTTGAGGAAAAGCCGCGCCGACATCGGTTGCCCTGTATACACCAGAAGTGAAAATGCTCTAGCTAGCGTACTGCCACGTCCCAAATCTTCGACAGGCGCGACTTGCCCGCGGGTCCTTCGACGTACAGCACCACCACGTATTCTCCCGCTTTTTTGTGGGCGTGAATCGGATGCTGATCCGTCGAGGTGGTGCCATCCCCAAAGTCCCACTTCCAACTACTGATCTGGCCCTCGGAAAGATCCTCGAACGCGACCAGCCGCCGGTTCATGTCTAAAACTTTGAATGTCCACTTAGCCTCGATGTTCTTGCGGAACTGTGGCTCGAGCGGCATAAGACGAAAAGCGCGCAGCTGCGACGCGTTGCCAAACATCGTGTGCTGGCTCGAAAGATTCCAAAATCCACTTTTCTTGTTGTCTCCGTCGTAATCGATGACGGCCCACGAAAGCCCAATCAGTTTGTTCTCCTCTAGCTTCGATGGTACCGATCGCTCAGGGCCATCACAGCCCGCATAGTCAAAGGGCGTGATCCAGAACTCCATCACCAGCCTCCCCGCGTCGCCAGGCTTGAAATGGTAGGAAGATGCATGGTTGGCGTACGGCAGCTCCTTGATCCAGGGCTGGCATCCCAGCACTAACGCCCAATCCTTGCCTTCGGCAGGAGTGAAAACGTGATAATTTTGCGCTTGCACCCCATACATGGAGAAGTAAGCGTCCCGTTCATCCTGGTCGGGATTCGATCGGAATCTCGGAATCAGCGGACCTCCCGAGAGGTCACCGTCCACCACGAGCTCAAACGTATCGTTGCGTAACCCAGGGTCTGCGAAGTCCCAATAATTGTCGTACGCCTCGTACAGGAAATAGAGCCGGTTTAGGCCCTTCACCCATCCGACTTTGACCCGAACATTCAGGTTTGCGGGATCCGGGCTGGCGTAGTTTCCCTTATCGTCATGGAGCTGATCGATGCCGACTGCGTAGGTGTCGGGCACAATCGCCCAGTCATCTTCATTTCCATCGATCCGCGGAATCATATTTGCAGGAAATTGAAATATTTTGAACACCGTGCCCGGTTGGTCCAAGGCGAGCAACGGAGCCGAGAGAATCTCGAGCAAAATCACGGGCAAGGCTAGAGCCCAGACTCGGCGCCAAGAAACAGTCGTCACACGTTTTTTCCCCAACTGCTTGGCCGCAACCCACAAATTAGCTTGCTCCCACTTTCATCTCGCCAGCTCCGTGACGGCTGTGGATCTTGACGGTTCACCTGGCCCGGATTTAGCCTTCTGCTCGGGGACCATAGTCGTCACATAATGATATATGAATCATATTATGAAGGTTTTTTCGGTTCAATATCACGTCCGTCGAAACTTAAACAACGGAATGAATAAGGATGGAGAAAAGTATGAAGGAGCCAAAGCAGGGGCCGGGAACAATGAATCGCAGAAGTCTGCTCGCAGGTTTGGCAGGCATTGGGGCAGTGAACGCAATGAGCGCATCTCCATTTGCCCGAGCGTTGTCGCCTACCACCGAAGAGCCCATAGCAATGACCCAGTGCGGAAAAGTGCGTGGCGTCGCGGCAAGACAGGTGCTGTCTTTTCGAGGTGTGCCCTATGGTGGGCCGACGGAAGCGAATTGCCGCTTCCTGCCTCCTTCGAAGGCGACTCCGTGGAAGGGTATTCGCGACGCCACGAAAGCCGGTCCACGCTCGATGCAGAATAAGGACAAAACGACAGGCGACAAAAACATATTCTCCGCTCCGCTCATCGGAGACTACTTCAGCGGTGGTCGTAAGGATGCGCCCGAGATTACCTATGAGACCAACAGTGAAAATTGCCTGGTGCTCAATGTTCTAACACCCGGGCTTCAGGGCAAACGCCCGGTGATGATCTACATTCACGGCGGCGGGTTCGCTATAGGATCGGGGGCGCTCACACTCATCTCCGATCGGTTTGTTTCAGAGCAGGATGTTGTTCTAGTTGGTATAAATCATCGCTTGAATGTCTTCGGCTACACCTATCTCGGAGAACTTGATCCGGCTTATGCAGACTCGGGTAACGTAGGCCAATTGGATCTGATCGCGGCGATGGAATGGGTAAAGGAGAACATCACCAATTTTGGCGGAGACCCAGCCAATGTCACCATCTTCGGCGAGTCCGGTGGGGGCGGTAAAGTGAGTACGTTAATGGCGATGCCTGGCGCTAGGGGGCTCTTTCGCCGCGCAATCGTCGAAAGCGGCTCGATGCGTTCGGTACGAACGAAAGAGGCAGCTACAGAAGACACGAAGAAGCTTCTGTCGGCGCTTGGCCTGACTGCATCCCAGGCCGGCCAACTGCAGAATATTTCTGCAGACAAGCTTCTCGCGGCCATGAGTTCGGCTTCCCTACGAGCGGGGGGACCGGTGGTCGATGGACGATCGGTGCCGCATCAGACGTGGAAGCCGGGCGCGCCACCTGAAGCGGCCGGCGTATCGCTGATAGTAGGAAACTGCAAAGACGAATCGACATTGTTTGTCTTGAGTGATACTGCTCTATTTTCGCTCGACTGGCCGGCCCTGAAAGAGCGGGAAATAAAGGCGGGTATCCCTGAAGACCGGGTAGGTCCACTGATCGACAAGTATCGCCAGGATTATCCTGTGGACTCTGCATCGGACCTGTACTTCAGAATCTCCGCGGACAGAGGTGCAAGGACAAATGCGATTGGCCAGGCACAGGCGAAGTTAGATCAGCAAAGCGGCGATGTATACATGTACAACTTTGCCTGGAATACTCCTCTCGATGACGGTCGACTGAGAGCCTTTCACACCGCGGAGTTGCCGTTGGCAATGCGGCTAGTCTTGAACCCTGATGCGGAAGAATTGTCTAAGCAGATCGCGGGGGCCTGGGCCGGATTCGCCCGAACAGGCGACCCAAATCACGATGGATTGCCTCGCTGGGAGAAGTACTCCACCGCGAACAAGGCGACTATGGTATTCGACGTCGGCAAGATTGCGCTAGTCGATCAGCCCGCGCACGATGAACTCGCTTTGCTTGCACCTTACCCCGCTGGTCTGCTGTGAAAATCAGCGCGTGGTTCTGCCCTTGTTAACGAAGCTCGAGCGGGTAGTGTCTTGCGTGCGTCGTGCAACCGCACACAAGCCAAACAAGTTGCCTCGAATGTCGTCTCGGAATGTCTCGGAGATCAGGAGTTTGTTCTAACCTAAGAATACGGTGAGCCACACGCTGCCTGACGCTTGCGTGAATCTATCCGGACTATCCACCGTTGATCCGCGCCGCACTAACCAGGGCTGCCAGATACTTTTCGAAATTTCTATCGAAACGTCCCTTGGGAACGGAAATCCCCAGCACAAACCGTCCTCCCAATCCTTCGACCGGAACGGCAAGACACTGCAATCCCTCGTGAAATTCTTCGTTGTCAATGGCGTAGCCGCGAGCTCGAATTTGTTCGAACTCTTTCATGAGTTCTTCTGGATCGGTGATGGTTTTGCTTGTTCTTGCTTCCAAAGGATGCTTCGCTAAATAGGCTTCGCGGATTGCAGGGTCGACGAGCGCGAGGAGCACCTTGCCCGCGGCCCGCGCGTGGGCGTGACCGCTGTACCCCTGTGGCACCTGGGCAGCTCCTACCGGAGTCTCTCCGCGTGCGGTTGCGAGTGCGACAATTTCGCCGTCAACCCAACCGCCTGCATAAGCGGTCTCTCCAGTGGCCGCAACGATCGATCGAACCCTACGAGCGAGATGCTCGGGCGGCGCGAGTTGGCGCCTGAATCCTTCCGCAATTGAAACCGCGGCAAGACCGAGCACGTACCTGTTCCTGTCGTTCTTCCTTATGATGCCAGTGCCATGCATGGTGTGGATGAGGTGGTACGTCACTTGACGCGAGAGCCCTAGTCTTTCCATGATTTCTTTAGCTTTCAAGCCGTTGGGGCTGTCAGCGACGGCAAGGAGAATGGAGATGGTCCGCACAGCGGATTGTATCCGTGGTTTGGGGTCACCGCTCTCTACTGTAGGAAGCGACATTTCAAGGTGCGCATCGAGCGTCTTTGTTGCACCTATATCCACGCGTCCTCCTTCGCAACCAGCTGTGAACCGAGCTATCCTCGTTCTCAAGTTGCGAACAAGTGCAAAGAGGATAGCCAACTTCCATCATGGTAAACGGATCACCGACACGCGACACAGTTAATCTACTCTTTTCGCCCCGACCAAAGCGAAGGCATGCGCAAGCCATTGACTCTTAAAGGATAAGCCCAGCCGGATGGCCGCTATTGTCGCGGTACAAAGCATATTCGGTCATGGCAGTGATCCCGATCCATCCTAGCTTCTTCCCTCCTCCAGGTAACGCGACGCCCGCCGCAACAGGCCCAGTTCCACCTCCAGCTCGGCCAACGAGCAGATCGAACCCGTCCAGCTTGACCCGGTGCAGGGCTCCCATCCGCTTCTAGACGCGGAGCTGGAGCCGCGCTAGAACCTGAACCGGGGAGGCTGGGTGACCGAGTGGTTCAGGCGCACGCCCTGGAAAGGGTGAGTTAACAGTTCAACTCTGGTCCCGGCACAATTTCTTGCTTTTCCCCCAGCAACTCGCCCAAACGGAAGATGAGCACATAGGGTGGCCCATCAGGCCGACAGCTTCGTCTTGCGTCCCAGGAAAGGCGACCCGAATCTTGCCGGCCTTCTCTGGTCACCGCGAAAATCGTTGGCTCTTCAACTCGCTGCTACGCAGTTCACCACTATTCAGTAGTTCGGCAAAGTGGCAAGGGCGGAAATCGGCGGCATGGCGTTGGGGTCGGCTAAGACGTCGATCAGCACTGAGGCATCAGCCACCAGCGCTTGCTCTATTGCCCCTGCTATATCCTGAGCGCGCTCTATGCGAATCCCTTTCACGCCGCACGCACAAGCAATGGCCGCATGGTCAACCGGCATCAAGTCGCAGACATTCGTATGACGTCCGAGGCCTGCATCCTCCGCATGCTTTTGATAGCCAAGAACCGCATTGTTCATGACCGCAAGCGCAACTTTTACTCCGTGGCGGCGTGCCGTCTCTAACTCCGACCAAACATGGCCAAACCCTCCGTCGCCAACGATGCAGAATACAGGTCGGTCTGGACAGCCTATCCTCGCACCCATCGCCAATGGGAATCCCCATCCCAGGCCAGCCTGGCCTCTTGGTGTGATGAAGCGCCGATCGAATTTTGCGGTGAGATAATTGGCAACCCAGATTGACGCGAAACTCGCGTCCGCCACCACGATATGATCGCCCGACAATTGCTTTTCAAGCTCGGCCATAAAGCGTTCGGGACGAATCGGCATCGCATCCGATTGAGTGACGCTGGCGATTTCTATACCATGACTGGTCTTCGCTGTGGCAATCGCACTCTCGATCGCAGCACGCGCTGACAGTCGTTTGCCGAGGTCCTGCCCAGCCATGGCTGAATTCAATGCGCGCAAGGTCAGCTTGGCGTCGCCATTCAGGCGCACCGCCTCGTAGTTTCGGCCAATCTCCATAGGGTCAATATCGATATGAATGTAATTAGCTTTCTGCGGCAGAAGCTTCCAGGAGTCAGTACCGTTTTGATTGGTTCGATTCCCAATCAGTAGGACGACATCCGCATCTGTCACCATTGGTCTAACAAACTTGGCCATGCCCCGGGTACCCATAAAGTACCCGATGACGCCCATCGAAAGTGGATGCGTTTCATCCACGCTCCCCTTGCCCATGGTGCTGGTTGCAACGGGCAGGTGTGCGAGCTCCTGCAACGCCCGTAATTCCTCTTGTGCTCTCGAAATGACTACACCGCCCCCCGCGTAGACGATGGGCGCCTTTGCATTGGCCAGCAGCTCTGCTGCCGCGGCAATTTGCGTTTGCTCCGGCTGATTTCGGTCGATCGGATATCGGCCCAGGCATGCCTTACGAGCGGCTACGGGCCGCTCGTCTCTCTCCGCCAGCAACTCCATCGAAACCAGCAGGACTGCAGGACCCGGGCGCCCGCTGGCAGCAGCGACAAAGGCCATGTCCACATAGTCTTCAATGCGGTCAGCAGTGGTCACTCGTCGAATCCACTTGGACACGCCCTTGAAGAGTTCCAACTGATCCAATTCCTGAAAGGCATTGCGATCCCGCGTGCTGGTGCCGACATCCTGCACCAGGGCGACGATGGGCACAGACGCCGAAAGGCACTCTGCCAACCCCGGCACCAATAAGGTCGCTGCCGGGCCATTCTGCGCCGTAACAACCGGCACCTTGCCTGTTGCCCGCGCGTAGCCGTCGGCCATATAGGTGCCTGAATTCTCTTGCCGATAGCCTACCTGGCGAATGCCCACATCGTCTGCAGCCAGGGTCAATGCGGGAGGATTACTCTGTCCGAATAGATATTCAACCCCATGGCGCTTCAGCGAGTGGGCGAACCGTTGCGGTGGCCGCAGCAGCAATGGCTTCTCATCCATGATCCTTCAACCTTCCCGTATCGACTGTGTGATCCGCGGCCGCCCTGCAGCAACTCAATGCGGACAGCAAACTCAGGGTGTAATCAATACCTTGCAATGGTCGTTCGGTTTGCCGAGTTTTGCACTATGTAGCATGGTATCAATCGTCTGTCTTCCGAGTCCGGACCTCTTCCGCCTACTTCGACTCCCAGACTTTGGAACTTGTGATGCCCGACGGATCTAGGTCGGAAGGATTCCCATAAAATGGCTACGGCATTTAGCTAGGTTTGTACCAGTTGGGGTAGACCAACAACGCTGACACCAGGGGCAATCTGAGCCAGGCTTTTGGAAGCCGCGGGGCTATTGCGGGGGCGGCACTGGCTCGATGCGTGGATTTAACTGCAGCGTGACAGCTGCAGCACCTCCCGCGGGGGAAAGACGGTCAGATACTCCGCGACGTGTATCCCAGCCGCGTCCAACTCCAAAAGTTCAACTTGCCGGGTACTTGCCCCTGCGCAGAGGATTATGCCTAGCGGCAGAGCTTCGTCGGCTTCTTGTTCGTACTTAGCAAGCCATCGGAGGTAGAGCTCCATTTGGCCCTTGTACTCCGCGGCGGAAGGCACCTTGCTTCAACTCTTCTGTGGCGCAGCCGGTTATGTGGCGTTCGGGAAAGCGGTCAGCCATGTTCGCTCCGTTTCCGTATTTGAACGCCACATAACCAGGTTACAGTGCTCGAAGAAACTCTAGCATGCCGGGGTTTTCCTTCCAGTGCTTTTGTCCCTTCTCAGTTTTGATTTCACAGGTCGCAAGCGCTTTTGCTTTCATCTCCAGATCGACTTCGGCGTAGACGTTGGTGGTGTTGAGAGAGACGTGTCCGAGCCATGCGCGGATGGTGTTGATGTCGACGCCGGCGCGCAGGAGGTGGGTTGCGGTGGTGTGCCGGATCGTGTGCGGACTCACACGCTTGTTTTTGAGAGATGGCATGAGAGGCGAGATTTTGTGAACGTATCTCTCGACCATCGTGTGGATGCCAAACCGGGTGATCGGTTCGCCACGCCGATTGAGGAACACATGCCTGGTGCCGCTTCGGCTGCCTATCAGAGGCGCGAGTTCCGCCACCGTCTGCGGCCATAGTGGACAGCGCCGGAGTTTATTGCCCTTCCCATGCACCTGAATTAGAGAGTGCTCCTTGCTACTCGATTGGGCCAGTGTCAGATCGCCGATCGTCGCTTGTGCAACTTCGTCGGCCCGTGCGCCCGTGTTGTAGAGGAACAGCAACAGCGCATAATCGCGACGGCCCTGTTCTGTGGATCTATTCGGGGCTTCCAATAGTGCGTCCATCTCAGGTTTCTCAAGATAGGTGATGCACGACCGGGGGGCCCGCTTGGGCGGGATAACACGGATTTGACCGCACCAGGCGACGTGTTCCGGGCTGTGCAGTCCGATATAACGAGACAGCGAGTGGATTGCGGCCAGTCGCTGATTCCGCGTTGCCGTCCCGCAGTTGCGAACTTCCTCCAGACTCTGCAGGAACAGTCGAACCAGGTCCGCGGACACATCGATCACGTTGAGTTGGTCGATCTCTTTGCGCGTACTCGTGGCCGCGAACGGAAGCAGCAAGCAAAGGGTATCCCGGTAGCTCCGCTGTGTGTTGCGGGCAAGGTTCTTTTCGGTCACCAGATATTCAAGGAGAAAACGCCGGACCCATGGTCCGAGAAGGGCTTGGTCAGTCATGATGGCCCTCCCGTCCTGCATAGAGTTCAAAGCGCAGGCTCGCTTCGTGCAGGAGTTCCGGCGTCATGGTGAGATACACCTGAGTTGTCGCCAAATGTGCGTGTCCCATGTATACGGAAAGTTGCGGCAGCAGCAGTTGGACATCTTTGCCTTCGCGATACCAAGCCGTCAGTCGATGCACCGCCGAGCTGTGGCGCGGGCTTGAGCCTCCGCCGGCAGCTGGCTTCAAGAGATCCAGTTCTCCAGTTGGACCACCGCCCACAGTGAAGGTGACGGTACCGCCTTCAAAGGAAAAAGACGGCTCGTAGTCAAAGCCGATCGACAGTGAGTTGATCTGAACCTGGTCGAGCGTTTGTCCCAGCGCACCGATAACATCCGAGCGCAGAAAGTGAATGACCGATGAGGGGGTTTTTCCAAGGACGGAGTTGTCAAAGACAGTCACATTCACGGAAGGAGATGAAGCGTCATTGAGTCCAATCGTGGCCATGTTCGCACCCTCAAGGTTGATTTCGAGAAAAGGCGGTCTCCAAAGCTGCCGCCGGGTGACAAGCCAAAAGCGCGCTAGTATTGGGTCCGGGACACATCGGGGCAACCGAGGCCCGGCGTGCGGGGCGCACTGCAGCATCACTTCCCCCGCAACTCCCGTTATGCATCCTTGCCAGAGCTATTCTTCCTTCTGTGCGTTTGAGTCGAAGAACGTCGTAATCGAACTAACGACCGCGTGAATCCCGTTGGCCCCGCCTGCCAGCAGTGCGGCTGACAAGACGACGCGACTACGTTAAACATCAATTGCTGGTGGTCGCTCTGAAAGGCCGGCGGCGAGGCATAAAAACTTGAGAGTGCGCGCACCCCTACATAGGCGAGCAAGAGGCCTAGTGTAAGGGCAATGGCATAGGCCGTATTGTGTGGTTTTGCCTTTATACCGCGCGAACGCATCTACTGCGTCGCTGGCCCACTGGGCCGCGGTCGCTGCCGCATCGGTCGCTGCACTGGCCACAATTGTCGCTGCACCAAAAGCGGCAGAATTCGCCGGATCTACGCTAGAGGAAACAACCATGACTGCAGCTGTGGCTGCGGCTTTTGCCTTAGCATGTGCCTTCTTTGCATCTGCCGTATCACTGAACTTATCGGCCTGCGTATCCCGCCGCGGACTGATCGCAACCTCGACGGCTCTCTCTATGAACGCCGCGCCAAGAAAGAGCGGAGCCATCACACCTGCGATTTTGGTTGGCTCCACATACAGGTGCACGCCGTTCAAACGAGCAAAGGCAGCAAATGCGCCAACACCAATCAGCGTGATGCCAAGCGAAAAGCACACCGGGATATGGCCTATGTCTTTCATAGATTGTTTCCGAATCTCGCTCGATGTTCAATTCCAATAGGACCTAAACACTAAAACGTGAACGGACCCGCTTTTTCCTTCTCGTAGATTCGAAATTGTCGTGAAAGCGAATACCTTGCCCGCTCTTCAAGCGACCTTCGGTCCGGCAAAGAGGAAGCGGGGACACGAATTACGCGTCGATGACCCCCACTTTTACATGTCGCCAGAGAGTTTACAATCGTAAACCGTGAAAGTCGAGGGTCGGCGAACAACTGGAGCTTGTTAAGGATGTCCTTAACTAAACATTAAATATCTTTTAGGACTTATATTTACAGCATCGCACCGCCGAGTGATGCATAACTAGAAAATGGCGTGAATGGGTGCCCTTTTAACGCGACGGGCTGTCGTGGGATTTCAATTGCAAATTCTCCACTGAACCCTGGACGTCCGCG
>Ga0302324_100011370_pt1 | contig 18266 bp, 20 predicted proteins | sample Palsa_T0_1_FD_201949 | JGI IMG/M metagenome (GOLD analysis project Ga0302324, IMG submission 201949) | Peat permafrost microbial communities from Stordalen Mire near Abisko, Sweden - Palsa_T0_1 | ecosystem: Environmental > Terrestrial > Soil > Palsa > Peat permafrost | place: Sweden: Abisko... | reverse complement strand
GGCTCACCGCGGTCGTCTCGACCGAATCTAACACCGTCGAGAAGCTCATCGAGCATATCTTCCTCGCTGAACTCCTCCAAGAGTGCTGGTTTTGCCGGCGGCAGCTCGTTGAGGTGCTCAGGTCGGAGGTCGACGCCGCAGGTTACGACCTAATTCTCGAATCCGGCGGCGTGATACGCCACGTTCAGGTCAAGGCGAGCCGCCGAGGCGCGAGGACTAGCAAACAGACCGTCAACGCCAGGCTCGAGCAGCGAAGCGGCGGATGCATCATCTGGATCTTCTATTCCGTGAACCCGGCCACCTCCCGCGCGGAGCTGAGCTACCGCTGGCGAGAAGCTACGAGCTTACCGGCGACACGAGGGAGGCATTCGCGGGGCCGGGGACCGAGAGAGAACACCCGCGTTATACGCAAGGGCGACTTCGAGGAGGTACCTACTATCTCGGCGCTTGTCGATCGTTTGTTCGGCGACGGAGCGGGTCGGAGCTGAGAACTCGGTCATCGAACCCAGAGCTCTTGTCTTCGTCCAGAGCGGTAGCGTGGTCGGTCCCCGTTGGCCTCGGATTGCACACAAGCGCTTGCTTCGCGAGAAGATGATGGCGTGACTAGAAAGCCCCCGCGCGCATTGCCTGTAGACCCCAAGCGCCGCCGCGGGATCCGCTACCTCGGTGTTTACGTGGTCTGGTGGGATGACGGCAACTGGGAGTGGATCAAATGTGTGAACTGCGGCGCGGAGCTCACCACCCCAGATAGCCGGGAGCGGGGCTGCGGACCGACGTCCGCGCAGGTCATCACCGAGGCGGCGAAGGCGGCAACGTTGCGCGAGGAGAGGTCAACGCCCGGGCGTATCTAGAGGAGAAGAAGCGCCCTGGGAGGAGACGCCGCGTCGCGCTGCCGACGACCAGCGCCTACGGGTCCATCAAGGCCGACAGCCAGCCGGGCAACCGGCGCACGAAGTCAAAGCCAAAGGGCATTACGAATGAGCAGGCGAAGGAGCTGGGCCGCTTGCAAAGGGCTGCCGGGGAGCCTTACAGCGGCAGCGGGATGACCGAACGCGAGGCGCGCGCGGAGATCCGAAGGCTGAAGCGATGAGGCGCCGATCCCCATATGGAGGGCGTGTTGTCAACGGCGTAGCGATGATCCTCTCCTTCAATGCGGGGTTTGTGCAGCTGTTGTGATGAATGTGGTTGCGGCTGGTGGGGCGGTCCGGGCGTCCCGGGGTTCGCGACGTTCGGTCAGCCTCATATGCGGGGGCTGGGTACCCCAAGACCTTGTTTTCGTCGCACGTCCGCTATCTAAGTCTAAGGTCGAGCGCTGTCGCCCGGGGGGCGATTGCTCAGGGTTCGGGCGCGGAGTTGGTTGTGCGCGAGGCCGGTAGGGCCCGGGCCGCCTCACCAGCCGCAACGGGTTGTCGGTCGGATTTCAGTCGGCGAGGGCTATCTCCCAGCAGTAGCCGGCGAGTTCGCGAGCGATCGCGACCACGACGATGCCGTTGGGCTTTTTGCGGGTGTCTTTGAGTGCTCGCCAGCGGGCGTTGAGTCGGCGTTGCGCGCGCCAGGCGATGTTGATGATCTGGGGCGGCTGGTCGCGCTGGCGATACTCGAGCGTTTGGCCGATCCCGGGTTGGCGTCGGTAGTGGTAGGAGGCCTCGATCAGCAGCCGTCTGGCGTGGGTCGAGCCGGCCTTGGTGATCGCACCCTGGCGGCGACGTTCGCCGGTGGTGCGCTCTGAGGGAACGATCCCGAGGTAGGCCGACAGGCCGTCGGGATGATCGAAGCGAGCGAAGTTGCCGACATCGGCGCACAGCCCGAGTGCTGAGAGCGTGTCGATCCCGCACAGACACCGCAGCCTCGCGATCACCACCTTCCATGGCGAGTCTTTGGCGAGCTGTTCGAGCTCGGCTTCGATGTGGTCGCGTCTGGCGAGCAGCACGTCGTGTGCGTGGAGGTAGTCGCCGATCGTCAGCTGCGAGGCACGGTCAGCGAACCGCAGACCAGCGAGCCATGCACGGTGCTTGTGGATCCACGCCCGCCCGGGCCCCTCGTAGTAGATCTCGCGGCGCAACACGAACTTCCCCAGCCGGTGACGGGCGCGCATCAGATCACCCCGGATGTCTTCGCGGCAGCGCACCAGATCACGCAGCTGCTCGTGCTCGACCGACGGGACCGTCACCAGCGACAGCTCGCCGGCAGCCAGCAGCCGCGCGAGCCGGATCGTGTCACGCTTATCGGTCTTGACGCGATCCCCCGGACGCCGATCGGTCCGTCCCGGCGCGCACACCGCGATCTCGATCCCCTCAGCCCGCGCGCGACGCGCCAGCCCATAGCCAGTCGGGCCCGCTTCATACACCGCACGCGCGGGTCGCGGCACACCGCGAAGCCAGGGCAGCAGCTCGTGCGGACGCCCCACCACACGCCTGGTCACCAGCTCGCCCGTCCCCTGATCAAAGATCGCGACCGTCGACTCGTGCGCGTGCACGTCAAGACCGACCAAACGGATACCGTCAGCCATCACGGCACTCCTCTCGTAGATTGTGGGCCCCGCGCCGAGGGCGCAATCCTCAGCGCGAAGACTTACCCCGCAGCCTGCGCGGGGAGTGCCGACCCCTTCGACAGACGACTGGCCGGTCCTCCATAGGGTCTAAGGACCGAGACTCCTGCGACGCTCTGGCTCCATGCCGGTCGTCCAATGGAGAAGCCTGGGCGCTGCCGCACCCGGAGCCGAGGTGAGCCGGCGTTCTCTCGCTGATTCTGGCCCTGCCCTCCCGAACTTGAGTATCGCGCGGCGCGCAAGACGCGCACGCGAATCGGCGCCGTTCAGTTGGCCTTGGGACCGCGCAAACCCCGAAAGCCCACGGCGAGCAGTCGCCCAGCTCGCTGCGCAAGTTTGCCGGAGTAGCGGCCTGGCGTCGGCGCTGGCCGGGTGCGTGTGTATCGGGTAGGGTTTCGGCGGAGCAGCGCGTCGGCTTGAACGATTGGGGATGTCGGTTTGCGGTATCGGCCTCGGCGCTTGGTTCATCGTGAGCACAGGCTCGGGTTAGACGGCTGGGTTCGATGGGCCATGTGGGCCCTGGTGGTCACGGTTGGGCTGGCGTGCGGTGCGCTCGTGGCGTTCGCCGTGCCTGGTGAGGTGGCGGCCGCACCGTCCGGCCCGGCTCCCTCGTTACCGGAGAATTGCATGGTGGCGACCGGCACGGCTACGTGCTCGTTCGGGTTTGCCGGCTCGCCGCAGGCGTTCGTCGTGCCGGCGGGCATCTCGTCGATCACGGTTGCTGCCGACGGTGCGCAGGGAGGCGCAGCCTCGTCCGGCGTGACTGGGGTTCCGGGCGCCGCGGGCGGGGACGGTGGGGTCCAGACCGGAACACTGACGGTCAACGGCGGCGACACGCTCGAGGTGTACGTCGGCGGGCAGGGTGGCGATGACGGGAATGAGGTCGGCGGGTACAACGGCGGCGGCGGCGGCACCCGTACCGCCATCGATGGCACGGTTGCCGGCGGGGGTGGCGGCGGGTCGGATGTCCGCACCTCGCCGTTCACGCTGACCAACCGAGTCGTGGTCGCCGGTGGTGGCGGCGGTGGCGGCGGCAGCGGCGGGAATGCGGCCGTGTTCGGCGGGGAGGGGTCGAACGTAGGCGGTCCGCCCGGCGGTGCCGGCGGGGCAGGAGCGGCCAGTGCGGCCGGCGGCAACGCCAGCGTGCCCCCCGATTGGATGTCCTCAGGCGGTGCCGGCGGCGGCTCGGGTGGGACGAGCGCGGGCAGCCCCGGCGGTGCGGGCACCGCTGGCAGCCTGAATGGCGACGCCGGCAACGTGGGCACTTCGGGCGGGATCGGGTCGCTCGCTCAGGGCGGGAGCGGGGGCACGGGTGCCCTCGAGTACATGGGGGACGACGGTCCGGGCGGGGACGGGGGTGGCGGCGGCGGTGGCTACTACGGCGGTGGGGGTGGTGGCGGCGGGGTCAGTGACGATACTGTGACAAACGGTACGGGTGGTGGAGGTGGCGGCGGCGGTTCGAGCTACGTGCTGCCCGGTGCCGCCAGCCCGACGAGCACGTCGGGGGTGCAGACCGGCAACGGTGAGGTGGCGATCTCCTTCGCCGTGACGGCGCCGCAGATCACCAGCGCCGCAAGCTCAACGTTTCGACCCGACCAGGCGGACCGGGTCACCGTGACGGCAACGGGGGCCCCGACGTCGGTCCTCTCGGAGACCGGCGCGCTGCCGGCCGGCGTGACCTTCACCGCCAACGGCGATGGCAGCGCGACGATCTCCGGCACCCCGACCGCCGGCGAAACTGGGAACTACCAACTGAGCGTCACCGCCGCCAATGGCGTCGCCCCCGACGCGACCCAGAGCTTCGTGCTGACGGTGGGGCTGACGAATACTGGCCCACCCTCGATCACCGGCACCGCCGGAGCGGGCGACACGCTCCGGTGCACTCCGGGCAGCTGGACCGGGAGTCCCACCTTTTCGTACCAGTGGAACCGCGACGGCACTCCGATCCAGGGCGCGACCGGGTCCGCCTACGTCGTCCAGACGCTCGATGAGGGCAACGTCCTGACCTGCTCGGTGACCGCTGTCGACGCCGGCGGCAGCGGATCGGCCACCTCCAACGGCATCCACATCCCGGTCCCGCACGCCGCAGGCTGCCCGGCCGCGACAGGGACCCTCGCGGGCACTCACCTCGGCCTGATCCGGCTCGGCATGACCCGCCGTCAAGCTCGCCGGGCATACAGGCACAGCTCGACCCGCGGCAGGACATACGTAGACTTTTTCTGCCTCACCCCGATCGGGATCCGCGCCGGATACGGGTCACCCAAGCTGCTCGCGCCCCTCGCGACCGCCCGGCGGGCCACCTACGCGGGGCGCATCGTCTGGATCTCCACCTCGAGCGCGTTCTTCGCGATCGACGGGGTCCGCCGCGGCGCAACGATCGCTGCTACCCGCGCCCGGCTCAAGCTCACCAAGGTGTTCGTGATCGGAGCCAACGACTGGTACCTCGCGCCCCTCGCTTCGGCCACGGCCGTACTGAAGGTCCGCGACGGGACGGTCCAGGAGATCGGGATCGCCGACCGGTCGCTGACCAAGACCAGACCGGCCCAGCGGCTCTTCCTCACCTCGTTCTCCTAGACATCTGCGGCAGGCCGCCGAAATCCGAGCAACCCGCAAGCACCACGCCCGCGCTAGGTGCCGTTCCCGGCGGGATCCAACCAGGAAACCGGATCGGTTCGCGGCTGGTTGAGCGTATTCAGCGCGACTGCGAGGACCGTACATGCCCGATCGGAAGCGAGTAACCGAGTCCTCGCGCTCCGAATTGAAGCGCTGGTCGATATGCCGGAGCAGGTACCCCGCGTTTGCCAGAAGACCGCTCTCATCCGGCCCTTCCCGATCCACCCAAGGATCGCGTCCTCTTTGAGTCCGAGCATCAGCGACGCTTCCCCGGTCGTGATCAGCCGTGGGCCAGTTCCGCGAACCGTCGGTCGCCGTCGATCGCAAGCCAGCAAGAGCTTGAGCCGTAGTGCCTGTGGCCCAAACCAGAGCCGTGATCAACAGTTGACAAGCCGCCATCCGCCTACGCCGGTGAACGATGTTGCAGCGTGCGCGGGAGAGCCGCACGCACGGCTCGACGCGCCGGCGGGAGGCCACCCCAGACCAGTCGGCAACGTCGGGTGGTCGCGGACGCGCCCGGCGACCCTACGATCCATTCGTGCCTGCGCGCGTGACCCGACGCCGAACGTCAATCCGCAAGCGACCGCACAGGATCACCAACGCTTCCGCTTGTCGCGAGGTTGTCGCGTAATTAATGTGTCGTCCGGGGTGTTTTGGACGATTCCGGGATGGCTCAGACTTTTATTGGTTGTGATCGTGAGCAGTCGTTTTTGATGCCGCCGGATATCAGGGATTGGCTGCCGGAGGGGCACTTGGCATGGTTCGTTCTGGACGCGGTTGCGTGCATGAGCTTGGGCGCGTTCTATGACGCGTATCGGCGTGATGGTGTGGGCCGGCGGGCGTATGACCCGGCGATGATGGGGTGAATTCAACTGGTTGTCGCAACGCCCGACGTTGAGGAGTTGCGATGCCCAGAAGAAGCCCTGCCCTGAATCGTGCCGCTGCGGCAGGGAGGCGTGGCAAGGGACGTCCGCCGGCGGGGCGTCGGGAACATCTGGTCCGGTTCTGGGAGGCGATCGCTCGAGGGGCGTCGAGCGAACGGGCTGCCGTCGAGGCTGGTGTCCTACCAGGTATTGGTGTCCGGTGGTTCCGCAAGGGTGGCGGGATGTCGCCTCTCGATCTCGCGCCGGTGTCGGGGCGCTATCTGTCGTTCACCGAGCGGGAGGAGATCGCGGTTCTTCTCGCTGGTGGTTGTGGGGTGCGGGAGATCGCACGTCAGCTTGGTCGCGCACCATCAACGATCTCCCGGGAACTGCAGCGAAACGCTGCGCTGCGGACCGGTCGGCCTGAGTATCGGGCCTCGACCGCGCAGACGCATGCCGACCGTCGCGCGCGACGCCCAAAGGCGGCGAAGCTTGCTGTCAACCCGGAGCTGCGTCGCTATGTGCAGGACCGGCTCGCCGGATTGGTGCGGCGGCCCGACGGGAGCGTCGCGGGTCCGCAGGTCGGCTGGCGCGGGCGGCGTCACGGACCGCGAAGGGACCGGCGCTGGGGGAAATCTTCGAGCCCGGAGCAGATCTCTTGTCGACTACGCGTTGACTTCCCCGATGATGAGTCGATGCGCGTTTCCCACGAGGCGATCTATCAGTCGCTCTATGTGCAGGGCCGCGGCGCGCTGCGCCGGGAACTGACCGCTTGTCTCCGGACAGGGCGGGCGCTGCGAGTTCCCAGAAACAGGACATCGAGGGGCAACAGGAGCTTCGTGAGTGATGAGCTGCTGATCAGCGAGCGGCCGGCTGAAGTTGCTGACCGTGCCGTGCCGGGTCATTGGGAAGGCGATTTGATCCTCGGTGTGGACCGCTCTGCGATCGGGACTCTGGTCGAGCGGTCAAGCCGGTTCACGCTGCTGTTGCATCTCCCGCCGATCGAAGGTCACAACAGCCCAAGAGCGAAGGCCGGCCCGCCGATCACGGGTGCCGGAGCCGGCGCCGTTCGTAATGCGATCGCCGACACGATCACAACTCTTCCCGAACAGCTCCGGCGGTCCTTGACCTGGGACCAGGGGATCGAGATGGCCCAGCACGTCCAACTACGCCTCGACACCGGCCTGCAGATCTACTTCTGTGATCCACGCAGCCCGTGGCAGCGCGGCACGAACGAGAACACCAACGGGCTGCCGCGCCAGTACTTCCCCAGAGGCACCGACCTCGCCCGCCACAGCGCCGAGGAGCTCAGCGCGGTCGCGGCGGCGTTGAACGGTCGACCACGCAAGACACTCGGGTGGAGAACACCCGCTGAGGCACTCACCGAGTACTTGACCGCCGCGGCCTGACCGCCGCCTGACACATCCACGCGTGATAACTACCGGACCGGCGCACCGAGGGGTGTCTGACGGTCGCGCGCGGCTATCGCCGTTCCGGCCCGCCCTCCGGGCGAGCCTCCACGACGACAGCCGCGTCACCCAGGCCAGCCCAGTCGTCTCTTCCAACCCTTAGAGTCCCGGCCACACCGCGTTGCGACGACCGGTTGGTCGCGCTGTTGGTCTACGCGTACGCGCGTGGGGTTCGTTCGGCCCGGATGATCGAGCGGGCGTGTGAGGAGGACGTCGCGTGCAAGGTGATCGCGATGTTGGAGACGCCTGATCACGCGACGATCGCGCGGTTCGTGGAGCGGCACGAGCGGGCGTTGGCCGGGTTGTTCGGCCAGGTGTTGGGGCTGTGCGCGGAGGCGGGGTTGGTCAGGCCGGGGGTGGTCGCGATTGATGGGACGCGGTTGGCGGGCAACGCAAGTCGCGAGTCGACGCTGAGCTTTGAGGAGATCGCACGGGAGGTCCTGGCCCAGGCTAAGGCGATCGATGAGGCCGAGGACGAGCTCTACGGCGATGAGCGTGGTGATGAGCTGCCTGAACAGTTGCGCACCCGGGAGGGGCGCGCCGAGTTCTTCGGTCAGGCTCGCGAGCAGACGGTGCGCGAGGAGCCGGCCGGTGGTGAGACCGAGACGGGGGTGTCTGAGGCGGTCGCCGATCCGCGGGTGGCGTACGAGTTCGATAGCGAGCGGATCGTGGCGCGTACGCAACGGCGCCAGGGTCGGTCGCGCGAGGCGCGCCGCCAGCTTGAGCAGCGCCGTTGGGAGCAGCCCGATCATGTGTCGCGATCGCGCGAGGCTCGGCTCGTGCTCGCCGCGCGAAGGTTGGAGGCCGAGCGTGACGCGGTGATCGCCGCCAACCAGGCGTATGAGCAGTGCCGGGCGACTGGTCGTGACACGACGGGCCGCCGGCTGGGTCGCCGACCGAAGCCGTGGGTCGCGCCGGCGCTGCCCGACGGGGTGGTCAGCGTGAGCGATCCGGACAGCCAGCGGATGAAGGCGAACCTCGGGTACGTGCAGGGTTACAATGCCCAAGCGGTCGTCGACGAGGGGCAGATCGTGCTCGCCGCGGAGATCACGAACACCCCTACCGATTTCTCGAACTTGGAGCCAATGGTCACCGCCACGCTCGCTGAACTTGAACCGGTCGGCGTCGCTGAGCGGCCGAAGGTCGAGCTCGCCGACGCGCAGTACTGGAACGAACAGCACATGGACGAGGTGATCGCCAACCAGCACATCCAGGTGCTGGTCAAACCGGACTCGAGCGGCCGCACCGCGCCGCGACCGGGTTGGACCGGTGGCCGATACGTATGGATGCGAACCATGCTGGCGGCAGAGCACGGGAAAGCGCTGTACCGAAAACGCATGCAGATGATCGAGCCCGTGTTCGGTCACACCAAGCACAACCGGCTGATCACCAGATTCCATCGAAGAGGCCGGTCCGCGGTACGCACCGAGTGGCGATTGCTGATGGCAACCCACAACCTCGCCAAGCTCCACCGCCACCAGCTCGCCGCCGAGGCGGTGTGAAACAAGCCCCACGGCGGCAAACCACCAGAACCCGCCCCGTCATCCAGACGCGCCGATCCCAGCCGAAGTAATTATGCGACGGCCTCTCGCCAAGCCGGAAGCCAAGCTGAGAGTGTCGCTTTCCATGCGGAGAAACACTCCGCCGAAGACCTGCGGGGCCGCTCCTGGAGCGTGCGAGCGGCAGGACGGACAGGGCTCCGCCTCACGCCGAAGACGCCCGCGGACAGGAGTTCGCGGCATGCCACGTTGCATTGCATCACCAGGATTCTGCACGCTTGATGTGAGCCCCGCTTGCGGCGAGCCCCGCCTCCACTTCAAGCCGCCCCCAGATGACCCATTTGCCCCGAGACATGGGCGGGTGCTAGTCTTTCCCACGTGAGACCCCACAGTGGGAATGCCCGACTTGATGACCGGGGCCGACTCGTTCTCCCGGCCGACTTCCGGAACCGGCTCGGCCTGAAGCCCGGTGACGAGGTGAGGATCAGCGAAGAGAGCGACGGTTCGCTTCGCGTCGAGAGCCGGCGCACCGCCGCGCATGCCCTGATCGGGCTCGCCGGGAGCCTGGACCTTTCGGTGCTCGAGGAACTGGCCGCCGACCGTCAAAAGCAGACTGCCGCCGAGGAGGCAGACGTAGTGCGGCCGGGTCAGATGCCGTCCGTATCCGCCGATACCGTGAGATGACGATGACGGCCAGGATCGATCGTAACGAGCTGTCGCCTCCGTCCGCCCTGGAGATGCTGAGGCGTTGGGCGAGCATCCACGGCCCCGACCCTCGGACAAAGCGTGGGAACAGCCGTCGAGGGACGCTGGGTCTCTACCGGCTTCCGACCTACCGCCGTCACGACGAGACGGGTCGCAGCACCGCGCCAAGTAATCGGTACAACGATCGCACCAACGCGGGTCCGCACGATGCGGTTGGCGTGACCACCATCTGGTCGGCGAACGCCCCCCCCGGGCTGCCCAGCGCGTAGACGGCGACCGCCCCACCCTCTTCTTTCGTCGCGGGCCGCACTCGGTCCCCCCATACACGCGCCGTACGCACCGCGTTAGTGCAGCCTGCGCAAAAGGAAGCCCCATGTCAGAGCCCCGATCCGATGAGCCGACCGATCCGCCGGAAGAAGAACGAGCCAACTTACGCGGCGCCGGCGTGCTGGACGCCTCGGCGCTGCTCACGCTCCTGTTTGAAGAGCCTGGCGCGACCGCCGTGGCCGACATCATCGCTCAGGGAGCCGCGGTCAGCACGGTGAACCTCAGCGAGGTCGCTGCTGTCCTCGTCCGCCACGAACGCGATGCCAACCGCATCCTGCACGCCGTTGCTGCACAAGTCACGGTCGAGCCTTTTACGACCGAGGACGCCCTAGCAGCAGCCGCACTCTGGGCTCCCACCCGCGGAACGGGTCTCTCACTCGGGGATCGTGCGTGTCTCGCACTCGCCCAGCGACTCGGAGTGCCTGCGGTCACCGCTGACCGTGAGTGGGTCACCGTCAACGTCGGCATCGCGATCCATCTTGTGCGCCCCGCGCGCAGCTGACCGACCTAGCACGCACCGGCATCAGCGCGGCCGCCGGCTCCGGTCGGCGGTCGCCGCAGGAACGGCTTCGCCGGACACCACGGAGCGCCGTCTGGTACGCGAGCGCGGAGCGGCGTCGAGAAATACCGGGCTGCCTATCTATGCAAACGTGCGTCGTTGCACGCATCGAGCTGCGCCCTGCTCTCGGCGACGTGGACGTCCCGCCCGGACGATCGCCTCATCGACCAACCGATGGCGTCATCCGGCTCCTCGGCTGGGGGTCGCCCGGGGGTCCCGAGTTTGGTTGCAGCAGCGTATTGCGAGCCTGTCGAGAATCAGGGTCGTCGATCACTGTCGCAGAGTCCCGCAACGCCGGTGAGCAAAAGCAGTCCGGAATGCCAAGCCGAAGCGCCTGCGCCGAGCGCCTGCGCCGAGCGCCCACATCACTTCCGTACTCTGGTTACCCGTTGGTCTGCGGACACGTCAGCTTGGAAGGCGCCTGCGTCGACGAGTTCCTTGAGACACTGGCCGCACCAATCACAAATCGCTGCGGTGTCATCCAACCCCTGAACTGACCTCTCGCTCCACTTCAGCGCGCGCAATTCTCGACCACTGTCTCGGCGCAGCTTTCTTGGGCCTGTGAAGTCAGGCTGGTAGCGGAGTTCAAGCTTCGGCGATCCGGTGAAGAGTCCTTTGAGCTGGATGAGGATGCGCGCATTCTCGGAAGATCCGATGTCGAAGCGCGCCCAGGGTTTGTACCCGCCGACCGCGAAAGCGCGCAGACGCTCGCATAGGGGTTCGGCGGCGCTGCCATCACGCTCGCGCAGGAGCATTCGCAGGTTCTCCAGTACCGGTCCTTGGACCTCGCGTAGGAGGCTGGCCGTTGCGTCGAGCTCGCGCGAACCGCGCGGCCGAGCTTCGTCAAAGTCACAGTCACGATTCATGACGTCGAGGAGACCTCTCCATTCGGTCTCACACGCCTCTCCCGGCACGAGGTCGTAAAGGCCTCCCACAATCGAGCTCCAGGTCACGTGTCCAAGCCAGCGCCGGTTGCCTACGACACTGGTGTCTCGCTGTTGGGTCGCATCCCAGCGGCGAACGACGACTAGAGCGTGACCCCCTTCCAAGTAGCTGCGAATCTGCCCCGGATCGGTCTGCGCGTTGATCTTCAGTTCAGCGACAAGCCACCAATCGTCGTTTCTGAACCATAGGTCGGCTCGTCCGCCGCGAACCATTCGCCAGAAAAGGCGCCGATCTCCGACGCGGCTGAGATCCATCAAACGCTCGGCGGAGCACTCGAGGACTTCGGGAACTGCGCCGAGCCGCGCACTTGCGCCATCGTTTCCATCGCGCACGTGCCGCAGCAACAACTGGGCGAACCCTACTCGCAACTCGCGGATCGGCGCACAGCGCCGCGAGAACTCGCGAGAACTGAACTTCGTCAGAGCGCAGCCGCAAAGCATTCAAGACGGGCGAGACTGCATCATCGCCCGTGCGCTCGAAGGGCGCGAGTTCCATCGCAGCGATTTTCGCATGGCCGTAAAGCCTTCCTGCCTCTCCGCGTGGCGCGAGCAAGCGTAGATATGCAAACGATCGAACCTGCACGGCTCGTGGGCGCCCTGCTCTCGGCGAGATCCGCGTTTGGTCGCGGGTCCTCGAACTGCCGCTTTCACGATCGACTGATCGCCTCCGGCGCGCTCCCCGGCAACCTTCTGCTTTCTGGCCGGTCGGCGCAGACTGCTCGGTCGTGCTTCCGTGAAGGCGGCCGTCGACGCCAGCGATCTCGGCTTTCGGTAAGGGCCAATCTGACGCGCCCGGCCGCGGTATGCAGGATCGAATCGGTCGTTCGGCGGCAGCCGACGAGTGCTGTGGCGGAGGAGTGGTCCGACGGCGTCGGGGTTGGACGACTGCCGCCCGGTTGGTGCACGATCGCTTTGCGGCTCACCAGGCTGCCTTAGCGCGAGCGAGCTCGGCGGTGCCAGCGGGCCGCGAGTTCGGATGAGACGGGCGGCGCGGGTTGCCACGCACGTCGTCTGGGCCGGGCGCATCGAAGCCACACTGGTCAATGATCGGAGATGGCTGGTCATCCAGACAGGTCTTTATCGCGTCGCGCACAACCGTCACGGCGACCCTGATCGGCTCCGGCGCGACGCGAACGCCCGCGGGTGACGACGCCGTCCCTGGCGTCGTCACCCGCGGCCAGATGATCCCCAGGTTGAGACCAGGCACACCAACAAGACCATCAACACAGACAACACCTCGATCATCGACCGGCACCGCGTTTACGACGCGTGCGACCTTGAGCAGCGGCGCGAGCCGCCCATCGCTCGATCTGAGGTCGGAGCCAGAGCTTGACGCGACCCTCGCCCAGATCGACGACCGGTCGGGGCATGTCGTCGTACCGGCGCTGGTACTGAAAGACCGTGTTGCGATGGGACAGGCCGAGGACATCGGCCACGTCCTGGGCATCGATCAGGTCCTCGGTGGCGACCCTCGGGGACACGATGTCTATCCTACATTTGTAGGCGTCGGTTCCGGATGGATCGTTAGCCTATATCCATAGGCCAATCAAAAGACGACCCCGGCGGTGCTGGAACACCCGGGGTCGGCCGAGACCCCAAGGGAGGTCCCGACGATGTCAGCGTACGCCACCCCGGTTACGGAATCAGCTCCGTCGATCGCTAGAGCGGGCGGCTCAAGCTTCCTCACGCGAGACGAAGTAATGACCGCGCGAGAGGTCGCCGACCTTCTGCGGATGCCGATCTCGACCGTCTATGAGCTCGCCCGCAAGGGCGTGCTGCCGGCAAGCCGGCTTGGCCGCACGTGGCGTTTCCTGCGACCACGCCTGGAGCAGCTGCTTGCGACATGAGGGCCTGTCGGAGCGCCGGCCGGGTCGGCCGGCAAAGGCGTCATTGCGGAGAGCGTGATATCCGGCTGCGTGATCCGCAGCGCGCCGGGTCGCGCCGCTCGAATGTTGGCGGTGGCGACTGCTACGCGGCCTGAAGCGGCTGCTCAGACTCGAGTGACAAGTCGAACCCGGCGAGCTCGATCGAGACCGGTGGCGCCTCTCCCTCCGGCGGAGCGAGGTACAGCGCAACGGCCTCTTCGACCGACTCGATCAGCTCGGCTACCGTGTCGCCGGACGCGAAGCAGCCCGGCAGCTCGCGAACCTCGGCCCAATAGGAGCCGTCCTCGTGGTGTACGTCGACGTGTAGTGCTAGCTGCCGCATGGTTATTCCTCGTGGCCGATCATAGACCCGCCTGTCTCCGTATCGCCGCATCGAGGCCCTGGCTGTAGGTCCCGCCCTTGTGCTGCGGCAGCGTGATCGGTCGCTTCCCCGGCTTGACCATCTTGACCTGGTGCTTCCCGCCCCGCTCGTGGATCCAGCCGTCAACCTCGAGCGCCTTGATCCACTCCCGCTGATTACGCGGCATGGGTCAGCTCCGGCACCGCAATAGTGCTGGCGAGGGCGCGGGTGAAGCGATCGGCGAGCTCGCCGGCCGCACGCGCATGGAGGTAGCGCTCGGTGGTTGTGATGTGCGAATGGCCCATCGCTGCCTTGACGCTTGGCAGGTCGATGCCGCCGGCGACGAGGAGCGAGCCGTACGTGTGTCGGAGGTCGTGGAACCGAAGCGGCTCGAGGCCGGCAGCGTCTCGTGCGCGCTCGAAGCGGCGCCGCAGCGCCGACGGGTCGAGTCGCCGTCCGAGCCGGCTTGCGAACACGTAGTCATCCGGTCCCGTGAAGTCACCACGCTGTTTCAGGCGCTCGACCGCGGTGGCCGCTTGGTCGGGAAGCGGGACCTGGCGAGCCTGGCGGCTCTTCGTCGAACGGACCTCTATCTCACCGGACAGAGCGCGGCGCACGATCAGCTTCCGGCCAGCAAAGTCGACGTCACGCCAGCGAAGCACGACGAGCTCTCCGCGGCGGAGGCCGGCGTAGGCAGCAACCCGGATCAGCTCGGCGTCCTGGGCGTCCTCCCGAGCGCGAGCCACGATCTCGTCGGAGCTGAGCGCCGGCCGGGAGGGGTCGCGATGTGCGCCAGCGACGATGGCGGACGCGAGCGTCTCGATCTGCTCCGGCGAGTAGAACGCGAGCGCCGCGGCGTCGGGCTCACGACGTCGATCAGCGTGCTGAGCCGGATTCGCCGGCAGATCGTACGTGCTTGGCCGCGTTCCGTAATTGAAGATCGCGCAGACGAGCTGCCGGGACTTGTTGATCGTGCGCGGTGCGACGCCGCTCGAGGCGATCGAGCGCAGCAGATCCTCGATTTCGCGTGTCGCCACTTCACGAGCCGGACGGTCTCCAAGGGCGGCCATGATCTGACCGCGTGAAGTTCCGCTTCCGCGGCGGTAGGTCTGGCCGGGCTCGGCGAGCAGCGAGCGATGGTCGCGCAACGTCGACGGCTTGGCGCCCTTTACGTCCTCGAGCCAGCGGAGGTAATCGACGGCGAGTTCACGGAACGTCACACCGCGCCGGCGTCGCTCCTCGGCGTCCCGCTCGAGCAGGGTCTGCTCCGTGTCGTGCTCCCGCATCAACGCCAGCATCTGTGACGCCGCCTCGGCCTCGGTCAGCACGCCCTCGGGGGCGCGGCCACGCTTGCGCCGCCAGCCGCCCTTGCCATCCGGCTCCGCCCACGCCCGGCCGAGCGCGCGCATGACGGGCTGGCCGTGGCGCGACCACTTGCCGTACCAGAAGCAGCCGGAGGCGCGCTCGCGGATGAACGGACGGGCGCTGGTAACCGGGCCCATGGAGGGAAGGTAGCGGTCGCCTCGGACGGAACGCCTGTCCGGGCAACGGTCCGGGCAACGGCCATTCTGGGCAACGGTTGCGGGCAACGTTCCTGGTCAGATAACCCGCAAAGCAGGCATTTTCAACCCACTGAATCGCTTGTGACTACGGGAAACGGACCGTCGGCGTCGGCTTCCCAAGCCGAAGGTCGCGGGTTCGAGCCCCGTCGTCCGCTTCACTCACTACAGGACACGTCTTCCGGGTTGATCGCTAGCGCGGTCCAGTCTGGTACGCGAAGTACCGGCTGCCCGATGGGAGCCAGGTGCAGAAGAAGCTCGGGCCGGCGTGGGCTGGGCGGGGGAAACCCGCCGCCGAATGGCTGCGCTACGTCTCGGAGGACCGCGACGTAAAGCCCTCGACACTGACCGACTATCGCTCCGTCGCCGCCCGACTAGTCGATGTCTTTGGATCGCTGCCGATCGAGGAGATGACCGCTCAGCGGATCGAGGTCTGGCGCGCCGGGCTGGGCGCCGACCGAGAGCGCCCGCTCACGAACCGGACCCGCAACAAGTCGTCCTCGACGATGCATAGGCGCGCATCGACAGCAACGGACGCGAGATTGGCGAGGAGCGGGGTGGCGGCCCTCGCGCTCCTGGCTTGCTTTGCTCGGCTAGCGGGTCTCTCAGCCGTCGCGGGTCGGCGATCGCCTAGTCTGTCCCGCCATGTCGGACGGCACGGTCGAGGACAGGTTTCGCCGCTGGCATCTGCCGTGGAAGGAGCGGGTGTGTGAGGACGTGAGGCCGTTCACGCACGGGACGGTGTTCCGTAGCCCGCGTCATCCTGACTTCTGGGAGTACAACTGCATCCGGCTGGACCGCCCGATGGAGGCGGGCGAGATGATCGCGGCGGCCGACCGTCAGCTCGTCGGCTGCGCTCACCGGTTCGTCGAGTGGATGATCCCCATGCCTGACGGCGTCGTGAGCGAGCTTCGTAGCCGGGGGTGGATGGCTAACCCGCTCACCTTCATGCTCCACGACGGCCGTGCGCTTGCGGAGGGTCGCGGCGAACTCGTCGACGTGGACTTCGACGCGGTGCGGGAGCTCCGCGGAATTTGGCATCGTGAGGACTTCGGCGAGCACACAGAGACGGAGAGCTTCTACAGCCAGGCCCGCGATGTGGCCGAGCTCGCCGGCGTACGTGTGATAGCGGCGCTGGAGGAAGGTCGCGCGATCGGCTTTGCTCAGGTAGAGACGCACGACGGCGGCAGCGAAGTCGCCCAGGTGTTCGTGCGCCCTGAGCGCCGTGGCGCCGGTCTCGGCGCCGCGCTCACCGCACGGGCCATCGGCGTGGGCGCCGATGCTGCGGCGGAGGTCTGGATCTGCGCCGAGCGCGATGACCGCCCACGCCGGCTCTACGAGCGGCTCGGCTTTCGCAGGGTCGTCGAGACTGGCGTTGCGATCCTCCCGCCGAAGCCGTAATCCCGTGAGCGGCCGTCTCGGCCACCCGGTCTGCAGCGGGGAACCTGGACTTGCGATCGCGCGAGCTGCCAAGACGTAACCGCAGACGCATTGACTGAATGAGGCCGCAGCCGCGCGACGACGCGTCGCTTCGGGCGACCACCGAACGGCCGGACCCGCGGCGGGGCTCAGTCTCTCCAGTCGCCGAAACCAGGGTTCGCGAGCCGACGTGCACAATGCCAGCCGTGCCTAGGTAGAGCGTCCGGGCGGCCAACTCAGTGACCGGGTCGGCCTTGCGCTCACCGCGTTCAGGTGGACGCCCATCCCCCTGAAGGTCGGCCGTGCACCCGTTTCATGGAATCGAGAAAGCACGGCAACGCACGGTTGCCCTTCCAAGTCCGCAACGGCGATCGTTTGCAAGCAGTCGGCGTCCCCGGCGGTTGCCGTACCGTTCCTGGGGCCATGATGGGCGCGCGCCTACCCTACGAATTCCTGGCTCCAATTCGCACGACGCGACTAGTGCTGCGCGCGATGACCGACGAGGACGTCGACGACATTCACGCCTACCAGTCGCGCCCGGACGTGTGCCGCTACTTGCCGTTCGAGCCACGCACCCGACAGGAGGTCTCGGAAAAGGTCGCGAAGTACTCCACTTCGCTTGTTCTCAGTCGCGACGGCGACTTCTGGCAGCTCGCGATCGAGCGTGCCGGCGACCCCGGTCATGTGATCGGAGACCTCTACTTCACGATCAAGGACGCAGCAAACTCGCACTGCGAAATTGGCTGGACCCTCCATCCGGACCACACGGGCTCGGGCTACATGACCGAGGCAGCGCGGGCAGTGCTGAGGATCGCTTTCAATGATCTCGGGCTACACCGCGCCAGCGCCGTGCTCGACCCGCGCAATCACGCGTCCGCCGCGCTCTGCAGGCGCCTGGGCATGCGCGAGGAGGCTCGCTTCGTCGAGGACCTGTGGTTCAAAGGCTCATGGGGCGACACAGCGATCTATGCGATCCTCGACCGAGAATGGGCCGCGCACGCCACCTGACGGACAGGCGCCAGGGCAGACACGAACCAATCACCCGCTCTGCCCACCAGACGACACGCGGCAGCGCCGCCTCGATGCAGGCGCGGAGGTCGCAAGCTCTGCGGTTCGGCCGGAAGCAGGGCTCGCCGCGACAGGTCGGTCCGAGGCGATACCTATGCAACCGGGGCGGTGAGCTTCCGGACAAAGCGGTGCGCGCCACGGCGCGAAAGCGACGTTCCAATCGCCGCGCGGGCGAGGCTTTCGAGCGGCCCGTCGACTTGCCGGGCGCGCGGATGGCGTGGTCCCGTCGTCCCGCTCTCGGAGCGGGGCTGAGCAGCGCAGCCCCGCGGCCCTGCCTTCCAGACGGCGCCGCGCATCTGACCGGCGCCCGCAGAGCCTTACCACTCGCGGAATGCGAGCACGCATCGGTGCGCCTGCTAGCAGGTTCGCTGCTAACGATCGGGTCGAAGCGGAACTCTCCGGCGATCGAACGCTCCACCTCGTACCGTCGTCGCGCGTGGTTCGGTGGCCGTGAGCTGCCAAGCGTC
>Ga0302324_100011369_pt1 | contig 18266 bp, 20 predicted proteins | sample Palsa_T0_1_FD_201949 | JGI IMG/M metagenome (GOLD analysis project Ga0302324, IMG submission 201949) | Peat permafrost microbial communities from Stordalen Mire near Abisko, Sweden - Palsa_T0_1 | ecosystem: Environmental > Terrestrial > Soil > Palsa > Peat permafrost | place: Sweden: Abisko... | reverse complement strand
TTTTGAGACCTGGGTTTCTCCTCGCAGATCGGTCCTACCGAAACACCCAGGTCACAAAAGCGAGACCTGGGCCACCCACTCAAAATCTGGAGGCAACCGTTGAGTCAGGCGCAGATCGAGGATGCGTCGGAGGACAGCACCAGCCACTCGGGATCGCTGGCGATGTGTTTCAAACGGACCACTTCGTCACCCACCAGCAGGTCAAAGTCACCCAAATCAATATGCTGGCCGGCTTCGGCAGCGATGGAGTGAACCACGGCTTTCTGTCTCCTGAAGGAGCCGTTGGAATCCGTCGTTTGTACAAACTGCTGGCTAATTTTGTAGCTTACATAAATGGCAGGTCCACCCTTGCCGGTGGGCACCAATCTTCCTTTTCCGTATCCAAGGCCCATAGTTTCTCAGTCTCTTTTCGCTGAACAGATATATCAAGCTATAGACGGTTTTTCGAGCCTGCATCATCCCCCGAAAGGGGAATCCGTGCTAACCCTTTTAAAATTCATCGAAGGCGGGCCGGACAGGCTTTTGCGGGACCACCTGCTGTGAAGATGGGTGGGGAACCGTAGTCTGCTCCGATTGAGCAATGCGGGCGTCAGCGGCGGCCAGCTTTTCCTGGAGGCGGAGCCTCATCTGTTGCGTGCTGACGGCGGGAGCCAGCACGGGTACAAAATGAGCAGGATGGGTCGAGCGTCCAGCCCGAGGAGTAGCCGCCGAGAAAGGATTCAATCCTGCTTTCCAGATGATGACGACGAAGGCAATCAGAGTGTAGATCTGCGCCGTGACCGCCGACCAGGCAATGCCAATCGCGCCCAAGCGGGGCGCCAGCAGGAGTGCGACGCCAATGCCAACCAGGCTGGCGGTAAGGTTCACGAAGTTAAATTGATGGTCCAGCTGGTTGGGTAACAGTAACTGAAAAATAATAACGGTGCACACCGCGGTCAAAGGAATCCACAGAGCAAAGACCCGCAATACCGGGACCGAATGCTGGAAGGCAGGACCGAGCACGAAATGGACCAGCAGCGGAGCCCCCATAAAGATGGCCAGACCGAAAGCCAGGCCAAGTCCTCCCAGAAAGAGCAGGCTCAGCCGAACAGTGCGCATGGCGCGCGCCGGGTTGTTCTGCACCTGCTGCGTCAGCTTTGGGTAGAGTGCCTGGTTCACTGGCCACATGCCCTGCTGAAACACACGCGTGATCCGCTCGGCGCCGGCATACTCGCCCAACATAGCCACGGGAGCAACTGACCCCAGCACCAGCCTGTTGACCGAACCGGAAAGACTTTGTACCGCGCGAAATACGAACATCGAGCCCCCCAGTCGAAGGGCACTCCACACCGAAGAGGGTGTGGGCCAACGGAAGCCCACTTCGCGATACGCCAGCACCACCGTCACACCATGAGCAACGACACAGCCGACGCATTGCGCCGCCATCACCTTCCAGCCATCCTCCGGCTTGTGGACCAGCACGAAGATGCTCAGGGTGGCAAGAACCTTGCCTCCTATTTCCAGAGCGCTCGCCAAACGCATCCGCTCCAGGCCCTGGAAGTACCACAACATATTGATACCCTGACAAACGCCCCAGATGGTGCTTGCCCAAAACAACGCCATCGAAGGAGCAATGTGGTGGGTGAATCGGCGGGAGAAGATAGCTGCGGCGATGCATGCGATCGCCAGCAGAGATTTTGCGCCCAGAACTCCCGAGATAAGCTCGGAGAGCCGTCGGGGGTTGTCTCGTTGCCGCGACGTCTCCCGGGATGCGGAGATGTCAAAGCCGTACTCCACCACGCTGGCGATCATATCGCCAATGGCTTGGGCAAACACCACCACTCCCCAACCGGAAGGGCCCAGCACATGGGCCAGGTAGGGGAATGTGAGCAGAGGGAGTGCGTAGGTACACGCCTGTACCCCATAAAGCGCGACAACATTGTGGATCAAGCCACGGCCAGGCATTTTTTTGATTTTGGCAGGGGGGCCGTCGCCGATGTTGTCTCCGGAGTGGCGTCGCCGCAAAATTTGCAACAGTCTCAGTGCCATTCCTGGCATGTTGGGCCCTTGTCTCCGCGGCAAAGATATATTCTAAGTTATAGATGCGTCGGACGCAGCATGTTATCCCCAGTATGGGGAACAACCGGCGCCCCGAAATGAAACTGTGTTCAGAAACAAGACAGTGCCGCTGCTGCGACAGCAGTCGGCACTCTCAAAGGCTGGCGGATCAGAGGGAAATGTGCTACTGCGTTGTTGCCGTGTTCATGAATTTGTCGACATTGCTTTTATCAACCAGGGACACTCCGGTATCGACAAAGGCGGGGATAGGCGACGTCGCATCCAATCCGTAATCTCGATTGAGAGGGTTGAGCGGGTAGTGGTGCAGATCATCCAGAGCCTTGAGGCCGAGCAGAGCCATGGTGAAAGGCTTCTGTGAAATGGTGGCATCGATGGTACCCTCTTTGACCAGCGCAAGCGTCGCCTGGTCAACATCCATGGCCATAATGATAGTTCCTTGCGGCTTGTTGCGCTTGTAGGCTTCTGCAACATCTTTGCCCGCCGAAGCTTCCAGGCATATCAGTGCATTGATCTTGGACGCGCCCGTCCGTGCCATGTATTCCGTCGCCTTATCCATGGCCGTACCGGATTCTCCTTTCATATCGAACACCTCGACGATCTTGATCCCGGGATAACTGGCAAATGCATCCTTGTATCCCTTCAGCCGCTCGTCCAGGTTTGGTTGGCCTGGCATGGTGAAGAAGACTACGTTTCCTTTGCCACTTAAGTCAGCAGCGACCCGTTGGCCGCCTAACCGCCCCGCCTCCAGGTTGTTGGTGCCGATGAAATAGAGACGCTGGCTGTCTGGAGCATCGGAGTCCATGGTGATGACGGGAATTCCGGCGGCAATCGCTTTATTGATTTCCGGCCCCATCAGGCTCGGATCGGCGACGGAGACCAGGATTCCGGCGGGTTTTCTGGCCACCGCGGCGCGGAATTCGTCCACTTCGATGGCGGGAGTGAAGGTGTCCGGACCCCGCATGTCTTCCGTGACGCCGTACTGCGCGGCGGCGCGGGCAAATCCCGCGTGGGCCGACTGCCAATACGGCAGGCCGATATTGGTGGCGATGAGAAAATACTGCTCAGATTTGCTATGGCGCTCGCATCCTCCGACGAGGAGGGGAAGAGCCGTGGCCAGTACCACCAGGAGAATACGCTTTTCCAGCAGTTTCATAATCACCTCCAACCAACAAGAGGGCCGAATTCTACTCCTAAAACTTCAAACCTGGAAAGGGCCTTCGCAACAGCACCCCATCTTAATATGAATTGTGAGGATGCTTTTATGAGGGTAATGGTAACCGGAAGCTCCGGGCATCTGGGTGAGGCCCTGGTTCGAACGCTCAAGGACCTTGGCTACCAAGTCGTCGCTCTCGATATTCTGGAATCGCCCTTTACTACCCATGTCGGCTCGATTTCTGATCGCTCCTGGGTGCGTCACTGCTTGCCGGGCGTTCAGCAGGTCTTTCATGCCGCGACCCTGCACAAGCCCCATATCGCTACCCATTGCCGGCAGGATTTCATCGATACCAACCTGACCGGCACGCTTAATCTGCTGGAGGAGGCGCTGGCCGCCGGGGTTCAGTCGTTTATCTATACCAGCACGACCAGCGTCTTTGGCCAAGCGCTGGTGCCCCCTCCCGGGACGCCCGCCGCCTGGATCACTGAGGAGGTCACCCCGGTGCCCAAGAACATCTACGGCGTGACCAAGGCGGCAGCCGAAGATTTGTGCGAATTGTTCTATCGCAGCCAGGGTCTTCGATGCATAGTGCTCAGAACCTCGCGCTTCTTCCCCGAAGACGATGACAACCGGAAGGTGCGGGAAGCATACTCAGACGCGAATGCGAAGGCCAATGAGTACCTGTACCGGCGGGTCGACATCGAAGATGTGGTGAGCGCCCATCTGTTGGCCGCTGAGCATGCAGCCACGATCGGTTTTCGCAAATACATCGTCAGCGCGACCACGCCGTTTCACCCAGACGATCTTGCGGAATTACGCAGGGATGCCCCCCGGGTGGTGAGAGGGCTCGTTGGCGACTATGAGGCCGAGTACGATCGGCGGCAATGGAAGATGCTTCCCAGTATCGATCGCGTCTACGTGAATGAGCGCGCGCGTAACGAACTTGGCTGGCGGCCCCGGTATGACTTCATATCGATCCTCAATCGATTGCAAGCAGGCGAGGATCTGCGAAGTCCACTGGCTCGCTTGGTCGGCTCAAAGGGTTATCACCCCCAGGTCTTCTGTGACGGACCTTATCCCGTCGAATAACTTGCATTGGTCCCGCTTCTGAGCGATAGGCTGCGGAAAACTCTGTTTTGTATCAGGGCTTGAGAACACGTTCGGGCTAGCCCCTGTCTCGCCCCTTCACCAATTGTCGGGTGCCCCACCCTTTGCGTTCTTGGCGAAGGGTGGGATAGTCAGATCTTGCCCCGCACCCCCCACAACAAAGCGGACCTTAAGGGACGAAAACGATCCTGCGTTCATCGCCTTTGCGGGTCCAGGCTTGTTCGACTTTGGCCAGTGGCACCGGGTCGATGTCAATCTCAAATTGGACCTTTGCGGCGGCGACAAACATGGCACGTAAGGACTGCAAAATTTGCTGCGAAGACAGGCTGCCCAAGCCGCTGCCGAGCAGCTCAACCCCCGAACTACGCAACCCGCCACCAGGCAACTTAATTGCGTCGCCGCTGATGGAACCGATCTGCACAAAACGGATGCGGGGCTCCCCTTCGGGCGCTCCATGGCCGGCGGCCGCTTTCAGCAGTAGTTCCGCCGACGGTCCCCACAGGTAGTCCAGAACAACCTGCACTTGAGCCAGTGCCGCCCTGAAACTGCGCAGTAGGTTCTCCTCCGGCTGGTCAAGCGCGATGGTCTCATCCGCTCCCAGATCAGCCAACCGCTCAAGCACGTGCGGATTGCGGCCGGTGGCGATGATCTTCGAAGCACCCAGATACTTCGCCACTTGAATCGCCTGCTTCCCGGCGGTCCCGGTGGCCCCATTAATCAGGACCGCTTCGCCGGGCTGGAGCTTGGCCCTGCCCAGCAGAGCGCCCCAGGTCGCGAGCCCCGGATTCCCTAATGCGGCGCCCACCGCATCGTCAAGATTTGCGGGCAGAGGAATGGTCCGGGCCTGCGAAACCACGGTGTAGTCGGCCATGGAGCCTAAGGGTGCGCGGGGAGCGATGAAGTAGCATCGAGTGCCATCTGGGGCCACACCCACACCATCGTTCCCAGGAATAAACGGGAGCTTGCCGCTGCTGTAGTGCGATCCATTCGCCTGACCTCGCACCAGGTTGCTCAGTGCGGCGCCTCGGACCTGGAGTAAGACCTCGCCATCGTTGGCTACCGGAGCCGCGGTCTCGCGATAACGAGGCGGAGAGGCAAAATCTTCTACCATCGCGGCCTGCATGTTGACCCTCGCTGTACTCATTTGAAAATTATAGTGGTCGCCTCGGAAGGCACTTACAGCGAAGACGGCGGCAATTTAAAACAAGGCTATGAGCACCTCACGCATGATGCCTGGAGGGTGGGTCGACCGAAAGAATATTCGCCGCGGCCCCAACGGGCGGGGTTTATGCCGGTGGTGCTCTCTCGAGGTGCCTGCCCGCCGCTTCACCTTCTGCTCGGACTACTGCGTACACGAGTGGAAGATGCGTTCGCAGCCAGGATATTTGCGCCAACAGATATGGAAGCGTGACCGGGGTGTGTGCGCTCACTGCGGGTTGGACACCACCAGGGAACACCGCAAACTAAAGCGCGCGCGCGGCGACCTTCGGCTTGCGCTCATGCGGCACTGGGGATTCTCCACCAGGATGCGCAAGAGTCTGTGGGATGCGGATCACATTCTGCCGGTAACCGAAGGGGGCGGCGAGTGTGACCTGGATAATATTCGTACCCTCTGCCTGCGTTGCCATCGCGTGGTTACGGCTCAATTGCGAGAGCGGATTCGTCGCGCCAAGGTGGCCGCGATGCTCGCACAAGAAGCCCGGAACCAAGCGACCTGCGCAATGCATCGTGATCGTCCACAAACAAGAGCTTGATTTCAGCTATCGGGTTTTTGATGCTCCGGCAGGAAGAGGCGATGTATACCGCAACAATGGCCAACGGTAAGGGGCCGGTTCGATGCGCCCGCAGGGGAAAGCTTACGCCACCCCCCGCAGGATTTTTCTAATACTGGTTCCCTAGGATTGGATGAACGCAAGCAGATCGGGATTGATTTTGTCCGGGTGAATGATCGGCATACCATGCGGGAAGCCAGGGTAGACCTTGAGCTGCGCATTTTTCACCAGCTTGACCGAGAGTGCTCCCGCATCTGGAAAGGGCACGATCTGGTCGTCGTCGCCATGCATGATGAGGGTGGGAATGTCGATCTGCTTCAGGTCTTCGGTAAAGTCGGTCTCGGAAAAGGCCTTGACGCAGTCGTACTCTCCCTTGAGGCCTCCCTGCATCCCTTGATACCAGAAATTTTCTCGCACCCCTTCGGAGATCTTTGTACCTTGCCGGTTATAGCCGAAAAAGGGCAGGCTTAGATCCCTATAGAACTGGGAGCGATCCTGGAGCAGGGCTGCGCGGATTTCGTCGAAAGCCGTCATCGGCAGGCCGCCGGGATTCTTTTCGGATTTGACCATGATAGGGGGCACGGCGCTCATTAGAACCGCCTTGGAAACTCGCTTGGTTCCGTGCCGGCCGAGATAGCGAGCGACCTCGCCACCACCGGTGGAGTGTCCCACCATCACCGCATCATGCAGGTCAAGGGTTTCAAACAGAACTGCCAGATCGTCCGCGTAGGTGTTCATCTCGTTGCCATCCCAGGTCTGGCCTGAGCGGCCGTGGCCGCGGCGATCATGCGCGATCACACGGAAGCCGCGCTGGCCGAAGAAAAACATTTGCGCGTCCCAGGCATCCGCATTCAGCGGCCAACCATGAGAGAAAACGATGGGCTGTCCCTTACCCCAATCCTTGTAGTAAATCGTGTTGCCATCTTTTACGGTTATGGTGCTCATGACCTTTTCCTTTTCAGCTATCGTGCTCATGTTGTTCTCCTTTTCAGAAATTCGGTTTTTTCCAACCCGGCGATACTTTAGTGATTCGCGGGATGTCTTTTCTCGTCTGCTACGGAGGGGAGCTTCTGCCCGAGCAACGGTGCAGCCGGCAGAATCGCAAGCGCAAGCTGGACACCGGTCTCCAGAACAACGCGGCACCATTCATGAAGCATTGCGTCCTCCTCGCCTGTTTACGCGCTAACCATATTGTGCAGTAACTTCTTTGCAGCTTCATCAATCACCGCGGCTACCTTTTTTAGGCTCTTCCAGCATTGCCAAATGGCAAGTAGGCAAAGTGGTTGCCGTTGCGCCCATCTTCCGGGGCGAGGCGTCTTCCATAGCCGGAACCAGGACGACAGTCCGAGCGCCCGAAGCGGGTGATTGCTTCTGCGCAAGGAGCAGTGCTGAAAACACAAATGCCAGATCAACGCCGATACTGAGGGCGGATTGCAAAATATGTCTTAGCACGGCTGGCTCCTTTGGGTTCCTACGTCGTCAAGAACTGCTATCGACTCCAAGCACAGCCTAGCGAACGGACGCAAGCCTATGATTGCGCCAAATTGCTTTATCTGTGCACGAATGATCGTGTTTTGCACAACATCAGAATTCGCTAGCCGCAGCGGGGCGGCCGATCACGACCTGGGGCTCTATCGGTAGACGTACAAAGCGGATCACTCAATAGTATGAATTCGTTTTCTTATAAAGATCTATCGAAGAGCCAGACAAACCATCTCTTTCTTAGATTAAAGATATATCCAGGAACTCCTGGCCTGGAACCTGGCCTCCGGGCTTCCAACCCATCATGCTTAAACCACGCCGCTTATCAAGACGGCCTTGAAAAAGACGATTACCTTAACGCAGTAAGAAGCGCGAAGCTTCTAAGTTAAGTCTTTCTCATCTGCGGCAAACTCCCTACTATCCATCCTCATTCGCCTTGGATATAATTCGGCCGTTCCTGCAGGAGCGCTTCTAACCTCCTCCCCCTGCTAGCCTTTGCAGGAGCATGAGGAGGATTCACTTCATGTTTACATTGGCCGAAATTCGGATTTCGGGGAAGCTCCTGAAATCTATTCTCTGTCTTGCCTTCACCCTTTCACCGTTGGCGCTCACCGCCCAACACAACAACCAGTACGCCTACGTAGCCATTGCGGATTCAGGACAAGTTTTCGGCTACCGGCTGAACGCCACCAATGGCAACCTGACTTCCGTCGAAGGATCGCCCTTCCCTAACAGCAACTACGCCGGCCTAAGCTCCATCGCGGCCGATCCGGCCGGCAGATTCCTCTATGCAACCAGCCAGTATGCACCCGATAACAAAAATGTCATCGGGTTCAGAATTGATCGCCCGACCGGCAGGCTCTGTCCCCTACCGGGCTCCCCTTTTGGCGCCGGTGCGGTGGCATCGGCGATCGCAATCGACCCTTCGGGCAGATTCGCTTACGTCGCTAACTACGGAGGGAGCAGCGTATCCGCCTTCAAGATCGATCAGAGGGACGGGGGGCTGCTACCGATCGCCTCGTATGCAGCGGGGAGCAATCCAGACGCGGTGACGGTGGATCCGCTGGGCAAGTTCGTCTACCTAGCCAACCTATCTTCAAACGATGTGTCAGGGTACGCCATTAACCAGGCGACCGGCGCTCTCACGCAGATAACCGGTTCCCCTTTTCCAACCGGGACCGGCCCCAGGTCTCTGGCCGTCGATCCCAACGAACGATTCGTGTACGTAGCCAACCAGGGCTCCGACGATATTTGGGGATATACCATCAATGCAACCAGCGGCGCACTCGCGCACCTGGGCACGCCGCCCTATGCCGTCGGAGACGCCGGTGTTTCATCCGTGGTCTTTGCCCCGACCGGCGCTCAGGTCTATGTGGCCGGTTATGGCGGCGTGTACGTCTATTCCATTGACCAGAACAGCGAAGACTTCGTTGGCTTCCCTTTTCCGACAGACTTGTATGGCCAGCTCACACAAGTTGCAGGCTCACCGTTTGGAGGGGGATCGCCTGACTTCGTATCCGTCGACTACACCGGAACCTTTCTATACGCGGCCAACAACAATGACATTTCAGGCTTCAACCTCAGCACCGGTCTTTTGAAGCCCTTAAGCGCTTCTCCGTTCCCGACAGGCAATGCGCCGGTTTCCATCGCATTGGTTCGTCCGCAAACCTTTCCTGTCTTTACCGCGACCCCGGTTGCGTCACCCATTGGCTTCGGAAGCGTTTCAGCCATCGAGGCCTCGGGAATCAACGATCAAGGGCAAGTCGCGGGCACGATTTCCTCCTATCCGGAGGACAATGAGCAATTTACCGCGGCGTTTCTCTTTGCCGGGGGGGTAACCAACACGGTCGCTTTCAGCCGTACGAGCATCGGCTTTGGCCTCAACGATAAGGGCCAGGTCGTGGGGCAGCAGGATATACAATCTCCCAATCCATTACAACCGCCACCGCAGGCGTTCCTGTACAACTACAGCGACAACAAGACAATCGATATAGACAACGTGTCAGAGAGGCTGAGCGCAGCCTACAGCATCAACAATGCAGGGCAGGTGACGGGAGCGCTCTCCACCGGAATCTGCCCCATACCGGTTCCCTTTCCTCCCACTTGCTTGGGGAATACCCACGCCTTCCTTTACACCGGAGCCGGGCTGGCAGATATCGGCACCCTCGGTGGGACAATCAGCGAAGGGATGAGCATCAACAATGTGGGTGAAATCGCGGGAATCAGCACCGTCGCCAACGGCGCAACTCATCTCTTTCTCTACACCCAGGGACGTATGCACGATTTGGGCGCGCCGGCCGGACAGACTGTCGCCTCTGCGGCCCTCAACGATCGCGGCGAAATACTTGCATCCACTCTCGGCTCAGGAGGCGTGGGATCAAGCTATTATCTGTACCGGAACCACACCTTTTTCAAGCTGCCCTTCCCTGTCAGCGGTATCAACAACAGCGCAGAGATCGTCGGCGCCAAAGCCGCCGCCACAGCCTTTAGTCGCGCCTACCTGTACTTCCGAGGTATCTCGATCGACCTGAACGAACTGGTTGACCCGTCCCTTCCCCTGCTGCTCGGTGCGAGTCACATTAGCAACAAGGGTAAGATCGTCGTCAAGGCACTGAACGGCCAGCTTTATGTCCTCACTCCAAAATGAGGGAACTCCTCCACCTGCAGTCGAGGCGCACCGCATAAAAGTGCTGTGCGCCTCGATCGCATGATCGTGTTTCGCACAAAACCAGAATTCGCCAGCCGCAGCGGGACGGTCGGTCACGACTGCTGCGGCTCTGCTTTTCGCAACCTTTCGCGACCGCGTAATCGGGGGGCCCGTTCGTCTGTGGAGCTACCTGGTTTTGGAGACCAAGTGCATCAGGATGGCGCCGCCGACTGACAGAAACAGAGCGACGGGCATGGCGAGCGCACCCACTCGAAGAAATTTCCAGAAGCCTACATCCAGTTTTTCCTTACGCAGAGCCAACAGCCACAGGATGGTCGCCAGTGAGCCGGTAACTGAAAGATTCGGCCCCAGGTCCACACCAATCAGCACGGCATTCGCGATCAACCCTTTCATGTGTGCGGCATGCAGCGTGGCCCCTGCAATCAAGCCGAGAGGCAGATTGTTCACTAGGTTGTTGGCCACTCCTACCACGAAGCCGGTGATGAGCGCTCCTGTCGCTGGTGCAAGCTGCTGCACCCAGAGCAAAGCTGATTGCGCCAGCTTCAATGCCCCCATGCTCACGACGGCATCCACCATAATGAAGAGCCCGGCCACCAGCACGATGGTCCCCCAGCTAATCTCCAGCGCCAGCTTAAGAGGATTGCTACGAGCTGTGATCGACACTATCGTGGTAACGACCAAAGCTGCCAAGCAAGCCGGCAGGCCAAGCTCTTTGCCCAGCGAAGATGCGGTGAGCAGCACAAGGATCATCGCCGCAAGCCCACTCAGCACTAACTTGCTATGGCCATCGAGCTTCTTCTCTTCGACCTCATCATCGATGGTTTGGGCCAGTTGCTTGCGGAAGATCCAGCGCATGATCGCATAGGTCGACAGAATGGAAAGGATGGAGGGCACACCGAATGACAGCAGCCAGTGCGCCAGCGGCGGCATTCCATCGTGGAAGACCACCAGGTTTGCCGGATTGGAGATGGGCAACACAAACGAGGCAGCATTGGCTATGAGCGCGCAGACAAATAGATAAGGCAGGGGCTCAACCTTGGCCTTGCGTACGGCCGCCAGGATCGCTGGGGTCAACACAACGGCTGTCGCATCATTGGACATAAAGATCGTGACAAGTGTGCCGACACTATAAACCAGCGCGAACAGACGACTGCACGAACCCTTGGCGCTGCGCACGGCAACGGAGGAAAGCCAATCGAACACGCCGTGCTCACGAGCAAGCTCCGACAGCAGCATCATGCCAACCAGAAAAAAGTAAACATCAGAACCCCTGGCAATCGCTTTCCCTGCGAGGTCGAAGGAGACTAGGCGTAATAAGATCAGCAGCGCCGCGCCACCGCTGATCCAGTAGACCTCAGCAATACCGCGAGGACGGATCAGCATCATGAGAATGCTTGCGGCAACAATGGACGGCAACAGAATATGTGCGACAGAAAGTGGCAGCATCTACCACTTTCTCGCATTCTCATGAAGGTCAACGATGGAAGCAGAGAAAATCACGCCTCGGGCACGCTTCTGCAGCAGGTCGCGACAGGCAGCGATTTCCTCCATGGGTAACCATTGGTCATTGGTCATGCCCCGGAACCATTTGTGTTCGGGTCGCTGCAAGTTGTTGAATAGATGTGACGTGAATGGTCGGGGCGGAGGGATTCGAACCCCCGACCCTCTGCTCCCAAATCGTAGCTGCGCGATGTTCGGCCATTTACTGTCCTTGCCCATGAAGTACGTTTGTGTCATTGTTTAGTGTGGTTTAGACGTTTAGACCAACCCGTCATGGGTTGACCGTGTACGTAGTGCCAAAATGTCTCGTCTGAATCGTTGGTAAAAATGATATCTCGTCGTTCAGTTCCGTCGATGGTTTTGACTTCGGGTTTGCCATCGATCAGCTCGGGAGCGAATAGAAAATTCAGGATCTCCAACACGAGGTGCTGATATGCTGATGCATTCTCTTTCCCCGCAGGCGTGCTTAGCAGGCGATCCGTGAGTGAGGCTGCTCGTGTCTTAGCTTTCTCATCGATGTACTCGATTGATGTTTGAGCTTCGCCCGCATGCTGCTCACGGTTCTTTACATAGCGATCGACTATCGAAATATCGTGTCGAGTCACGTTGGCCACATCGAGTTTAGCCGAGCGGGGCGCTATACTTCCTCCACCATCTACCTTTGTCGAGGTTGTTCGGCGAGCTTCCATATAAGCGCGAAAGTCGCGTTGCAGGAAATCGTCATAGTTGATCCAAGGTAGCGCCCGTACAATACGTCGCGGGACAAATAGCACCGGAGCATCGTCTACCGGGCTCACTGGTAAATCAACGTAGACATCCGTCCAAGACTGTGTCGCCTCGTCGTAAAGATGCGGTAACGGGACGCCCTTCTGGATGGGTACGTTCCACAATTCAGCTTGGCGTTGCGTGTATCCAACCAAGTGATTCTTCAGAATATTCGCGCTGATATCGCTGATCCTATCGGGACCAATGCCAGACGCGAGTAGTTGCATCTCTTCAACATGCAGGACGCCGCGTTCTTGAAGGCCAGGCGACGACTTAAGAGTCTCAATGATGAGTTCTCTAAGATATCCACCTAAACCGGAGCCGCGTTTTCCTGATTTCGTGTAGCCAAGACCAATTGCTGCCACTTCGGGAAAGTCGAAAATCTCATCTGCCTGGTGTAACCTGCCTAGACGAACTGCCTGAACGCCGGCGTTGAAGTGGGCGGTAATTAGCTGGTGGAGACGACGAAACTCTTCATCGCGGCTCTTGAACATCAGGAATGGGTCGATACCGAGCGGAAGATCAACTCCTAGTCTCGGAATCACGAAGTCCACATCATATTGAGAGACACCTTCCAACAGCGGCCCCGTCGACTTTCGAGTCACCGTCATTCTCCGCTGCCGAGAGCGAGCTGCGCTCGCTTCTCAATCTCCACGATGGGCGGACCCGAGCTTCTCAACCTTTCGAAATTGAAGCGCGAATCGTTGAACCCTTGTGAAAACATCCACTTCGGGCTGGGAGCCTGACCCATCCTTCTCGAAAGGTCATCTTTCGATGCCGATTCTTCTCCCTCAGACAGAATCTCCAACGCGGCCAGGATCGTATTCAGTTCACCCAGAATTTCTATATTTACCTTGGTTTCTTCTGCTTTCTTCGCTCGAAAATGATCGAGGCTCTGAAGCACCGCCCTCAAAGCAAACAGAACATCCGGATAGACGGGGTTGTTACCCGCAGCGACGAATTCATGCGTTCGCCCGAGATAAGGGTCGCTGCCAACGATGCGCTTGGCGTCAGAGATTATTGAGTTCGTCTCTTCGAGAGCACGATCGGTGACTTCAAGCATCGACTTTCCCTTGGCGAGTTTGTCGATCTCTTCGTAGAAACCATTTGCGTGGTCTCGGAGATCTCGCGCGGATGCAGCCTCCGCCGCCGTTTGGGGCATAATTTCAGAAAGCGCGGTTAGGCTCAGTATTGCAGCGTCCCTGTGCTGCATCAAGCGCTCCCACTCTTCCTCTTCTTTAGTAGGCTTTTCTTCGCGGAACGGCCTGACGTGTTCTTTTTGTTGACCAAGGCAGGGCCTCACATCTCGCTTTACCTACTCATTTATCGATTATCGATGGTCCAAATGAGCATACAGGCGCTAATCACATCGATGGAATAGATCGATGGCGATTCTTTTTGTCTTTTTGATCGATGAAGGCAATTTGGAAATGGTGCGTGGACCCAGTAAGCTACCCGCAACTTTCGCCAACACCATGAAAGACTGACAGCAGCCGTTAACTGTAGCCGATCCTGGCACGATTGCAGAGCATCGTAGCCGCTTTTGCAGGGCGGACAGGAACCGGACAGTCTTTGGGTCCCCTGCCCGAAAGCATGCTTGCCAAGGGCCACCCGGCAGAGCGCCCCGTACTAGTGCCATTCGAGACAGTGAAAAGGCGCGGCCCCTTGCCACCGCCCGTGATTGCTTGCGGAACAGTTCAGCACCTTCATCGGGGCCGCATGCGCCAAGCAATTCGGACGTTCTCCGATCTGGCTGAGAAGCTAAAGATGGACGTTCACGACCTGATGCGCCAGTGCAACGGCAAGACTCCACCTGGCAAAGCGCTGGTCAAGGGCCTGGCGAAGGAACTCGAAATCAGCGAGTCGCAGCTCGAGAAGTTGGCTGAAGAGGTTCAGGAGGACTTGAGCGCCCAGTGAAAAGAACCTTGAAAGTATTGGTCCTTGCGCTCGGGGCGGTTCTCATCGAAGGTCTTCTACTCGTCGGGCTGGGCATCTTTCTTCAAAGTCCGCGTTATATGCTCAGCGATGGCCACTCAGAGGTCAACACAGTTCAAGGAGCAATCAACTTCACCGCGATGTTCTTTGTTCTCGGTTGGGGAGGCGTCGGCATTTGGCAGCTATACAAGCGTGTGCCGTTTCGGTTCATAGGCTGGGGCGTCGCTGTGCTGACAACCGGCATTGTGCTCTATCTGGCGATTCACGGTTAAGCGACATGGCGCAATGCGAAGGCTTTAATCGTAACGATCAACGGTGCGGCAATGAGGCGCTGCCCGGCAGCAGATTTTGTTACTGCCGCTCCAAACTTCATTACTCATCTCCCTCGAAACGACGAAGCTTTTAAATCCAGGAGCGCTCGCAGCCTTTTAGATTGCCGGAATGGCAAGCCTACCCTGCAAACCTTCCTCACCTCATACTCATGCGAACAGCCGAGAAGCTCGATATGCTTCACTTCGTCGCGGCAAAGACTTGTTTTCGCGTGCCAAGCTTTCGCGTTCCAAATGTAAGCGATACAGGGTAGGATTCAAACCGGACTATCACAGTCTTGAAAACCAAAATGTTCAGGCGCGTGACTCGACAGGGATTAGAACTATGCAGCTTATTTTGGTCAGAACAGGATCTCACGAATGCCGCAATCCTGGAGCAACGAGACAGTAGCGCAATGAACTGGAGATCAACTCACAATGCAATCCGGCCGAAAAGGAATCGGCAAGCAAAGCAAACCCCGGAGAAAGCCTCGAAACGTCGGCGATACCTTCACCTCGCGTGCACCGATGATGTTTGTTTCAAACCTTCGCTGCTCGCTTTGTTCTTGTTGACGACAATCTCTCTGCTGCGTGGTCAGACATCTCCGGCTACACCCCCGCCCTCGGCGCCCGCATGGGCTCAGCCCGGTTCGGCCACACATACCCAAGTAGCACCGCCGCCGGACTTTCACAGGCCCAGCACGAATTTCGATACCCCCATCGGCATCTTCGCCGGCCAATCCGACGTCGGAAGCGCGCTAGTGCCAGGCAGTGCTAGATACGACGCCGGCACCCGACAATACACCATCCGCTCCGCGGGCTATAACGTCTGGTACACGCGCGACGAGTTCCGTTATCTCTGGAAGAAGATGTCCGGCGACGTCTCACTCTCCGCCGACATTGCGTATCCGGATCCGAACGGCTATGGCGACCGTAAGGCAGTGCTCGTCATACGCCAGAACCTCGACGATGATTCCAAAGAAGCGATCGTCGCGCTGCATGGCGCGGGCATGGTTCACCTGGCGCAACGGCGTGAGACGAATGTGCGGGTGACGGACATGGAGTACCGCATCGGTGGCCGCGGACTTCCCGGCGCCTCCAGTCCGGACAGCCTTGTCACTGTGATTCCTAAGCGCATCGGTATTGAAAAGCGCGGCGACTTCTTCGCGCTCTTTGTCAGCCTAGAAGGGGAGCCGATGCACCAGTTCGGGCCGCCCATCCAGCTGCACCTTGATACTCCGTTCTATGTCGGCATCGGCTTCTGCTCGCACCTGCCGGATAAGTCGGATACTGCTGTGCTGTCGAATGTCGTCCTTGAAAACTCCGCCGGCGAGGTTCGGTAGAAGAGGAAGCGACGAGCGAGCGCATCGTCTCGAGACCCCCTGGCAATCGCTTTCCCTGCGAGGTCTTATGAAGGTCAACGATGGAACAAGAGAAGATCACTCCTGGGACAAGCTGCAGCATGTCGCGACAGGCAGTGATTTTCTGCCTGGGTAGTCATTTGTCATGGCCCCGGAACCACTTGTGGTCGGGTCGCTGCAAGTTGTTGAATAGATGTGACGTGAATGGTCGGGGCGGAGGGATTCGAACCCCCGACCCTCTGCTCCCAAAACGGTTCAACGGCTTTTTCGTAACCCTAGCTGTATCTTACATTTAGCGTGTAAGTCCTTTGTTTTATAGGATATAATTCCAAATGTCTTGTCTCGTCTTTACTCGTCTTTACCCTTACAGAAACATCTGGGTACCCACAATTTACCCCACAATTCGTACATCCATTCGAGCAACTCAGTCCACAAGACTCACGCGGCGAGGCGGGAAAGCGGCTGCGGCTCATCCAGGATTACTGCCGCAGGGTCCTTGGGAGGCGGAAGGCGCACGCGGGGCGCCAGACCTCCAGGAGAATCTGAGCCTGATTCACGATAGATTCGCTACTATTGCCTTGTGAAACGAGCACTCGGCCTCCGCGCAGAAGCGAAGCAAATCCATTGGGCAGTAGTTGAAGGTACGCGTGATAACCCGATTCTTGTCGATCATGGTAACGCCGCTGCTCCGGTCGATCTAGATGATGGGCCAGCGCTTTCTTGGTACAGCAGCAGGGTGAAATACATTATTCAGAGCCACCAACCCAACCTCGCGACGATCCGTACCGCCGAATCCATTGCCCGTGGAGGCAACAAGGAAGGCACTCGTCGTCGTTTGCGCATTGAAGGCGTACTGCTTCAGACAGTTGACTCGTGCGGCCTAAAGGTTACGATGGGAGCGTTGGCGATGATTTCCGGCAAAATGGGCAGCCAAGCCAAGCACTATGTAGACTCTGGCGACCTGCGCGGACTTGATATTTCCAGGTTTCCACTCCCCTCCAAGGAAGCCGTTCTAGTCGCCGTAGCTGCTCTGCCCTAAAGGCAAAGTTTATGAAAGTCGTCGGCTCGATTTCCTACACCAAACGAAGAGAGATTGGTGTGGGACAAGGAATGAACTCGAAAGTATACCTCGCTGAGGACTCGCAACTAGGTGGAGAGGTTGCCGCAAAGGAGATTGATAAGTCTCGCTTCCCGACTCCGGCTACATATTTCGAGGAAGCGCAAAGAATGTTTGCCGTGGCTCATGAGAATGTAATTGCAATTCAGTACGCTTGTGAGACTCCCACGACCATTTCTCTTGTGATGCCGTACTACCAAAATGGCTCATTGGCTGACCGGATTCAAGATCGACCGCTTCAGTTGAGTGAGGTTCAACGAGTGATGCAAGGCGTGCTTGCCGGGCTCGCACATATTCACTTGAGAGGATATATCCATTTCGACGTGAAGCCGTCCAACGTCCTCTTCTCCGATGTGAATAAGCCCATGGTTGCGGACTTCGGACAGTCCCGCGAGATTTCCGCAACTGGTGTTGTGACCGTGCCGCCACTTTACAGGAATGCGCAGCCGCCAGAAACTCTAAATACCGGGACAGCCACGGCGCTTGCGGACATCTATCATGTTGGCCTCTTGATGTATCGGGCCTTAAACGGTGATCCGTTCTTCACATCTCAGCTTCCGGCACACCCCGTCATACTCAGGACACAAATCTCCAAGGGCAAATGTCCAGACCGAAGGCGATTCATGCCACACGTTCCCTCTCGCCTTCGCACTTTAGTGAGAAAGGCTCTGCGTGTAAAAGCTGCAGAACGATTTCAAACTGCGACCGAGATGATGGATGCACTTAGCCGAGTGAGTTTGGGGCTCGACTGGTCAGTAGAGCCGATCTTGTTGGGCGGCTTCCGTTGGAAAGCTTCACGGCCTGGTTATTGTGATGTGCTCGTTGAACTCACTGACCAAGGCGGAACATGGGATGTGGAGACGTTCACGCAAAAACCGGGCGAGGTTAAACGAAAAAAAGGGAAAGGTCAAAACTGGAAGAAGGGCCTCAGCCGCGACGACGCTTATGCGCATTTGGAAGACGTTTTCGAGGCGCTTCTGGAATAACGTAGTTGCCTTCAGTCCTCCAATGAATACCGTCTCGTGAGGATGTTTTGG
>Ga0302324_100011365_pt1 | contig 18273 bp, 21 predicted proteins | sample Palsa_T0_1_FD_201949 | JGI IMG/M metagenome (GOLD analysis project Ga0302324, IMG submission 201949) | Peat permafrost microbial communities from Stordalen Mire near Abisko, Sweden - Palsa_T0_1 | ecosystem: Environmental > Terrestrial > Soil > Palsa > Peat permafrost | place: Sweden: Abisko... | reverse complement strand
CCCAGCTTGAGGATGTCCCGGACCAGCATCTTGCACGTGCCAAGCTCCGCCGTCACCTTCAGCGGCACGTTCATGAGGAGATCGAGGTTCTTGGCGGACTCGGACATGATCACGAGGGGACTCCCGATGCGACGTCGTGGACGAGCAAGGCAGTGCGCGAAGCGAGGATACCCGGCACCCCGGATGCGCAACGTCGCCCTGCGATCTTCAAGGATGCAGGAGCGCCGACCTTGGTGTCCAGCTTCACGATCGTCCCCGGCCGAATCTTCACGAAGGCCTCCGCGTCGATCGTCCCCTCGGCGAAGACCGCGTGGGCCTCGAGGGTCACTGCGCCCAGCGCCGCCGGGGCCAGATTCCCGCTCGGTCCCGGGTCGGGCAGGTCGCGGACGATCCCGATCCCCAGCTCGAGCGGGAGCGGCGCCGCGACCCGCAGATCGAAGTAGGCGACGCATTCCGGGGCCTCGTGGGCGGCGACCGCGCGCGGCGGGGCGTGGCGCTCGGCGCAGAGCGGCTCGCAGGCGGCCGCACAGCGCACCGCGATCCGCTCCAGCGCGTGTAGCTCGAGGGCCGAACAGGCGCCGTCGGGGAGCGCCTCGCCCTCCCCGAACGCCCGCAGCACCAGCCGCCGCGCGTCGCGTTGCGGGACGACCAGCACGACGTCGGTCTGGCGGCCGCGCATGAGGAACAGACAGGCCTCGCGCGCGAGCAGCGCCCACGCCGCCGCGTCGATCGCCGCCGGCTCGCCGACGACCAGGTCGCAGCGTTCGCCGAGCAGCTCGCGCAGGGTCTCGCGGATCCCGTTGGCGACCAGACAGGCTGCTTCGAGCGGGATCGAGGCGCGGCGGAAAAAACGCAGTCGCCGCACGCCGCCGACGGCCGCCTCGAACCCCGCCTCGGCGATCACTTGACCAGATCCATCGTCGTCTTCTGCATCCCGACCCGCGAGCGGACGACCGCGCCCAGCGCCTCGAACGCGCGGTACGCTTCGTTCAGCCGCGCGACGCCGGTCAGCAGATCGACGCCGCCGGCGTCGCGCCGGTACGGCGTCAGCGCAGCGAAACTGCCGTCGCTGGCCGTGCCGAGGTGCGGCGCGACGCCGGGCGGTGCGGCGACCTGTGCGCCGTCGCCCCGTACGGGCTGCGTACCGGCCGGGAAGCGCGCCAGCGCTAAGCGCCCTAGGACGACCCGCTCGCGTTCGCGCGCGCCGGTCCGCGGGTCGACCGCCAGCCGCGTGTAGGCCAGCGTCCCATCCGCCGCGATCTGCAGATCGGTCGTGCGTCCCAGCGCGCGATCGGCATCGGGGAGCCGCAGCGGAACCGGCAACGCGGCGCGCGCGCTGCCGCCGGGATAGCCGAGGACCGGCGCGCCGTCCGCGCTGCGCAGCACGCCGTCGTCGACGTGCAGCGCGCCGTCGCGGGTGTAGCCGCGCGGTCCGCCGGCGTCCTGGGTGACCAGCCACGCATCGGCGGGCAGCGCGACGCTGAGCGGATCGGCGCTGGGGAGCGTGCGTTCGGGCGCGCGCACGTCGCCGTGGAGCGGCTGCACGCCGGGACGGTAGGCGTCGCGCAGATCTTGCGCGCGCGCGGCGATGCGCGCCAAGGCGTCGGCGGGAGCGGGGTCGATCATCGCTCCGCCTCGCAGTGCACGCCGCGGGCGGCGAGCGCGAAGCGCGCCTGCGCCAGGGCGCGTTCGACCCGCGCCCGCAGCGGCGCCACGCAGACCGCGACGACCCGCGTGCACGTTCCGTCGCGGCGCACGAGCAGGTGGACGCGGCCGTTCCCGGCGCGCACCGCGAAGCTCGCCGGGAGGCCGCGCAGTACGCGCCGCGTCAGCGCGCGTCGGATGCGGCGCGCCAGTTCGCTGGGCGGGGCGCGCCGTTCCGGCGCGCTGCCGGGCCGCAAACCCGGCAGCGGCCGCGTCCGGACGACGGGCGGCGCGCCGGTGCGCAGCGCGAGCGCGTGCGCGAGCGGTGCGGCCAGGCGGCCGAGCGCGCGGCGCGGTGCGACGGCCGGGCCACGACGGCGCGCGAGCGCACCGTCGCGCTGCGGTACGGCGAGCCGCAACGCGCTATACCAGGCTTGCGAGAGCGCGCGGCGATCGGTCAGGGCCAGCTGCGTACTGACGACGGCCAGCGGTGCGGTCTGCGACATGCGTCGATTCCTCCGCGCACCACCGTACGCGCGCCGCATGTCGCGGCTGTTGCCGCCTTGTGACGGCGGCTGAAGAATCGCAACGCCTACACTGTTGTTTGGGCTACGCGGGCTGCCACAACTCGATTGGATTCCCTTCGGGGTCGTGTAAGCGGGCAAAGCGGCCGTAGGGATACGATTCGGGATCGATCGTGACCGCGATTCCGGCGGCTTGGAGTTGAGCTACCATTTTGTCGAGATCGCGAACTCGGAAGTTCACCATCCAGGTCTTGTGCGGGTCGCCAAAATAGTCGGTTCCGTCGGGGAATGGGCTGAAAGCGGTCGTGCCTGCCTCTTGCTCCCAGGCGGGCTCGCTGGTGATTCCGAGATGCTTCTCATACCATTTGCTCAACGCTTCGGGATCGCGGGCCCGGAAAAAGAGGCCGCCGATTCCCGTCACTCGTTCCATAGCGGTCAGCGCGAGGAGGTCGTGGCCGGGTGCGGCGCGCCGTCGTTGAAGGCGGCGCCCGGCGCCAGGTACATCGACGCGTTGGCCAGATCGAAGGTCGCCACGAAGTTGCGCAGCACGCCCAGGCCGACGTTGCCGGCGTCGACGCGGTCGGCGAACGCGCCGTTCTGCGCCAGCACGACGTCGACCGGCCGATGGTAGAGCTGATAGCTCGCTACCCGCAGCTCGTCGAGCGAGGTGCGATAGGTCGCGTTCGAGCCGCCGATCCCGTAGTTCCACGACCCCGTGCCGGTCGCCGCGACGACGCCCGGATGCGCCTCGAGGAACGGCCGGTAGAGCAGCATGTCTTCGCTGTTGCCGGTGTCGACGATGAACGGCGCGTCGAGCTGCCCGTTGAGCTGGAAGGTCGCCTCGGCGAGCTCGCGGTCGATGTCGAGGTCGACCCGGGTCCCGGTCGGTGCGAACGAGCCGGGCGCGCCGAACCGCAGCAGGTGGTGCGCGAAGTCCATTTCGACCGTCGCCGAGGCGAAGAACGGGTAACCGAGGATGCCGCCGATCTTCGCACCGCCGATCAGCGTGCCGATGTCGAGCGAGGAGACGACGACGTCGGTCATCGTCGCGCCGTCGATCGCCAGCGACGGCAACGTCGCCGTCCGCAGGCCACCGCTGCGCTGGGCGCCACGCACCTCCATCGCGCCCTCACCGCTCACGCCGGCCGCGGCGAGGACGGCACTGTCGACCAGGATCGACTGCGCGCCGGTGTCGAGCAGGAAGAACCAATCGCGGTTCGCGATGCGCACGGTCACGCCGACGTGGCCGTCGCGCTCGATCAACGGGACGGTGTGAACGCGATCGGTCTCGAGCAGCCGCGGCACGAGCGGCGCGAACACCGCCGCGTCGACCGGATGGTCGAGCGTAACCGACGTCGTCTGCTGCACGGTGTCGAAGCGGTGGTCGCCGTCGGTCATCACCGCGCGAAACGGCACTGCGCTGCCGTCGATCGTGCGCCAATCGGCGTAGTCGACGTAGGCGGGACCATCGCCGTCGAGATACTCCAGCCGCAGCGGCAGCCCGTTGGCCGGGTCGATCCACAGCGTCTCGGGCTCGCCCCCGGTCGCGTCGACCTCGAGCCGCCACACGCGCTTGCCGTCCAGTGCGCCCCAGCCGACGAACCGCGTCAGTTCGGGATGCTTGACGAAATCGCCGGAGTCGAGCAGCTCCTCGGTCAGCGCGCGGCGGTGCAGGTAGCCGCGCAGCTCGCGCACGTTGCCGTTCGCGTTGCGCACGAACAGCCGGTCACCCAGGCGCAACGTCGTCTCGTGCCGCGGCCCGAGTACGTCTTCCTCGCGCTCGTTGGTTTGGTCGCGCACGACGTGGAAGGTGCCGGTCAGCCCTTCGCCGGCCAGCGTCCCGTCGGCGACGAAGGTCTTGACGTCGTCCGACCGAGTCGCTCGGTCGTAGGCGGCCAGGATCGTCGCGACCGGTACCTCGGTCTCGCGCGGCGGCGCGGCGTTCGCGGGGAGCGCGAGCGCAAGGAACAGCGCGACCAGGGCGACGCTACGGGGTGCGGTAGCGGTCAGCCGAGGCCAAGACGTTCTGGACGTAGTTCTGCGTCTCGGCATAAGGTGGAACCCCACCGTACTTCTCCACCGCCTCGGGACCTGCATTGTACGCGGCGACCGCCAGGCGCGCGTCGCCGCCGAAGCGGTCGAGCAAGCCACGCAGGTAGCGCGTTCCACCGGCCACGCTCTGGACGGGGTCGTACGGGTTGCGGACGCCGAGCGACGCCGCGGTCTCGGGCATCAGCTGCATCAGCCCCTGCGCGCCGACCTTCGAGGTGGCGTTCGCGTTGAAGCCCGATTCGTTGGCGATCACGGCCTTGATCAGCGCCGGATCGACCTGCCAGGTCGACGCGTTCTGCTGGACGAGCGCGTCGATCTGCTCGGGTGCGACGGGCGCCGTGCCGGCCTCGAGCGACGGATCGGAGTCGTCGGGCGGCGCCGCGCCGAGCGCGCCGGCGAGGGCGTTCGCGAAGCGCGGCCCGGCGGCCGGGATCCCAGCCAGGGCCGGCGTCGGCGCCGCGGCGGGGGTCGGGGTGCCGGAGATCTCCGCGATCCGAGTCTGGACCGCGGAGAGGTCAGCGAAGACGTCCATCATCGAGGGTATCGGCGAGCCGCCTGAGCTGCCTGAGGGTCGAGGCCGGCGGCGACGGCTCGCCGTCCTGGCCCAGGAACCGCTCGATCTCGCCTTCGCAGCGCAGACAGCAGGCGAGGAACGGGTCGCCCGCGGCGACGTCGAGCCCCAGCGCCCGCGCCTCACGCGACTCCTCGAGCGCCGCGACCGCCTCCCGCAGGCGCCGGCCCGCGCGCAGGTGCTCCGGCGCCGCGACCTCGGCGGCGGTGCGGCTGACGCTGCGCGGCAGGTCCAGCGCTGGGAAGCGCCCCGCCCGTGCCAGCCGCTCGCTCAGCACCAGGTGCCCGTCGAGCGCGGCGCGGGCCGCCTCGGCGACCGGATCGTGCTCGTCGGGACCCTCGCTCAGCACCGTCGCGACCAGGGTCACGCTCCCCGCACCGACGCTGCCGGCACGTTCCAACAGCCCGGCGAGCCGGCCGAAGACCGAAGGCGGGTAGCCGCCGCGGCCGGCCGGCTCGCCGGCCGCGAGCGCCAGTTCGCGCGCCGCCGCGCAGACGCGGGCCAGCGAGTCGAGGACGAGCAGCACGTCGAGACCGCGGGCGCGCAACGCCTCGGCTTGCGCGAAGGCGAGGTCGGCGGCCCGCACGCGCTCGGCCGGGCTACGGTCGGCGGTCGCGCAGACGACGGTCGTGCGGGCATCGGCGGCGTTGACCCGGCGTTCGGCCTCGCGGCCGCGCTCGCCGATCAGCGCGACGACGACCGCGTCGGCGTCGGCGCCGCGGACGATCGCGTCGAGCAGCGTCGACTTCCCCGTCCCGGCCGCGCCGACGACCCCGATCCGCGCCCCGCGGCCGAGCGGCAGCGGCCCGTCGATGGCGCGAATCCCCGTCCAGCAGACATCGCGGCAAGCCCGACGGTCACCGACGGCCGGTGGCGGTCCGGGTGCGAGGCGGAGCGGCCCGCGCGGGCGCGGCCCAGCGTCGAGCGGCGCGCCGGATCCGTCGAGCGCGCGTCCCAACAGCGGCGTGCCGAGAACGGTGCGCAGCACCGCGTCGTCGGCGGCGACCGGATCGCCGACGGCGACGCCCGCCAACGACGACCACGGTGCGAGGACCGCCCGCCGGCCGCTCAGCGCGACGACTTCGCCGGCGACCTCGCGGCCGGCGGCGCGAATCCGCACGCCACCGCCGACGCGCGCAGCCGGGAGTTCGGCCTCGACCAAACCGCCGCGGGTGGCGACGACCGCGCCGCTCGGCCGGCCGATCACGTCAGCGCCTCGAGGACGTTCGCCAACCGCACGCCCAAACGCAGGTCGAGCGCGCCGCCGGCCAGCTCGACGATCGCATCGCCCGCAGCGAGCGCCGCATCGACGACGACCGGCAACGCGGCCGCGACGTCCGCATCGGCCTCCGCTACCCGCAGTCGCACTGCCGGCGCGCCGGCGAGCACGCGCGCCACCAACGCGGCGAGATCACAGGGACCCAGTCGCAGCTCGCGCGCCAACACGTCGGTCGCGAGATCGCGTAACAACCGCGCCAGCGTGGCGTCGAACGCATCGGCCAGCCGCGCCTGAAACAATCGCGCCTCGCGCACTGCTTCGCGCACCTCGGAGGCCGACGGCGGCACGTCGGCGGCGGGGCGCAACGTCCCCACCCGGCGCAAGCGGCGCGCCGGCGCTTCCGTGTGCGCGAGCTGCGCTCCGGCCGGCGTGCGCAGCACGTCCGCCAGCGCGACAAATTCAGCCGCGGGCACGGAGCAGCTCGTCGACGGGCGGGACGAGGTCGGCGTGCGCGCGTGCCAGCCGGCGCACGATCGCCGCGCGTTCCTCGGGCGGATAGAGTTCGAGCACCGCGGCGGCGGTCGCGGTCGGCAGCGCGGAGATGATCGCCGCCGCGACGTGCGGCGGCTCGCCGGCCAACGCGCCGCGCACGCGCGCCGGTGGGACGCCGGCGGCTTCGCGCGCCGCGCTGCGCGCCGACGCCGTTTCGAGCCCCCGCAGCGCGACCGCGACGAGCGGCCGCGCCGTCCCGGCGACGACCAGCACGACCGTCAGCGCGGTCAGCGCCTGCGGCGCGACGCTGGCCAGCGCGAGCAGCCACTCCGGCGCCGGACCGCGTCGCGGACCCGCCGCGCTCGCGCCGAACGCGACCGCTTCGACGCGCAACTCGTCGCCGCGCGCGGGGCGCAGCCCGACGCTGGCCGCGGCCAGCGCGCGGATCGCGCCGAGATCGAGCCCACGCCCGGCGTCGACGAAGATCGCGACGGTCAGCCGCGCCGTCGCGTCGGCTGCGCTGACGCGCCGTTCTTCGCGCGTCTCGCTGCCGTTGTCTTCGGTGCCACCGCTGCGCGAGTAGCGCTTCTGCGCCGAGGCGTAGCGCTCGTCGCTGCTGGTGCGCGCGATCGTCCCGCCGAGCGCGGCGCGCCGGACGTCGTCGACCTCGCGCCGCTCGCCGGACGGCTCGCGATGGACGCGCACGATCGTGGCACCGGCGCCGAACGCGCCGTCGAGCGCACTCTGCAGCGCGGTCTGCGCGTCGGTCGCGTCGTCGCCGGCGTCGCCGGCCAGCGCGAACCCGCGGTCGGCGAGCACGACGACCCGCTCGGCGTCGAGGCCCGGCACCCCGCCGGCGACGAACGCTTCGATCCCCGCCACCGTGCGCGCGCCGAGGTGCGCGCCGGGTGTCAACGTGATGCGCACGCTCGCGCTCGCGTCGCGCCGTGGCTCGTCGGCGTAGATGCCGCCGCTCGCCGGCGCGATCACGACCCGGGCGTCGGCGATCCCGTCGACGCCGCGTAGCGCCAGCGCGAGATCGGCGGCGAGCGCGTCGCGCGTCTGCGCTTCGAGGACCGCCGGAGGAGTCAACGCGCCGATGTGCCCGAGCGCCTCGTCGCTGCCGGCCAAGTGCGGGTGCGGGATGCCGGCCAGCGCCAGCCGCAGCAGCAGATCGCTGCGGCGCCCGCGCTCGACGCGCAGGTTGTCGGGTAGCGCCGCGTACGGCACGCTCCAGGCCGCCAGCCGCTGCTCGACCTCGGCGACTTGTTCGGGACGCAGCGGCGTCGCGAACAGCACGACCCGCGTGTCGCGCGCGAGCAGCGCGCCGCACGCGCCCAACGTGATCAGCGCCAACAGCGCCCCGAGCACGCCCAGCCGCGCGCGCGGCGAGAGCGCCCGCCCACGTTCGAGCGCGGCGCGGACGATGTCCGCCCGCGGATTCGGCCCGGCCGGCTCCACTACAACTGCATCCCGAGCACCGTCGAGAGCGCCTGCGCCGCGCGTTGCGCGGCCGCCGCGGCGATCTGCAACGCGACGTCGGCCCGCGCGCGCTCGACGACCATCTCCTGCAAGCCGCCGCGACGCGCGACGAACGCGTCTTCGGCCCGCTGCGCGCCGGCCAGGATCGAACCGGCCGCGTCGACCAGCTGCGCGAAGGGATTCTCGCCCGCCGCCGGCGCCGATGAACCGACCGGCGCGGCCGTGTCGGGGACGAGCAGATCGACGCGCATCAGAAGCGACCGACGTCGATCGTCCGCTCGGCGAGCCGTTTCCCGACGTCGAAGACCGAAGCGTTCGTCTCGTAGGCGCGCTGCGCGTCGAGCACCGCGATCATCTCGGTCAGCGCATCGGCGCTCTCGCCACCCGGCACCGTGCCGAGCAACCGCGTCGCCGGCGCCGCCGCATCCTCATCGGCCTCCGGATCACCGCCGGCGTCGAAGGCGGCGAACGCGTCGTCGGGTGCCGGCGTAGCGAACCGCGCGACCAGGCGCGGATAAGGATGCTCCGGCGTCGAGGCTTGCGCCGCGGCGACGTTGCGGGCCGCCACGTCGAGCAGCGTCCGCTGCACGTCCATCCCGTCGGCCGCGATCGCGAGCAGATCGAATTCGCTCATCGCGCGACCGTCCGCAGCTCGGCGAGATGGGCTTTGAGGGCACCCAGCAGTGCCTCTTCGAACAGCGCCGCCCGGGCCAGCCGCGCCGCGGAGCGCTGGTCCATTGCGGCGCCCGGAGCGAGGCGTTCGATCCGGGCCCGCGCCGCGAGCGCCGCGTCGGAGGTCGGGGTCAGGAGGTCGGTACGCATGTACTGTATCCTGGGCGGCGCGGATGTGCGCCACGTTACCGGCGCATGTCTGTCCGTCGAGGGGACGCCGTCGCCAGCCCAGGGAACCAAGCCGCGATGCTCTTCCCTCGAGCGGTGCCCCGGCGGCCCTCCTCCGCGAAGGCCGCCGCCTTCATCGGTCGGAGCTTCGTGCCGTGAAAACTCCCGAGGCCGGGGTCGATCCATTCGCCCGGCTCCGGGCGCGGGTCCCCGCTAAGGCGGATCCGGCGCTGCTGGCTGCCTTGGCGGACGCCGAACGCCAATACGAGACGCTCGCGCTGGAGCGAGCCTCGCTGCAGAGCAAACTCGCCGCCACCTCGATCAACGCGGAGCGGGAGCTGACGAAGCTCCACACGCTGAGCCGCGTCGCCGAGACGGTGAACTCCTCGCTCGAGCTGGACGTCGTCCTGCGCAGCGTGCTCGACACCGCCGTCGAGGTGATGCAGGCGGAACGCGGCTTCGTGATGATCGCCGACGGCCAGGGCGACCTCGAGCTGACCACGACCTACGGGATCGACCGCGCAACGGTCGAGGGCGACGACATGCGCCCGTCGCACACGACGGTGCGCCGCGTCTTCGAAACCGGCGAGCCGATCGTCACGACCGACGCGCAGCAAGACCCGCGCTTCAACGTCAACCTCTCGGTACGCGCGCTACGCCTGCGCTCGATCATCTGCGTCCCGCTGGCGATCAAGTCGCGCGTGATCGGAGTGGTCTACCTCGACTCACGCGTCGCACCCGGCCTCTTCTCGCCCGCCGATCCCGACCTGCTGACCGCCTTCGCGAATCAAGCGGCGCTGGCGATCGAAAACGCGCGCCTGTTCGACGCACTACGCGCGCAGGTCGTCGAGATCAGCCGGCTCGAGCAGCTCCAAGCGCGGATCCTCAGCTCGATCACCAGCGGCGTCATCACCATCGACGGCGGCGGCGCGATCGCGAGCTTCAACGACGCCGCCGCCCAGACGTTCGGCGTGGTGGGAGAGTCGATGCTCGGCCGCCCCGTACGCGCCCTCGACGCCCTGATCCCCGGCATCACCAGCCTCCTCTCGGCCGGCGGCATCCCGACCAAAGGCGAAGAGATGCAGGCGCTCCACCCGACCCGCGGCGCGCTGGCGCTCGAGGTACGCATCGCGCCGCTCGAGCTTCCCGAGGACAACGCCCGCCACGGCTGGGCGATCGCGGTCACCGACCTGACCGAACGCCGCAACCTCGAACGCCTGCACGCAGCCGACGTCGAGCAGCGCCGCGCGATCCGCGAGGCCTTCGCGCGCTACCTGGCCCCACATGTCGTCGAGCAACTGATGCTGGCACCCGGCGGCGTCACGTTGGGCGGCGAGCGCGCGACCGCGACGATCCTGTTCGCCGACATCACCGGCTTCACCGAGCTGGCCGGCCACCTCGATGCCGAACGCGTGGTCGAGATCCTCAACGCGTTCTTCTCCGCCGCCGTGCAGATCGTGTTCGAAAACGACGGCCTGCTCGACAAGTTCTACGGCGACGGACTGATGGTCGTCTTCGGCCCGCCGCGCGTACGCGAGGACGACGCCGCCCGCGCGCTGGCCGTCGCCAAGGCCCTCCACCTCGCGGCCTCCACCATCAACGCCGACGGCAAGCCCCTGCGCCTGGCGATCGGCATCGCGACCGGCGACGTCGTCGCCGGCCACATCGGCAGCCCCAAGCGCATGGACTACACCGTCATCGGCGACGCCGCCAACCTCGCCAGCCGCCTCCAAGGCGCCGCCCCCTCGTCCCACACCTACATCGACGACCGCACCTACTCGCACCTCAAAACAAAACCCGAATGCGAGACCCTCGTCGCCAAAATCCGCGGCAAAACCGACCCCGTCACCATCCACGACGTAAAGTAGCCCGCCACGATCCTGCCGGTGCAACGCGGGCGTTACAGAGGTAGGCCGCATCGCGCCAGGTGTCGCGGCGAGCGACGCTCCGGTGGCGGACCTTCTGAACGAGCGAAGCGCAGGATGCGCAAGAGCGATGTGAAGACAGAGCGGCCCCAGGCACGATGCCTGGGGCCGCGGGTCCGCCACCGGAGCGTCGCTCGCCGCGACACCCACCACAATCCTAGAAAACTAGCGCTTCGAGAACTGGAACCGCTTGCGCGCGCGCTTGCGGCCATACTTCTTCGACTCTTTTTCGCGGGGGTCGCGCGTGAGGAGCCCGTTCTTGCGCAACGGCTCGCGCAGAGATTCGTCCATCTCGAGGAGCGCGCGAGCGATCCCATGCCGGACCGCGCCGGCCTGACCGGCGACGCCGCCGCCCGTGCACTTGACGTCGACGTTGAACCGCGTCAGTGACTGGGTCACCTCGAGCGGCTGGCGGACGATCTGCTGCAAGGAAGGCCGCGGAAAGTAATCGTCGACCGGCTTGTGGTTGACGGTGATGACGCCCTGACCGAGCGTGAGCCGCACGCGGGCGATGCCGCGCTTGCGGCGGCCGGTGCCGTGGAAGAGATCCTGCGTCTGCATACTAGGTGAGGGGCTCCGGCTTCTGTGCCGCGTGCGGGTGCTCCGCGCCGGCATACACGTTGAGGCGACCCAGCAGCACGTCACGCATGCGGTTGGTTGCCAGCATCCCGCGCACGGCGCGTTCGATCAACCGCTCCGGGTACTTGTCGCGCACCTGGGCCGCCGTCTCGGTCCGCAACCCGCCGGGGAAGCCCGAGTGCCGGTGGTAGACCTTTTGGGTCCACTTCCGCGGCGCCAGCTCGACCTGCTCGGCGTTGATGACCACGACGTGGTCGCCGTCGTCGATGTGCGGGGTCCAGGTCGGCTTGTTGCGGCCGGAGAGGGCGCGCGCGATCCGCACCGCCAGCGTGCCGAGCCGTTGCCCGGTCGCGTCGACGATGTACCAATCGTGCTTGGTTTCGGCCGTTTTTTGCTGGTAAGTGCGCATGGAGTCCGTCGGAACGTACAGAACGCCACGACGAGCGCCGCGGCAACCTGAGAAGTATAGGGTCCAGCCGGTCCGGAAGTCAACCGCGGCCGCCTAGCCCCGCCGCTTACGTTAGTGACCAGCCTCAGCAGGCGCGGGAGGCTGCTCCCGAAATGGAAAAACCTGTTGGTCGACCGATTGGCTCGGGGGCGGGGTACGTTACTGAGGGAGGACCAGTCTTGGATTCCAGCACCGTCGTGCTGATCGTCATCGCGGTCGTGGCAGTCCTGGTCGCAGTCGCGACGATCTTGTCGTACCGGCGTCTGCGCGGGCGTTGGCGCATCCAGGAGGGGGCGCTGCGTGCCGCCTTCGACGCCGCGGGCGTCCTCTCGCTCGAGGACCTGGTCGGTGGGATCGCCGAGTCGCGCCGGCGCAGCGACGCGATCGCCGCCCTGGCACCGGCCGTCGAGGAGATCGCCGAACGCCACCAGCGGGTGCTCGGCGCGGTCGCCGCGCGCGACGCGGTCGGGACGACGGCGCAGCAAACCCTCGAGAGCGCGCTGACCGCGCAAAACACCGCCAACGAACAGGTCGACGGGTTGACCCGCGGGATCGTCGAGGCCGGCGCGGCGGTCGAGCAGACCGTCAGCTCGATCAGCACGGTCTCCGACAACATCACCGGCATCGCCGACAACGTGACCAGCGTCAGCTCGGCGATCGGCGAGCTGGCGGTCTCGGTGAACCAGGTGGCCGGCAGCGCACGCGAGGCGTCGACGCTCTCGCTCGAGGCCGATCGCAAAGCGAAGGACGGCGGCATCGCGGTCGAACGGCTGGTGCGCTCGACGCGCGAGATCGCCGACGACATCCAGAGCGTCGTCGTAAAGATGCAGGAGCTGGGCACCGCCTCGGATCGCATCGGCGCGATCGTCGAGGTCATCGACGCGATCGCCGACCAGACGAACCTGCTCGCGCTCAACGCCGCGATCGAAGCGGCGCGCGCCGGCGAGCACGGGCGCGGCTTCGCGGTCGTCGCCGACGAGGTCCGCAAGCTGGCCGAGAGTTCAGCGCAGTCGACGCGCGAGATCGGCAAGCTGGTCAAGGACATCCAAGCCAAGACGACCGAGGTCGTGCGCTCGACGACAGCGTCCGGTGAGAAGGCCGTCAGCGGCCTGGAGATGGCGGACCTGGCCGGCCGCTCGATCGGCGACATCTCGTCGGCGGTCGGCGAAGCGAACCGGCTGATCGAGCAGATCTCGATGGCCGCGCGCGAGCAGGCCACCGGCGCGTCGGCGATCGTCAACTCGGTCGAGCAGATGAACAGCTTGATGCGCCAGGCGGCTCGTTCGCTCGAGGAGCAGAACGTCTCCAACCAGCAGATCGTCACGATCATCACGACGATTCAGCGCAACGCCGCCGGCGTCGAGGACGCGATCGGCCGCCAGCGCGACGCCTGCACGACGCTGTTCCAGAACTCGAAGGATCTGGCGCGGGCCAGCCGCGCCGCGCGCGACGCGGTGACCGGCCTCGACGGCGTCGCCGACGCACTGCGCGAGCGGGTCGGTGCGATCGGGGGTCCGGCGCCGGCGCTCACCAGCCGCAGCGCGCCGAGCGCCGATCTCCGGCTGACCGGGAGCCGCTAGAGCTCGACCGGGCGGTAGGAGTCGAAGTCGGCGTAGCGGACGCCGGCGAGATAGAGGCCGTGCGCGGGCGCGGTCATCCCCGCGGCGGTGCGGTCGCGCGCTTCGAGCGCGCGTCGCGCGTCGTCGACCTCGCGATGTCCCGTCGCGCAACCGACCAGCGTCCCGACCAGCACGCGCACCATCATGTGCAAGAAGGCGTTGCCGCGCACGGCGACCCGCAGCAGGTCGCCGCGCTGCTCGAGGTCGATCGCGCGCAGCTCGCGCACCGTGCTGCCGCCGGCGGGCAGCTCGCCGCAGAACGCCGCGAAGTCGTGCTCGCCCAGCAGCGGCGCGGCCGCCGCCGCGAAACGCTCGGCGTCGATCGGCCGCCCGACGTGCCAGGCGCGCGCGCGCCAGAGCGCCGAGGGCGCCACCCGGTTGACGATCAGGTAGTCGTAGAGCCGCTCGAGGGCGTCGAAGCGGGCCGAGAAGCCGTCGGCGACGCGGGCAGCGTCGCGCACCGCGAGATCGGCCGGCGTATCGCCGTTGAGCGCGAGCACGAGGCGGTCGACTGGGAACTCGCGCGCCGCCGAGAACGAGACGACCTGCCCGGTCGCATGGACGCCGGCGTCGGTCCGCCCGGCCGCCGTGATTTTCACCGGTTCGTGGAAGATCCGCGCCAGCGCGGCTTCGAGCTCGCCGGCGACGGTGCGCAACTCGGGCTGATACTGCAGCCCGTGGAACCCGGACCCGTCGTACTCGACGACCAGACGATACGTCGGCACGCCGTCCCGTTCACGAAAACGAAGAGACCGCCTCTCGGCGGTCTCTCGAGTCCTCGGTGAATTCCGTTACGCGGCGACGCGCTGGGGAACCGGACGCTTCTCGTCGAGATCGAGCAGGTCGGCCCAGGTCGTGACGTCGGTGCGATCCGGCGCCGCCTGGTTGCGCAACTCGAGGAAGTACGTCTCGCCCTCGGTGCCCGGGTGGGGCTTGCCGGCGAGGAACTGCTCGTTGAACGTCGCGATCTCGTCGGCCGACTTCGCCGCGACGAAGGGCTTGAGGTAGGCCTCGATCTCGGCTTCGCTCTGCGCCTTCTTGATCGTCGCCAAGAGCGCGTCGGCGTCGATGCCGAGGAACCCGAAGACGCCGCGGTCCATCGGGCAGTTGTAGTGGTACTCGCCGTTCGTGCCGGCGGCCGTGGCGATCCCCTTGTCGACCGCGCGCGGTAACTGGACGACCCCATCGAGCTTCGCGTAGACGGAACGCGGATAGGATGTGGTCAGATCTTTCTTCAGCATGTTCGATACGACTAGCCGGAACCCGGCGCGGTTGCGCCCGCCCGGGCGTGCATGACGCGCTCGTAGACGACCTGCGGCGTGTCGAGCAGCTCGAACGCCGGGACGCGTGGCTGCCCGCCGTAAGCACCGGCCGGGTCGACCATGCGCGTCCAGATGTCGTCGGGCCCGAAGACGATCGTTCCCCGCCCGTCCGGCTCGGCGCGGTAGGTGACGACCGCTGCGCCGGTCAGCGGGGCGACCACCTCACGCCCCCACGGAGGGCGGGTGCGGATGATCGCGGCGCCCCCGGTCAGGATGTATCGCGTCGCCGAGCGCCGGCTCGCCGTGAACACGCACCGGCCAACGATCGCGAATGCGCCGAGGCCGAGGAAGAGCAACGACAGCGGCCAGACGCCTAGTGTGAGGGCGCCGACGACGAAGAGCCCGTTCCAAAGCACGATCGCCCAATCCCACCAGCGCAGGACGATCCCGGCGTACGGGCGGCCTTCCCAGAGGACCGTGCCGGCACCGCCCGCGTCGATCGCGTCGATGCACGCCTGAAAGACGGCCTCCGCCGCGGGGATCGCTTCGAACGCCACGATGCCGTACCCGAACCCCAGCGCGGAGTTGTCGCTCCGACCGCTCGGTCCGAAACCGAAGAGGATCGTCCCCGATCCGCCGGGACCGCGGCGCAAGCCGATGCATGGTACCGCACGAAGCAGCGCGACACTGCGCGTCGCTCCCGCGCGGGTCGTGACGATCGCCTCGGTTCCGGTCAACTGATACCGCAGCCCCGCTCGCCGCACGGCGTCGACGACGAACCGCCCGACGACCAGGTACAAGCCAACGATGCAGAAGACGAACGGGATGAACGCCGGTCCGCCCGTGCTGGGCGCGCGCAACACGGCGACCGCCGCGGCCGTCGCCCCCGCCGACCAGACGAGCGAGAACGGGATGAGGAACGCGTCCCCAGCGTGGAGGACCAGGCCCTGGCGCGGGCTGCCCGACCAGCGGACGTCCGTTTGCTGCACGCCGCTTGCTACTCAGCCGGGCTGGCGGGTGTTGCGGCGTGGATGAGATAGTGGGTGACGCGCCGGCCGCGGTAGGTGGCGGTGCCGGCGGGGAGGGCGCCGATGCGCAGCGCGACGCCGACCGAGGCGTGGTTCTCGGGGTGCAACACGACGGTCAGCCGCGTGAGACGTAAGCGGCGGAAGGCATAGTCGCACAGCGCCAGCGCCGCCTCGGTCGCATAGCCGTGACCCCAGGCGGACGGCGTCAGCCACCAGCCGATCTCGACCTGCGGGATCGCGTCGACCTCGCAGCGCAGCAGGCCGGCCTGGCCGAGCCGTTTGCCGTCCTCTTTGCGCACCACGATCTTGAAGCCGTCCCAGCGCGGGTGCGTCGGCTCGCGCTGAATCGCGTCGATGCGCGCATAGCGTGCTTCGATCTCGCCGCGGTCGTACGTGGCGCCGTCGCCGATCCAGCGCATCACCACCGGATTGGCATAGAGCGAGGCGAGAAAGTCGAGGTCGTCCGCGGTCCGATCGAGCAACCGCAGCCGCGGCGTCTCGAGGAACGTCGTGCTCAGCTCAGTACTTGACCGGGCCGGAGGTCGTGGTCGTGCACGACGCGCAGGCCGAGAGAATGAACGCGTACGTATCGAGCAGGTTGGCGCTGAACGTCGGCACCGTCGGCGCGCTGAAGGTGACCGCTTCGCCGTTCACCGTCCCCGGGCCGACCTGCGCGATCCACGTTCCGGCCGACAGGTCGTAGAGCGTCTCGTAGAAGGTGAGACCGCTGGTCGAGTAGCCGCTGGGCAGCGCGACCGGCGAGACGACCAGCCCGCCGTTGAACGTCCACGCCGACTGCAACTGGAGCTCGAAGGCGACCAGCGCCGTCCCCGTCGGCTGCGGGCTGGGGAGGGTTGGGATCGTCGTCGTCAGCGCGAACTCCGCCGCAGCGGTCCCAGCGCTCCCGCTCCCCGGGTAGTCGAGCATCCCGGCCAACTCGGCCGGGCCGGCCGAGACGGTGATCGTGCCGGCAGCGTCGCCGATCGTTCCGGCGGCCGTCGTCGAGGCCGGCGCGGGGGTCGGGACCGGGACCGGGGTCGCGCTCGGGGCACTGCTGCCGGAGGCGGTCGGCGAGGGGCTGGGCGTCGCCGTGGCCGGCGGCACGACCGAGTCCTTATGGCGGCAACCGGCCAAGACCAAGGCGACGGCAGCGACGAGCACCCAGCCTCGCCACCCGGGACGAACCATCATAGCCCGGGAGCCGTTCCAGACCGACTCGCCGGCTCCTCGGCTCCGGGGCGCCGGCCAAGATGAAGGTTCGATAAGAAACGGTTAGGGGACCGGGTCCGGCTCGTCGTCCTCGTCGTCGACGTCGGGCGGCAGCGGGCGCTGCAGCGGGAAGAGCAGCACGTCGCGGATCGACGCGTTGTCGGTCAGCATCATGACCAGCCGGTCGACGCCGATCCCGATCCCGGCCGTCGGCGGCATCCCGTACTCCAGCGCGGTGACGAAGTCCCAGTCGGGCGGCGGCACCTCTTCGTCGCCGGCCGCCTTCTCGAGGACCTGCAGTTCGAAGCGGCGGCGTTGATCGTCGGGATCGTTGAGTTCGGTGAAGGCGTTGGCCAGCTCCATGTGGGCCACGAACAACTCGTAGCGCTCGGTCCGCTCGGGGTCGTCGGACATCCGCTTGGCCAGCGGCGAGAGCACGACCGGATAGCCGTAGACGAAGGTCGGCTGCACCAATTGCGGCTCGACGATGCGCTCGAACAGCTTGTCGAGCGCGTGCGCGTGCGTCGGCGAGTCCGGGATGCCGTACTCGCGCAGCAGCCGCAAGCACTGGTCGGCGTCGAGCAGCTGCTCGCGCTGGATCCCGGCGAACTCGCTGAAGGCCTCCACGTAGTCGAGCCGGCGGAACGGCGTGGCAAACGAGATCGCGTCCTCGCCGTAGGCGATCGACTCCGAGCCGTGGATGGTGCGCGCCAGATGCGCCATCAGCCGCTCGTTGAAGTCCATCATGTCGCGCACGTCCCAGTAGGCGGCGTACAGCTCGAGCATGGTGAACTCGGGGTTGTGGCGGGTGTCGATCCCCTCGTTGCGCCAGATGCGCCCGATCTCGTAGACGCGCTCCAGCCCGCCGACGATCAAGCGCTTGAGGTTCAGCTCGGTCGCGATCCGCAAGCTCAGCGGGATATCGAGCGCATTCGAATGGGTCAGGAAGGGCCGCGCGCTCGCCCCGCCGGCGATCGTGAGCAGCGTCGGCGTCTCGACCTCGAAGAAGCCCTCGGCGTCGATGAAGCGGCGCATCTCCGCGACGATCCGCGAGCGCCGCAGCATGACCTCGCGCACCTGGGGGTTGACGATCAGGTCGACGTAGCGCCGGCGATAGCGCTTCTCGACGTCCTGCAGGCCATGCCATTTGTCGGGCAGGGGGCGCAGCGACTTGCCGAGCACCGAGAAGGCCGCGACGTGGAGCGAGAGCTCGCCCATCTTGGTGCGGAACACGAAGCCGCGCGCACCGACGATGTCGCCGCGCTCCAGTTCCTTGAACAGCCTGAAGGCTTCGTCGCCGACGTCGTTGCGCCGCACGAAGAGCTGGAAGCGCCCGGTGCGGTCGTGCAGGTCGGCAAAGATCACGCCGCCCTGCGCGC